>Ga0214246_1000026_pt1 | contig 65896 bp, 37 predicted proteins | sample TroBogypolimnion_41_FD_153084 | JGI IMG/M metagenome (GOLD analysis project Ga0214246, IMG submission 153084) | Freshwater microbial communities from Trout Bog Lake, WI - 29MAY2009 hypolimnion | ecosystem: Environmental > Aquatic > Freshwater > Lake > Hypolimnion/Profundal zone | place: Trout...
AACCGCTACGTTGCGGTCTGATTTCACAAAATTATCTAGGTGCCAGTACGGAGCCTAGACCTGTCACGTCCCCATCCGGGATGACTCGGACGATCCGGTATTCGACTACTTGAAACCGCAACGTTGCGAAACCGCTACGTTGCGGTCTGACTTCACAAAATTATCTAGGTGCCAGTACGGAGCCTAGACCTGTCACGTCCCCATCCCGGGATGACTCGGGCGATCCGTGATTCGACTACTTGAAAAACCGCAACGTTGCGGTTTTGGACTTAGCCAGTTTTCCACACGCTCATTTGACCAACTTTACTAAAGGGATTTCGTGCCCCCCGTAGGACAATCTCGGGTCGTCGTAAGCAAGGCTGAACCCCACGCGTGTGTACCAGGCCACCAGCCAATCGGTGCTGCCCCTGTCCTTGTCCACACAGAGGTAGACCGTCGAGCCGGCTCCCACAAACTTGTCGATCGTCGCCAAGAGAGCAGTCCCGTACCCCTGGCGACGAAAGTTGCTGTCCACCGTGAGCCCGAGCACTCGATAGACCGGCTCCCTCTCTTCTAGCCTGGTCAGCATGGTGGCCGCGACGGTCTGGTCATCCTGTTCGATCCAGAAGACGTGGCTGACGCACATGTGCTGCACGACTCTCCGGGTGACGGGGAGGGCGAACCCCTGCTTGTAGAGCTCGTTGGTCGTGTGCGCCGCGCGCCTGTCAAACCACTTGCTGAACTTGCCCCGCCTCACGAGACTCTTAACAAGCGACATCGCCGGTATATTAGCCCGCGCGTACCTGGCTTCAGACCCATGACCTTGGCCCATTTTTTTCCAGCGCGCCTCACTCCTCCTGCTGCTCCCCTGAGAACCAGCCGGCGTCTGTCAGATTCGGCGGCTCCAACCGCGCTTGCTGCCCTGTCGACCTCTCCGACCCGGGCGTTGACGGAGGCACCGAGTCCGCGCGCGGAACCAGCCAGCGGGGCTCGCGCCTGGCTGGCGCGACCGGGCCGGCTCCTGAGCTTTGGGCTCTTGGCGATTGCTGTCGCGAGCCAGTATCCATGGCGTCCCCCGCCTCCTGGCTGGTACGCCCCGCCAGCGCTGCAGGACGATCCCGACCCTCCTGGCTGGGCGCCGCGCTGGCGGCCCGGCTGGGTGCCGCGCTGGGGCCCCTGGATGGCCAGTCCCCCCACCCCTCGTCCTGGCCCGGCATCGGACTATCCATCCGGCTGGTTTCTGCCCTTCTGAAGCGGTGGCTCTGCTCCGGGCAAGGGACCGGCGGCGGCAGGAGCTCCCAGGCGCGGCCCTGGTCCTGGAAGAAGGAGATCGGGACCATCACGGGGCAGCGCCAGGGCTGCATCGGGAGCGGCGCGGCGGCGGGCGGGGGCGGGGGCTGCTCGGTCTGCCGGATCATCCCGTACAGCGGGGCGTGCTGGCGGAGCGGCCAGCGCGTCGCCGGCTCCGTGCGGGGCGGGAGCTTGGGCACGGGCGGGGGCGGGCCGGCGGGGGCGGCCGGCGGGGCCGGCGTGGACTGGAGCGCGGGGCTGATGCCGGGCTGCAGCGAGCTGGCCACCTCCACGAAGCGCGCCAGCAGCATCTGGCGCACCCGCAGCATCGTGGGCCCCGCCGGGTCGCCGGGGCGCCACTCGAACGTCTCGCACGCGCCCGGCACGCAGTCGCAGGCCAGCAGCGCCTCCAGGGACGCGTGGTTGGCGTAGAAGTGGCGGGTCAGCATGTCGGCCTCGAACCACGAGGTCCCCACGGGGTTGGTGAAGATGCCCATCAGCGGCAGGCTCTCCACCCGGTTGTACCGCTTGCTCTCCTCGACCTGCACCGCCGCCAGCGTGTTCAGGACCCGCGCGAGCTCCGGGCCGAAGATGCTCGGCGTGAAGGCCATGGCGCGGGCCCCCGCCCGCCGGGCGCGCTGCACCGCGGGGGTTAGAGCGCCTTGTTGTTCTGGGCGGCCTCGGCGCTCCGGCTCTGCTTGGCCAGGCGGAAGATCTCCTCGTACTCCTGCGGGTCCTCCTGTATCACCGGCATGTACTCCGCGCGCGACACCGGCTGCTCCTGCGCCACGTGTCCCATCTCCACATCGCCCTCCTGTTGAGCCAGTCTGTCCGACATAAACAACTGATAGTACTGGTATGCCAAGGCTATGGACGCCAGACCCGCAAACAGAAAGGCGAGCGCGTGCGGCACGTACAGCACCGGGCTGAACCGCGCGATGAAGTGGCTGCTGTTCTCCCGCAGCGGCTCGAGCGACTGCGACTGGTGGATCCCGACCACGTAGATCCACACCAGGCTCAGCAGCGCGAAGCTCATGCCGCGGAAGAAGCGCAGCCCGCTCTCCTCGTGCGCGGCGTGCACCTGGATCTGGGCCCCGATGGCCAGCGCGGTGATGAAGGCGGGCACCACGTGGTAGAGCCGCGCCCGCTTCTCGAACACCCGGCGCAGGTGCACCGGCTCGAGGATCATGCAGACCGCGCTCAGCATCCACCCGAAGTTCACGACCGCGCCGAGGAAGGACATGTGCGGCTTTGTGTTGTACGTGCGCAGCGTGAGGAACACGTTGGACGCGTAGACCGCGAGGATGATCGCGGACGAGTCGAAGATGATGTTCTTGACGTAGACCCGGAAGATGACGCGGTCCATCCAGAGCAGCAGGCCCAGGATGGTGAACCCGCCGATCTCCTCGCCGGAGTGGAACACGCCCATCAGGGACAGGTAGCCCATCAGGCGGACCAGGCACAGCGCGGCAGGCACGTAGTTGACGGCGAGGGTCAGGTCGATCTGCATGGCGCACGGACCGGTTCGCCAGGCCCCGGCTTTCTACGCGCGCGCGAGCTCGGGACGGGCACACGTCACACACGTTTTTTATCTGTTTATTATTTTTTTTGTCTGGTTACAGCATGTCAACAACATGACTCCAACAGAGAAATGACATGCTCCGAATACTTGAATATCATTTCCTCGACCGAGCTGTCCCAGTGGAGGGCGCCGTACTGCGGCCAGGTGAAGCGCCCAATCACCGCCCCGCGCCCGGTCACCGTCCAGTCGTTGGTGAGCGGGCGGATCGCGGGATCGATGGCGAACGGCCCCGCGTGGGTCTTGATCTCCAGCCGCATGTGGTTGGTCTCGTCCATCGGCGGCGTCACACGGAACAGCCCCTGGTGCGGCGACAGGGACCGCTCGAGGTACCCGGCGCTCTCCACCTGCACGCGCTTCCCGAGCCGCGCCGTCAGCACCAGCATGTGCACGCGGTTCTTGGGCGTCTCGAGGTACAGGCACTCGCTCAGCTCGACCAGCCCCGCCGCGCTCCGGCACGCCTTGAAGAACCCGCGGCCCTGGTCCACCACGATGTTGCCCTCCGCGTGGAACAGCATGTGCTGCACCCCGAACGGCGTGATCGTGTCGACGATCAGGCCCCGCAGCATCCCGATCTCCACGTATGTCAGGAACATGCCGCAGAGATTCTCGATCGCCACGCCCCGGCGCGGGTACGGCGCGTGCTTCTCGTCGAGCATCACCACGGTCGGCTCGACGGGGCCCGGCGGCGCGAATCGGTTCGCCACCTTCATGGGCACGCACTCGCGCGGCGTGCGCGTCGGGAACTTCTTGAACCGGACGTCCTTGGACGCGCCGATTATGCGGAACGCCTGATGATTTCTTCGAACGCCACCCGCGACCGCTCCGGCCCCAGGACCACCGTGTGGAACAGGAACACGGCCGCCCTCATCATCCCGCAGTACACGGTCCACCCGACCAGCAGGAGCCCCAGCCAGATCGGCGGGGGCGGGGGCATCAGTCTCGTCAGCAGGGCCCTCGCGCGCGCGACGAGGGGGCATGCTCCAGTCTGGGCCAGGAACTCGCGCGGCCTCTCTTCTGCTTCCTCGGTGTCGATATCGTCAATCACCTCAATGTCCTGAAGCGCGGCGAGCGTCAGGTGCCCTACGATAACCGCGTCGTGGAGCGCTTGCATAAATCAGGCCAAACACGCGGGCGCGATTACAGCTTTTTGAATTTTTTTTTTACTGTTTTCCACACGGGCACTCAGTGCTCCGGTTTGAATTCAAACGTCACGTGCGACCCGTCGTCCACAGGGACCAGCTTGCACGCCATCAGGACCCGCGCCCGCTCGTACTTGTTCTTCACCCTGTAGTGCTTGAAGATAGTAGGCAGCACCTCGCGCAGGCGGGCCAGCCCGGGGGTGCCGCCCCGCACGAACGCGCGAATCTCGGCGGTGCAGGCTGAAGACTGGTACATTCCAATCGCGTGCCGCGCGCCCTGCGATGATGCAGATCCGCATATTTAGCTTTCTTTCTTCCGACTCGGTCTCAATGCCGGGGCCGCAGCCCGTGCCGGGCCCGCAATTTAATGATCTGTACCAGTGGCCCCCGTGCCTCCGCCCGCTGGGCCCGGCGCTGACAGGGAAATGTGACCAGCCCCCTGTTGGCCCCCAGGCTGCTCACTGAGCCAGCCCCATCGTGAGCAGCCAGCCCCAATCCGTGATGGGCTCGATCTCCGGCCACCCCTGGCAATCCGGCCCAGGGACCAGCACGCTCTCCATCCCGTACTGCGCCAGGCCGTACCGCGTCTGCAAGTAGTCCTCTGGTCCCGTGTAGATGTAGACAGGGGTCTTCATCAAGTCGTAAGCGTGTTTCCAGAACAATCGGACGTCCTCCGACGTGAGCGTCTTCGGGACGCTTGCGAACATCATGTCGCCGGAGATCATCCACTCCCTCGCCTGCACCATCCTCGATTTGGCGTCCTTCGGGGGCGTCTCGCGGTACACGCCCGGCCTCGGGGGCTGGTTGATCTCGCGGGGGCGCGCCGTTTTGAAGAGGCAGCTCCCGTCGGCGGGGCCCATCAACTTCTCCGGCGTCACCTGCTGCGTCGCGTCCGCGAATGGTTTCTTGGGCGGCATGAGGATGGCTTGCACAGCCGACGGCTGCACGTCGCCCGGGATGGGCAGCTGGATCTTCTCGGCTGCAGTAGGGATCGGTTTTGAGACGAACACGGGGTCCGCAAAACAGACTTTCACCGCCCGACTCATGTCCGGTGCCGGGGGCAGGCTGGCCACTATCTGCCTCGCCTCCTCAGTGAGCATGACCAGCCGCGACATTTGAGCCTGCTGCAAGTTGACCGCTTGCATGACAACCTGGTGATTAAATCGGCGGTCCTGCTGGATTTGGTTCAGCGATGTAAACACGTTCCATACGCGCTCCTGTTGGACCGGAACCGGCAAGCCAGCAACTGTGAGGGGAGGCGACTTATTTTTTTTCGCGTCCTGGACCGCGGCTTGCCTGAAGGCGTCAGGCGGGGCCGGCGGGGGAGCTCCTGAAACCTTCTGGTGCAGTTGCCCGCGTTTGGACGCCTGAACCAGCACGCCCCTGACGTTTTTAAAATAATCGTCCTCCATCATGAGGTCCCTGAATTCCCGGATCTCTTGCCATTTGCTCGGGTGCAAACGACCGGCGCGCAACTCGTGGAAGCTCCACTCCTGGATGTTGTTCAGCCGCTTGGCCAATTTCAGAGTGGAGAAACTGATCATGCAAATTTTGCTGGCCTCCCGCAAACTCATGTCCATAAAGCATCTCAAAAAATCGTGTCCGCGCGGCCCTTTGAGCAAATTCACGATCTCCTTCTTTGTTTCAAATCTGTCGAGCATTCCTGGCATCACCGCGTCGTGATTTCAGCAAATTTTAATTTTTGAAATCGTGTTTACAACAGAAAAAAAAACAGCTGAAGTCGGCAGTTCAATTTTTTTTATTTTGATTACTGCCGGGTCATTTCAGTCGGGGCCCTGTGAAAGGCCCACGTCTGCGCGAGAAGCGAAAAAAAGCTGGGCCCGACCTGCACAATTCCCATCAGCACGGATCCGGATGCGAACAGGAGTGACGCCAGCAACAGGAGGAAGGGGAGCACGGACACCCAGGTCACCCAGGCGCAGACCCGATACGCGGCCAGCCGGGCCGGTTCGGTCCCGTTCCCCTGAAACAGCCGGGTCTTCTCGAGCAGCGCCGACTGCACCGGCGCAAAGAGGGGGGCAACCGTGCTCTGGTACTCCACCACCCCTTCGCCCGCGTGCCCGAGTGCCTCGCACCACCGGGCGTCCGTGTCGCATAGGGCGAACGCCAGCGTGTCGGCCCAGGACTCAAAACCAAACTCGGCGCACGACCGGAGGCAGGTGGCGTTGCCCAGCGTCTGGCCGGGGCACAGGAGGTCGGGCGGCAGCTCTATGGTCGCCGGCAGCAAGTACTCGGCGGCTGCCAGCAGGTCGGCCAGGAGGCACGTCGGCAGCACGGGGAAGCACGTGGGCGCCACGCCGTAGACGTACCACAGCAAGAGCAGCGGCGAGCCGTAGAACAGGGCTGTCGTGAGGAACGTGAACCCCGTGGCGCTCGCGACCATCTGGACCGCCAGGTAGAGCACGACGAACAGGACGATCGACATGATGAGATCCCGCTTGTGCCGGCTGCAGCTCACGGCGGCCCCGAGGTCGCACTGGACGAGGCTCTCGACCATCCACAGCAGCGACCATTTAGCCGACCCGGTGAAGAAGCCGGAGATGTCCTGCCGGCTCAGGCCCAGCACCCGCCCCGTCACGTAGTGGAACACCGCGCTGGCCCAGGTGCCCGACTTGCCCTCCGGCGCCGAGACCGCGGCCGGCCACGAGCGGTTCCAGCCGATCTGGGGCAGCGTGCCGCGGAACGAGCGGTCGATGGGCGGGAGGGGCCGGTCGAAGTTGACGTAGTACAGGACCAGCACCGACACCGCCTCGGTGCTGAGCTCGAGCACCACGGTGGCGATCGGGCACGCGGCCTGCTGGTAGTCGAACTGCGGCGGCCAGACAAACGGGCCCTGCCCCCACACCTGCGCCACCTGCTGCGGGACCGGCACCGTCGGGTCTCCGGTCTGCACGATCTTGGCCGAAAACTGCTGGACGAGCTGGATGTCTGAGATCACCGACAGCAGCGCGCGGCTGTTCCCGCGTCTACGCGGGCGGGGGGCCTGCTTGCCGTCCTTGTTTTGGGCCGCCGTACTTGACGCTGGCGGGCGCGGGTTGATCAGGCGGCGGCCCCGCACCTCTCTGCGCCATTCTGTGAAGTTCAAGAAACTTTCCTCGGCCTCCTTCGCGTCCACCCCTGTCTCACCGGTCACAAACTCCAGCAGCTCCTCCGGCCCCCCCTCGTCGTCTGGGTCTTCCATAAGCCACCTATGCAGCCACTCTGTCTGTTCGATAAGGTTGGCCAGAACCACCCCGGCGGCCCTGAGCGGGCGGGCCCACGGGTGATACAGCCCCGCGTACACGATCAGCCAGGGGGAGGCAATGACCTCCAGCAGCGCCTCGCGGTCGGTCAAGGCGTTGGCCAGGTCTTCCGCCGACAGCAAGAAGGTCTCGTGCTTCTTCAGCCCTGTCAGGTTCAGCAACTCGATCGTGCGGCTGCCCACGAATCGCCAGTACGCGCACCCGTGCAGCTCGTGCCTCTCCAGCACGCCCAGCGGCTCCCCCTTCCGATGCCTGCGCACCAGCTCCGCGCAAGGGGCAGCGGTCCTCTCCCAGCCAGGCGCGGCCAGGATTTCCCGGGCGTCCTGCTCGTCGAATCGCTCGAAGTCGCCGTCGTACTCGTACGCGTCCGCGCCGTCCTCGGCGTCGTCCCAGAGCAGCCGCCGGCGCGCCCCGGGGGTCCGGAGCGGCGGGATCGCCACGGCCAGCCGCACGCTGCTGCTCTCGGTCACCCAGACGGTGCTGCAGATCTTGGACGCGGCCTGCGCGCACTGCACCATCGCCAGCTGGTCCAACGAGAACTGCCAGACGCTGTCGGAGGGCGACGCGTCCGCAGCGTACCCGCACAGGCGGGTCCCGTCCACGCGCGTGCTGACCCCCGAGGCGTCGGTGCACAGGGCCTGGCCCAGCGCCGCGTCCGTGTAGCACGTGCACTGCCCGGGATACCCGGTCGTCGGGATGGAGCAGAAGAGGTTGTTGGTGACGCACTGGCTGCACGGGGTCGTCCCGTACGACCGCCCCGACGCCAGGTTCATCAGGACGCACTGGCTTGAGCCCCCGCACTGCTGGTTGCTTGTGCAGGGCGTATACGCATCCAGTGGGACCGCGCACTGGCACTGCTGCCTGAGCGTATTGCAGCCGTACCGCGCCTCGCCCGTGTACGCGGGCGTGGGGCACTGGTCGCACACGATCGGCGTCGCGCAGTCGTTGTCGGGGCAGCACGTGCTCCCGCTGTGGCACGAGAACAGGTTGCTCTGGCCCAGCGAGGTCTGCGCGTTGGCCCAGCACAGCGTGGGCGCGATGGACGTGGCCGCGCGATTCGCCAGCGCCGGATCGTTCAGCAGCGAGTTCTTGAAGCAGGACAGCAGCTGGGTCGACATGTTGTACTGGCGGGCCGTGGTGAACTCGAGGCAGATCTCGTCGTCCGACACGTGCTGCATCATGTTGTCGATGCCGTCGAACACGCCGCTGAAGTCGAAGAGCGTGAAGTTGCTGGGGTACGCCAGCGCGCCCTCGATCGTCTCGTACGTGTCGTACACGCCGAGCCCGATCGCGAGGATCGGGGCCAGCCGCGACGCGCCCCGCAGCACGCTGAGCCCGGCCCTCGAGGCGGTGCTGAGGGACCGGCTGTACAGGCGCATCGAGTTCTGCACGCGGGTGAGGTACTTGCTCTTCCGGTTGGTCGGCTGCGAGTACTTTTCGAACAGCGCCTGCTGGAACAGGCGGTCCCCGTACTTCTGGATGAACTGGGCCGGCAACACGCCCTGGAACACGACGTCCATGAAGTCCTGCAGGATCTCGAACCCCGAGGCCATCATGCTGATCCCCTTGCGCAGCACGGTCAGCAGGTACGGCAGGTGCTTCTGGAGAAAGTTGCACCAGATCGTCAGGAGCCACGTGTACACGCTGTTGATCTTGTCACACGCCTTGGTCAAAAAATCGAGCAGGCCCTTGCCTATCTCGCCTGTGCTGAAGACCATGTCCACCAAGAGCCTGTTGACTCCTGACAGCATGCCCTTGGCCTGGTTCTTGATCCAGAGCCAATCCGCTGCGATCTCCTGCTGGGCGACCCGCACCGTGTTCTTCAGCCCGGACTCGGCCCCCGCAAACAAGAGGGTGACCAGCTTGAACGCCATGCTGAACAATGTCGAGACAAGGTACGCCAGGTCCGTGCCCACCAGCCGGACTATGGCCAGAATGTCCTGAAAGAAGCGCATGGTGTTGGCCGGGCAGTCCTGCATGAATTTCTGGTTCAGCGCTATCAGTTTCGTTTCGTCGTCCGTCAGCGGGCACGCGCCAGGGCTCACCAGCCGGTAGTACTCGAGCACCGTCTGGTAGGACCACTCCAGGTTCGACGGGATGTAGCTCGCCGGGTGGTACGCCCAGGGGCGCGGGAGGCACGAGAAGTTGCCTGCCGCGATGCAATTCGCCAGCCCCACCATTTTTTTCGCGTCCTCGTATGCCTGGTTCACAGCCTGCGTGTAGTTATCGATGTCCCAGAACGGCACAGGGGTCATGCCGCCGTGGCTGCCGTTCGAGCTCAGCGCGCGCACCATGTGCGGGCATTGGGACGTCTTGGACCGCTGCCACACGTCGCGCGACATGGATCCCAGGCACCCCCGGCCGCTCTTGAGCGACTTGCGGTCGGGGCAGTACACCCAGCCGTGGTCCGTCCAGTTGGCGGCGTCGTCGTACGGGGCCGGGCTGTGGGATGGGGCCAGTGGGGTCGCGTTCACAAACAGGCTCGTCGGGCTCAGCAGGAAGTTCCGCATGAACTCGCCCGCGCGCCACGCCGATCTGTTCAGCACCGGGCACGCCGGGCTCCCCGCGCACACGGCGTCCCGCAGGTCCTTGGCCATCATCCGCTCCGCCGAGATCCGGAAGGGCCGGCCGAAGCTGCTCTCGGGCGGCGTCATGGGCGCGCCCCCCTCGGTCTGGAATCTGGGGGCGGGGGAGCACTGGTCGCACCGCGTGCGGCGCGTGGCCCGGGCCTTGGTCACCGTGTCAGGCGGGAACAGTTGGGTCAGGCGCGGCACGGCGGTCCGGCCAGCTCGCCCCGTGCAGCGGGCCAGCGCCTGGTCTGCGAGCAGCGAGTCCCGCACGCACCTCTGCCCCGAGACCGCCGACTTGACCTGGGGCGTCACTTGCGCCACGCGCCGCGTCTGGCACGCGCCGCGGGTCCACGAGTCCGCGCCCGGCGACGGGAACTCGGGCACGCTGGTGTACCTGTACTGGAACGCGCGGAACCGGTCCAGCACGTGGCACTGCTGATTGTTCTGGTCCGAGGCGGTTTTGAAGGCGTCGATGCCCGACGGTCCGGGCGACCCGTCCCGCAGCGCGATGGGCAGGCGCGGCCAGTCCAGCTGCATCTTGCAGGACGCGTCCTGCTCCAGGCTCGTGAACGGCTGGAATACAGCCGACGTCTCGGTCGTGGCGCCGAGCAGCGACTCCACCGTGCGGGTCAGCGAGCACTTCTCCAGCGGGGCCCCGATCCGGACCCGGCACTGCGCCTGCGGCTTGCCCTCGATGTACGGGCAGAAGCAAAACCCGTTTACAGTCGTGTAGCGCCCCAGATACTGGCCTGATGTCACCTGCATCATTGTGGGATGTGCGTACGCCCGTCTTGTGACGGCCCCGAATAGGTGGTAGGCCCGCTGCGGCGAAGGCATGCTGGGCGCGAACGAGGGGCGCTTCGAGCTATAGAAGGCGAAGCGGCGCAGGGGGCAGCTGGGGGACGACGAGTTGCCAGAGAAACCGTTGAAGTACCCGTCACGTTTCTGGTTCACCTTCGAATCCGCCTGGATCGATGCCTGCAGCGTCGGCACCCACTGGGACACCGGCATCGACGGCATGTTGGGCGCGTCCAAGTCGAGATCGTCCGCGTCGGCGCCCAGCGGCAGCTTGAACACGTCAATCCTCGACACGCTCGCGTTCACGGCGGCCGTGATCTGCAGTCCAATCCTGTGCACGCCGATCTCCCCGGGGGGCACGCGCAGGAACCCGTAGATGGCCTCCTCTCCTGACCACAGCGGATTGGTCGCGTCAAACAAACCTCCCATGTAGTCGTCAGGTATCTCCCATGTAGAGGGCGTGTACATATCTGAGCTCACAACGTACTGGGCCTTGGCGTATGGCGTGTTGGCATTCATGGGCTCCGACCCGTGACCGGACGCCACGGGAAGCCCGTCGTACCCGCCCAGGAGCCCCTGATCATGCAGGCACCCGATCTGATCCTCCACCAGCTTGTGGTGGCACAGGTTGTACGGGAGGTAGTTGCCCAACACGTCGATCTGCGGCACCCCGGGCGTCGTCACCTGCTGGGAGTACAGGCGCTGGCACGTGGCCTGCAGGGGCATGTTGGTGAAGTACGGGCTGCCGTCGGGACACACCACTGATGAGCAGCCCGCGTTCACAAACTCGACAGGGGCCTGCGTCTGGCTGGTGTAATCCACGTCACATTCCACGAACGGGTTCCAGTACCCCAGAGTCCACGGGTTGATCGAATTGTACTGGGTCGCGTTGCTGGGCTTCCAGCAGATGCGTTGGTCCCCCGACGTGTCCCCCTTGCAAACGGTCTGGTCGTCGAACAGGGCCCGCAAGAACGTCTTCGACATGTTCCTGTCTGTCGAGGCGAATGAGAACACCGCGCCCGACGAGAGGAACGCCTGGTCCACGGGCCAATCTAGCTGCGCGTCTCGCGGCACCACCACTGACCCGTTGTACATGTAGTGGTTCTGAACGTGTGTCTTGAGGTCCTGATAATGCGGGTTCGTGCAGTTCATGAGATTCAGGATGCTGTTCTGTATCGTGCACATCACTGCCTGCTCCTTGTTGGGCATGATGTTCCCAAGAAAGTCGAGGACCTGTGTGAAATCGAACGAAAACCCCCAGGACGCGCTGGGGTCAAACCAGGGCAGCGTTGTGGGCTGCAACGGCGGCACGACTGCCGGGTTGTACAGTGTGTATATCCTGTCATACAAGGCCTTGAAAAGTTTCTGGCCACACCCTGGCGTGCTGCTGTCGCACGGGTAGTTGGGCATGGCAGGGTAGTACTGGCACTCCACTATCCCCTGGGACAGGTAAAACACTGGAATTTGTGTGCAATATACAGGTCCTTGACATACAGTTAACGTGTCTGTAACAAAACTATCCGTTCGATTGACTTGTTGGACTCGGCAGGTGGTGGTGTCCACGTTCCTGAGCTGAGGATCGTCGCTGATGAGGTCGTAGAGGCAGATGTGTTTGACAGTGAGATCATCTATGGAGACCTGTGCTCCTGTGCTGCTGGTGGTGTACGTTGGATCCAGCCCCGTGCTCAAAACGCCTCCGAATACTAAAGGCATCTGGTTGTCCATCACAAACGCGGCAGTCCGTGTCGTGAAATCCAAACCAGCGGGGGGTGGGTTGAAGCCCATCACTCTGCTGGCCAGGCGCACCTGAATGTTTTGCAAGACGTAGCTCTCTATGGTCTCTAGCAACGTGGGCGCGCCCTGCCAAGCCGGATCCATGAAAAACGAATCAGGATCTGCCGTGGTAAGATACTGCCACCAGGTGGCTTCTGTCACAGGGTATCCCTCCTGTCGCAATAGTTTGACCTGATCTGCCAACCAGCTGCCGGTGCACCCGCCTGCGAAGTAGAACGTGTCGATCAGCGCCCTCAGCTCGGTCCTGTACTGGCTGCTGAAGGCGGGCCCTGCCTTCCACATAAGATTTTGCGAGCATCGTGAATAGCTGGTGTCGGTACCGCCATAGATGGTCTGCACCAGCTGCTTCTTGATGTCGTCAATGGCAGCTCGCGCAAGGCTCACATATTTGTTTTCGTATTCGTCTACGGCTGCTCGCGTATACCCTCCCCTCACATACCGGAGCATGGTCATTGCGTCGTCGCCTGTGGAAGAGCGCGGCGTGTACCCGTCCACTGTGTAACTGGAGGCGTACATGTAGGCCTGGCAGTCCTGTTTGCGTCGGGCAGTGGATGCTGTATCGATCTGCTTGTTCGCCATGACTATGCACTGGAAAAACCAATCGAATGGGATCTCGTACAGCACAAAATCAAACACCCAGTAATGTTGCCTGTACAGCTGACGTGGATCGTTCATGTACGCATACAGGTCCTGTATGCAATCCATGGTATTCAGATAACTATCCTTGTCAGTGGGAATCGGTATAGTGTACAAGATGCTGTTGAGTGCGTCCACGTTGGCTGCCACCCCCGCATAACCTGCAGGGTATTGGTCCGCCACTGCTGAGCACATGACGTTCAGATCCGGCATGAGTGGCGTGCACCTCCCGTTTACATTCGCGTTTTCTGTGCAAAGGAACCTGTACATTTGCAGGACGGACAGGTCCAGCCGGCAGTGATCGCCCTCGGAGTACCCCACCACGCCACACTTGTAAACATCGTCAGCAGTGTAGTTTGTCTTGTTCCAAGTCCCGCTGGGAAACATCATGCGCGTGGCCGGCTTGCCTTGCACGGTAAAAGGCGAAACAGCGCATTGGTCTAAGTTCGAACACTGCTGGAATATCCCGCTGAGTGCCTGGTCACTTGGAACAGACCCTATGCCCAAAAACCCGTATGTCTTGTCACTTGAAAAGTGCATTTTGGCCAGAGGCACTCTGACATTCCCGTCAGCGGGTGACCCCCCGGTGTGCATCTTGGCATACTGATCATAGGTGATTTTTTGGGATAGATCCTGCCCTGCTGCTCGTATACTGGCCACCTGTGGAGTGCATGACTGAAACAGTGAATTGTCTGTGTTTTGCAGCCTTTCATAGTCACGGTCGCAATTGGACGGGTGCATATACATTACCTGCGGGTGAACGGCGGAGTACTCCCACCAGTGAGTCACGTTTGCAACCTGTGCGTCGAGATCCAGATAGGGGCATTTGACCGGGTTGATCTCCCAATAATCCCCCTTGTCCTTGACCTCACAGGCAGGGTTTGCGAGAGTCTGCTGGTACTTGAACCAGTCCCCGTACGAGCACATGCCGTGCAGGCGCAGCACGTCATTGTCCACATACGCCCAGTACGACCCGCCCAGCAAGCTGAAGTTTCTGGACCCAGCTGGACACACCCCGTTGTTGGCATTGACATTGAAGGCAAAGTCTGTGCTCGAGACCTTGTTCTGCACTGTCAGCAGCGGTGTCACACACTCGCCAAGTCCTGTGCACATCATTCCAGCGGAGCACTCGCTGTGGCTCAGGCATTCCACTGTTTTTTCAATGCACACCCCCTCGCAGGCCCCGAAACCTGTGCCTTCGCAGTCGCTATTGCTGTGACACTTGATGTAGCTGTTCCTGCAAAATCGCCCCCGGCACTGGTACTGGTACGTGCCATTCGGACAATCCATGTCCGTGGCACAGTACACCAGCGGAAAATCAGTGCAGCCCACGCCCCACCCCTGCTGCGCGAGAATTTCCTGCCATGGCCCTGGCTCGTACATGTCAGCATCAAGATCATTGGGATAGTAGACAGCGCCCTGGGGGGGCATGTTGGGCAGGGTTCCCAGGCTGTAGAGATTGCTCTCGAACGTGTTGGTGTTGGGCGCGTCGGTCACGCTGGCGTCGGGCCAGGGAAGCTGGGTGTGGCTGGACGAGCACTGCCAGTCCGTCCACGCGGTGGGAATGTCTACCGCTCCCCCGTACACTGTGTAATCCTCCGTCTCGTCTGCGGACGAGCGGGTGCAGTAGCGCATCGTGTTGGTCACGAACGCCTCCATCCCCCAGTTGAGAGACCGACAGAGCCCGTTCACGCCGAAGTTCCTGTCCACAAGCTCGCCGTCCCGCAGCAGGTCGTGTTGGTACGTGAGCACTGGCACCCCCGACTCGTCCACCCCTGTATAAGCAAAGGCCTGATGGAACGATCGGTATGCGGCGTCCTCTGCCTCGCAGGGCACAGTCACGTGATACCCGACAGGGAAATCCCACTCGTCAGGCCACCAGTCGGCCACCATGTCGCAGTCCTGAGCGTTCTGGTCCATCGAACCCTCCGCCGACCACCATGCCTGGCCTGCCGGGCGCGTGTTGCCTGCTGCGTCGGGATCCGTCAGCAGGCTAGCTGCAAACTCAGGTGCCAGCAAACGCGCGGGGTCTGTCAGGTGCGCGTTGGCCTCCGCTGCCCCGGGCAGGTCGGCTGGCCACCAGCCCACGGGGGCGGTCCGAACGACGGCGCGGGGGTCGAAACGCAGCCTGCAGGCCTGCGTGGCCTTCAGGTACGCTGTGTCCAGGTAAGCCGAGTTGCCCACGCAAGGCAGGCACCTGCACGGGTCGTAGAACGATCCGTCGAGGTACACGAGGCATTCCGGCGTGACGTAGAAGGTGTCGCTGTATGATGGGGCAAAGTGCATGCACGTCTGCGAGAAAAGCTTGACGCTGGGGTCGGGGGCGCGGAATACGTCGAGGTTCACGCACAGGCTCAGCAGCTGGAGCTGGGCCCCGCACCGGCGTCGCCAGCGCGCGACTGTCTGGGCCTGTGCTGAGGCGTCAAACGAATCCGGCTTGACCAACGTGACGGCCTCCAGCAGGGCCACCTCCATCGTGTACCTCAGGCAGTGCGCGACGGCGCCTGCCTCCTCCACGCCCTGCGCCATCGGGAACAGCTGCTCGACGAATCCGGCGGCCAGGTCCGTCACGTTCATCAGGCGCTCGCCGGCGCCGCACGTGGTGAGCTGGGCCCGCTCCAGCCCCACCCCCCTTGCCGTGGGATTGATGACTGTCTTTGAGCTCTTCCGCAGCGTGTCCAGCCCGCCCGCGCGCACGCCCGCGCGCCCGTACTGCAGGAGGTCCCTCGTGTCCGCCGTGAGATTGGTCGCGCCCTGCAGCCACAGCTCGGCGGAGGCGGGGTCCAGCAGCCCCCAGTGCGCCGATAGCTCGAACTCCTGGCATGGCCAGGTGGGCTGGAAAAGCGCCAGCACGACGGAGGCGTTGGCGGGCCAGAAGAGACAGTCCTGGCGCCCCGTGGCCCCTTGCACGGCAGCGCACGCCGCCCCGTCGGGGGCCTCGCACAGGTCCGCGAGCGAGTCCCACCCACACGGGCACCTCGCCGCGCCAAGCGCGAAACGACGGTAGTCGTACACGGGAAACGTGCCCAGGCGATTGCCGGCCAGCACCGTCACGCTGGGCGGGTTCATCGGCTGGTGCACGTAGTCGGTATAGCTGGCCGTGCCGTCGTCTTCCAGCTGCGGCGGCGGCGCTGTCGGGTCGGGCACACACACGAGGCTGGGAGTAGGGGCGTGCCTAGGCAGGTAGTGACGGAAGAGCGGGCTGTCGCGCGCGGCCTGCGAAATCAGGGCCCTGATGTAGTCCTCGAGGCGGCCCGCGTCGCCGTCGTACGGGAGCGCGTCGAAGCTCAGGGGATCCGACGTGATGCCTCCGTCGGCGGCCCGCTGCGCCCCGAAGATGATGGTGTTGTTCTCGGCAAAGATGGGGAGGGTCCAGAACACCTGCTTGAGGCTCGCGTGGCACACGTCCCACAGGGTCGAATCGACTGTTCGGAGCGGCGACATGGCCTCCTCGCGCCCGTACGTGTACGCCGGGGCCTTGGGGTCCAGCCGCGCCTCGTCCGCCGCGCGCCGCGAGCCGGTCCAGTCGTAGCCGGATCGCTGGCTTGGGGCCACCTCGCCCAGGTAATCCAGCCACGCGCCCTGGCTCTCCAGCGCGTAGGTGTACAGCTGATCAAAGTGCTGGTCGATCGAGTTGAGCACGTTGTCCGGCGTGAGGTCCTTGGTGTTTACGAACAGATTCGGCGGGACGTACGACGCGGCCCCCGCGCAGCACGTCTGCGACTGGTTCCGGTCTGCGCACACGCACCCGTACGTGTCGTACGACGGCTGCGGCCAGGCGGCCTTGATCTGCTGGAGCTGGGCCAGGACCGCCTGCTGGAACACGCTTGTGTTGGCGTTGGCGTCGGTCAGGAACGTGTTCACAAAGTACCGTATCAGCGACTGGCGTGCCGGGCTGCCGCAGGTGTATGGCAGGCTCTGCACGGTCAAGCACGTGTACGGGTCCACGGAGCGCGACAGCCCCTCCCCTGCGTCCCGTGACCAGTACGGCCCCGTCAGGCACTCCTCCCCCTGCAGGCAAACCGGCATGGGCCAGTAGTCCACGCGGGCATAGGGCCCCATGAAGATGCAGTCGAGAATCTGGTGGATCAAGTCCCCTTCAGCGGAGAAGAACTGGGCCTTCACATTGAGCTGGTTCACCGTCCAGTGGGCGATGGCGGCGTCCACCGCTGCCTGGATTCTTTGGTACGCCGCCGTGTACAGACGCATGATCAAGCTGTCCGCCTGGCGCCCGTGGTACAGCACGGCGTGGGGCTGGCCTATCGGGACCGTGTTGTTCGACGTCGGGCTCCATGCGTGGCCCGCCAGCGTGCAGATGCTCTGCGTCTCGTCGTCCACGCAGTTCTGGAACACAGCGATGCCCTGCGCGGCGGGTCCAGAGAACGTCAGGCACGCGTCCACGCGCTCCGGCGCCACGGGCGTCGTGAGCAGCCGCTCGTACGCCCAGTACAGGTAGTAGTCGACTTGGACGCTGCTCAGGAACAGGTCCAGGCACCCCTCGTTGCTACCACCCGCCGCGGCCTGCGCCTTCAAGCACGCCTGCACCTTCATCGTGTCCTCGGGAATCGTAACCGGGCTCGCCGTGCGGTACCGGTACGCCTGGGTCGGATCGAAGAGCACGTACGCCCCGGGGTCCCACCGATTCTCGACAAAGTTCTCGCGGCACTTGACCAGGACATTCAGCAGGCTCACCCCCTGAATATCGAAGACGTGGTCCGACGGGGGCGAGCACTTGTAGCTAGCGCTCGCACAGTCCACGTACGCCTGCATGGCGCTCGCCTTGGCCTGGAGCTCCGCGTAGCTGTATGGGTTGTACACGATGAACGGGTTGTTCGTGCCGTCGACCATGACGAGCGTCCCGCTGCACCAGAGCGCGTAGTCCCGCCAGGTCTCCGCAGCGCGCGCGGCCGTGATGGCCAGCGGCGTGTCCCCGCACGCGCACTTGACCACGTCGTGGAGGTACACGTCAGGCGGGTTGCACTGTGCCGCGAACTGGGCCATGAGCACCTCGCCCATCGCGCCGATCACGCCGGACCAGTACGCCACGCCACCGTCCAGTATGTGCAGCAGGGGCTCAATCTGCCTTATCAGCAGCAGGTTGAACGCGTTCTGGAGCATCGACCCCACCTTGTACCCGATCTGCGCGCCGTTCTCGTTGGGGTACCGCGCCAGCGTCGCGTCCCCGACCGTCAGGCACTGCCCGACCACGTTGGCCGACGCGTTGGAGAGCGCCGCCGACTGGACGCGCAGCCGGAAGCCGGAGACGTCGGCCAAGGCAAGCACGCCGTTGGTCTGGCAGATGTAGATCTGATGGGTCACCAGCATCATGTACAGCGGGCCCATCGAGAGCTGGTGCAAGAAGTTGGTGAGGGTCGTCATCGTGATCGTGAGCACCGCGTCCGCGTTGGTGTCCACGTTCGACGCGTCGTGGTACATGAACCCCACGTGCGCATGTCCCAGATACAGCGCGTCGTTGAGCGCCGACGTGAGCACGGACCACCAGTGCGCGTTGGAGTCCTTGAACGTGCACACGTAGCTCATGAACTCGTCCTCGGGGAACGCGATGTTGGCTCCGGACGACGACGCCCGCGTCGACAGCGATATCACCAGCATCAGCAGCTCGACGAACATGGTCCAGCCGCCGCGGAAGGACTGCATGCCCAGCGTCGCGTACGACCGCAGCACGCCGCCGATGCCGCACAGCGGGCGCTTCAGGTTCACCCCCGTGCCCACGCAGTTCATCAGCGCGCACTTGTTGTACGCGTGGCACAGCCTGTTGGTCGCCAGATCCGGGCACCCCTCGCAGCTCAGGGCGTCGCAGTGCCCCGACTGCTCCATCGTAGACGTCACGGGGGTCGACCCGTACACCCCCGTGTAGGAACCGTCCAGTCGCAACTGCAGCAGCCATGCCCAGCCCGTTTGTTGAACAGCCAGTATCCATGTCGGATGCATGCTTCTGGCACTCAACACCGCGTTGGTCAAGCTGCCTTGAAACGAAAACTTGCTCAGGTCGTCCACGGGCACCAGGCCTGTGCTCTGCACGCTTCTATCACTCCCCCTGGTAAATTCCAGCGTGTATACCGGCAGCCCTGCTATGCGCGGGATCAGCATGTACTGCCCGCCCGCCAGCCGGGTGAACCAGTACTGCCCAGCGAACTGCGAGAGGTCGACCCCCGATCTCTGCCAAGAGGAGCGGTTGCCGTCGAGCTCGTACCGGAAGTTCATCATGGACCCGACCATGGCCGTCCCGTCGAAGCTCCTGACGACCACGTCTGCCACCAGCCCCGCCTCCACCGGCCACATGCTGACCACGCGCACCAGGGTGTACGCCGCCGGGATCGGCACGGGCGGCAGTGCGGTCAGGCCCGCGCCTGTCATCAGGTAGACGACATCCGCGCTGCCCACCCGCAGCAGCAGGGCCAGCGTCGTCGCGCCCTCGTCCAGGAACGCGGAGTCCATCACATCCCCCGGGAGCGAGTAAGGGCCGTATCCAGCCACACTTGATGACACAAGGTACACCGGCGCGCCGGGCACCTGCGGCGCGCAGTACATCTCGACCTGCATGGACTTACCGTCCAGCTGGGCCACCGCCAGGCAGTAGTCCGCCGGCGTGCCCGCACCCCTCGCCACACAGATCCCTGTCCCGTTGATCTCCGTCACGGCGGTGGCGTTGGACATCACCAGCGTGGCGTCGTACGCGCCCGGAAAGAAAAGGCTCTCCGTTGTGAACTGCACGTCCGGCAGATCCGTCGGCGTCGCGTTGGCGGCCTGGAACGCCTGCCACAGACTCCCGCACAGCGAGTGGCACAGCGAGGTGTCCGCGCATTTAGCGAAGTAGTCCACGGGCTGCGGCACGATCACGACGACGTGCGAGTCGGTCTGATAGTCCAGACAGTGGCCCGCGTCGCTGTCCCACGGGGTCAGCGTGTAGTCTATCAGGCTGGCCAGCGCCTCAGCGGCCATCTCGAACGACTCGAACACCGGGTTCAGCTCGTTCTGCAGCGTCGTCTGAAGGTCGGTGACCACCCGCTCGCAGGCCATCTGCTCGAAGTTTGCCGAGGTCAGCCCCTGCAGCTGGTTCACGATCATGTACAGCTTCGGGCGTATGGTCACGGGCAGGTTCGGGGCACATGTCTTCTCGACGTACGACCGCGCGTCCAGTCCCGCCGAGTCCTTGCACACGCACTTCACCATGGGGATCTCGACAAACATGTCCATCGCCATGCGCAGCACGCTGGCGTAATACTCGGCGTTCATCGCGCACGTCCCGTACAGCAGGTTCGCCCACGGGTTGTCCAGCCCAAACATGAGCTTCAGGCCGCCGCACGCCATCAGGTTCCGGTCCGTGATCACGGCCGTGTACTGCGCCTGAAGGTCATACAGGGTGGCCCACACTACCTGCCAGATGTGTGACGCGGTCTGGTCCTTGCCTAGCAACACCTCCTTCGCTATGACCAACGAGATCTCCGCCAGCGCCTTGTACGTGAAACGCGCCCACGCGATCCCCGCCGTGCCCACCTTGAACACGCCTGCAATCACCATGCTCTCCGAGCCGGGGCTTGACTGCATCACGGCCAGGGTCTTGTCGATCTGCTCGAACACCGGCACCTGCATCAGGCGGATGACGGAGGACCGCGCCGACCACAGGTCCACCGCCGCGTAACCGTACTGGTCCATCCCCTCCAGAATGTCCAGCACGGGATTGGCGGCGCCCGCGTCGGTGCCCGCGGGGCTCGTCAGCTGCCCCACCACGGTCAGGCTGTGCCAGATCACCGCGTTGGCGTCGTCCAGGCTGTCGAAGAAGTCGTCCAGGCTGAACAGGGTCTGCCCGCAGTTCATGAGGATCGAGTGCCTGTGGCTTGCCCCTGGCGCCGGACACGATCCACCGTCTTTCCATATAGGAACCATGCCGGGTGTGTATAGAACAGCATTGACAGCCCAGCGCACCAGAAACACCCCGGCGTTGGCCACCTCCGCGCCCAGGGTCCCGATGCGCGGCAGGCGCTGCATGGCGGGGCACAGCGTGGCGTAGTTGCTCACGGGGACACTCGTCTGCCAGATCGTCGTGGCCACCTGCATGGTCGGTGGGTTGAGCCAGTACGTCGTGTACCCGCTGTTCGACCCGTTGATCGCGCCGGTCCCGACGTCGTACTCCGCGTACGTGCTGTACTTCATCACCACCGCGATGTTGTCCTCGTTCAGGTACTCGAGCCGCACGACGCTCACGTTGAACGAGCCCTCGCAGTCGGCGCTCAGGTAGGCCGTGTTGATCCCCTCGAACTGCGCGTGCGCCACCAGGTTCGACCCGCAGCTGTAGGTCGAGCACTGCTGGTACGCCTTGACCCGGTAGATCCGGATCGGGGCGTAGCTCGACGTCAGGAGGAACCCGAACTGCGGCAGGCTGTTCGAGCCCTCTGCCTTGAGCCGGCAGAAGTCCATGTACGCCTGCATGCACTGGAGCGCCGGCGGGGCCGCGTAGAACACGTAATTCCTGCGGGGCGCGGCGTTATTTAAGACGGGTCGCAGACCAATCGTCAAGTCTCCTAGCAGAGAGGCATGCCTTTCAGCGGCAAGATTTACAGGGGCATTCAAGACGCTACCCGCGAGGAACGGCAGCTCATCCGGTCCAAGATCCGAGTCACGCACAGTTCCAAGGTGTTTCAGGAATACGTCGAGGATGCTGTGAGTAACACCCAAACCTACAAGCTTGCTGTCAAGAAGAGCAGGGTCGCTGGCAACGGCGTCTTTCACATGGGCCGGGCCGATATCCCCAAGGGCACTGTGATTGCGATCTACCCCGGGTCCGTGCGCGTGATCTCCGATCAGCACGGGCGCAGGTGGAACAAGTTCTCGACCTACAGCATCGGGATCGGGGCCTATGACGACGGGACCGACAATCTTGCCTGCAAGCTTGAGGTCATCGGAGCCCCTTCGGACGACCCCTACAACGCGGCTCAGTACAATCACAGCTGCGTCCCGAACTGTGTGCTGGAACTGGTTGATATCAAGGGCGGTCTGAGCTTTCAGATCGTGCGGACGCTCAGGGCTATCAAGCCCAGAGAGGAATGCCGGGTCGACTACGAGCAGGACTTTTGGAGGCCCCTGTCGCGCATCCCGCCGGTCAGGATCGGCTTCCGGCTCGTCAAGTGCAAGTGCGGCCAGTGCCGCGTGCCCATCGGGTACGTCGAGCCCCTCTAAGCACCCAGCGTGCCCCCCTGCCTTGCTCATGGAGCTTCGAATAAACTCTCAATACGTAACGTACCTGCTGCTGACCGCGATCGTAGGCTGGTAATACCCCGCGCTAGGGATGAGCATCCGGCCGGGGTCGTCGAACGTGTTCTCGTCCGACTGCACGGCCAGCGAGGCGAGGGCGGGGAAGTCCTGGCTGAGCGTGCTGAGCGTGAACGTGCTGTGGTCGTCGCTCGTCAGCCGCTCGACCACCACTGCCGACGCCCCGCCGCCCAGGGGCCGCTCGGTGAACACGGTGTCGCCCGTGGTGAACAGAGGCTGGCCGGACAGCCGCGTCGCCGCGCGCAGGGACACGGGGGCGTCCTTCTGCTGAAAGCTGATCACGCGCTGCGCCGGCTGACAGGCCTGGGTACCGCCTGCAGCAAACACCCCAGTGGCGATGCCCTTGGTCAGCTGCCCTGGCGGAGACACCACTGTGCTGCTCGCGCGCGTGGGCGAGAGGCTGGTCCCCACGTTGGCCACGCTCGCTGTAGAGAGGGTGCAGTCTTGGGCCAGGGTGGTGTAACCGGTCCGCCACCGGCTCGCGGGCACCAGCTGCAGGTTGTTGTTGCTGGAGCCCGCGGGTCGGACCGCCATGCAGAACGGGAAGCAGTTCATGTTGAGACAGATCGAGCTGGTGTCCGACATGCCGCACCGTGGCACCACGTACACCGTCGCGTCCACCTCGCGGCACGTGCCCCGCGTCACGCAGTCGATCGACGGCAGCGTGGCGGTGCTGGACCCCAGCCCGACAGGCACTGTGGCGTACCGAGTCGCCGAGAACCGGTTGGAGTGCACCGAGATGTCGACCTGATCGCACGTGCCGATCAGGCGCGCCGTCAGCTCGTCGGGGAACAGCACCTGCAGCAGGTAGTTGGCCGCGGCCTTGCCGGACGGCAGCCCGTTCAGCGGCAGGATCGCGCACAGGATCTCGATGCCGGCATCCGTGTTCGAGCAGTTGCAGGCCATCATTGCCGTCGTCTGGAGGCTACCCACCGTGCGCGCCGCCGTCACGGTCGACGCGTCCAGATCCGACATCGGGCCGTAGGACACTGCCGCCACGCCCAGCGACGCGTCCATCGCGTACGGCCAGCGCTGGGTCCGCACGCCCAGATCGTCGCTCCCCTTGTAGATCGCTGTGTACCCGTCCGTCACGGCGTACATCCACTGCGTGAGCCCCACGACGGCCGTGAAGTTCTGGCCAAACACGGCAGACCCCAAGAACAAGGTAGGATCCAGCTGAGGCACCTGCGCGTCGCAGGTTGGAGACGTGCCAGTCACAGCGTTTTGTACGATGGCGAACGCCACGTTGACCCAGTTGTCCACCATCAGCCCCATGCTGGAAATCCCCGCCACCAGGAAGTTGAACGCAGGCTCCAGATCGGGGATGCACATCATGACTCCGAACGAGTTGTCGTAGGCCATCGCGCACCGCACCGTCGTCACGTGGGGTATGATGGTCAGGACCTGCAGCAGGAAGTTCCAGAGGTTGTGCAAGCCTATCGCAAAGTTGAGATCGAGCAGAGGAAACACGATCAGGTCCGCGGGCGCAGACAGGGTCCCGCAGAACACGGCCAGCAGCTGTCGCGTCAGAGCGACCAACTCGCGCACCTGGCCCATTCCTGACAGCAGGTCGAAGGCGCGGTTCTCTGGCACGAGGCACGCCTCCCCCGCGCACTTGAACGAATTTGAGTAGACCTGCAGCGCGGTCGCGATGTCCCGCGCGAAGTCGAACATTGTCGTGGCGATCTTGAGCAGCGTCTTGATCTCCTGAATCGTGATTGGCAGCACGCCCTGGGCCAGCAGGGCCTTGGACCACCAGACGCCCGCGTCCCACAGCGGCAGCAGCGCCCGCAGCAGGATGTCGACGACCTGCAGCGGCAGGATCAACCAGTACGACAGGAACGGCCCCAGGTTGGCGTTGTAAAACCGCAGCATCCCTAGCCAAGTTTCCGGATACTCTTCGTATGTTACCCATATGGCTGAGAATATTACAAACGCAGTCACAAACAGGATCCAGAGCCCCAGCAGGCGCAGGCCCACGTCCACCAGCGTCCGGGTCACCACAGTGCCCAGGCTCGCTCCCAGGTCGACCATGCGCACCAGCACGTTCTGGGCTGCCATTTGCTTCCAGGGCGAGACCCGGAACACGAGGCACATGACCGCGTTAATCGTGCGCTCAAACACACAGATCAGCACCAGCGAAAACGCAAACGGAACTGCAAAGAGCTCGGACCCCATCACACGCGCGAGATCAACTCGATTCGTTTATATAGAAGGCTTACTGCGGGCGACAAACTCGTTTTTTGCATCAGTAACAGTCCACGACGCCGGCCGAGTTCGACTCATACGGGTGTATGCAGGCGTTGCACTTGACACACAAGGGGCGCTGGGATTTGAATGGGCTGCGGCACCGGCGCATCTTATCCCCTTGGATCTCACAGGAGTTTGACTGGCTGCCTTCAAACAGGCAATTGTTGCACGACGTCCCGCCTGCCAGGTCCTGATACGTGTCGTCCGGGCAGTCCATCCTCACCCCTTCTGGACACATGGACCCGGGTGGGCACGGGAGGCACCCTGTGAGCCCACCCACAAAGTAATCGCCGGGGGCGCACGAGCAGTACGTGTGATTCCCGTAGGAGCCTGCGAACGGGGCCTTGCATATCACAGGTGGGAACAAGCCACCCGGGCAATACCACTTTAACGGGATGGACGCCCCAATCGAAATTCCCACGGCCAGGTTGGTCTTGCCGTAGTGAATCTTGTTTCCTCCCGCACTTTCACAGCTGAAGCAGGCGCCCACTGGTTCCTCTCCTGCCGGCATGTAAATCTGACCGCCGCCATCGAAAGAGCCTGCAGACGACGGGATGTCATACGCGCAGTTGGCGTCGTTCTGGCAGGTCAGCCACGAGCCTGGCGCACAGGGCACGCATTGTGTTTTAGAAACCACAAACCCTTTTGAATCCAACGCGAGGTATGTCGATGCATACTCGCCGTTGGTGCAAAACCGGGCCCCGCAGTCGACCTGCTGCATGTAAAGGCATGGAACATATAACAGGGACTCGTCATTCTGTTGCCCTATCAAAGCATCGTTGCTGTTTCCCCTGTACACTTTCAGAAACACTTCCACTCCCGTCCCGCCATTGACACAGGCTGTGCATGTTTTGTCTTCGTTTGGATTACATTTTGATATTTCTTTTAGATCTGGCTGTGTTGGTGACATTGGTTGGAGATGCACATAATGAACTTCAGGAGGTAATGCGAAGCCATCACTAAACCCTGGTGTGAAGGTGGATACATAACCTTTAAAATTCAAGACAAACGTGACAGTGTAGGGCTGGAGCACAACGCCACACATTGGGTATTTCGATTTTGACACTTTTTTGTTGGTCATAGCTTTCAGTTCATACAAGAAATCAGGTATGCGTTGCAGCGTGTTATCAATGGACGTGTAGGGATGTTGTTCGGGGATTTCAGCCACTGTGTTTGCTGATTTTACTCTAGTCCATAGCCCAGCTTCTGTTAGGAGAAGCAAGAAGCCTACTAGTGTTTGCATGACTTGATTCACCCCCCGTCTGGTGTCTTTATTATTCACTGAGCGGCTGGTCGTCAAATAAAACAGGGCACCAGTGCCGGGCCAGATCCGTGCTCGGCCTGACCGGGCGGGCCTCCGCGTCCTCACACAGGTGCAGCAGGCACGGGCCGGCTGCGGCCACGCCGGACGCCCGTATGAACCCCCAGACCCCGTCGATTGGCGTACAGGCCCAGGTCTTGTCGATGAGTGACGGGGCCGGTATTGGCAGCTCGTACGTGAAGTAACTGAACGGGGTCCCGGGGGCGGCAACTTGCATCGGGTCGCGGGCCGGGGCCGGCTCTATCAGCCAGCCGAAGCCGCGGGCCTCGAGGTCCCATTTTTTACCGGGTGCGATTACAGCTGTGACCATTTGCTGTAAACAAGAAATTCGAATCAAAAAAATTTACTCGCGACCCGATAAAATCGCTCGCGTTTGTTTTTCGAAATTTTTCAGCGAATGTCCGAGTGCTCTGATGAGTTCGTGCCTGCTACTCCCGATTCGACTCCTGCTCGGCCTGTTCAGTACAAGCTGTTCCAGTATCTCACCCCCCAAAATTCTCCTGGATTTACGAGGCTTGCTCGCGAGGGCCCTGTTTCCTTCCCGTCGGTTTGTACTTTTTGAATCTTGCTCGCCCTTTGCGATCTCGATCTAATTTTCAATTTTGGCAGCCGTCCGTTTCACCGCAGGCCTCGGGCGCAGGCTTCGCGCCGAAAGCCACGGGCCAGATCCCTCCCAAATCCAAGGGCGGTCCGGGGCCGGCGTCGCGCAGGAAGCTGCCCTTCCCTCCGAAGCGCAAGCAGTTCGGGCGCAAAAAGGTCGATTTTAAAAACGCGCTCTTCAAGGTTTTGCGCAAGATTGACCCCAACGGCACCATCTCCAGTAAGGCCATGACGGTGCTCAACGACATGGTGTGCGACCTCCTCGACCGTCTGTGCAAGGAGGCCGAGTCGATCCGCGAGCGCAACGGCAAGACGACGCTCAAGACCCGCGACATCCAGACGGCCGCGCGCATCCTGCTGCCGGGGCAGCTCTTCACGCACGCCTTCTACGAGGGCCACCGCTGCCTGTCGAAGCTGCTCGAGTACGACAGGAGGGCGCGCGAGCAGGCCGCCGCGTGATTTTGATTCTCAATAAATCGCGTCTGGCTCTGGCCCGAATTCCAATAAAACGCGTCTGGCTCCGGCCCGATTTTCAATTAAACGCGTCTGGCTCCGGCCTCGTGTGCGGCGCGAGCAGGGGCTGGCACTGCACGGGCCGCAGCCCCAGCGCCACCGGCGCCGCCGGGTCGAACGGGTGGTACCAGAAGAAGAGGACATACCCAAAGGTCGCCAGGACGAACGCGACGTTCTCAAACAGCCACGAGTAGTAGGGCGACGCCCAGTAGAGGACGGCGTACACGACCGCAAACACGCCCGCCGCGAGCATGACCGCGTACGCCAGCAGGTCGTACCGGCGGCTGGGCTTGGGGTCGAACGCGTAGGTCAGGTTGAGCAGGATCACAAAGTAGACGGCGCTGGAGCACACGAAGAGGCCCGCGCCGATCGAGTGGTTGGTCGTGTCCGAGACGGGGTCGCAGCTGACCGTGATGACCCAGCCGACCAGCGCGCAGCTCGCGAACAGGCAGCCCACGGCGGCCCACACCCGCGCCACGAGCCGGAACCGCAGCAGGAACAGCACGACCGCCAGCAGCTGCAGCGAGACCAGCAGCGACGCGCAGATCTTGAAGTAGCCCAACGCGAACAGGTTGGTGCTCACCATCCGGTGCTGGGCCAGCGTGTCCGAGGCCAGGAACACCCCCAGGAGCAGCCCCAGCAGGGCCAGCCCGACCAGGATCGCGGCCGTCTGGTAGCACGCGGCGGCCTCGGCGCTCTGGCTCATCCCGCGGCCCGCGCGCGCCGGCGCGTTTAATACCCGGCCTCACTCCACCTCCAGAGCCGCCTGCGTCATCGGGCCGGGCACCGCCATGCGGGCCTGCGTGACCTGGGCCTCGTGCAGGCGGGCCAGCGCAATCTCCATGAAGTCCTCCTCCGTGATGGACCACACGACCGACTCGAGCGCGCCGGTGTCCTCGCTCAGGGTCTGCAGGCTCCGCACGTCGAACCCGGCCTGGTGCGTGTTGGACTGGACGTAGGTGCCGCCGAACGCGCCCTTGGGCTGGTCCGGCGCCGCCAGGTCCACCAGCTCCGACCGCGAGATCTCCACCACGCTGCCCGTGAGGCTCCGGGTGCCCACGACGAACCGGTACCGTATCGGGTGCGGCAGGTGCCTCAGGTTGCGGCCCATCTCCCGCAGCGACGACCGCGGCATCGAGATCACCAGCACGCTCTTGGTCGGGTCCGGGCCGGTGCCCTCCCCGCGCTGGATGCGCGTGTTCAGCTCGTACGGGATCCGGTGCGCATCCGCGGTCGCGCCCGTGGCGTACGGCGGCAGGGTCCACACCTCGGTCGGGAGCTCCATCGCCGCCGCGGGGGCCAGGTCGTCGCCGGGCTCGTACGCGTACACGAGCATGCACATGCGGTGGCTGTTCAGGAACACGCGCAGCCGGTCCTCCTCGCGCGCGCCGGACAGCATCGAGGTGACCAGCGTGTTCTCGTCGACGATGTACGCCAGGAACCCGGCCGGCCGCGGCGCGCCCGCCTCGAGGAAGAGCATGTGCTGGCTCAGTCTGTTCCTCCTGACAATAAAGCCCAGGTCCGCTGCATAAGTCTCCTGTGCAGCCAGCAGCACAGAGGCCATGTTCTCCCTGTCTGCTTCAATTCGTTCCTGACATACACATAAGTTATACATGCATACCACATAGTAAACACATGTAACTTGCCTTGGCTCTTTCAATAACAAGGTGTTCTTGCATGTTGCGCCTGAAGTGCGCAGGCACGCACAGGGCCGACAGCGTCTTGGCGTTCCCCTTTCGGCACAACGGGCACATCATACCGTTCTTAAAGAAATGGTATGTGATAGCCATGGCTGAGAAAGCGTGACCACATTCCAGCTGCATTCGACAGTAGTCCGGATTCTCCTTTCGGAACGCGACGCCGGGCAGGAACTCCAGCGCCGACGCCTGCATTGGCTCCTGCGTGATCGGGCACTCCTCCGCGTGGCCGGCCCGGCTCAGGGCCACCCAGGTCCACGCGCAGTCCTCGGGCTTCCCCTCCGACTTCCACATGATGTTCAGGATGTCGGCCAGCGGCACCCGCCCCTCGGCCTCGTCGGGAACACTCTCTGGCGGCTCCGCGCTCATGGTCCGGTCCTCAGGTGATGACATCTGCTTTAATCCGCCCAGCCCGCCTGAAACCCACGACCGTACGGTTTCGCCCGAACAAAAAAACCCCCGCGCGCGCGCGCCCGTCCCCGGGCCGGGCGAGGGATACAAAGCGGGCCCAGCCCCGACCGCTGCCCGGATGTGGGACGCCTTCTTCTGCGACCTCAACTACCTGGCCTCGGACCTCGTCACCGGCAAGAGCATCCCGGTCCTCGTAGCGGTGTCCGTACTGCCGCTGGACCCGAACCTCCTCGGCACCATGGTCCTGCTCGGGGTCTTCCTGGGGTCCATCGCCACGCTCGCGCACGCCTGGCGGCCCCCGTCCCCAGCCGCGGCGGCGGTCCTTACCGGCTGGGGGGCGCGCTTCATGAACCACTCGTTCGCCGCGTTCCTCTCGCTCAGCTTCCTGCTGCGGCTCTCGGGCCGGCTGTACGCGACCGGGACCACCCTCGCGCTCCTGCCGAGCTTCTGCGTGGTGTGCCAGTACGTGCCCGAGCGGCCCAGCACCACCTTCACGCTCCTCGTCATCTCCATCGGTCTCTTCTGGCTGGGCATCGCCTACGAGATGGAGGCGATGCACCCGCGCGCGGGCCCGGAGCTCCTCGCGGAGAGCGTGCATCAGGCCCAGCGCGCCCTCATGCGCCTCCCCGAGCCGGGTCGGCGGCTCCTCGCCCTGCACCGCGGGGACCGGCTCCCGGCGGCCCGGTCCCACAAGCACGGCCCGCCCCAGATCACCCAGTCCTTCTGGGAGAGCCTGGGCTACAGCCTGCTCGTCGTCGCCCTCACCTTCTACGCCACCGCCAGCCACGGGCCGGTCCACTCGTACGGCGCGGGGGACGAGGGCAACCCGTTCGCGCGCCGCTACATGTCGGTCCAGTACCTCTACAGCAGGGCCTACTCCGTCTGGCCCACCCTGACCGCGGCCATGCTCAGGGCCTACGTGTACCTCCGGACCGCGTGGCTGCACGGGAACGCGCTCCATCTCATCTACGAGAGCGAGGCCGACGCGCGGGCCCTCTCCCGCTTCTGCCTGTGGCTCCACATCGTGGTCCTGCTCTACTCGGCCGCCTGGAGCTGCACCCAGCTCACCGAGCAGGTGCTCACAGTGTTCGTGGGGGACAAGACACAGCTCAGGATGAACTTTACTGTCGTGCTCGTGGCCACGGCGTATCTCTTCCAGTGGCGCGACGACTGGCTCGGCTTCTGGCTGACCCTGGGGGCCGCCGCCGGCACGGTGGGCGCGTGGGCCGTCGGGTACTCCTGAATCACGGCTGCTCCGGCCCCGACTCGGAGGCCCGGGCGCGCTTCGTGGCGTGCGACGTAGTTTCGGCCCCACGCTTCTTGGTACCTATTTAAGGGGAGGGAGGGGCGGGGGGTCAGAAACTGGGCGCGACTGGACACGTATCGCCGGTACAGGTCATTCGGTGGCAAGTATTGTACCCGCCCCCCCCCCCTATATGTCATTTTCTGAATGAACGTTCTTTTTGATTTCCTAGCCTCATGCCTATCACATACGTGTCGCATCTGAATAACGCTAGATTTCTATTACACTGGCCAACACACAAACACGCCGCAGGACTCGGACACGGCTCACCGGTAACAGAGGCTGACGAGATGAGAGTGTTGTATAGGTCCTTCGTAATGATAGCCCAGCCATACTTTTGACTCTCTGTCCCCTTCACGAGGTTAAGATTGCCGTCCTTTGTCTCCCTGTCCTCTCTGAATTTGCATCCTGAGCACGAGCAGTAGACCACGTCCTCATCCACAGCTATAAAAACGCCGTTGCTCTTGTGGATGTGTAGCTTTGAGGGTTTCATGTCTAAACGGACGGGACACGGCATGTTAGACACTCTTGCCATAACCAGAGACTTTTGCTCCTCTTTCCCTTTGTTTTGATTGAGTCTGTCGTGCAGAGAGTTGTACAAGTGTGCGCCCACCTATAAACCATCCCAGTTAATAAGAGTATACGGGTAGCCATTAACATACAGTATAAGATACCTGTAGGCAGGGCATGGCAGTATTGATTTCAAACCCCCCCCTGCTGTTGAGATCTGACACCAACCAAGCCGGCAGGACATCGGAAGCTCCCGGGCGGTGAACGGCCTTGCGCCTAGTAGCCGCCCCCTGCTGTCCCAGGTGGGGCTCGTTCAGTCCCCCATGATGGGCTGAATGGGTGCCGGGGTTCGAGTCCCCGGGACAGCCAAAAAACCTCACGCACCTCGATCAAGGACGGGGTCGAGCACAGCCGCAAGTAACTCACCGAGTCGGCAGCCGGGGGCGTGTAAGATGCATGATAAAAGATCTTCAGGCATTTGTCCTCGCCTAAGGTGGCGAACGAGTGCTCCATGTCCTTCCAAGAAAAGTCCTTGCGATCTGCGATCCACTTGTCGTCCGGCGTGCGGTGGATGATCACCTTGTAAGGCACGGAAGGATACGGGTCTTGCTGTTTCTTCCTGCTGAACGGGACGGAGAACCCGTGGCTGCCGGAAAGGGTACGCCAGTCAATGCCTATCCAGGGCTGGTCGATCGCGGCGTCCGATAATCCGTTCAGGTTCTTGGAATTGGCGATCTCTTTCAGCTTCGTCAGCCAAGGCTGAATGACCCGAGAGCAAGCGATCTGGTGAGACCCCTTGGGACCGCCTGTGATATTGAAGGCAAAATGAAACGAGACCTTGGTCCCGCGTTCAATTTGGCGCGACTTGTCCTTCACGGTGCAATGTATGTGGACATCCGGGTCCAGCGAGTTCGTTTTCACCAGCTGGTTCACAAACCATGCAGGAAATTTCTCCGCGGTAATCCTTAGCTGTTCGGGTGTCCTGCGCCCCGCCGCCCATGGGCTCTCGATTTCCCAATCAATCAACAGGCGGCTGAGTCGCGTGTCCCCCCAGGCGTGCTCGTAAATTTGTTCGACCTTTACGTAATCGCCGGTTGGATCTGTGTAGGAAGGGTTTGCGAACAGTCTCAAAATTTCACGCACACCGTCCTGCCAGCACTGAAAGATGAAGAAGGCTGAATTCACCCCGCGTGTCTGGAAACAAAAGGTCTGATTCGGGCGCGGCCACTTTGAGCTGGCGGCGGCCTGAATTGCTCGCATCTTTCCACCCTTCCCGCATGCTACCACATAATTTTCTGGCGCTATTTTTTGCAGGCCGTTCGAATTGAATTCGATGCGAAGATGAGAGAAAAAATCATTCCTGAATTTCGAGTTTGAGAAGAGTTCAATAGGAACAGAAACATCTTTTAGAAACTTGAGGAGCTCATTCCCAATATCAGTTCCAGGCAAACTTTCCAAATTTCGAAGCCAGAACAGTAATGAGAAATCACACCCGCGCCTTTTGAGTTTCTCCACACATAACTGGCAGACGTTCTTTCCATTTTCGATTGAGACGTCCATGTTTTGATTGGATGGGTGAGTTCCAGCTATAATCCTGTCGTTTTTAATTTTTTCCAATCAAGTTGCGAAAATGCCAGTCGCGTCAGAAACCGGGAAAAAAAAAATTTTAATCTGAAGTGTCGTACACTTGTAGTGCCAAAGCTTAAAAAAATAATTGTAATCTGAAGTGTCGTACACTTGTAGGAGTGTCGTAAATTTTTAAGCGACACTCCCCGAGCTGTAGTTTTTGTCCGCTATAGCTGCCATGGCCTTCAACGCAAGTTTTGACATCCCGTCTGTTTTGAACCGCATCCTTTCTACCCCGTCCATCGAACAAGACATCCCAGACGATCTGAAAACATCGGAGCGAGTGCAGCTCTTGAACGGAATAAAATCACAGATCATTTCGGGCGTGGAGTCGCACTATCGGCAAAATTTTGGAGAGGTCCTCGAGCAAACCTCCCGCATCATGGGCATGCAAAGCGAGCTTAACAACAAGCTTGAAGAACGCAATGCAGAGCTTCGGTCTAATTTTTTGAGCACGTACGAGGCATGCCAGACCCTCAAGTCTGAGAAAGAGATGCTTCAGATGAAGCTCGAGCATGAGGCCGAAAAATACAAAGCACTCCTCGAGCATGAGTCCGAAAAATACAAAGCACTCCTCGACAGTCACATGAAAATTACGGACCAGCTCTTCCAAATGAACAAGATCTCCTTCGACAACGACCAGACGCTGTGCGACATGCACGACACCGTCACGCGCCTCTCGCTCATGATCGAGGTGTCCCGCTCCATGTCGGTCTACGCCACGCCGGTGGCCCAGATCCACATCCCCGTGTTTCAGCCGCAATTCGACGAGGTGCCCCAGGCGTCTCCGGCCACCCCTGTGTCGGCGAGCGACGGGGCGGAAGATCCGGTCAACCCGGAGTCGGGCGTGCTCGTCGCGCCGCCCCCGCCGACCGCCAGCAGCCTCGCCGGGGAGATCGAGCAGCTGAGCGCGCGAATGGGCGAGCTCGAGGCCGAGGCGGGCCGCACGCAGGCTCTCCAGATGGAGGTCGTGCAGCTTCGGGCCCGGATTCAACAGCTCGAGGGCGAGCGGGACGGCCTGCGCGAGCAGCTCGGGCGCGCGCAGTCGGATAACTTCGTCCTGGTCAAGCAGTGCGAGGAGTTCCGCGGCACCCTGTGTGAGAGCAACAACGAGCTGACCCGGGCGCTGGAGCAGCACGCCGGCACCTGCCTCGACCTCTCGGGCCTGCGCAAGGAGCACGACGACCTCAAGCGGCAGCTCCGATTCGCGGAGGACGAGTGCGGGCGGCTGCGGGAGGTGCAGGCGCAGCACGACCTGGCCGAGCGGAGCGCGAGGCTCGCCGAGAAGGAGTGCGAGCGGCTGCGGGAGGAGAAGGCGCTCGCGCTCAAGAGCAACAAGCACCTCGAGGCGACCAACAAGGAGCTCCGGCACCGCTTCAAGCACATCAAGGATAACATCGCGGAGTCGGTCAAGGCCGAGATGAGAAAGGAGTGGGACAACTTCTACGTGAACTGCAAGATCGACGCCGAGGCGATCTGTCAGACGGGCGTGGAGCTCGCAGAGGAGGCGCATCAGGCGCAGGTCCGGTTCTATGATCGGACCACCGACATGGGCGTCCGGTACATCGACATGATCAACACAGCGGCCCAGCTGCGCGAGTACCTCGTCAAGAACTTCAGCCCCGACGCGTACAAGCATGAGCCCCCGGCCCTCCAAGAGTCTCTCCTCGTCCTAAGCAAGCAGATCAAGAGCGCGGTCGCGCACAATCATTCGCTTCAGGAGCAGCTCAGGACGCAGGACATCTTCATTCACGCGATCGACCAGGTCCCGCTGTACAACCGCTGCGTGGAGCTTGAGATGAAGCTGGAGTGCAGCAAGAGGGACGAGCTGTCCTGGAAAGAGGCGGCCTCCAAGAAGGACAAGGAGATCCTGGCGCTCAAGGCGGCCAAAGACGATTACGAGCACCGCCTCCGCATTGCCCAACAAGACGTCTTGTTCCAGGCCAGGCTCGCCGAATGCGACGGGCGAGACACCTGGAAGGAGTTGCAGAAGGAGTTCAAGCGGGCGCATGACTTTGCCTAGTCTGTCTCCTCCTCCTTCATGATCTCGACCGCGCGCGCGTGCTCCTCCTCGGTCATCTTGTGGCCTATCCTGTCCCGCGCCATGAGCAGCAGGGATCCGAACCCTTTGCGCTCGTAGTGGGCGCGGGTCTTCGGGGGCTCGTCCTTGAATAAAATCGATTGTGCCGCCATGTACTCGCACAGCTTTGTGTGCACCTTGCTCCCTTTGGGCGCGTCCTCCAGCCGCGCGAACATCACGTCCATCCTGAGCTCCCCGTCCTCAAAGTAGGTGTGCAGATACCTTTTCGAGTGCTCGCAGTAGAACTCAAACAGCTCTGGCGCCTCCATGTCGAACCCGCGCAGCGCGAGGTCCTGAATAAACTGCTGGAACACCTCCTGCTGCCGCTTGCGGCGCCGCGCGTTCCGCTCCTTGTCCCCGCGCTCGGCCTCCGCGTTCAGGCACTTGGCCAGCAGCGTGTGCGTGGTGGTCTCGGTGAGCTCGCCTTGCGCGGACAGCTCGAGCGGGTCCACGGAGCGCACGTACACGGGCAGCGGCGGGTACGGCAGGCTCAGCAATACCATCGTGCGCGTTTCACGTAAACTATCTACATTAGACATGTCTTTTACATGTTAACTACATGACAACTGCACCGCCAAGCAATGATCTTTTTTTTTTAAATTCCGCGGATGTGTTCGGCGTAGGCTCGAAACCCAGCGTAATGCTTGATCAATGTAGGTACCATATCAACATCATTCCAAAGATGTGAGAGCTGACCCTCTTCATCCCGAATTGCCATAGAAATAATGTCAATCATACGTTCTTCAGATGTCTCTGTCCTGGGGGTCACATGCACACGAGATGCCACAGCCCTGGTCTTGAAGCTGCGTGGCGGCTCGCGGGCCTCCTCCTCGCGCGGCTCCTCGGCCGCGCGCTTGCGGTTCGTGACGAACCGGTCCAGCGTGTTCTTCCGGCTCCTCCACTGGTCCACAAACTGTTTGGCCTGCCCCTGGTCCGCCAGCAGCATCGTCGCGCACTCGTCGATCGAGATCTCCGGGCGCTGCATGTGCATCTTGGCCGCCAGGTGCGCGCGCCGGCAGTGGATCGCGTTCTCGGTGCGGAACAGCTCGACGGCCAGCGACGTGTCAGACGCCTCTGGATTATCCAGAATCCGGCTGTCCTCCTCAGGGGTCCAAGGCTTCCAGCGGTTGTCCATCTCTATCTCGCGCTCTCTCGGCCCTGAGCGGCACCTGTCGTGTTCACCCTTTTTTTTCCGGCGCGCGATACAAAAAGCCGCGGGGGCGGGCGCGCGAGAATGTCCTTCCTGTTCGGAGGCGGCCGGCCCGTGGATAACAACCCCCTCCGCTCTCTGCAGACTCAGGTGCGGTCCGGTGTGCGCGCGAGCGACAGGGAGATCGCGCGGCTTGACAGGGATGAAAAGGTTTTACTGGCTCAGCTCAAGAAGTGCGGCAGCAGCCAGCACCTCGAGACGGCGCGAATTAAGGCCAAGGAACTTGTCCGGCTGCGCGCCCACCGGATGCGATTAACCGGCCTCAAGGCGGGGCTCTCCGGTCTCTCCCAGCAGCTGGGGGAGGTCGGGGCGAGCCACAAGATCCAAGAGGCCTTGGGCAAGACGACGGTGATGCTCCAGAAATTAAACGGGCAGCTGAGCCTCGGCGGGACCCAGCGCTTGATGAAGGAGTTTGACCGGCAGACGACGGAGATGTCCACCAAGCAGGAGTTTGTCAACGACGCGCTGGACTCGGCGTTCGAGGGCGACAATGAGGAGGTGGAGACCGAGTCCGCCGTGCTGCGGGTGTTCGAGGAGGCCGGGCTCGATGAGGCCTGCCGGATGCAGCGCATGAAGACTTCACAGTGTGTGGGCGGGCAAGAGCTGTCCCTGGACAGCCTGGAGGCGAGGCTCAATTCGCTCAGGCCCGCATGACGTACCGGCTCAAGCGCGCGCGGCGGCGCCAGCCATGTCGATCACCGGGGACTCGGTGTCATCGTCTGGGGTCTCGTCCATCACGACCGCCAGGTCCGACACGCGGTAGTCGTCCAGGATGCTGCGGGCCGCACGCACCGCTTTACAAACGCAGGATCTGGCATCAGACACAATTTGGCACTCACTTGAAAAGGAAGCGCAGCTTGTTGCGCGCCGTCGTGTTCGGCCTGAAGTCACGGCGTCCCAGGCCGCGCCCGAGCGCCACGTTGCGCCACAGGTCGTCGTGCCCGACATTCACGATGTCGGTGTCCAGCATCACGCGCGGGCCCATGGAACGGGTTGTCATGCCGTGCATGAAATCTTCCTCGCTCTGGTCCGCAGGGATGTTGAAGTATTCGAACTTGAGCTTGTATTTTTTGAGGATGTCCTCCCAGCTCGGTGCGAACTTGCAGATGCTCGCGTGCGCCTGGGCGAAGGGGGCGTCCTTGGCGCGGCCGGTCTCATAACACGTCAGGCAATCGCAGTGCACGATCCTCTCGTTGATTTCCGCCATCAAAAACTTCAGCTTGTCTGCGTTGTACTTGAGAAAAAATATTTCCATGTTTGCCTGATCCAAATCGCGTTGTTTCTCCCTGTAAATCATTGCAGGTCATGATTCAATAATTATTTTTCGAAACGAAAAAACTTACAGCATGAGATTCTCGTAAACGGCGTTGCTGCTTTCCAAGTTTTTCTTGATGGTCTTCAATTCACGCACAGAATTACGGGTCTCACGCAAAGTGGTGATGAAGCCATCAGGCTTGAGCTGAACAGGTTTGTCACTGCGCTGCCTTGGTGGCATTTTTCGGTTCGTGTCTGCTACAGGCGCGATACATAAAAATCAAAACATTTTAATTTTCGATTTCAGCAGATAAAAAAAATTAACGCGAATCTACAAGTGTACAAAACATTTTAGCGATTTCAGCAGACGGTCAAAAAAATCTTGTCAATAAAAGTCTGTTGATTTTCCTCGGCGACACCACTTTCGCCCGCTTTTTTACCAACATCATCATGTCGTCTACAGTACCGCCGTGCCATGTTCCGATCAAGCAGGAACGTATTTCCGAACCTCCCAAGTGCAATAATCCGGTCAACAACCAGCCGCCGCCTCCCAGTCAAGCTCCTCCTCCGTTGCCCGGTATGGTCGATTTTGCCTCTGTCGCCAATGCACTCGATGTGCCTCCGCCCATTATTGCGGCATCCTTTGCATCGATTCCCAAGCCAATCCCTGTGGTGGCCGGCATCGCAGCTGGAGGCAAGGATCCGGCCAGCACCGCCTTCCTCTCCTGCAAGCGTCGGGAGAGCCACGAGAATCCGGACGCGCGGGTGAGCAAGGTCCAGTGCAGCCACGGCGGCGGGTACGACATGCTGGACGACACCATCCAAAACGTGGCGAGCGCCATCGGGCGGGAGCGCAGCAAGTACAGGGACGAGCTCGACCAGTTCAAGCGCTTTCACGACGAGGAGATGGCCAAGAAGGACGCCCAGTGCGCCGAGGAGATCCGGAAAATTCGAGCCGCTGCATCGGAGGACGTCGCCAAGGCGCAGGCGGAGTGCGAAAAGGCGGGCCGCAAGACCGCGCAGGTCGAGAAGAACCTGAAGGCGCGCGAGGAGCATTTCGCGGCCGAGACCGACAAGCAGAACCTGTCCTTCGCCCGCGAGCTGGGCAAGCACAAGGCCGAGGCGGAGGCCGCCTACCGCAAGAAGCTGGAAGACGTCACCAACATCCACGACAACATCGTCAAGCAGCTCGAGCTCGAGCTCGCCAGGGTCAAGGCGGAGCTCGAAACCACCCGGGGCTACGGGCGCGACACGATGCGGAAGTTCGGGCAGGAGCTCGACGAGCGCGAGGCGCGGCACCGCCATCAGGCCATGACGGAGCTCACCAAGACCTACGAGAAGCGCGCCGAGTCGATGAAGCATCAGTACGACGCCGAGTGCAGGGCCCAGCTCGCCGAGCAGCGGACGGCGTACGAGCGGCGCATTGCCATGCTCGAGACGGAGGTCGTCGGGCTCAAGAACGACATCGAGCTGCGCCGCGACGTCCGCAAGTTCTGCGAGTCGTTCCCGCCGGTCCTCGACACCCTGTACAGCACCAACTCGCAGCTCGGCGTTTTGACCACGAGGATCAACGAGTTCAACGCCAAGACCATCGAGATCGGCAACCAGGCCAATCAGCTCCAGGGCATCATGATGGCCCTGCAGTCGACAGCCGTCCAGCGCCCGCCGCCGATGATGTACTATCCGCCGCCGCACGCGCACGCGCACCCGCACGCGCACCCGATCCCGCACACGGCGCCGGCCCCGGTCGCGCGCGGGCGGCACGCCTTTCAGGTCGACGCGGGGCCCACGGCCGCCTCGTGAGCGCCCCTGTGCCTTCCTCTGGCGTGTCGCGCCGCCATTTTTGTCTCCGTAAAAAAATGGCGTTTCGCGTTGTCCCGCGTCGTGCGTTTACAGCAGGGGCCTGTAGCATTTTGGTTTGGTTTGATTTGATTTGCATCGCTACTTAAGACCGCGTCCCGTCGGATTCGCACCACTTCTGTTTGCCATGCTCCTCGAAAACGCCATCTCGACCGTGTGCAGCGAGGTCTGCCTCAAGCTGGGCCCGGCCGTCGCGCAGGCGGCGCACCCCGTGCGCATCACGCCAGGCAAGATCAAGGACGATGCCCTCACCACATGGCTAGTGCATGACACTCACATGTTTACTCTCATCAAGTGCGGCATGGCCACGCTGGCCTACTGCCACGGCAACAACACGCTCTTCTACGCCAAGCCCGAGTTCATGCTCAAGCACGGCACCCCTGACGGGCACGCCTTCCTCACCCAGCTCGCAGAGGACCGCGACGGCGCCGGCGACCGCCCGTGCGTGCCCCGCCTCCTCGTGATGGACCTCGTGGCCCCGCGCATGGACGACCCGCGGGCCCGCTACGAGAGGCTCCGGCAGCTGGCCGCCCCGTGCCTCCCGGGCACCTGTGTCCTCCAGTGGGCGGGGCAGCCCGACGCCCTCCGGAACTTCCTCAGGAACGGGCTCCCGCATGAGGTGGCCGGCATCGTCGCCCTCGGCGCGCCGCTCGCCCTCACCAAGGAGCTGCGCGTCGTCGCCCCGGGGGCCCGGGAATTCGACAAATCGCACGTACGCGAGATGGCCCCGGAAGAGGACTCGCACAAGCGCGCGCGCCGCGCGTAAACCCCCTCGGGCGGCTCACGACTTGATGAGCAGCGGAATGAAGGCCTCCGCGTTGAACGGGTTCGCGCGCACGAACGTCTCGCACGCGCGTATCAGGCTCACGGACAGCACGCCCACGACGCTCCGAAACACCTCCTTCCAGATGGGAGGGGCCTGGTAGATCGCGACGTAGGCCTGTAGGATCTCTGAGAGCGTCATGCGCTGCACATGGGACACGGGCAGCGCCGCGAAGCACTTGATCTTGAAGTCGGTCAGCTCGGGGAACGGGGCCGACCCGTCCATCCGGAGCTGCGAGATCACCTTGAGGATGACAGGCAAATCCGGGTTCGTCACGGGGTACTGCGCGATCTTGCCCAGGATCGCCTTGGCCGACGGCAGCACGCGCGGCAGGTACTCCACCCACCCCCACGAGGTCTGGCTGCTCAGGAAGTAGAGCCGGTGCTTGACCCCCTCGCTCAGCGTCGTGGGCAGCGTGTGGACGTAGGACCAGCCCGCATACGACTCCCATGTGCTCAGCGCGATGTCCGCCTGCATCTTGCTGTCCTGCGTGTTGAACGTGGACGACAGCCGCGACCGCAGCCGCGGGCGCCCCTGGATCGCCACGGCCGACTTGAGCTTCAGGCACAGCTGGCGCTCCTCCCGCCGCGCCTTGACGATCGCGAGGTTCTGCTGCAGCGCGTTCGTGTTCACCTGCATGTGGCCCAGCACGAACGCCATCGTCTCGAGCTGCTCCTCGGGCGAGAACGAGCTGTCCGCCTGCCGCGCCAGCAGGTCCATGCACGCCGCGTGCGTGTTGCGCTTGAAGAACTGGCACGTCAGCATCTCCAGCGTGTGCAGCCCGGGCAGCCCGCGCACCAGCGTCAGCACCAGCGCCTGGCACGCCAGCGTGTAGCCGTCCCCGCCCCCGGCGTCCACCCCGGCGTCCTTCATGTTCCGCCGGATCGTCGCCAGGCTCGCGTGCCGCGCCACGATCTCGCCCTCGAACTGCTGCAGGCCAGCCCAGCTGCACACCGACATGAGCGCCAGCCAGCAGCTCAGATCCCCGACGATGTTCGCGTTGGGCGGGCTCTTCTCCAGCAGCTCCCAGTGCACGTACTCGTCCGCCCCGAACAGCTCCTCCCACAGGTCCCGCCGGCTCACGTACCGCAGGCTCAGCACGCACAGCTTGGCCACCAGCCGCTTCAGGTCCTCCGTCGACGTGTTGTAGTGCTCGCCCACGCCCACCATCGTCGCCACCAGAGTGCACAGGTCCATCGCGCGCGCCCGCCGCCCGCCGGGGCATTAATACCCGCCCCGCTCAGGACCGCCCCCCGGTGGCGTTCAGGCCGCGCGCCTGCAGCCAGGCCTCCATCAGGGCCGCCAGCCGCGCCAGCTGCGTCTGGTTCTGTCCCAGCGTGTCCTGCAGGTCCGCGATCTGCGCCGCCGCCGCGCTCACCTGGCCCCGCGTCGAGTCCATCAGCATCGCCACGATCACCAGCGACGCCGTCGAGCACGTGAAGACCACCAGCCCCACCACCGTCAGCAGGACCAGCGCGTTGGGCGAGATGGCCCGCAGCGCCGGCGCGGCGGGGGCGGCGGCGGGCCCGGCCCGGATCGGCAGGGCCCGCACGGCGTACCGCTGCGCGCGCGAGTAGTCCGCCGGCCAGATCCGGCGGGGCGTGTACCCGCCCTCCTCCTCGTCGTCGTAGGTGTACTGGCCCATGTCGGCAGGGCCGGGCGGGCCCGCGCTCCTAATCACGGGCGAGTGCAGCGACACGTCGTCCATCCTGCCCGTGGCCAGCGGAGCCCTAATATAACCCCTCCGCGCCGTTTAGCCCCACAGCGCGAACAGCTGGGCCCCCGCGGCCACGCACGAGTACTGGACCCACAGCACGTAGTCCGCCGCGCTGAGCTCGTAGCCCTCCGCGCACCCCCAGCTGCACCCGGACGTCCAGACCGAGTTCCGGAGCGGCTTGTTGGGGTCCGCGCACGGCGTGTCGCAGTTGGAGTCCGCCAGCGGCGTGCAGGCCGACCGGTTGTACCCGGGGGGGCATGGGCCGGCAGTGCAGGGCACGCACGCCGACCCGTTGGCCTGATAGTAACCGGGCTCGCACTCCCAGTTGCACGCGGTGTTGGCCGTGGCGGCGCGGGCGGCCGTGCTCGTCGCGTTGTCCGGCAGCGCCGCGCAGGCCTGGCACAGGAACAGGTCCGTGCCTGCGTACGTCGGGCACGGCGAGGGGTAGAAGCCGGCGGCGCACGACGCGTTGCAGGGCACGCACGACAGGTTCGTGGCGGGGTCCGCGGCGTAGGACCCGAGCTCCGAGCAGTTCTGGCACAGCTCCGTGTCCCCTGCCACCCGGTACATACCGAACGGGCAGGCGGTGCACGCCGTCGCCCCGGGCAGCGAGTCGGTGCCATCCGGGCACAGCTGGCACTCTTGGTACTGGGTCCACCACTCGTCCAGAAGCTCCAGACTGGTATTGCTGAAGGTCCCGGCCGCGCACGGGACGCACCCGCTGTCCAAGAACTCGTTGCCCGCCGCGCAAACGCAGTTGTCGCGCTCGTTCTGCGCGGTGCCCTGGTAGCACACGCACTGGGTCGCGTCAAAGTACGCGGTCTTGTACCCGCCGCACGCCTCGCACCACAGCCCGTTGGGGCCGTACGTGCCTTCCTGGCAGCGCGCGCACGACGGCATCCCCGTGATCGGATCCAGGCCGGTAAGGTACTGGCCTTGCGAGCAGTAATACGACGGCTGCAGCCACGGGAGCACCTCGTACGTCGCGTTGTGCCGGCAGTCCAGCACGCCGCCGCAGACCGTATCTGACTGCGGGGTGCACTGAACCAGCGGGTCCCCTTGACACACCGAGCAGGCAGAACAGACACGCGGAGCCTCATTTACGCAGCCGTCTGACAGGAACGTCCCGTCAGGGCATGGCTGACAGGGCAGGCAGTTCTTGGGCTGCACGTGCCTGTTGTCCAGCGAGGTCCCGCGCACACAGTCGCCGCTCAGGTAAGTACCAGTGGGGCAAAATCCACATGCAGAACACATGGAATTTTGATACAAACTACATGTTTGTGTAAAGTATTCGTTTGGGGCACATTGAAGGCATGAGCTACATGATGTTTGTCCTGTGTACGGATTATAGGTTTGTCCTAGCACACATGAGGTGCAGGCTGTGTCCAGGATTTTGTCTTGAAAAGCCCCTGGTGGGCATAAGGAGCAGGCAGTTTGACCTGTTAGGTACAGGCTTCTGGCACATGACATGCATGCTGATGCTTGGGACTGATTTTGAAACAAGCTTGGCGGGCAGTCGGAACAGAATGTGGACGAGATGTTGGGCTGGTACTTTCCGGGTAAACACGCAACACAGGCTGAGGCTTGTGAAACTTTGGTGTATGCCCCTGGCGGACAGAACTGACAAAATGAAGATCCTGGCATATTCTGATAGGAGCCAGGGCCGCATGAGAGGCAGCTTGTTTCATTCACCATTCTGGTCCTGTTTTGGAATTTTCCTGCAACACAAACTTGGCATGTTGAGGTGGGTGTGTCCAGATATGTTCCTGTCAAACACTCGCTGCAATATGAGGAACCTGTGTAGGACGTGTATTGGCCTGAAAGACATTGGATGCACGTTGTGGCCCCAGTCAAATCGGAATAGAAGTAGAGTGGGCAGAGATCACAACTGGTTGTCATGTTCTTGGCCTGGTACGTCCCCGCGACACATTTGGTACAATTCTGTATGGTTGTCACTGGTTTATACGACCCTGCCAGACATGTTATGCAACTGGATTTTCCTGTCTTATCTTGGTATGTTCCATTTTGACAGGTCATGCAAAAAGATGCCTGTGTGACATTCTGATAAGCCCCAGCAGTGCAATTGAGACACGCTGTTTGAGTGGCAGATGACTGATAGGTCCCTATGGTACAATTGAGGCACGCGGTTTGTTTGGTAGCGGGTTGAAACTGCCCTGCTGCACATGAATCACACTGTGCACTGCCAACCCCACTGGCGTACTTCCCTGCTGAACAAAAATAACACACAACTCCATTTACGAAATTTGCGTAGTAACCAGAGGCACAGGGGGTACAGGGGATTGCCCCTGTATACGAATAGTACCCATAAGAGCATGCACAAAACGTAGTATACCCAGACCCCGATATCAAAATCGAATTTGCAGGACAGGCTGCGTTCACACAGCTTACAATAAGTAAAAACCAGTATAGCCTGTCAATCATGCGCAACCAGCATCTTCAAATTTTTTAAATAAACAAGACTTTCCCTCAGTTGCCGCAAACGCAAGCGGCGTCCACATAGCGCACCACGACCACCCCTGAGCCTCCCGCGCCGCCCGGCGTGAACGAGTTGAACCGGGACTGCGAGGACGCGCCGCCCCCGCCCGACCCGGTGTTGGGTGACGCCGCCCCGCCCCCGCCCGCGCCGGCGCCACTCTGGGCTGTGCCGGCGGGGCACAGCGGCCAGGACGACCCGCCGCCCCCGCCCGCGGCCAGCACGGGGCTCGCCCCTGCGAAAAAGAGCGTGGCCGACGCGTTGGCCCACATGACGGTCCCGCACCCGCCCGCGCCCGAGTGTTCGCCGTTGCCTCCTGTCAGCCCTGCCATGGCGCACTGTTGGGACGTTCCGCCAGCGCACCCAGCCCCACCGCCACCGCCCGCCATGAACCCGCCCGTGGTCCCGCCGCCAGGGTAACCGGCAAGGGCAGCGCCGCCAGTGGTGACATATTCTGTGTATGGAGACCCTGTCCCGCCGCCAGACGCGCCCACAGATCCGCCAGAGGGCGAGCTCTGGTAGGCGCCCCCGCCGTTACCGCCATAAATCGCCAGTAAGCCGGCGAACGAGCTGCTCTTGGCAGCGACGCCTGGCGCACTCGCCCACGTCCCGCCAGCCCCCACCGTCACCGTGTACGAAACATTGGCCAGCAGCCGCACGCCGTATGCCAGGAGCAGCTGGCCCGCCCCGCCGCCACCGCCGCCGCCCAGGCCTATTTGCACGCCGCCGCCCGCGCCCCCGCCTCCCACGAGCAGCACGTCCACCGTGATGTTCTGGCTGAACTGCAGGTATCCGCTGGCGTTGAACCGGATCAGCCGGTACGTCAGGTTCCCCAGCGTCGCCTGCACCCCGGCCCCAGCGCTGGAATTCATGACAAATCCAGGAAGTGTGCATGACAACCCCATGCGCAATGGGTCCATGGGGGTGCAGGGCACGCACTGGTCGTTGTAGATCTTGAACGGGAATCGGCACTGCCAAGAACACCCCCGTGGCGAGTCCTGCTGGCCGTTGCTCAGGGCGTAGTACTGCGCCCCGGTCGAGCCCACTGCCGGGGCGTTTGTGCACGGATAGCATTTGGTCAGGTACGACGCCCCGCTGTACGGGTAGTATCCGGGTAGGCACGCGAACCCGCATGACGTGGGGGAGTTCACGGCCAGGCCCGCCGCCACAGGCACCGCCGAGTACGGAACCAGGCACGGCACGCACGACCCGTTGCTCAGCGGATACGACCCGACCGCGCACTGCGGGAACGGGTCCTTCCGGCACGACGAGCACGTCTCAAACGCCCCGCGCGCGTACGTGCCAAAGGGGCAGCGGGACAGCGTGGGCAGCGGGTAGATCTGGCCCACCGTGCAGTTGCCGCTGGAGGACTTGGTTGCGCCGTCGTAGCAACGGCACTGATCGATCGACGTCTGGCCGTCCGCAAACGTAGTCGAGAACAACGGGCAGCTCTTGCACACCGTGAGACCGCCTATTGTAACGGTGGAGGCGTAGAATCCTTTCGGGCAGGGCGCCACATAGAGCGTGTTGGACAGGGCGCAGGACCCGGGGTTGTTGTAGATGCGGCGGTACAGCCCTTGCTCGAGAGACAGGGCAGGGCACGCCTGGCACGTCTGTGGCGAGATGGGCGTGCATGCGATGAGCTGCTCTCCTGTAACACACGCACGGGTGACGCAGGGCAGACACAGCCCCGTCCCCTGATCCACATAATTGGTGGTCGTGGAACAGCTTACCGTGCACGTACCGCCGGCGTACGACGTGAACCCGCTGGGGCATCGCTGTTGGACAGGGGCCAGCACCGCTGCCACGCTGGCGAACCCTAGCACCAGCGTCGAGGTGTCGCTGCCCAGGCCCACCGACAGCAAGAGGGAGAGGGTGGGCATCCACGCGGGCGCGGCGGACGACGCCAGGATTTGCACCACGTTGCGCATGCCGCTGTCCAGTTGGTACAGCCCGTCGGTCGCTGCAAACACAAAGTAGGTCTGGTTCAGCACGGGGTACAACGGGCCTGGCCGAAGGATCGCCAGCGCCCCGGTGTCACACGTGCCAGCAGAGGCCCCGTACACCCAGAACGAGCGCGTAAGGAAGTCACCCGGCGCTACGGGAATCGAAACCAGCCTGATCGCACAATTTAGTGTGTCCGACACGTAGATCGCATTTGTTTGACTTTCAATGGCCACGTAAAGTATCCTGTCGAATCTGGCAAGATCTCTGAACCCCTCCTGATAGCCAGGCGTGCTGGAACCAATAAGCAGCCTGGGCTTGGGCGACGCCAGAGTCAGATCAAGAAAACTCAAGAAGCTGCTGTTGCAAAACGCCATCAACACGTACTGACGCCCGCCCACCACCAGGACAGCTCCTGAACAAACCCTGCCAGGGACATACACATTCCATGAAGAATTGACTGCCAACCAGTGGCGCTGGCTTAGCCCGTACGGCGTGCTGTAGAAGACCAGCGCCGGCCCCGAGGGCGCTTGCACCACGGCCGAAATCAGGTCGCTGCTGGTCGAGGACTGGTTGACCTGAGACACGGTCACGGATGGGCCCGCCCCGCTGGCGCTCTGGATCTTCTGAAACCCGGCCGGCTGCCACGGGAGGGGCGTGGGCACACATAGGCCGGTCAGGGCGTACGAGTACCCGGTGTTGGACGGACACATGGTCGGGTCGAAGCACACCCCGCCTATCCTGACCATCCCCAGCCTGCACAGCCATTCCCCGCAGGGGTTGCCAAGGGTGCCGCGGGGGTACGGGCACGGCTGGCAGTCCGACGCCGCCTGCGCCTGGCCAGCCACCGACGTGAATCCGAGCGGGCACTTTTGCACGCCCCCGCCGTATGGGCCGGCGTCGTAGTACCCCGCGTCGTTGCTGGGAATGTAATTCCGGCCGGCGAGGCTCGCGCACGCGCCCCCCGGCCATTGCGAGACGCCTGCGCACTCGTACATGCAGCTCGACGGATCGTTGGCCGACAAGCCCTCCGAAAACCACGAGAAGTTGGCCGGCTTCAGCGACGCGTCGCAGGGGTCGCACAGGACCTGCCCCGTAGACACGAAGTGCTTGAAGTATCCGGGAGTGCACTGGAAGTACGGGGCGCAGTTCCCGTTGGGCCTGAGGAACGTGCTCCGCGTCACGATCTGCGTGGCGACGGGCGTGTACGGGCAGGCCCCGCCCGTCGACGCGTACTCGCCTATGCACTGCGGCTCATACCCGACAGGCACCACGCCACTGCACTGTACGGCCCCGGTGCGGCTGCAGGTCACCCCGCTGGGGCACTCGTAGCAGTACAGGCCGTCGCTCGAGTACCCGTCCGGGCACAGCCCGCACACCCCGGTGGTGTTGCGAGACGCCTGCCGCGCGCCCGCGGCGTCCATGTTACAGAAGAAGTTCCTGTCCACCAGGTTGGCGCAGGGGGTCTGCCCGCTGCACACCGTCCCGTTGCAGAGGGTGTCTTGGTACTGCGAACAGTTGGCCAGCGTCTTCAGGCCATACCGGCTGCAGTTCGTGCACGCCAGACAGACGCCGTCGTTCGTAAGCCCCCGGTTGCGAAGCGTGGTATTACCAGGGACACACTGTGTGTACGGTATGCACACTGTGTCCGTGTTTTGCGAGCAGGCCTTCTGGTACGTCCCAAACGGGCAGGCCACGCCCTGGCACACCACACACACCGAGTTGGCCTGGGTGTTGCCCGGGCACTGGCCAGGCGGCATATACAGGCCTGATACGCATGTCCCGGGCAGGCTGCAGTCGACACATGCCGTAGTGTCCTGATAGGTCTGCCAAAACACCTGATGAGTCTTGGATCCGCCAATCCGAACAGGACAAGAGGACTTACCAGACCGGAGCACAGGAGGGTCATGTACTGCCCTACAGCGCACGAACTCCTGCACGCCACACACTGGCTGTCTCTTGTGCTCGAACACTGCGTCAGGTAGTACCCGGCGTTGCACGTCACCCTGCACGCGCTGCAGCCACGGTTCTGGGCGGGCAGGCACGCGGTGGTCTCATAGGTTCCTGCCAAACAGGCAGAGCACACGACGCACTGGTTCGCGGGGTCGGCGTCCGTCGCCCTCAGGCTCGTGCTGTAGTTGCCTACCCCGCACGGGGCGCAGTTGGCGTTGACCGTCTTGTAGTACCCGGCATTGCAGTCCCAGGGGCAGCCGCTCCACGACCGATTGAACTGGACGGGCGTGAGCCAGTACGCGAACAGCGTCAGGCGCTGGCAGTCCAAGCACCCGGCCGGGACCAGGCCCCCTGGGGCGTACTTGCCAGGGGGGCATTGCAGGCAGCGCGTGCCGTTCCAGCCGAAACCGGCATTGCACTGGATGGGGCAGTTGTTTCCGTCCACGGACGGGGTCGACCACGGCGCGTACGCCCCGTTCGCTGGGGCCTGCATCTTGCAATTGTCACACCTGCTCCCCCCTATCCCGCTCTGGTACATCCCGGCAGCACACACGTCGCATAGGATGGCAGGCCCTGCATATCCTCCTTGTATATTAACAGTCTGGACCTTGCCTGCGTCACACGCAACGCACTGTGGCGCGGGGGTGTCATAACCACAGGGAGGGGACAGGTAGAAACCGGCATTGCATTCCACGCACTGGGTGAGCGCGGTGTCGCTGGTTATGGTGCACAAAGTCCTGTAATCGCCAGGGTTTTGCTCTAAGTGAGTACAGGGGGAGCACACTGTCCCAGCAGAGAATTTTTGATAGCTGGTCCCTGCCACGCACTGCGTGCAGGTGCTCAGCCCATTGCTGGCAGCGATGTATCCAGGCTGGCATGCAGTGCATGTGCTGGCTCCTAGAATCGAGTAGTACCCAGCCAGGCACTGGCAGCATCCAGTCTGGCACACGGACACTGCTGTGCCGCCCCCACCGTAGCCAGCATTGCACTTGTATGAACAAGAATCAGAAGTCCCTCCATTTGAGGTGTAGGTTACCCCAGAGTAATCATTCACTCCATTCACTTTATTAACCCCTCCAGTGCATTGTGAGCATGATGTGGCATAGCTTGTCGCGCTGTAGTAGCCTATGGGGCACTCCGCGCACGACATTCCAGAGCTCACAGAGTACTGGCCCAGAGGGCAATTTTTGGGAATGCACTTGAATCCAAATTTGGTGAAGAACGTTTTGTCTGTTATGTAGTACACCCCATTGATACTGGTCCCTGGAGGACATTCATATGCTGTTGTGCCTGATGTCCCCACGTCCAAAGTCTGCACGTGGCTGTCTGTCACAGAATTCAAGGTGATTTGGGATATCTGGCCATTCTTATTGACACCTAGAATGAAGGAATTGTACCCCCAGACCTGTTTTGTAGCCAAGTCCCCGATAGTACCATAATTGCTATATAATTGCCCACTTGTGTCTTTCTCATTCGGCAATTTTAAATCTGTATATACAGTATTGATTACACAATCAACTTGCCAGTACGCCGTCGAAGTACCATCCACATTTTTAAAGAGTGTATCTCCGTTGGGGCAACAGGTTAAGCTGAAGTAAGTGATGCCATTTTTTGAGGTCATGCCAGACGCGTACCAGCCCAGCATGGTCATCCCCGCGCTGCAGGACACTGTAGCCACCTGATCAGCACTAGGGCAGTTGGCGCCCAGGTCATTGGAGCCAGTTGTCGTGTAGACGCCCCCCTGACATTGGATCGCGACGGTCCAAGCTGGCCAAAACATGAAACAGACAATCAGCCAGCCCAGCGCCTGCATCACCCGCAGCTGGCTCCGCTTTCGGTTTTTATAACCCTTCGCCTCATCCTTGCGACACAAGCCTGCGCGAATCCGCCCGGTCCGCCCAGGACAAAAACGGATGTATTTAAGGCGCGCCCACCCCAGGCGCGCGGGATGTCTTCGAGGACGCGTTCGCAGCCAGGCACGCGCGCGTCGCGCGGCAAGCAGTCGGGGCAGCCCTTGCGGCTCGGGCCCGACGGGGTGCGGCGGGCGCTGCTGGGCGCCATCGCCAGGGAGGTCGACGCGGCGCCGGTCGGGCGCTGCGAGGCGTTCGCGTTCCCTCGGCTGGCGGCGCCGGCGGCCCCGTCCATCGCGGTGGGCAACGCCATCGACCTGGCCGACGGGATACGCATCTTTGAACAATATGCCAAAATCATATCAGACGCATGCAAATGTCATGAAACATCCACAGTAACCCAAACCGGCACCTTCCTGTCCGGGGGGCTCCTGCCCCCGCAGCTGGCGTGGTTCGAGCGGCTGCGGGCGCCGGTCCAGCGCAGCGCGGTGTTCGAGCCCCGCTTCGAGCGCATGCTCGAGCTCTTCCGGGAGGCCCGGCGCACCCCGGCGTCGCGCGGGCCGCCCACCTCCGCCGAGGTCTACGAGCTCCAGCAGACCCTGCCGCACGTGGACCCGGAGCTGGTCCGCCTCATGCTCTCCATCGGGCGGCCGAGCGCGCCGGGCTACGAGGCGCAGATCTCCGCGCACCTGCTCCGGACGCGCCCGGAGCTCTCCTGGCTCGGGCACCAGGAGGCCCTCGACGCGTGGCGCGACGCCGGGCTGCTGCACCCGCTGCTCCTGGCCGCGCGGCACATGCCCACGCTCAACGACTGGCTCCCGGTGGACATGCACGAGCAGGCCCGCGCCTGGGGCGACGCGCTCACCGCCCTCAACGCGGCCCGGTCCGCCCAGGACACCCGCGACGCCCTCGCCCGGGTCGAGGCCGCCCTCGACTGGGGCGGGCCCGCGGGGCTCGCCGTCGCGGGCCTGCTCGACCGGCTGGCGGTGGCCATGCGCCTCCTCTCCAACGCGCCCGCCGCCGAGGCCGGGCTCGACGCGGCGCTGGCCCGGTTCCCGGACTGGTCCGGCGGGCCCCAGCGGCCGGGGGTCGGGCGCGTCTGGAAGGAGGCGCGCCCCGCCCTGGAGAAACTCCTGCCCCCAAGCCTTCTATGCCCCCCGCTTGCAGGCTTCAGGAAGGCCACATGGGGCTACCATGCGCTTACCCCGACGGTCGACGGCGAGGCCATCCGGTTCGCCGAGCGCTCCCTCGGCTGGGTCGAGCCCCACCCGGACCCGTCCGAGGCGGGCCGGGCCGCCGCGGCCCTCGAGGCGGACGCGGGCGCGGGCAAGAGCAAGGGGTGCGCCCGCCTGCAGGACGTGCTCTGCCGCATGGGCGTGATCGCGCTCTCCCCGGAGATCGGGCACCTCATGATGCTCGCCATCGAGGCGCTCGACCACCTCAGGAGCGGCGCCTCCCGGATCGCGCCCCACGAGCAGCAGTACTGCCAGACGCCGGCGCTCCTCCTGCACTTCATGTCCGACACGGGCCTCGTGAGCGACGACGAGGACATCCAGCGGCTCGCCGACCACCTGTTCGCCTCGCTGCCGGCCGTCACCCGCGTCGACAGGCCGCTCCGGCTCGCGGGCTGGCGCGTGGACCCCCCGACGCGCGTCGTGCTCTACACAGGCCAAGGCGATGTGCGCACGGTGCTGCTCGACGAGCGGAGCGACGCGCCGCGGGCCGGGGGCATCTTCGCGCTCCCGCCCGCGCCGCCCAAGGACCCGCAGGCCGACCACGCCTTCCGCGCCCGTCTCTCCGACGCGATGCTCGCCCACCTGCGGGTCGCGCTCCGGGCGCCGGTCACCGAGACCGTCCGCGCCGACGCCAACCGGGAGCACACGCACACCGCGCTGCACGAGGGCCTCGCCGAGATGGCGCTCAGGGAGCCCACGCTGCACACGTTCGTCCCGCTCCACCAGACCAGCCGGTGGGACAACGAGAGGCAGGATATCAGGTATCCCTCAGCGCGCTCCTTGCCTCGCGCGCCTTGCCCTCACCTCAATCGCGCGCAGGTACTCTGAGTCGCAGCTGGGCGCGAACGGGCACCGCTTCCGGGACTGGTTCGCGGTGCACCAGGACCCGACCGACCCGCAGAAGTGCCGCCTCGACTCGCACGTCGCCGCGGCCGACCACTACTTCGCCACGCTGTTCCCGTGGCGCCGCGAGGACGGGGGCACCGAGTGGGTCAGCGTCGCCGCGTCCGTCGAGCCCCAGGTCCGGATCCTCCAGGAGCGCGGCCTGGGCAAGGGCCCATGCAAGGACCGGGCCGCCGCGCTCCTCTCCAGCGTCAAGGCCCGCTTCATGCAGGACCTCAAGCTGCTCCCGGTCCGCGACCCCGCGCACCGCATCGAGCGCCGCAACACGAGCGTCTACGAGGACCGCGCGCGCGGGCAGGTCCTCATCTGCTACGCGCCCACCGGCGACCCAGACGCCCGCGTCGAGTTCTTGGCCTTCGGGCTCCGTGGCCCCTGAGCCGCACGCCTATTAAAGCCGGCGCCACGCGCGCCCGCCCGAAATGCGGACGCCCCCCAACCTGCTCCGGAACCTCTGCTTCACGCTCGTCCTGTTCGCGTCGCTCTCCCTCTGCGCGCTCGCCCTCAACCCACACGACCAGCCGAGCCTGCGCGATCTGCGGCGGGTGCGGCGCGAGATCACCGAGGCGCTGCAGCCCTCCATCGCGGTAGCGGGCAAGGACAAGACCGTCGTGTCGGCCGGCATCCTACAGGAAGAAGTCACAGAGTACGCTCGCGCGGGCGCCGGCACGGCGGACACACAGCAGGACCCGCCGCCGGGCGCGGACGACTCGTTCGTCGCGGAGCACGACAGCGCCGACTTTATTGCGGCCGACGTGGGCCAGGAGACGGGCACGGTGCAGGACCCGACCACGTTTGTAGGCACCGCGGAGATTGAGCCGGGCACCACGCCGCCCGAGACCACCGCAACCATCGAGTGACGCCCGCGTCTACTGGCCCTCCTCCATCTTGCGCTTGGCCTTCATGCGCCTGTTGTGCTGCAGCGTCTGGCGTGATTCGCCGCGGGGCTTGACCGCAAAGGGATCGTCGGGGCCCATGTCAAAGTAGTACAGAATGCCCATCAGCTCCTTCAGCTTGGCGTCCTTCCAGTCAGTAAAACGGATCTCATACGTGTTGGTCGTCCAATTGAAAACTCGCCCCTTGTTGTATCTACCACTCTCGATGTGCAGCGTCAGATACCGAAAAAATTGCAGGTAATAGTGATCCCGCTCGCCCGTCAGAGGAGGATGGCCGTCGCGCAACGGGATTTTCTTTGGCAAACAGCACTGCATCCGCATGAGGTTGCTCTCTTTGTTCTGGCTCTCCTCGTCCGTCTTGCCTGCCACCAAGTCCAGTTTCTGCTGGATCAACGCATCCAGATCCATGTGCGACCGAAAGAAATCAAAGTAAATCGGGCGGCCCCCCTTCCTGTAATTCTCGGCCTTTGGCTTCTTCTTGTCGCGGCGCTGCTTGCGCTTCTCGCGGTCGCTGATTGCTTTCGGCATGGCACGCGTGGAGTGGCTGCAACAAAAATTAAAATCGCGCGCCGCCAAAATTGGAGTCCCGAAAATAGCAAAATTTCGGACGGTTTATTATTCTGGCCGGCCCAACCCATCACGGGTTAGACCGGCGCGCCCGGGCCCAGGCCCGCAACTCGCGCAGCCGCTTCTGATTGCCCAGAACGTCAATCGGCTTCCAGGGCATGAACTTGTTTGCCTTGGAAGACTGGCCCGGCTTCCTGCCGCGCTTCGACTTGCGCTCTGGTTTCCCGGGCTTGACTGCCGGTTTCAAGTTGGGTCTAGGCTCCAACTTGACCGGCCGCGGCCTCAAGTCCGACCGCAGCAGCCGGGTCGACAGCAGAGGCCCGTGGGTCGAGCTCAGCTTCGAGCGCAGGCCGCTGGGACCTCTCGCCTCTGCCTCCTCGTCTGAAGAGGAATCCTCCGAAGACTCGGATGCTTCTGGCCCCGGCCCAAACCGCTCCCACTGGGAGTACCTGTAAAGGTACCGGGGGGCGTTCTTGGCCACGCACTCCATCGCGTGCTCGTACCAGCACCTCCTGTCCCCGAGGGGCAGCGGCGGGACCATCTGGTCCTCCTTGCAGTGCAGGTAGTAGTACTTGATCCACTCCTGCTCCGTCATGTCATGCGGCATGGTCGTGGGCTTGGGCGGGATAGGCACGCCGTCCACGTCCAGCCAGCCGTTGGGCGGGCCTCCCTCATCCTCAGACATTCTCTGACCAGGCTGGCCTCTCTTGCCGGATCCTCGTTAAATACGCCCTCCGCGGCCGGGTTTCGCCAGGCCCCAGGATCAAGACTCCGAGGCGGGGCGGGGGGCGCGTATTTAACTCGTTTTCCGCCAGCGCCGGCGAGGCATGGGCGCGCGGGGCTGCGTGCGTGCGTGCGTTTTCGTGATGGGGGTCTTGTTGTTATTCCTGAGGCCGGCCAGCGCGCAGACAGCGCCCACTGCCAGTTTCTTGACAGCTTTGAATGTCACGTATTGGACCTGTAACAGCATGTATTGTGCTGCTGGTACTACTGGAGTTGTCACTGTGGCTTACCCATCTTACACATACCCTGGGTGTACTAGTCTAAATGAGCCTAGACAATCCCTAGGAAACCCTAGCAGTGGCCAATGGGGTGAGTACTGTGGCACTGTAAGCATCAGTTTTGATATCTGCTATTCTACTCCAGTGGTCCCAAATGCCTACCAAATTAACATGTGGACACAAGCCACTGTCACAGGCAATGGTTGGAAAAATCCCATAGGTCTTACTGTGTCAGGGTCTAATTTAACTAGCTCATCCACGTCAGGCTATACATCACTGGGGTGGGGAGCAAATACCATTACTCCTAGTACTCCTACTGTTCAATCAAATGTGATAGCCCAATTTTACAAGTGGAACACTGTAGCAGCATATTGCTGGAATCACAATTTTGTCACCAGCGCTTCATATTACATCAATCAGGGCAACTATCAGTATCTTTGCCCAGCGGGCTACTTTGCCCTGAATTTTACATACTGTGCTACCTGCCCCTCAGGCACCTGGAACGACGGCACGTCCAGCGCCTGGTGTTACTCATGCAGTGCAGGCACCTATTCATCTGCTGCTGGAGCCACCAGCAGCGCCACCTGCATAAAATGTGCTGTTGGACAGTTTTCTTCTGGTGTTGGGCAAGCAGCAGCAACGACTCCAGCTCCCTTCACGTGGCTGCTACGAAACCCTGCAACAGGCACTTATTATGTTAATTTTACAAGCTTGCCCCAGAGTTCAGCGTTCTCAGGAGCTGCAGGCGGTATTCCATATATCACATATTATCGGGGATATGCACTCTTTTCGGCTCTACAGATAAATTTAGCAACTATCACGCTTGCAACTGTGTCTCGTCCATCCTGTACAACAGGAGAACAAAACAGTGGTGTGGATGCCACCTACGCCCAGATTTGCACAGGATCTGGAGTTCAAGAAGATATAGGACGTACTGGTGAGTGCAACAATGCCAATCAATATGGGGCTATGAACGTGTCGCAAACCCCGTTTGGAATTCAAAGCAGCTATTTTATAACTTGCTCAGGGAATCCATCAGGCATTACTGTGACATGCCAGTCTTCAAATTACTGCACCTACCGTGGGATCAGTCAAGTGGGAAACTGTGCTTTTGTGGGCTATGTTGGCACGTTGGATGTCCTGAACACTAGCTGGTTTAACTCTGATGTCACTCAGGCTTGTGCTATCTATAAGGCTAGCAGTGGCAAGCTGGTATGCACTGGCAACGAAAACATCAGCTACATTAGCACGTCCCCATGCACAGCTTGTCCCACTGGCACTTTCTCCAACGGGACTGGCAGCTCATCCTGCACTGCATGTGTCGCTGGTTCATATGTTCCTGCTGGTGGAACGTCGTGTTTGGCCTGTCCATCCAATACAAATTCTTCAGGAAACGTTGGTGACACTATCTGGTCAACTCCCTTGTCACTGGCAACTGCTCAATACTCTGCCTCAACCACATCAGTGTCTACAGCATATGCACTTAATGGAGCTGGCATGTGGGTTGCAACTCAGGCAGAATACACTTATCAAAAGTCCTGGCTGCAGCTGGACTTGCTGGCTGTGCTTGCAGTCAAGGCAGTGGCAACCCAGGGTGGGAGTGCAACAGCTTACGTGAAACAAATCAGGGTGGATGTCAGTACAGATGGAGTAATTTTCCAAACTGTCAGTAGTCTTTTGACTGCCAATACAGACGGGACAACCATAGTAACCAATAATATCTCTACTTCCAGTGGTGGCCTTGTGTGGGCAAGATACATCAGGATCTATGTGCTGGGATACTACCAACAACCAGGCCTGCGCGCTGGAGTGATTCTGGGGCTCTCTGGTTGTTCATGTGTGGCAGGATACTATGCCAGCATCTCCTACACATCTGGAGTTCTATCTGAATGTGGTGCTTGTGCTGTTGGCAAGTATTCCACTGGCACAGCTATGTCAGCCTGTACCTCTTGCTCAGCAGGTGTGTATGCCAGTACCACTGGAGGATCTAGCTGTATCCAATGCCAGTCTGGCACGTATTCCTCTGGAGTGGGAGCCTCCGTGTGCACGAACTGCTCGTCCGGCGCATGGTCCTTGGCGGGCGCTACCTCCTGCTACAACAACACGTACCCGATCTTCGCGTTGGTCACTGAATTTACTGGCAATACTTTGCGCAAAATTGATCTTGGCAGTGGTGCTGTTACAACAGTCACAACTGGTTTGATGAATCCAGGAGGACTTGGTATCTCCCCACTTGGTGATTTTGCATTGATTGCCAATTCTGCAACTAACCAGATCTACCAGGTCACACTAGGTGCTACTGTCACCAAGGTTGTACTTGCAGGCTCTGGTGTTGCAGGCAGTACTGATGCAACTGGAACAAATGCTCTTTTCAATAATCCACTTGATGTCAAAATGTCAAGTGACCAATCTTATGCTTTGGTTCTGGAAACCAACAATCATGCAGTGCGTAAGATTTATCTTTCCAACAGCTCTGTTGTTCGTATTGCAGGAACATTATCAGCTGGCTATGCTGAGGGGACAGGACTAAGCATTGCATTCAATTCCCCTTATGCTATTGACATTTCTTCAGATCAGACATTTGCATTGCTAGTAGAAGCATCTGGCAACAGAGTCAGAAAACTTACTTTTACTGGTGGAAGTGTTGTGTCCTCGCTTGTAGCTGGAAGTACGTCAGCAGTTGCTGGCACAGCTGGTTCCAATGATGGTGTGGGCTCTTCTGCCACCTTTTCTCTTCCTGAAGGGATTATTATCTCGTCTGACATGACATTTGCAGTAGTTGTGGATCGCAATACTTACAAACTCCGCAAGATTGTCTTGGCTACCAACACAGTTTCCACCTTGACCACTTTTAGCACAAACATATCCCCTATCTTTACAGCTTGGTATGCCTTACAAGACTTTTTTCTTGTAAGTGGATATGCAGCCAACCAGATTTTCCGTGTTGCGTATCCAACTGCCACCTACTCTGTGTTTGCTGGTTCTGGTGCTGCTGCAGATCTAGATAATCCAGTGGGAACCTCTGCACAGTTTAATGGCCCCCATGGTCTGCACATCTGGCGCTGCATGATCCCCGGCATGGGCGTCGACACGAACAACGCGGTCTGCCAGCGCTGCTCGACGGGCAAGTACTCCAACGGGTTCGGCCTGTGCGTGGCCTGCGCCGCCGGCACCTACTCGACCGGCCTGGGCGTGCTCTCGTCGGGCGTGTGCGGCGCGTGCGCGGCGGGCACGTACTCCCTGGCTGGTCTCTCCGCGTGCGCCTCGTGCGCGGCTGGAACCTACGCCAACGCAACCAGCACTACCCAGTGCACCGCCTGCGCCAACGGGACCTACTCCACAGCGCTGCAGGCCAACTCGTCCGCCACCTGCGCCTCGTGCGCGGCAGGCTATTACTCCAGCGCCTCGGGGCTCTCCACGTGCTCTGCCTGCACAGCTGGCACCTACTCCCTCTCCTCATATTCAGCCTGCACAGCGTGTGCTGCTGGGTCATACTCTCTGGCAGTTTACAGTGCCTGCACGACCTGCCCACCCAACTCGAACTCCCTCGCCGGCGCCAGCGTCTGCACGGCCAACGCCGGGTTCTACGACCTGGGCGCGAGCCTCCTAGCGTACTACCCGTTCAACCCTGGCAACTTCTTGGGGGATGTGTCTGGACTTACAGGGGCTCTAAACAACATTGGTTCTGTAGGTACTGTGTCAGGCTCAGCACTCACTGGGGCACTGACTGGATGGACAGGAGGTAACCAGAATGTAGCCTACATGTCTCAACCAGGTGGAACTACTGATGGAAATGCTCAGATGCAATATCTTGCCATGCCTGCTTTTACAGTCACATCTAAAGTCAGCATATGTTCCTGGTATTATCCAGTCATTTACAAGAACAGTGCTCGTGTCTTTGATTTTGGAAACGGAGCTGGGGTGTACAATATTCTGTTGTATGATTATGGTGCAGGAACAACACTGGCATATAATGTTTTCTCATCTGGAGCTGCTGCTATTACTTTTACTGTAAATAATAACTGGATCTTAAACACGTGGCAGCATGTATGTATTGTGATTGATGGTGTGTCTGTTGTGGGTTATTATAATGGATTACAAGCTGGTTCTGGTACACTAAGCACAGCTTTTCCTGGAGTGACATACACCAATGGTAATGGCTACATTGGTAGGTCCCACTGGAATGGAGACCAGTTGTATACAGGTTATGTAGATGAAGTTCGTGTTTACAACAAGGCCTTATCGCTTGCTGAAGTTGCTCAAATTTATAATTTTCGAGGCGACACGTACACTACAGCCATGCCCCAGGCCTGTTCCGCCGGCACCTACTCGACTGGCACAGGCATGACCTCGCCCGGCGCGTGCACCCTCTGCCCCGCTGGATTTTACGGGACCGGCACAGGCGTCACCGTGTGCACGGGCTGCGCAGGCGGAACCTATGAGACTGGCCTGGGCATGACAGGCGTCAGCCAGTGCCTTGCCTGTATCGCAGGCACCTACTCGACCTCCTCAAACGCGCCCACCAGCCTCGCCTGCACCAGCTGCGTGGCGGGCACCTACTCGACTGGCACTGGCATCAGCAGCAGCGTATCCTGCCAGTCGTGCGTGGCTGGCACCTACTCGCTTGTGGCAGGCGTCTCCAGCTCAGTCTCGTGTCTCCTCTGCCAGGCGGGCGCCTACTCAACAGGACTGGCCCAATCCAACACAGCCGCGTGCGCATCGTGTGCGGCGGGGGCCTACTCCACCGTGTCTGGGGCTCCTAGTTCAGCCAGTTGCATCCTGTGTGTGGCGGGGACTTACTCTAGTGGATCTGGAATTACCACATCAGCCAGCTGTGCCTTGTGTGTGGCTGGGACTTACTCTACAGCCTTGGGTCTCTCAGCATCAGCCAGCTGCACCCTGTGTGTGGCTGGAACCTACTCCACTGGCACTGGCATGCCTAGCAGCGCTGCCTGCCAAAACTGTGCTGCTGGAACATATGTGTCAGTCTCTGGTACAACCACATGTACTTCATGTTCAGTGGGTTTTTATTCTACTGGTGTGGGTAGCTCAATCTGTGTTGCCAATCCTATTCCAATATCCTATTACCTAGTCCCGCAGAGTCTGGCTGTATCACCATCTGGTTTTTATTGTGGTGGGACTGCTTCTCTAGCTACAGTATGTGGATCTGGTGGATGCACGTCTGGATGTAATGACATTACTCTGATTGCTGATAACAATACAGGTACTTTGTATAATGGATTCACTGCAGTTCAAAGTGTTGCCATATCCATAGATTTTTGTTTTTCAAGTGCTGTCTTGCCACAGACCTTCAATACCATAACACTAAATGGAGATTCAGGACATGACAGAGGAACCTGGACAGCAAGGACAGCATCTGCAGTGGGAGGGCCATACAGTGCTGCAGTTCAGACGTTCAGTGTTACCAAAGGGGTATCACCACGCCAACTCCAGTTCAACCCGTTGGTCACAACTCCTAGTTTGTGCTGGAATATGTACATACCTTCAGATGGTTCTGGATGGCAAATCTATCTTTTTGAAGCCTATTGGTCAGCTGTATTTTGTCCTTTTGGTTTTTACTTGTATTCTAATCTAGCTGGATGCTATGCTTGCTCCCCTGGAACTTATTCAAATGTATGGGGGACAGGCTCATCCAATTCCACATGCCAGACGTGTAAAGCTGGCACTTATTCTACAACCTGGGCTGCTACAAGCAATAGCACGTGTCTCATCAATAACTGCTTGTCAGGGCAGTACACTCCTGCTGGTGTCAGTGCCTGCCAGCTCTGTGCTTCAGGTCAATATCAGACAGGTCTCAACAGTAGTGCATGTTTATCCTGTGCAGCTGGCACCTTCACGCCCAATTCTGGTGCCAGCGTGTGTCTCCTGTGCAACGTGGGCACCTATTCGACTGGCACAGGTATCACCACCAGCGCCTCTTGTCTTGCCTGCACTGCTGGCACCTACAGCACAGGCTCAGGCCTTTCAAGCTCCAGCGTGTGCAGTGCGTGTCAAGCAGGCACCTACAGCAGCGGCACTGGCATTTCCAACTCCAGCGCGTGCAGTGCCTGTCCAGCCAACACCTACTCAACTGGCTCAGGCATCTCCAACTCGAGCGCGTGCCTGGCATGCGGAGCTGGCACCTTCTCGACAGGCCTGGGCATGATCTCTGTCTTCAACTGTTCTGCGCTCTGTAGTGCTGGCACATACAGTCTCGGCGCCAGTGCCTCCAGCGCAGGCACATGTACCCCATGCCAGCCTGGCGCCTTCACGAATACCTCTGGGCTCACCCTGTGCTACGCCTGCCCCATCCGGACTTACTCCAGCGTCACAGGCGCCTCTGGCTGTCGTGCCTGTCCAGCCAACTCGGCATCCGGCTCCGGGGCCACCGCCTGCACGGCCAACGCAGGCTACTACGACCTTGGGGCCAGCCTCACAGCGTACTACCCGTTCAACCCGAGCAACTTGACCCAAGACGTGTCGGGCCGCACTGGCGCCCTGGCCAATATCGGGAACATCACGAGCACCAACACCTCCGCGACGGGCTGGCCCATCTCGTGGTCCCCAAATGACGGACCGTACGCTGCTTACCTGTCGCAGCCGGGCGGGCAGTCTGACTACGGCGCCAACCCGCTCATGCAGTACCTGTCCCTCCCGCCCTTCACGCTCTACACGTCCTTCTCCATATGCCTCTGGTACTACCCGATGGCCTCAATACAGTTGCAGCCGCTCCTGTACTTCGGTAACGGGCTCTACAATTACAACATCATGATGTTCAATGCAGTTTATAATGGAGTTCCTTACCTGAATGACAGGATCTACTCTATCTTTCCAAATTACGTTTACTTTACATCCTATTCAGGGTGGGTACTGAATACCTGGATACACACGTGTATGCTAATATCTGCCACATCTTTCTCGTTAACAATTAATGGCAATTTGGTGTCAACTTATGATATCTCAATCTACCCCCCGTCAGCATATCAGTATCCAACAATCACCTACTCCACAGGAAACAACTGGATTGGCAGGACCCTCTTTAATTCAGGGCCTTACCTCTACCAGGGCTATGTAGACGAGATTCGGATCTACAACAGGACTCTCACGCCAGCGGAGGCCTACCAGGTGTACGCGTTCAACGGGGATCCTTACACGTCAGTCATGCCTCTGCAGTGCGTGAATGGCTCGTATGGCTCCAATTTCTCTGGATCCACAGCATGCGGGTCCTGTGTTCCTGGCACCTACTACAACACGAGTCAATCCACGTGCGCTGCCTGCCCAGCCACGACCTACTCTGTTGTCCCTGGCGTCACCATTTGTGTTACCTGTCCAGCGGGCACCTACTCGACCTCTGGGCAGTCCGCCTGCACAGCGTGTCAGGCAGGCACCTACTCGACAGCAGGCACAGGCCAGAGCAACTCGTCCGTGTGCGTGGCCTGCCAGGCAGGGGCCTACTCGACCAACCTTGGTGCCATCACGTCAGCTACTTGTCTTGCCTGTCCAGGAGGAACCTACGCGACAGGGACTGGCCTCCCTAATACCGCCACCTGCTACTATTGCCAGGCAGGCACCTACACGACCTCCCCTGGAAACGGGGGCTCCTTTTGCACCTCTTGTGCCACAGGGACATACAACACGGGGTCGGGCAACATGGTAGGGCTTCCCACAGCAAGCCCTGGTGGTTCTGTGGTCACCCAGCACAGCGCGCCCATCTTCTCGCGGACAACGGGTTCCTATTGCAGCTACTTTCAGTACAGCACGAACATAGTCATCTACCCGCCTGGCACGTTAGCAGCGGATCTCGCAGCTGCGTGTTACCCCAACCAATGCTCGTGGGATTCTACCCAATTATACTGTAACACTCTGTTTTACAACGTGTACGACAGTATCAACAACAGGTATCAATCAGTATTCTCGTGTGCTGCCGGTTGTGTCACCACCTCGCCTTGCACCAATGGGGCCAACGCGGTGTACCTGGCCTGGTCTTCCTCTTTTTACGACGGAGTCACTGACATTACGCCCAACTCCTGCCCCATCCAGTGCAACGCCGGCTTCATGCTCTCCAACAACTACTGCGTCGCCCAGCCCCCTTGTATCTCCTGCGCCGCCGGCACCTACAACGTGGGCGTCGGGAACTCCGCGCCGTGCAGCACCTGTTACGCCGGCTCCTACCAGCCGGGCGGGGGCACCACGGGATGCACGGTGTGTCAGGCGGGCTCCTACACCAACACGTCGGGCTACACTGCGTGCCTGCAGTGCCAGACCGGCCAGTACCAACCTGCGTCCAACGCGTCCTTCTGTGGCACTTGCGCGGCTGGCCTGTACGCCAACGCAACAGGGGCCTCCAGCTGCGTCACCTGCACCACTGGTCAATACAGCTCCAGCGCGGGGCTCAGCGCCTGCTCTGCCTGTGTCGCAGGCCAGTTCCAGAACGCCTCGAGCGCCAGCGCTTGCCTCATTTGCGGCGCGGGCACGTACTCGACCGCCGCTGGAGCCGTCACATCGGGTACCTGCGCCCTCTGCCCAGCGGGATTCTACGGGACCGGCACGGGACTCACGCAATGCACAGGCTGCGCGGGCGGGACCTACGAGACCGGCGTAGGGATGACCACGGTCAGCCAGTGCCTCGCGTGCGCCACTGGGACCTACTCGACCTCCCTCAACGCGCCCAGCGCGCTGGCCTGCACGGTATGCCCCGTCGGCACGTATGGCACCGGAACCGGCGCGCCCACGTCGGCTGCATGCTTATCCTGTGCTGCTGGCATGTACACTCCAACTACAGGCCTTTCCGTCTGCCAGTTTTGCGCGGCGGGCCAGTACGGCACGGCCACAGCGGCCAGCTCGTGCAGCCAGTGTTCCCAGGGACTGTACGAGACAGGCACTGGCGCAGTCTCCTCCGCAGCGTGCCTCGCGTGTGTGGCTGGAACCTACGAGACCGGCCTCGGGGCCACTGCCAGTGTTCAGTGCCAGTCATGCGCTCAGGGGACCTACAGCCCTGTCCTGGCTGCCATTTCGTCGGCAACCTGCACGCTCTGTCCCGCTGGCCTGTACTCCACTGGCACTGCTGTCAGTTCCAGCGCCTCTTGTGTGGCCTGCGTCGCCGGGACCTACGGGACAGGCACCGGCGCCACAGCGTCTGTATCTTGCCTCCTCTGTATAGCGGGAACCTACCAGACAGGCACTGGCGCCCCCCTCGCGACAGCCTGCCAGCCCTGTATCGCAGGAACATACCAGACTGGCACGGGCGCCCCGCTATCTTCGGCCTGCCAGGCGTGCATCGCTGGCACCTACCAGACCGGCACTGGCGTTCAGGCGAGCTCCCTCTGCCAGAGCTGCCAGGCGGGCGCTTACAGCACGGCTCTGGGGGCTGGCCAGTCATCCACCTGCGCCCTCTGTGTGGCTGGCTACTACTCCACGGGCCTGGGGCTTCAAGCGTCTGTTTCGTGCCAGGCCTGCGCGGCGGGGACCTACGGGACCGGCTCTGGCATCTCCAGCTCGGTTTCGTGCACCCTCTGTCAGGCAGGCGCATACTCGACCTCGCTGGCCCTTCAGTCTTCACTTGGATGTCAACTCTGTGTGGCAGGTACCTACGAGACAACATCAGGGGCGCCGACCTCTGGAACATGCATGCTGTGCGCTGCTGGGCTCTATTCGACAGCAGTGGGCATTCAGGCGTCTTCAATGTGCAGCACTTGCTCCGCTGGCACGTACGGGACAGGATCAGGCATGTCATCTTCAGGCGCATGCCTACCTTGCGCAGCTGGAACGTACAATACTGGATCGTCAAGTTCCTCTAGCGCTGCATGCCAGAACTGTGTGGCTGGTGCGTACGGGACAGGTGTAGGCATGGTCGCGCTGTCCAACTGCACTCTTTGTATGTCAGGACGTTTTTTGACAGGCGTTGGCATCTCCAATAGTCTGCTGTGCCAGGCGTGCGTGGCTGGCACTTACGGGACCGGCACTGGCGTCTCCAGCTCGGCCAGCTGCACACTGTGTAATGCGGGCACTTACTCGACTGGCACTGCTCTCCCGACCTCCTCGACCTGCCAGCTTTGCATTGCAGGCACGTACGCCACTGGCACGGGGATTCCTGCCTCGGTCTCTTGTTCCTCTTGCGCCGCAGGCACCTACTCCACTGTCTCTGGAATGCAGGCCTCTGCTGGCTGTCTGTCCTGCGCGGCTGGCACCTATGGGACCGGCACTGGCATTCCAGCCTCCGTCTCGTGCACCCTGTGCGGCGCAGGCCTCTACTCGACCTCCCTGGGCCTCCAGTCCTCTCTGGGCTGCCAGCAGTGCGTGGCTGGGTCCTACGAGACAGGAACCGGCGCAGTCTCCTCTTCTGCGTGTCTCCTGTGCGGCACTGGAACCTACTCAACTGCTGTGGGGATGCAGGCGTCCGTGGGCTGCGTCGCCTGTGCCTCTGGAACTTACGGAACCGGCACTGGCATCCCCACGTCTCTTTCATGCACTCTATGTGGAACTGGCACGTATTCTACAGGCATTGGTCTTGTTTCCAGTCTTACTTGCCAGGCCTGTGTCTCTGGAACCTATGGGACTGGCACTGGAATTACCATGTCTTTATCATGCACATTATGTGTGTCTGGCAGCTACTCCACAGGCACTGGGCTTGCCACCAGTGTAACCTGCCAGGCTTGCGTTGCTGGCACTTACGGCACTGGTACTGGCATTCCAGTATCAATCTCTTGCTCTCTTTGCCAGGCGGGGGCATACTCCACAGGCACTGGCCAGCAGTCGAGCGCGACGTGCCAGCTCTGCGCGGCAGGGACCTACGAGACTGGCACAGGCGCGCCAACCTCCGCCATGTGCCTCTTGTGCAACGCTGGTCTCTATTCGACGACCCTGGGCCTGCAGGCGTCCTCTGGGTGTCAGCTTTGCATTGCAGGGACTTACCAGACGGGCCTGGGCGCGCCAGCCTCCTCTCTATGTCTTGCCTGCGGCGCGGGGCTCTACTCGACAGTCTCGGGCATGCAGGGCTCAGCGGGCTGCCTTCAGTGTGTTGCTGGGACTTACGGGACAGGCATTGGCATTCCTACCTCGTTATCCTGCTCGCTGTGTCAGGCGGGAGCCTACTCTACCTCGTCAGGGCTTCAGGGCTCCTCGGGCTGCCAGCTCTGCGTCGCTGGAACATACGAGACAGGCCTGGGCGCGCCCGCCTCCTCCGCGTGTCTCCTTTGCGGCACTGGCACCTACTCAACGACTCTTGGCCTGCAAGCGTCTACAGGCTGCGTCGCCTGTTCGGCAGGCACTTACGGAACTGGCACTGGCACCCCCAGCTCCGTGTCCTGCACCCTCTGTCTTGCAGGCACGTACTCGACTGGCACAGCCCTCCCGTCAAGCCTCACCTGTCAGGCCTGCGTGGCTGGCACCTACGGGACTGGAACAGGCATCCCCTCCTCCGTCTCGTGCAGCCTCTGCGGGGCAGGGCTCTACTCCACCGGCCTGGCCCAGCAGACGAGCGGCACCTGTCAGTCCTGCGCGGCGGGGACCTACGGGACGGGAACAGGGATCCCGGCCTCGG
>Ga0214246_1000027_pt1 | contig 64760 bp, 94 predicted proteins | sample TroBogypolimnion_41_FD_153084 | JGI IMG/M metagenome (GOLD analysis project Ga0214246, IMG submission 153084) | Freshwater microbial communities from Trout Bog Lake, WI - 29MAY2009 hypolimnion | ecosystem: Environmental > Aquatic > Freshwater > Lake > Hypolimnion/Profundal zone | place: Trout...
ATGGGAATTTTAATTTCTAAAGGATAAAAATGGACAAAGTAACTTTATCAACCACACTCGTGAACAACATCATGGCGTACTTGGGAACTAAACCCTTCCAAGAAGTATTTCAATTGATCCAAGAAGTTCAAAAAGAAGCACAAGCACAACAGCCTGAGCAAGTGGCAACAACTCCACCTGAAACCAATGTCTGACACCGAGAAAGACTTGGCCGTTCACGTTGCAGTCTGTGATGAGCGCTACCGCAACATTGAGCAATCGTTGAAAAGCGGAGAAAGGCGCATGACAAAGATCGAGTATTTGATCTATGCTGTGATGGCAATGGTGATGTTCGGGCCAGGGGTTGCGGCGCAGTTCTTCCACAAGTTCTTTGGGATATAAGAAATTGATCCATTCACCCTTGTCGCTCTGGCAACTTCGGCGTTTAAACTCGTCAAAGAGTCGTGCGAGATGTACAAAGAGGGTCGGCAGTTTGTTGTCGATGCCAAGAAAGAGATTGATGGCGTAGTCAAAGATGTTAAAGGCATTCAAAAAGATGCTAAAGGAATTTGGGGGTTCTTCAGTAATTTATTTGGTGCGAAGAAACAAGAAGTAAAAGTAGCAGAAGCACCGAAGAAGAAAGTAAAACAGAAAGCGCCTGAGTTTGATGAGAATCAGATTTACGCTCAAGTCGCAGATGCACTCACCAAGTTCTTCCATGCTTACAACGGCCTAAAGAACTACTCAAAAGAGCAAGAAGAGATTGCTCTGACAGCGACAGGTGAAGAGGGGCAGGACATTGCAATCAGGTTGGTTATTGCCAATCTACAGATGGAAAAGTTAAATGAGGAAATGCGAGAGTACATGGTGTACCACGTTCCTCCTGAGATGAAAGACTTGTACAGTCGTGTAAACAAAATGGTTGGCCACATTGCCAATCAGCAGGCATTAGCAAGAAAGGCAGAGCTAGACAAGAAACGGAAAGCGGCATGGCTAAAACGTCAGCGTCAAGAAGAGATTCGAGACAAAACAATAGCTATAACGCTTACAGTTCTAATGATAGGGTGGATATGGATAATGATGATGGTGATCGCTCATTCTTCGTCATTGTTGTCGTAGCATTGATGGTGGTCATTCTGTTGTTTGTCCCGCTTTTATCTTGGATGTACATTGACATTAAAATGATGGAGATTAGAGTCAACAAAGCTCTTTCAAAGATTGAAAGCAAATGAAGTACTTGTTTTTACTATTATTGTTGACGGGCTGTGGCGATACCTACAGGTATTATTGCCAAAACCCTGATAATTTCAGCTCTGCTCAATGCCAAAAACCTCGATGTGAGTTTGACCAAACCTGCCCTGAATATCTTGTAGCACCTGTTTTGGAGAAGAAAATTGAAGGAACTGTTATTAGCCCTGTTCAACAGCCCCAAGGAACGCCTGTCTGCCGATGAGATAGAAGTCCGTGTGCGGGCTTTTGTGATCATCATGGTGACGCTAATCTTTGCGTTCATCACCTTTGCGCTTCTATATTCAGTGACATTTGTCACTCAGCCTATCAAACAGATGGCTCCAATAGATCAAGCCTATACCAAGATGCTTAATGATATAGTGTTACTTATCGTTGGCGGGATAGGGGGGATATTGACCAAGGGTCTAACCAACGAGGCAACCAACATGATGAATGCAGCAAAATCCAATAAGGATGCATATGTAGCCCCACCACCCCCTCCAGTTGTCATGGTATCTCAGCCATCAGGATGGACACCTCCTCCTGCTCCTACAGCTCCTCCCGCCTTGGAAGATGACGCAGAACGTGAGAGAATGGCACATGCGAGGGCTAGTAATGCTTAGTTTCCTCAATCCTTGGTTCATCATAGGCGCTATATGCGCCGTCTTAGGAGTCTACTATGCAGGACATCATAACGGTTATCAAGAACGTGTTACAGAAGATCAAGTTGAAATTGCAAGGCTTAATGACGAAGCAAGAGCCAAAGAAGCCGAACTAAACAAGAAAGTCACGCAGACTGCGTATGCTTTACGGAAGGCCAAAGATGACATTGCGTTTAAACAGTCTACTATTAACGAGCGTGTTCGTACTGGTGAATTGCGCCTCCCCGGCTGTCCCGTACAAACCACCGCAGATGCCGGAGCTACCCCCGGAGATCGGAACCCCGATGATGGCCAATCTAACAGACAGGCTATTGAAGCTATTGTCGCCATCGCCGCAGACGGAGACCGTGCCATCACCCAGCTCAACGCCTGTATTGACACCTACCAAAAAGTAAGGGAGATGGTCAATGTTAAGCCCTGAGAAGCTCAACCAGCTCGGGATAGGTGCTGAATGGTCGGAACCATTGACTACGACTTTTACTACGTTTGGGATGAACGATGTCAAGAAGCAGGCAGCTTTTATCGGACAGTGCAGCCACGAGTGCAACCATTTCAAAACACTGGAAGAAAACCTCAACTATCGAGCCGAAACCCTACAAAAGCTCTTTGGACACAAGTTTCAACCCGATGAGTTTGCCCTTTACGCCCACCAGCCCGAGAAGATTGCCAACAGAATTTACGCCAATCGAATGGGAAACCGTGATGAAAAATCAGGAGATGGTTGGCGGTTTCATGGTCGGGGCTGTATTCAGTTGACTGGACACGATAACTATTACCACTTTGGGCAGTCAGTCCAGAGAGATATGGTCAAAGACCCACAACTTGTTGCGACCCCTATGTATGCTGCTTTGTCTGCTGGGTGGTTCTGGAAGACCCACGGATGCAACGATTTGGCCGAGGTGGAGAATTGGCTGGGCTTAACAAAACGCATAAATGGTGGTACATTTGGTCTTGATGAACGTATAAAATTAACCCAACACGCCCTTTCTGTTTTAGGCGGTTAACATGCCATTTACTAAAATTGTACTTAAACCTGGCGTTAACAAAGAGAATACCCGCTACTACAATAAAGGCGGGTGGTATGAGAGCCAGTGGGTCAGATTCCGTCAAGGTAGTCCAGAGAAGATTGGTGGCTGGACGCAGTATTCTCCAAACACATTTTTAGGTGTTTGCCGTTCCCTCTGGAATTGGATCACACTTTCTGCACAAAATATAATCTCCGTAGGGACGAATTTAAAGTTTTACCTAACAACGGGCGACATTTACTACGATATCACCCCAATCCGGCTTACGCAAACACTGACCAACCCATTTTCCGCCTCGCTAGGTTCAACGCTTATAACAGTAACAGCATCCGCAAACGGAGCTCTAGCCAATGACTTTGTAACTTTTAGTGGGGCTACGGGTCTAGGGGGTAACATTACTTCGGCGGTGTTAAACCAGCAATACCAGATCGTAGCTATACTGACAGCCAATTCATTTACTTTTAACGCAACCGCTACGGCCACTGCCGCCGATGTCTCAGGCTCACCCGGAGGCGGTACAGTTACTGCCGCCTATCAACTCAATACAGGCCCAGCTTATCAATTGCCGTCTAACGGATGGGGCGCAGGTAATTGGAACACAGGTACTTGGGGTTATGGTCAAACGGTTAAAAACAATCTCCAGTTGTGGAATGCGTATAACTTTGGCCAGAACCTGCTCTTTGGCCCACGCGGTGGCGGTATTTATTACTGGACGGCAACTACGCTAGGTACAGGCACCCCTAGAGGTGTGGCGCTTAACACCACAGGCGGAACAATTACTATTACTATTGCCTCCCCTGCGGTAGTAACATCCAATGTTACGTTGCCCAATAACAGTTCTATTCAACTGGGCACAACTGGCGCGCTGCCAACTGGCTTAGCAACGAATACCACATATTATGTTGTCAATGTTTCAGGTACTACGTTTAATCTTGCCGCCACAGCCAACGGCACACCAATAAACACAAGTGGGTCACAGTCGGGCGTGCAGTCTATATCTCTATTGATGGATGTTCCTTTATACCAAAATTATTTGCAAGTCTCAGATGCATCTAATTTTGTCATTGTATTTGGTACAAATGACTACGGCTCAAGCACGCTAGACCCCATGTTGATTCGTTGGTCTGACCAGCAAAATCCTTTGGTATGGTATCCAGATATTACTAATCAAGCAGGTGATGTGCGCTTATCGCACGGCTCACAAATTGTGACTGCCATTCAAACCCGTCAAGAGATTGTAGTATTGACAGATGCGGCGGTTTATTCATTGCAATACCTTGGCCCTCCCTATGTGTGGGGCACGCAATTACTAGGCGAAAACACCACTATTATTGGGCCAAATGCTGCGGCGCTTGCGTCTGGCGTTGTGTACTGGATGGGTATCGACAAGTTCTATATGTATAGTGGTGGCACTATACAAACACTTAATTGTGACCTGCGCCGATTTGTTTTCCAGAATTTAAATTATCAACAGACCCAACAAGTTTATTGCAGTACTGTTGAAGGCTTTAATGAAGTATGGTGGTTCTATGTATCTGGTACAGGTACACAAATTAATAGTTATGTGGTGTATAACTATCTTGAAAAGAATTGGTATTACGGCACAATCGGTAGAACTGCTTGGCTAGATACTACGCTTCAAAATAATCCTATTGGCGCAACCTATAATGGCCATTTGCTTAACCAAGAGAGTGGGGTGGATGACAATGAAACGGGAACTCCTGCTGCTATTGACGCTTATATATCTTCTTCTGAGTTCGATATTGGTGATGGGGATCACTTTGTATTTGTTGATAGGATATTGCCTGACCTTACTTTTTCAGGTTCTACCAGCAATAGCAATCCCGTCACTACAATGACTTTGTATGCTTTGACCGATTCAGGTTCAGGGGCAACTCAAACATATAACAACAACGTTAATTACACTGCTACATACAATATCACAGAAGAATTTACTGGACAAGTTTACACCCGCATACGTGGTCGCCAAATGATTCTTAAAATGGAGTCCAATAAGACTGGAACGACTTGGCAGTTAGGTGCTCCACGCTTTAATATTAGACAGGACGGACGCAGATAATGGCTACAAAACCAATTAATCCGGCAGTACCGAATCTGCCTATAGCCCCAGATCAATACGATAAACAGTATGTAGATAGGCTAGCCAACGTTTTACGTTTGTTTTTTAATCAATTAAATGGCATTTTAAGTACGTTAACTAATGCATATATCACCAATACAGCTATAACCACAGTAGCCAGCCTTCCAACAGCATCCACAACCAATGCAGGAACTAGAACTTTTGTATCGGATGCAACGGCTACGACTTTTGGTTCAACCGTGGTAGGTGGCGGTACAAATACTGTGCCTGTTTACTCGACAGGTACTAGCTGGAAGATAGGTTAAATGGTAAACTTGAACAAATTTAGGGGGTAATCATGGCAGATGGCGGCATAGCAGAAAGCGCATTGTTAAGTTCGGTAATGACTGGTGCAGCAGTTGGCGGCGGCAGTGCTTTGCTTACAGGCGGTGATCCCCTTAAAGGTGCTTTAATGGGTGGCGTAACTGGTGGGGCTATGAGTGGCATTATGCCAGGGGCTTCCGCCGTAACTGGAGATACTGCTGGTGTTGGGATGCCAGAAGCACCACCTAATCCTGATGTTAATGTTCCTGCAACCACGCCACAAGGCGGAAATGCCGTATCCGCTGCTTTGCACAGTGATATGGGTTATGGCGCTGCCGCAAGCCCAGCCGAATTAAATGCTGCTGGGAGCGGTGCTGGCACGGGTATTGGTTCAGGTATTAGTGATATGTGGAACAGTTTATCCACACCTCAAAAAATGTTAGCAGGTGCTGGTGCAGGCATTGGGGCAACCATGTATGCGGATCGCAAAAAATACGGCATTCCCACGCAGAAAAAATATACTGGTGCATTAAGCAAATTTTCTTATGACCCATCTACGTATGTACCTTACACAATGGCAGAGGGTGGTATCGCTGCACTTGCTGGTGGTGGACATTTAGGTAGTTATTCAGATGGTGGGCATTTGCTTAAAGGCCCGGGAGATGGCATGTCTGATAATATTCCTGCGTCTATTGGTGAAAAACAACCTGCACGTTTGGCAGATGGAGAATTTGTTATACCTGCTGATGTTGTATCTCACCTAGGTAATGGGTCTACAGATGCTGGTGCAAAACAGTTGTACCATATGATGAACAAGGTGCGTAAAGCCCGTACTGGTAATCCAAAGCAAGGCACACAGATTAACCCACGCAAATACATGCCAGCATAAGGAGACCTTATGGCAACCGCAGATCAAGTTAACGCAGCATTAGCAAGCATAAAACAAGACCCTGTAGCTAGTAATACGGGTATTGGTGCTAATCTTCAAGGGTTTACACCTAGTGCTTATGTGCCAACACGCTATCAACCAACCTACGATAACCCAATGGGGAATGGTATAGCCTCGCTATTCGGCAAAGGCTATAGCTCTATGTTTGGCCCTAGCAACCAAAATGGTGGCGCTGCTGGTGGTTATGGCGGTGGCTACAACAATAATGCTGGCATAACTACACCTGCGTCTAATAATAGCAGTGGTAATCCAAGCTCGTTGACATCTCAATTGGGCGCTGCGTTTAATGGCGGTGTTAATATTGACGCAGCTAAACTTAATAGCTTAATAAGCCAAAATAATTTAACTTCTAGCCAGATACAAGCTCTATTTCCTGGGTTTGATTTATCTTTACTTGCTAATACTGGTGTTAATCTTCCTGGTTATACACCCCCTGCGAATACAGGTACAACTACTACGCCCGGTATAAATACGCTAACTCCTACAAGATATTCATCTACAACTACGTCATCAGTTCCTGTAGTAAATACACCCACTACTGTTTCTAAACCTATAACGCCTACACCCACTCCAACTCCTACGTCTACTGTGGTTAAGCCCGCAGGTACACCAACACCCACTCCAACGCCTACACCTACCCCAACTTCTACCACAACAGGTACAGACCCAATAATGGCTGCGTATCAAGCAGGTAACTATACGTTGGCGCAACAATTAATTAATCAACAGCATTTAACCCCACAAGATGTTGTTACTAAATATGGACTAAGCCAAGCTGATGCAGCAACTGTAGCTAAAAACTTGGGAGGAAATTACGATATGAGTAATGTCCAATACTATGTCCCACCAACTGCTACTCCAACACCTTCAAGTTCAGGTATCACAACACTACCTGGGGCAACCAATACAAACTCATCTGTAGCGAGTGCGGTGACCCCAACACCTACTCCAACATCTAGCCCATCGTATACGCCATATACAGATCAAAATATTCAAAATTACATAGCTCAATCAGGCATTAATATTAATGATCCTGCTGCTGTTGCAGCGGCTGTTGCGGCACAACATGCTGACCCTGCTGCTGTGGCTAATGTGATAACAAATATGCAGCAACAAGCTGCGGCTTCTTCAGGCTATGACACAGGTGGTGGCTAATGAATTTAACTGTGCAATATGCGGATACCAACTACGTTCAGCAGCTTTGGCCTAAAGTAGAACCTTTTATTAGGGAAGCTTTGGACAAGGGTGGGGACTTCCCAGATTGGGCTGCATCGTATACAGTAGAACATGTCCAGTCATATTTAACTGCGGGTCAGTGGCTTTTGTTGGTTGCCGTAGATGATGCAGGTGAGATTCATGGTGCGGCAACCGTGTCGTTTATTAATTACCCATTGCACAGAGTTGCGTTTGTAACTTCTATTGGGGGCAAATTAATATCAAATGACAATACATTTGAGCAGTTAAAGCAAATCCTAAAACAACGTGGCGCAACAAAGATACAAGGATACGGCAGACCAGCTATCGTACGTCTTTGGAAGCGATACAATTTCGAACCTAGAAACACTTTAGTTGAGGTGCTATTATGAGCAGTGGCGGCGGTGGTACACCCACATCACAAACGATTACCCAGTCAAACATACCTGATTGGCTGCAACCACAAGTAGAAACTCTACTAGGTGGGGCTACACAACAACTATTTAATACAAATCCAAATACAACAACTGATGCAAGTGGTAATCAAGTTACTACACAAGATATAACTGGAGTAAAGCCATACAATCCGTATAGCCAAAATCCTTCAGACTATATTGCTGGGTTTAGCCCTTTGCAGCAAGCATCTCAGGCGGGTGCTGGGCAGCTTCAAGTACCTGGGCAAATTGGTACTGGTTCAGATATTACTGCGGCAAGCGCCGCTACTTCCGCTGATGTGGGACAACGTGGTCTAGGCTATGGGCAAAACGCAGCCGATGTGGGTGCTAATTATGCAGCTAGTGCTACTGATCCTAATGCCATAGCGCAGTACATGAATCCGTATTTGCAGAATGCGCTATTACCACAGGAACAATTACTAGCACAACAACAAGCTACACAGGGCCAGCAACAACAAGCACAGGCCGCACAAGCTGGTGCTTTGGGTGGGTCACGTTTTGGTGTCCAACAAGCCGCACAAAATCAAGCTAACCAATTAGCTATGAGTAATCTAGTCGGTCAAGGGTACTCTAATGCATATAACCAAGCTAACCAAAACCAACAATTTGGTGCTAACCTAAACCTACAAGGTAATCAGGCTGCATTGCAAGGGGTAAATACTGCACTGCAAGGTCTAAACCAAGCTGGTAGTATGGGTACACAGTTGGGTAACTTAGGTGGGCAAGAACTTGCAGCTCAAACAGGTATTCTTGGTTTGCAAAATCAAATGGGTGCGCAACAACAAACCCAACAACAAAATATTATTAACCAAGGTATTCAGAATTACGCTAATGCGCAACAGTACCCAATGCAACAGCTTAATGCCTACAACGCATTGTTGCGTGGTTATGCAATTCCTGGACAGACTGCAACTCAGTATCAAGCAGCTCCAAGTGCTGTTTCACAATTGGCTGGTTTGGGTACGGCGGGTATTGGGGCGTTGGGTTTATATAACACCATGAGTAAATAATCATGTCTATAGTACAAAAATTACTTTATAAACCTGAAGCTTTTTCAATCCAAGAATTGCAAAAAGGTGTGCAAGATGGGTCTGTACCTGCGTATATTGGCATACCGCTAATTAAAGATAAATTGCAGCAGCAGAAACAAATGCAGGCAACGCAGACTGCTGGCGCTAATCCTAACCCTCCTACAGTTGCGCAAGGCATTTTGGCTGAAGCGGCTCAACCTGCGGGCATACCTGCACTACCAAGTAACTTACCTGTTGCGACTGGCGCAGGTGGTGGCATTATTGCGTTTGCTGATGGTGGTGAGGCTGATGACGATGAAGAAGACGATGATAGTTCTGATTCTGGAATGAACAAGGAAGAGCGTATGCTTTTCCAAAAACTTAGCGCACCCGCTCAAGAACAAGAAGCTCCTCAAATGGAAGCTGAAGAAGAACCCGAAGCTGAAGACGAAGAAGGTATAGAAAGTCTAGCGGGTATGGCAGGTGTTGCTGCAAAAAATGCACACCATGCGCTTAAAGAAGATATTAACAAGACACCTCCAGAGCAGCATGATGCTTTGTTGCACCATGTGCTTTATAAAGAGAGTCGCGGGCAGCGTTACGACAAGAACGGCAATCTATTGACTTCAGAAAAAGGAGCAATGGGGGAAATGCAAGTCATGCCAGGTACAGTAAAAAGTCCTGGGTTTGGCATAGAACCCGCACGCAGTAATTCTCCCGAAGAGTTTGCACGTGTTGGGCGTGAGTATTTGGGTGCATTGCATAACCGTTATGGTAACAATGAGTTGGCAGCAATTGCTTACAACTGGGGGCCTGGCAACACAGATAAGTGGTTAGCCTCTGGCGCAGACATGTCCAAGCTACCCAAAGAAACCAAAGACTATATTAAAGGCATACCCGCAGGTAAAGCTGGTGGTGAAGTGCATTTTGATAAAGGCGGATTCCTTGACCGACTAAGTAACTTTTTTATTCCTCCTTATCCTGCACCCCCCGCAGATAATGGTGGCTACCCAGCTAACGTAGACATATCTAAACCCTATATTGGCAATCCACATATTGCGGCTCAAGGAGCAAAAGCTGGAGCAGTTCCCGCTAAACCAGTTGCACCTGTAATATCGCCAGCACAAACTAATAGAAATGCAGTATTTGCACAAACACAAGATACTGAGGATCAAGAAGCTGGAATGCCACAGCAACAAAATACTCCAAATTATGATGCAACAACTGAAGCAGAAGATCAAGGGTTTGGGCCAATTCAAAATAACCCACCTGGCGCTAACATGGAAGTTAGTCCTGATGATGACTACGTTAAACAGTATGCAGACTATCTAAAGCAGCGCCAAGAAGGTGTTGAGAAAAACTACCAAAACGACAAGTACATGGCACTTCTACAAGCAGGTCTTGGTATGATGGGTGGCACATCTCCATATGCTGCGGCTAATATTGGTCAAGGTGCAAGCCAAGGCGTGTCCTATATGGCTAATGCTAATAGACAACGTAGTGCTGAAGAGAATGCTATATTGTCTGGTAAGCTTGGTCTTACCCGTGCAGACTTGTATAAGAAAATGCATGAATCGCAATTAAAGCAACATGAGCAAGCTTTTAATGCGCAACAACAATACCGATATGATAATTTACGTGCTTTAGTTGGTGATAAAGAAGCTAGACGTATAATAGATCAACAAAAAGTTCAACAACAAAGTAGAGCCAATGATATAAAAGAAGCGCAAGCTAGGGCTAAAGCAGATGCGGCATTTGAAGGTTCACCTCAAGATATTGCGTTAAAGAAAGACTTAGAACGCCAAGGTGGAAAAAATTGGATGAACAATTTTGAGCTAAATGCAAGGTATCAACAAGAAAGAAGAACACATGCAATTAACAATTCTTATTTGCATTACGATGACCCATCAATAAAGTCTTCTAGCGAGTATTAACATGATCCTTGATTTACCAAAACTTGGACAGGTTAGATTTGATGATAATTTAACTTCAGATCAATTAAGTTCTGAGTTAAATCGTCTAGCTAAAAAATATGATTTCGAATTACCTAAACAGGAATTTACTACTGGCGAAGTATTAAAGCGTGGCGTTATGCGTGGCGCTAAACAGTTGGGGTCTACTCTAACTGATGTTATTCCTGCAATGGGTGCAAGTGCATTGGGCTTTAATGACTATGCCAAGCAACAAATGCAAGAAGCGCAAGATACGCAAAATGAGATAAACAAATACTACTCACCTCAGTACGGCAGTTTAAAAGATGTTAAGGGTATTAGTGACATACCTAAGTTTGTGCTTGAGAATGTCGCCGAGCAAGTGCCTAACATTGCAACATCTTTGATACCTGGGGGTATTGGGGCGGCAGTTGGTCGCCGTCTTGGTGTTGCTGCGGCTGGTCGTGCGGCTATGCCTCTTATTGAGTCAGGTGCTACTGCTTCTGAGTTAGCTCATGTGGCTGCTACTAAAGGTGCAGAGTATGCGGCACGTGGACAAAACGCAGGTATCTTTTTAGGTTCATACGCCCAGAACGCTCCTGAAGTATTCCAAAACATCTATGACAAAACAGGCGAACTAGCTCCTGGGGCCGCTGCTTTGTTTGGTGCTGGGGCTGCCGCATTAGATTCTGTGCTACCTGCACATCTAATGAAGAACCTTACTGGCCCTATGAAAATGGGCATAGTAGAAAAGGTATTGGAAAAGTCTGGCATGGACAAAGGATTGCTACGTTCTGTTGCATCCAACATGCTTGCGGCGGCGGGGGAAGAAGGCATTACCGAAGGTATGCAAGAAGCCATTAGCATTGCTGCTGAAAACTTTGTAGGTAAAAATCCTCAGATATTTGGTAGTCCTGAGTGGAACCGCATCATGGAGTCTAGTGTCCGTGGTGCAGTAGGTGGTGGTGCGTTTGGCGCAACTACTGGGGCAATTGAGCGTGGGCGTGCAGGTAGAGAGCGTGCCCAGCAATACGAGCAAGCTTTGCAAAAACGGGCAGGCCGTCAATTAACTGCGGAAGCAAATCGTCAAAGCGCAAACATAGACCAGTTTAACAATGAGCAACAACAGATGCAGTTGCCTGGTATGGAGATGGGGCCATACACAACTTTGTTGCCAGAAGGACAGTTTGCAAAACCACCTAAAGTTGTAGAGCCTAAAGAACCCAAAGGCGTGCAAGGTAGTTTGTTTGACGAGCAGGGCGCACCCACCAAGCAAGCTGAAATGACTGTGGCTAAAGCTGACAAAGCTGCGGCTAATCGTGAGCGCCTAGAACAGCAACGCCAAGCTGCTGCAACCAAAGAAGCCGCCGCAAAACTTAAAGCTGCTATTGCTGAAATTGCACCAACCAAGATTGATTTGTTGTCGTTGGCTAGACAGCCATCACCTTTAGCACAAACTATTGCACAACAAAAAGCTGAGAATGAGAATCTAGCAGCCAAGCGGGGCCCCAAGCCTGTACTGCCCACACAACAACAAGTTGCACCTGCTGCTCCAACAGTTGCACCGCAACAAGCCGCCCCTACTGCGCCAGTGCAAGAACAACCTGCGCCGCCACAAGCTGCACCTGTAGAACAACAAGCTGCTGCACCTGTGGATCAAACTACCGCAGTAGCTCCAGAGCCTACCGTAGTCCAGAAGCCTACACAGCTAACACCACAACAACTTCCCACAACCATAGACGACAATACGTTTAAGGGCCTGGGCATAGGACGTACCGCCACGTTTATTAGAAACAAGTTGATACATGGTAAGGACATCAGTAACCCGGCCGACGCCGCTGAAGTTAAGCGTGTGCTTGAAGCATATGCAGAAAAAACAACAAGTACAAAAGCACGTGAGAATGTAGAAGCATTCTTAGGTCGCCCAGAATTCCAAGGAGTTGAAGATGCTACAAGACCTGACACAACCACAACTGGAACAAGCAATGAGGTGGTTAGCGAACCCGCTGGAGGAGCCGCCGGAACAGTTGAACCAACTGAACGAGATGGAAATGTTCCTGCTGAACAGAATGCTCCAAGCGTTAATGCAGGAGAAGTCCGAAAGCCCGCTCCAATAGAAAAACCACTTAGTAAAAAGGCGCAGAACGATAAAGCAAAAGCTGAAAAAGGTGCAGAAAAAGCAAAACAAGAACACGCAGAATTTATTGAAGAGAACGATAAACGTGTGGATAACTTGCTGACTTCTAAAATTCATGAAGCTGCGGCAAATCAAAACATCGAAGCAAAATATGTAAAAATAAAATCGCATCGTGGTACAGATGTGCATAAGACATTGCGCTTGTCCGCTTTAATTAATGAGTATTTCACAATAAAAGACATTACTCAAAAAGCTCAAGAGCCATTGCAAAAAACTAAAAACGAACAAACACTTAAATCACTACAGGAAGAAATTGCAAAAAATAGTCCAGATGGGGCTGCTTTATTGGCAAATCTAGAACAGCTACCAAATAATAAGCGTGCAGAATTTATGAATAACCTAAACAAATTAGGTATTCAAGAATCAGAGCAACTAGTAAAACAAAAAGTTGAAGAAGCTCGCAAACGCAAAGAAGATGCGGAAGCAGCTATGCCTAAAAAAGAAAAGCCCGTTGCTCGTAAAGGCCGTGGCGTTTCTGCAAAGGATAGGCAAAAGGAAGCAATCCAATACATTTACGACAATTGGTTGCCCGACCCAAAGAATAAAAAAACGTTTAAAGATTTGTTAAACAAAGGGCAAATACTAGGCGCTATGGATATGGCAATAGACTCATTGCCTAACAAAATGACAAAGCTGCAACTTAAAGAAGAGTTGAAACAAATATTAGGTAAAGATATATTTTATGGCCCTGCTTATAAAGGCAAAAATTTAGATGCTACGGGTATTGACCTAGTCAAAAAAGGCAATGTCAATAATATTCTTGACCATTTAATCAAGACCATTGATAACAATGAGATCAAGCAAGTATTGCGTAGATTCAAAGCACTTGGGTTAAATCCCAAGATTGTTATTGGTGAAGTTGGTTTTGGCAAAGCTGGTTCTTATGATCCTGCTACCAACACAATTACGCTTGACCCCGAACATGGGTTAAATGAGCATACTGCAATTCATGAGATTACACATGCTGCAATATCGCACGTACTTAATAACCGTAACCATCCGCTTACTAAACAATTCTTAAAGTTTTTTGACCAAATACAAAATCAATTAGGCGCTGCCTATGGTGCGCAGGACTTGCAGGAGTTTGCTTCTGAGTTAGTAGGTAACCCCAACTTCCAAGCAGTTCTTAAAACAATCAAAGCCCCTAAGAGCGGCAACTTGTTTGAAAGAATCATGCAGTCTATTGCTGAGTTCTTTGGATTCCGTAAAGGCCAATCTGCTTATAATGCGGGTTTGAAATTTATTAATGATGCTATAGATGTTTCACGGGACGTGGAAGCAACGCCATCTGAAAAGATGTTTATGAGCACGGGACAAGCAGTTAATGATGCTTTTCGCACAGTAGGCGAAATTGGCAAAAACATGCCCAACCTTACACGAGAAGCAGTTGATAAAGCTAGAAACACATTCTCAAACATTGCGGATAAAAATAGCCCTATGTATGCAGGGCCATCCACAACTAAGTTAGCATTTGGGCTGTTGCGCCTTGATCACTTAAACACTATTTACAAGAAACAACTTCCTTCAATCCAACGATTGATAGATGCACTTGAGAAACGTAATGGTACGCAAGAGAGACGCATCAAGGAAATCAACAAAAACTACAAGCACTTCACTGATGTCTTTAAGAAACATAAAGCAGCGATGGAGCGCATGAATGACATGGCTTACGATGCTCGCTTGGCAGAAGTGGACATCCTTAATCCTAAATTCCCAACAACAAAAGAAAACTTATCAGAGTTTGCAAGACTAAGAACCATATACCATGCATTACCTACAGAAGTTCAAGACGTTTATAAGACTATACGCAAGTCATATGAAGACTCAATCAATGAGTATGAAAAAATTCTATTAGCCAACGCTACGCCATCGCTTGCTGCTCGCATCAAAGCTGAGTTCCAAACTAAACGCCGTGTGCCTGGGTATATACCATTCCTGCGCCGTGGTGATTTTTGGGTAGAGTATGCAGACCCTGCTACTGGTGAACGTGCTGCTTCAGCATTTGAGTCTATTCGTGAACGTGATAAGTTCATTAAGGATGTGCTAAAAGGTGCACAGCATAAGTCCTATCAGAATCTACAAAACGCACAGTACCAACAAGGTCTAGTCCCACCAACATCTTTCTTGGGACAGATCATGCACGGACTACAACAAAACGGTGCAAGCCAAGAGCAACTCAATAATGTGTACCAATCGTACCTAGCATTGTTCCCTGCACAGTCTTTAGTTAAACAGTTCATGAAGTCTGAAAACGTACGTGGCATGGAGCGTGACATTGTGCGTGGTTACGGCGACACCATGATCAAGTGGGCAAGAAAACTTTCTGACTCTGCATATTCTCCAGAGATAGATAAAGCTATTGATGCTATTGGTGCAGAAGCTAGCAACACCAATACTCCTGATGTATACGCCGCAGCACAGAATGTCTATGACCAACGTGGGTTTATGCACAACCCAACATATAGCGATCTAGTAAGTGGGGCAACCACACTAAGCTATATGGAATACATTGCAGGTAACGCTTCATCTGCACTGGTCAACGTGACCTCATTGCCCATGATGGTATGGCCTATATTGAGTGGCAAGTATGGGTTTGCAGGTGCTACAAGCGCCATGATGAATGCAAGCAAAATTGCTATCAACGGGCTAGACAAGAACGCACGCTATAAGAATTTGTACGAAGCTCTGATGGATCATGGTCAGCTTGAGCATACGATGGCACGTGAGGTACTGGAAGGTCGCAGACAAAGCACAAGTGAATTCACTGGGTTGAAAGCAAAGATGCTGGGTGCTTTGAGTATCCCATTTGCCGCAAGTGAAAAATACAATCGTGCCGTTACCGCCGTGGCTGCTTATGACTTAGCCAAACAAAAAGGCAAGAGCGAAGCACAAGCTATCCGTGAAGCTATTGATACTGTTAAAGATGCACATACATCAGGTATGTCCGTCACTGCGCCAAAGTGGATGCAACACCCACTAGGCAGGGTAGCATTTACATTTAAATCTTTTGCTTGGAATAGTGCATTCGTTATTGGTCGTGCGTTCCATCAAGCATTTAAAGGTGAAACTCCTGTAGTGCGTAAAGCTGCTATGCGTCAACTTATTGGTACATATGGCATGGGCATGGCATTTGCTGGTGCTAAAGGATTACCTTTTTACGGAGCAGCTTCAACTTTAGCCAGCATTATCAACGCATTGTTCGGTGACGATGATGAACCTTTTGACTTCAATGAAGAGATGCGTGATTTCTTTGGTGAGTTTGCGTACAAAGGCCCAGTTAACTATCTAACTAATTTAGAGATATCTAATCGTGTTGGTCTTGCAACCGATCTAATCTATCGTGATGACCCACGTAGCGTAGCAGATCATGGCCTAACATTAACCATCATTCAACAAGCTCTTGGCCCTGCCGCATCGTATGCAGTCAACGCAGAAAACGCCGCCAAGATGATGGCTGAAGGACATACCAAACGTGCATTTGAAGCCTTGGCTCCTAGCTTTGTGCGTAATGGTATGAAAGGGTTTAGGTACATGACTGAGGGTGCGCAGACTCTCAAGGGTGACCCAATTGAATCAGACATCAATACATACAATGGCCTGATGCAGATAGCGGGCTTTGCACCTGCTGATCTATCTAATATGTACGAAATGTCTAGCGCACGTACCCAGTTCCAAAAAGAAGTGCTGGCACGCAAGACTAAGTTGCTCAATCTTTATGACTTAGCAAGAACGGCTGGTGATACAGATTTGATGAGTAGTACCCAAGACAAGATCACTTCATTCAATGAAGCACATCCGGGTGAGCGTATTACATCAGCTACTTTGCAGAAATCTGAGACTGCACGCAAAGCCAATGAGAAAAACATGATTGACGGAATTGTTTACAACAAGAAGTTGTTGCCCGAAATCAGAGAGAAGTTTTCTGAAGATTGAAAAAAAGCCCCCGACCAGCGGGGGCTAAGTACTTCTAGGAAGTAGAGTGCAACTGACACTAAATTGTATCTTCCTTTCTCCAAACGCGCAAGCCGTAAATATTGTTCTCTATAACTTGTTTACAGATCACGCTTAACCTATGGCGCCTGGCTTCCGCTTGTACGTACCTTTGAGTTGCCCTGCGATCTAGGCAAGGGATAAAGAAGGATGTGCCTCCTTTAAACTTGTCCCATTCAATCAGTATCGGTAGATTTAGAATCTTCAGCATTTAGCAACACAGTCTCATTGAAGAAGTCTAGCTTAGTCGAATCAAAGCACAGTGCATTTACTGGGGCTTGCGTATTTGCAAGAGTACCTGCCGTCATGCGCTTTTTCTTCACGCCAAGTAATGATTTGGATTTACGATACGGGGCTAAGGACTCCTCGTAGTTCATAAAATTCTTAGCGCAATCCTCCCTATATGTGCGGTTAACAATGTAAAGATTCTTGGTATCAGGCTCATAGCGTGCAGTCAATGCACCCCTTGGCTCTTTGATCGGGCCATGCTCTAGCCCTGTGCGGTTATCCTTATTGCCGTTAATGACCAATATCTCAGAGAAGTGGCGTTGCAAGAACCCACCTAGGAAATCATCTCCGTCAAACATGTACTCACGTGTCTTGTTCCGTGTATTATTTATTAGGTCTATAGCGTAGTTAAAGACTGGTTTGATTGGTATGTCATGCAGTCCAAGGGTTTTAGCGATTGCCCCGCCTGTGATACTAAGGGATGCCATCAATGCCCAGTACCTCTCAGCGTTTTTAATATTGGCGGCTTGCTCAATACGCAACTGGACTTCTGCCAACTGTGCTTTGACCATTGGTAGTTGGGCAACCAATGCCTGTGCGTATGGTTGTATGGCATGTCCGTAGTTATCCATTAGTTTGCCAAAGTGTTGACGTGCCCATGTTGCGTCATCAAACGGATCGGGCTTAATGTTAATCTCCATTATGCGCTTCAACTCACCATCGGGAAAACCCTTAACAGATAGCAACGCATCGGCAATGACCCTGTTGGATGATGTGATCAAACCAGTTTGCCACTTGGTGTTATTCATGCGCTCTGCATTCTCATGCTGCTTGTAGCGGTTCTTGCCCCTACCTGATGTCACATCATAGGCTTGTTGCGACATTTGATCAGCGGGCATATTGGTAATCTCATCCAATGTAACCGCAAAGTTTTGCATGACTCCCATCCTGCCCATGCGTGAGTTATACGTATCCTTGGGAGAAAGCAAGAGTTCTTTTGGTCTGCCGTAGATACTGTTGATCGCTTGCAGAATAGTGGTTTTCCCTGATCCTGATTCACGACTAAACAAGTTTAGCAAAAACCCATCAAGCGCCGTAAATTTCATCAGCATAGTGCCAAAGCCCATAAAGAATGCAAAGGCTCTGTCCTCCATGCCTTCTTTGCCGTATACATTAATTGTATCTTTCCATACTTGGAAGTCGCCCTTGGCTTGGAAGAACGGCACATGCGGTAGCGTTGGGCTTGATGGCGGGCTATACACCACTTCTGTTGCACGTATCTCTCTATCGCCAACAATGATGCCTGACTCGTCTTCAATCCATCCAAATTGCTTGTATGCTTTTTCTGCTTGCGAATTCATTTGTAATTCTTCCACCCATTTAGTTACATAATACATAAGCGCATCCTGCTTTTTGCCTAATGCAGTCACACCAAATGATGCAACTGTGCTGATGAATTTCTCTTTGGATAATACGCTGGCTAGCGTCATGATGAACTCACGTACACCATCTTTTGGCAAGTGCAATCTCAGTAGCACTGTTTCACCCAATTCAGGGTCTTGCATACGCTTGACAACATAGAAGTCGTATGGGTACACAATGTCTTCTACTTCTTCACCATCTGCCGTCTTGACTCTTTGGTATATACCACCTACTTTGCCTCTAAAGAACGGATGTGGATACTTCGGTATCACAAACTCTTTTAGTTCTTTGGTCTCAGGTTCTAAGTCCATGACCTTATTGTCTTCTTCAGTAGCCTCAACAATCTCTTTGCCAATCTGAATTGGAGATGTAATCTTTAGTGTGCATCCCTCGCACCCACTTGGATTTAGTTTCTTAAACGTCTCACATGTGTAAGGCCCCTTCGTCTCGTTGGCCTTCTTCTCAGTAGTTGTTGCAGAGTAATCAGGATGCTTGTGCGATATGATATGGATTGCTTTATCCCTATCTATACACTGGTGCGCAATACTTAGCCCCGCTCTCCACAACGGCTCATCAATGTCGTGTTGGTTATCGTAGATGCCAACAATCTGTTTACAGCCTGTGCCTTCGACAGATTTAATTAGAATAGTCTTAAACCTAGATTGGCTTGCACCCATCAACGCTAGCGTCACCGCATCCATTGGGCGTTTAAACTCAGCCCTTTCTAACACAGCCAACGCATCTTCGGATGGGGGCAGTAAGTCTTTAATGTTGCTTATGGTCGGAGCAACGTGCAGTACCTCAACCAAGATTGGATTGGTTGGGTCTTTCAAATGGTAAGTCTCAGGCACTCTAAGCACCCGTGCCGCTTCCCCTGTGACTGCGGGGTCAACATCAAACTTGTGTTCTACACATAACTCTTTCAGCCTCTCAGCATGGAGCTTCCATTGCTTCCTCGGCATTGCTTCATCAAGCACCCAGTATATGTGTGCGCCAAGCCCTGACTTCACAATAGTTGGGCGAGGCAGTTTTGTTTTCTTACAAAAATCTTTTAGGGCAACAAGCCCTTCACTCAAATCTGCATAAGGCTTTCCAGGCCCGCAATCAAGATCAATGAAAAACGACTTTAGAGATATTGCGTTGTTTGTGGTACGCCCATTCTTCGGGTCACCATATTTAGCTAAAGCAAAGAAAGCATTAAAGTTATACTCAACAAAGTAGTTTGCTTTATAACTTAGTTCTTCAATACTATCTACAAACTTCTGATCAACTATATCTTTTTCATTAACTGTTGCGATCCCGAAAGCGCAGTAATACTCATCAGCTTGTAATGGGGGGAGCACAAGCCTGAGAAACTCGTTTCTCGAAATCATATCCGTCCTTGGTTCGTCTTTTAAATGAGTTGGGCAGGGATGAGACGGAGCACCCTTTTCGGTAGCTAGCCTAGCCCCCTCAAACCGTTACGCTAATTTTGTGATTAGCTTCTGCATTTTCTCTGCGTGTTTACCCGATACAACTACCTGCCCACGAAACCATGAGTAGATAGTTACACGGCTCACTCCAAAGAACTCTGCAACGTCTGTGACTGGGATGTCTCGTTCAATGCAAATTTTACCCAGTTTTACACCAAGCAAATTTTGATTGGCTTCCTTAACTTCCTGCACTGTTAGAAGTGAATACCCTTTAGGCATGATTAGTCATCCCACTCTTCAAGAATCTTTGACAAGTCTTTCTTGGGTGCTGGCTCTTCTTCCTTCTTAGCAGAGCGTTTGACTGGCTCAACGTCTTCCACTTTAGCTTCAGCCTTTGGTTCTTTAGCCTTGGGTGCTTCCACAGGGGCTTCCAATTTAGGCAATTTAATACCATCAGCCTCAGCAACAGTCATTGTAATAGCGTTCTTAGCTTCCAATGTTTTGCCTTGCTCAATCACAACTTGATGCTCATGAGTCTCAAGCACACGAACAGGTTTGAATGTAATGACAGGCGTTGCGCTATTAGTATCAAAACGCATCTCAGTTGCTACGGCCGTGACTGGTATACCTTTACTGCCTAACATCTTTGCATATGTTTGTAGAGGCCACTTCCCAGGCTCCCCCGCTCCGAAGATAGATTTAGATGGTAATGTGAGTTGCATGACATCGCCCTTGATATCATTAGCCAACACAACTGCAATACGTTGACTGAATCTGCAAGCACGGCTATCACCTTGACCTGAACCTTTGACGTTTTGATCGCAGTCTATGCAACGCTTGGCTTGTGGAATAGAAGACTTTGCATCAGGCACTTCACCATCAGCAGACCAACAATCAGGTGCAGCAGGCTCGCTACCTTCTGAGTAACTCTTCAAGTAAAAAGTTCTCGATACTTTTGGTGCGGCGGCAACGATGACAACATTCATTGAACGATCTTCATTCTTTGAAATCTCTTTGCCATTTGCCATGAGTCTCCACACACCACCTTTGATGGAGATGCGCTTCATACCCATACCACTTGTGCCACCCATTAGGGCTTTAGTGGTCTCGTCTAACTCAATCTCTTTTAAATAGTTTGGTAGTCCCAAATCTAACATGATGTCGTTGCTCATTTATAACTCCTAGCGTTTGATAATTACGATGGTTTGTGTTGTGTCCGCATTTAGACCCGGCGGAAGCACATCGGGGTTTTCAGAAAGAAATTGTGCCATGTTCGAGTTATTGATACGTTGTTGCATCAACGAAAAGGCATCGTTCTCTTTAATGAATTTGAAGAAAGATTCCCAATCACTAGTCCAGTAGTTCTTGGTTACCCTTTTAGATATAGTGCCGTAAGCAGTGCGCATTGTGGTAACGCCTTGCTCTTTGCATAACTCAAGTAGTTCCTTGGCTATGACATCTTGTTTTTCTTTTAGCTCGCTAACTTCTTTTTCAAGCTCCTTGCGTTTATCTCTAATTTTAGTATAGATTTTTGCTAATCTCTCTGCTGTTGCTTCTTCAGTTACTTCAGTCATGGTGCACTCCTTTTTGTTTGTATCTCAAATATATAGGCATTACTTTACTTTGTCAAGTATCTCCTAAAATATTTTTATATAAATCTATCAGCCTAGTATGAATGTCTACTTTTTCTGATAACATTTTGTAAACTTTTTTCTCAACGGGACTTCCCTCTAGGTGAACGACAGTACATGGGTTACGTTGCCCAGCCCTATGCACACGTGCATTAGCTTGTAGATAAGTCTCTATTGATGTGATTGGCCCCCACCATACAACAACATTAGCGGCGTGAAGTGTAACTCCATGCGCAGCGGCCTGTGGTTGAATGACAAGCACCTGTGGATTTTTTTCTGTTTGGAATTTTGAAAATATTTCTGTGCGTTTAGTTGCCGATACACCTCCATGAATTGTTTCGTTAGGGATTTGATTTTTGGTTAGTTCTTCTGCGATGATGTCGATAGCATGTTTAAATGGTGCAAAGATAATTACTTTGTGGCTTGCTTCTTCGATGACTTCGAGTAACGCACTCATGCGATTCTTTGCGTCAAACGCAACTGTTTCACCGCTATCGCTATATACTGCCCCGCATGATAGTTGCAATAATTTATTTAGATTAGCCGCCGCATTTACTGTGGTTATCTCCTCACCCGCCGCAACTGTGGTCATCTGTTTGCGTATGGCTTCGTAGTACTTCATCTGCTGTGTAGTCAAAGGTACATGCCTAGTCACGTACGTCATTTCTGGTAAATCCAAGCACTCATCTTTTGTAAAACGTATTGCAGGTTGTAGCACATCATGAAGTATTTTTTCTGATGTAGGCTTGGGTATCCACTTGAACGTGGTTATCTTCATCATGACCATGTCTCTAAACGCACCATAAAATTTAGGCACACCTGATGGGTTAATAATTTTTGCCAACCCATACGCATCAGTAGGCGACTGAGATGCAGGAGTTCCTGTAAGCATCCACACCCATGTGTCAGGCTTGATGATTGAATTAAGAACCTTAAACCTCTTGGTACTTACATTCTTATAAGCGTTAGCCTCATCAATGACAATGAGATCAAACTGTTGGCTTATGACTTCGTCTTTGATAATCTCTAACCCATCATAGTTGCATATCACAAACTCAGCTTGACTGCGCACTGCCTCAATGCGTTTTTCTTTTGAGTAACTGTGAGCGATAGCACATGTGCGATGCATTGCAAACTTAAAGAGGTCAGCCTCCCATGCAGACTGCATGATGGATAATGGACACAACACAAGAACTTTCTTGATGACACCCTTGTTCATCAAGTAGTCCACCGCCCATATCACAGACGATGTTTTACCTGTGCCTTGTTCGTTAAAACAAAATGCACGGCGATGTAACGTGAGGAAAGATGCTGTGGTCTTCTGATGGTCAAAGGGTTTATATATCCCTGTCCATTGGTAGTCCATTTCAATAGGCGATGGAACATTCTTGATACGCATGTTTTTTAATACTTGCGCCTCTTCCAACCCCCACTTCACTAGCACCTCGTTTTGCCCAACCACTTTTGATTTTGGTATCACCGCAGTTATGCGGTTAGGGTCACGTACTTTAATTAATAACGCTTTGTTGTCAATAATTTGCACTTTATTTTCTTTTCATCTTGCGTTCTTTAACGCTTATCTCCGACACTAAGTTGCCCTTTGAGTCCCGCTTGAACGAACGATTGCCAAACTCGCTTTGCACAAATGCACCTTGCTTGTTGCTACCACCCTTGTCCAATGCAAGTTTATGAGCAACATCTTTTTTGTCACCCTTTTTGACTTTGCCTTCTTTCAAAAACTTATACCGCAACTTGTTGCGTTCTTCACGATGTTTAACTTGTTCCGGTGTGTCTTCGTATTGAGCTGCCTCAGCATATTTACGGCCTGTCTTTTTAGTTGTTCCCATGATTACCTCGTTAAGGTTTAATGATATCTACCATTTTCTCAGCTTCCAAGATCAATTGCAACATCTGCAAGAAGTCGCTATTCTCAATAGCACCTTTAATGGTTAGTTTTACTCCATTAAGGCTCTCTAGTTTGTGCACATCTTGTCTATAATTTTTTGTTTTATAGTCGAATACATTTAGTGTAATTTCAGCTTGTAAATCATTACCTGATTCATTTTTTATACTAAATGTCATTTCGTTTTGGTTACCATTATTTCGGTCATTGGTGTATCGCAAATCATGGAATATACCTGCACCTTCAATGCCTGAGTCACTCAGTTTTACATCAATCATTTGTAGTACCCCTTGCCGTTATGTGCGCAATCTTTAACTGGACACCAACCTTTGCACGTAAAGTTAGGTCTTGGATTCCATACATTAAGTTCTATTGATTTTTCTAACCTGTTTGTATCCGTAATCCAGTTCTGCCAATAAATACCCGAATCTTTTACATCGTAGTCCGCTTTGACAAAGTCATTTGCAATGACGAACAGCAACCCCGCCTTGATCTTCTTGACCTGTGGGTAATGCTTGAACACGGCAAGGGACATGATCTCCAACTGCTTTGTGTCCGCATACTTGCTTGTACGACCAGTCTTGTAGTCCACCACAAAAGCACGATCATCTTGCAAGGTAATCAAGTCCACGATACCACGCCACCAAACATCTTTTGAGAAGAAACTACATGGCTCCAGGCTGCGAGTCAATCCTAGCTTATTCTCACAAAGATGTTGTCCTGTCCTCTTACGGAGTAGCTCAAGAAGCTCACGTGTAAATTCAAAGCGTTGTGGCAACGGCTTGCCATCCCTGATGAACTCTTCAGCCGCCGTATGAAACTCAGTTCCATAGTTCTTCTGATCGCTTTCAGGGTCAACCACATCTTTCTTTACACGCAAGCGGTAGTACTTGTGCGGGCACTGCTTGTACAAGTCAAGGCTCGAATACGACCACGTGTACTTAATCTTTTGCTCTTCGCTCATATTTTCTTTTCGATGTTATAGACGCAATGCCATCATCCAAGTTCTTACGATAATCCATCATTGCATCTGCTAGGTCATAAGCGGTTTGCACAGTATTAGGGCGTTGCCCTTCGTGGGAGATTAGTCCACACATTGCAAACATCGCCATTAAATCTCTCATGTGTTCATCATTCTCATCCATTCTTATTCTTTCTATTTTTACTCATGCGTTCTACTTTTTGTTGGTGCATCTTATCGTCAATGCAGATTTCTTGTGTAGTGAATCTATGTTCATTGGCGCACTCTCTTCTGCGTACTGGTGTCTTAGTGTACTTTACAATACTCCATGCACCACATTTAGGACAATTCATTTTTCTCCGATAGTGCCCGTTCAAGGCGTTTCATTAAGATGTCTATGTCCTCGCGCATCTTGGCGCAGTTGGGACATTCCTTTGTGTGATCTTTCCAACGTGGGTGTTCAAGATACTCACGTTGTCTACGCGTGATGCGTTCAAACTCTTCGTCTTCTTCAGTCATGTGTTCTTCTCCTTAATTGGCTCTAATGTTTTTGCAAGGTATGCTTCTGTTTTTTGTTTTGTTTTTCTCATGTGAATGAGCATTTTTTCAACATCTTCTATGGAATACAAACCTTCGGGTATATGAAATCTTGCCGTGTCATATGTTTTGTATTCATAACCATTGTCTTTTTTGCTCATGTGTTCTTCTCCTTGAGCTTGGCTTCTATGTCTCTGGCAAAGTCGTCCATCCATGCGCCATAAACAATTCGCCATTCATCACATATTGGCTTTAAATCTTCTTCTGTCAGTCCTACCCATTCTTTTTTGCAAAAGCCACCATAGTTAGAACATAATTCACTGCGTTCTTGTTCACTCATGTGTTCTTCTCCTTCAGCTTGGCTTCAATGGCTTGACATAGTTCGTATGACATTCCAAATGGCAACACCCCGCATTGAATAAGTTCCGCTTGTGTTAGTCCAACCCATTCACGCTCAGGCTTTTCCATTTGAACAATCAATGAGGATTCTTTAATCATCTGCCCCTTGAGCAATCGGTCAACATCATCCTTGTTGAGATACAAGTTGTCGTACCCTGCGTTGAAAGTTCGTGTTAGTCTCATGTGTTGCGCTCCTTCAGCTTGGCTTCAACTAGATAAACAATTTCTTCTACACAAGCGCCCATCATCAGTAAATCTGAGCGAGTAAATCCTGCATCATTAATTAGTTTCTCAAATTCTTCTTGAGTCAGTCCTACCCATGTGCGCTGTGGTGCGACATAATTTGGCCCCGCCATGTGTTCGTGGAATTGCTCCCACGCCACAGGCGCATCTTTTGTTTCTACTTGTTCTTTATAGGTAGATTCAGATGCCATATTCTGCATATCTTTTGTCAATCCTTCGTACTCAAGGATTGCTCTAGCAAACAATACAGGAAAGTCAGCCGTGCCAGTCGCTTCAACCAACCCTTCTGCTTTGCCACTCATGTGCAAATAAATGTTGTGTATTTCTTCGTCAGTCATTCTTGTCCTTAATCTTGGTTTCAATGCGTCTTGCGTACACATCAATCGTCTGTGTTGGCAAACCTTGCAAACACTCTTGTATTTCCTCATCAGTCAGTCCTACCCATGTGCGTTGTGGTGTGGTGTAGAGAGGAATGTGGTCATGTTGAAAACAACCATCAACTTGTTTGCTTGTGTAAACAGTATGTTCATCTTCACTCATCCACGCCACAGGCTCATCTTTTGTTTCTAGTGCTTCTTTAATAGCTCTTATGGCTTTGTCATACAATTCTATAGCCTCATCGGTTGGAGAAAATGTACCAACGTGATACCAAGTTTCTTTTAACGCCTCTAATGCAAGGCGTAATGCTTCGTCTTTGGTCATGTGTTTTTCTCCTCATTAGGCCATTGCGCCCAAACTATTGGTCTACCAATTAAGCATTCTTTCTCGTAAACAATTTCAACAAACTCGAATGGGGATACTTGCACGGGTCTATCTTTTGTTTCTAGTGCTTCTTTGATAATTTCAATAGCCTTGATGCGTTTGTCGTAGTCAAAATCAGTCAGAGCTTCTAATGCGATTTGTAGTGCTTCTTTAGTCATTTCGCATCCTCCCAAATCCATCCCAACAATTCAGTTGTGTTTTTGATTTGTTTATCCGTTGGTTTTTGAAACATTGCAAATTTTGTTGTAGGCCCACCACCATACAAACACCAATAACCAACTGGTTCAGGAGGTTTGTAAAAAGTAATTTTAGTTTCTGTGTTAGTCATTCTTGTCCTCCATCTCTCTTAACATATTGTTTAAAGCAAACAGTTTCTTTGTGATTTCTGTCTGTTGTTCATGCAAAAGAAATGCCGTTTCGCTCAACGCTTGCGTAGCACCATACAACTCAATTATTTCGTCTTTAATCTCTTCTTTGGTTTTCATTCTTCTATCCTTTCATATGTCATTTTAAAGATGTCAGGCTTGCATGGATAATGTTCGCCCTTCACGCCAGTAATAATCCAATCGCCTTCGGTAACCTCATGGCTTCCTTCGAGGGTGTCGATCCTATATCCTGTTGGGCTTGTACTATCCTTGTATACGCCTTGAGGCCATCCATCAGGAGTGTTGATCCAAAATTGCGTAGCATCAATCACTACAGGCTTTTTTCTAAACTTCATTTTTTTCCCTTGCTCGGATTTTGTCCGCAATGATTTCAGAGTAATTACGCTCTAACCCATCTGCATATGAGTCAGCAATCTTTGCACACTCTTCACGTTCTTTTAGTATTGCTTTATTTACTAATCGCAAAACTTCTTCATCGCAATCTAGTAAGCGTTTAAACGCAACAAGATTTAATTGTTCTTTGTGAAATAATTTGATGTATTCTTCTCTAGTCATCTTTATGCTCCTGAATGAACATCCACGCCAACACCATAGCGTACAACACTACGGCAATAACTGCACCAAATGCTAGTGCCCAAACTAATGCATCAGTCATTCCAATACTCCTCAATCCAATGGTCGTACATTACATAGCAAAACAAATAGTGCCATGATAGATTCTGAACTGTTTTTATATTCATCTCAGCAAATCTTTTAGCCAAGAACAAACATAACTCCCGTGATGGCGGTTTTTTATGGACTTGTTTAGTCATGCTCATAAAGTTATACATCAACACTCTCCATAGTTCTTACCCATACCTGACTCGCAGTTCAAAGGTAGGGCCTTCGCCCAATCAGGTCTCCAACGCATACATGTTTCTACGTACGCTCTAGCTTCATCAGCTTCTGCTTGTGGTGCGATGCAAGCCACCGCATCGTGCACAGTCAACACAACCTTGTATTTCTTGGCGATCATCAACATCTGTTCGGCAATAACACATCGTGCAACTGCTTGGCATATGTTCTCTACGACTTTACCCCCATAGATTTTGACCATACCCTTGCGTGTCTTATATTGGTACTGCTCTTTGCCATCAGCATCAAATGTCTTTTCGAGAGTATCGTATCGTTGCCACAGTCCACTAGGCAGTAGAAACCCTTTCTCTATTGGGTCAAACTTAACCGCATCAACTGCACCAAATGTACTTGCATTACCCGACACGATAGCGTTCAGACACTTCTGCGACTCTCGCCAAAGATCGACAATTTTAGGGTACGTTTTGCGATACGTCTCGATAATATGCTTTGACTCCTGTTCCCCAATGTCTGTGCCAAAATTTTTAAGTTGCGCACTAAACTTAACCGCTCCCATCCCGTACCCCGCACCGAGGATTGTTGTCTTACCAACGAACCGCTCTTCTTTTGTGACATCTTCTGCTTTCTTATTGTAGATAGCCGATGCCATGATCTTGTAAACATCCTCGCCATTTTCAAATGCCTCCACTAAATCATCTTGCCCCGCCAACCACGCCAATGTGCGTGCTTCGATCTGAGCAGAATCACAATCAATAATCACATACCCATCAGGTGCTTCAATGGACATCTTCAACTTGCCCGCATTGTTGCCACGACTAGGAAGATTTTGTAGGTTGATCTTATCGTCACCACCCCACCGACCTGTGTGCGCCGCATAATACTTTATGGGTACTGGTAACTTGCCCCTGTAAGCAATCTCAATGAATCGTTGTGTGCGTGTTTCTTCTAGCGTAGTCTTTAGACCAAGCCGTGCGGACACCAACGCTTGCACCCTTGGATCAGGATGCTCAAGCAACTCTTTAAACTCCTCGTCAGTCTTAGCAAATGCCCATGCTTCTTTGCCTGTGCGTGCGCTAATCTTTTTGGGCGGGTCAACCTTCAGCATCGTCAACAACTCAGCAAACTTGTCGTTGCTCATCAATGAATCTTTATCAGCATCCACCGCCTGTAACAACTGCGCTTTCTTATCCTTGACACTCTCTAAATGAGATTCAAGCATTGGTAAGTTTAGCTCCAGAGTCGGTTCAATGAACATACGTAAAGTTGTATCAATGACTTTTAACTCCTTCGCCGGGAAAGTCTTCATGAACACATCGAACAACTTCTTTGTCAGTTCCACGTCATTAATGCAATATCGACCATATGCATGGAGATCATCAGCATTAAAATGATTGCGTCTTTTTCCGAGGGCACTAACAACCTCTGTCCCCTTTGCGCCCAACGAATATTTTTCCACAAGAAACGCAAGACTACCACCGACCTCGACCCCATGCGTTGCACGTGCCATGCACAATGTGTCAAGCCAAGCCTTCGGTTTAATATTAAACCTCCAAGTGAGAATAGCGCCGTCAAACTGAGCGTTATGGGCAAGTACAAAAGAATTGCTCCAATCATAGTGACCAAGAAACTCAGCAATCTCAGCATCATCGCCAGTAAACCAAATAGCGTCATCATCATTCTCCTTGACGGATACCCCGATAACTTCAAAGTCATCATGTCGCACATACTCTTCAGTCGTCATCTTGGATAGACTAAACTCTTTAGAGTAGTACGTTTCAAAATCTATGGTTATTAGATTCATTTTTTCACCATCTTATTCAATGCGCCATTGATTCGTTGTGCAATAGATAAAGTTTGTATTTGGTTTATGCCGTTCTCGCTTGCACTCACTCGTATTAAGTCTTCTTGTCGCCGTAACAAGTCTTCACGTTGTCCGTATAACGACCTTGGATCAACCCAAGGGGTTGCTTGATAGCTACCTTGTGCTTTGTTTTTCACATTAGAGGGTTTGTGTCCCTGAATTGCAGACTCTTGCCTATCCCCAAGTAGCGTCTCCATGCAAGAGTTTTCAAAACGGTTTCGGCAAAGATCACGGTACGCATCAACCAGTATTTGCTTTTCGGTATCGTTAAGAAACCAATAATATTTTAGATTGGGGTCAGCAATCATGTCAGAGATTGATTGTGCAATATCATAAAATTTAGGAGTATGAGTGCCAATTTCATGAATAAAGTCTTCGGGATTCGTGCGCATACGCTCGGCGAGCATTGTCACCATTTGAGATATTTCTGTTTTCATTTTTGACCTAGCCTTTTAGCCACATAATCTGCGGGCAACCTTAAATCATCAATGTTAACTTGTTGACCTTCTCCATGAGCGATAGCCTTACCATACGACATGTAATTGATTTTGTTCTCTTCCTTGAATATCTGTTGCACAATCAACGATTCAAACTCTTTCCTACGAACTTCTTTTAGAGCGGTGTGAATCATGGCTTTTTCAGGCTCGGACAAAACATCTCTAAATGTGTCTTTATAAATGAATGACCATCTTTCGTTCTTGGTTGGGTCAAAGAACTCTTCGGGGTAATCATTCATGCGGTTCACTAACGCTTGTACACCATTAGATATTTCCATGTCAAACCTCCATCAAGTGTGCGTGCAACTCTGTAAACCTTTTGCCTGTGGCTAGAAACTTAACCCGACCGCTATCTTCTGAACCAACCTTCTCAAGCAATTTCTTTGTACATAATTTTTTGATGCGTCTATGCGTGTTGGCTGGCGATGTTCTGCGGAAGTTATCCACAAAATTCATGATAGTTAATTTATTACCCGCCTTTCGTTCACGCTCCACACTACCAATGATAATTAAATCCACATCATCAATACCAAATGTTTTATTAACAGATGTTAATAAGTCAGCAACTCTATCTACTTTCATTTATTTCTCCTGATTGAATAATAGTTGTATCGTCTTTGTCGATACCTCAAAAAAATAATACCTTCTGCTTGCAAGCGACTGATGTATCGCTCTGCATGTCGATCACTTATACCAAGTAACCTAGCAACATCTTTAACAGACACTGCGTACTTCCCCTGCAACTTAGCAGTCAGTCTACGTGCAGTGCCATCTGTGGGCTTCGATCTCATTTGAGTAATGTGATCACCATACCACCAATGTGTTTAGGGTCAAGGTGCATTAAGAACATCTCCAGCTCCTCGTACCCCGACTCATCAATCGTTATGGCTATACCGCCCGACTTACTAACATCAAGCATGTTCTTTATCTGCAATCCTGTCGGCTTATTACCATTAGCTTTACACTCAACAGCAATAAATTTACCATGTAAACAAGCAACGATGTCAGCAACACCTGATGCACCATACCCATGAGTAGCGGGCATAAAATAATATGCACCTCTATCTTTGAGCATGGCTTTCACTTTATCTTTTACTTTCTTTTCGGGGGTCATGTCATTGTGCACTCCTTGATATTTTCTTTAACTCAACAAACTCATCGTGAGTAAGATAAAGCACCATCATGTTATGCTTGATGCGTCTACCTATTAACTCATCTTCATCTTCATTATTATTTTTAGGCTCGCACAGTTTTAACAAAGCGATGCGCTCGTTAATGTAGTGGGGCACATCTCTACGCATAACTTGAAAGGTTTCATCGTTGCGATTGTTCATCACATTGATGTTGTGCCAGTCGTTTATGTCTAAGAGAGATGCCACGTATGGATTCTTAATCATATCCATAGTATAGTGTCGCTTCGCAATTTGTCAAGGGTTATAAATAATATTTTTATTATTTATTCGCTATCTGTGTGAGTCTCAATCCAAAACTCAACCTTGCTAGATCGCATACCGACTTGAGGTATAAAGTTATCACCTTCCAACATGCGCAACAACGTGACATTTTGTTGTATGATACTTGGGCACTCCGCTAGGCTCTCGTATGTAGTAGTGTTGCTTTTACTCTCATCATCTTTTATTGTGATCACCACAGACTCATCTGGATTAATGAATACATGAGTACGTGAGAACTTCTTTTTCTTACGCTCTAACCAATCCTCATACGCATTCATAGCATCACCCATGTACTTCTTGAATGTATTGGTGACTGGTTCTAGCCCCGCTTGTTTCATTGCATATAGTTCTTGCATGATGTCAGACTTACTGCTACTCACTAGATCATGGACTAGATTCTTTGGTTGATCAATCCAAAACTCAACTTTGCTCTCAGCCATGTATACTGTTTTATCTATAATCTCGTCAATGCTAAACGGCTTTAAGTAGTCACGCATCCACTTAGATACTTTCTTATCATCCACAGTCTGCCTTGAATAATAATTTATATTGTAGTCACTGTATTTTTCGTTGTTAATTAGCCGACTGTCAATCCGTATGTACTGCCTGTTCTTATCATCAAGGCCGTCAAGTTTCAACTCACCAATAATGTTTTCTATCTTGGTGCTTTGTGCGTACGACACTCTGCTATCAAAGAACCTGATTAGATACTCGCTCTCTATCTTTGCATTGATTGGAAACCTACTGACTTGCTTGCGCTTGAAGTCTGTCAGCAGAGCAGAAAGTTTTGGGTTCAATACTATGTTGTTTGGGTTGATTATGTTAATCATTTGCACTATCTCCTTTAAGACCATTGACTTGTTCTTTATGAACATCTGTTAATAATTTGGCAATTGCGGGTTCTACTTTGGTTAACGAATTGGTTTTGTAACTACGGCAATGAAACTCATCACCCCAAAAATACAAATACACATGAGGGTTGTCCTTCTTAAACGCAAGGTCTTCAAACGCTACATACCCAATTCGATTACTCTTTGTAAGTACCCAATCGCCTTCCTCGATACTACTCATCAAAACATACCTAAGATCTCATCGACCTTGGCTTTCACGTCAAGACGCAGATCATCGTCCTTGCGTAACTCGCTGGCCGTGACACCTACAAGCGCACTCTCCAACTTCTTTCTAGCAAACTCTAATTTAGAGTCACCAGTCACGTTCAACTTAGTAAGCAACTCGCATAGGTCTGATGCATTATTCACCAATGAGTCTCTGAATATCTGCTTATCCTCGCCCGCCAACTTTGTGCTCATGCGTGTCAGGCAATCGTGCAATCTATCCCATGCATCTTTCATAGCATCTGCCAACTTGTTGTTGTAGAACTCTTCATACTGGGCCTTCAGCTCTTCCTTGTGGGCATCATTTACCTCAATCCTAAAGTCACCTACATCAGGCACTGGCAAGAACACATACTTAAACTTAAACTTGCTTTTCAAACTCTCAGCAGTAGGATACTCTTCCGAGTCAAACAAATCACCCAACTGGAAAGCCGCCGCCGTTACTAGCGTGTCGTACTCTTGCAAGAACATCTGTACCTCACCTTCCAACTGACGCTCAAAGTCTCCAAGCGTAGCCTTGTAGTCAAAGAAGTTTTTCATTGGTAGTAAGCGAGACCCGCCATCCGACCAAGGCAAGGTCTGCTCGTAGTGCCACGTACGAATCTTAGTAACAAGTTTCTGCAACTCATCCAACCGATCTGTACCTGCCAACAACTTTTTGTGATAGTTGCCAGCCCGAGACTTTGTACCCTTGCTCGCATCAATCTCCTCGGATACTTTCTTATCCATCTTGCGACCTGTCCATACACTGATGTTCAAGTCAACTAGCATTGCACTGTTCTGAATCATTTGCACTCTCCTTTTTGTTAACACCTGTTAATAAATTACGCTTCGATGTGAATAGTCTTACCAACATCTGAAGTAACCTCACTTGTGATACCCCATAGTGTTGGACAATCCCACACACCCCAGTCCCCACCTAAATAACCATCGGTTAAGATAACCGAACACTCAGCCTTGATCCTATGCTCTCGCATATAGATAGGCACGCACGCTACATCAGTACCGCCCCCACCCTTGGGCTTAGTACTGGACAACAAGTTGTCAAGTTGATCTTGCTCGTACTTCTCATGCGAGCACACCTCGGTATCCCAATAGATCAAGTCGATACCTTCGGGTCTAACAGTCTCGCATATCTTGCGCACCTCACCAAGGAACTGCCCGATCTCCTCGCTACCAATCGACCCTGACATATCAATAGCTACCACGATACGCCCGACCGACTCACCGATCAATGATGGCATGTAAACATCTTGGTCTATCCACCTACGATTTGGTCTACGCCATGTGCTCTCATCCTTATCCATACAGAACGATGTGACAAACTCACGCATAGCCTCACGCCAATCGACCTTGGCTTTTAGTTCATCGGTCACTTCCCTAGGTACGTTGGCACTCATCTTGCCCGCAAGGATCGCACCCTGACGCAACGCTTGGTCAATGTCTCGTGCTAGTTTATTCTGCTCTTCCTTGGTCATATCCTTCGCACCATCCCAGTCATGCTCATCAAAGCCACCATACCCCGACTCGTTGTCAACTGGTATATCCTTGCCTTGTGGATTGCCGACTGTCTTCACATGCACCGACCCACCCTGTGCTTGTTGCATCAAGTCCTTGTACACCGACCCAGCATCCCATCCCCGATACTTCGGATCAAGCAACGCCATATCAGGCAACCTAACGAACGACCCATTCATATCAGAATCTTCGATCATTATGTTGATAACAAAGTCACACGCCATGTTAGCCAACTGTGCATGTTCGTCATAGAGATGTCTCCATGTAGTAGTGTGTCGGAAAGCCTTGTGTAGATTCTCATGCAAGATAACTGCACGCAGTCCCTTGTCATCCATCTTCTCAACGAACGCTCTACCATACATAGTGTTGCGACCATCGGTACAAGCAGTTGGGACATCATCCTTCACGCTTGTTTCACCGACCATAAAGATACCCGAATACCAACAGTACTTGGGGTCTTTCATCAAGGCAACGTGTGCCTTCTGTACTCTTTGTTCTGCACTTAATGTCATTTTATGAACTCCTGTTAATAAATTAGAACAACCATTGATTGTTCAACGCCCAGTCCTTGAAGTCTTTCTGCAACACGCAGAACGCTTGCTTGCTTGGAGACTTCATCACACTCGTAGCAAACAACGCTTGCCACTCCTTGTCCATACGTTGTACGTAGGACATCCACTTGCTTAGAGTATCTTTCTCTACTCTACTGATTGCACTAAACACTAGTATGCATTTAGCTACTGCATCTGTCGGTAGCTTTGCAGTCAACGGACTAGCCATGATCGCATCCCATGTAGGTAACTTGTCCACCACAGTAAAGAACGATTGCATATCCCTCGATGCACTCTCACCGATAGTGCCTGTCAGCATACTAATTGTCAGCGCATCACCCAACTGGTCACGTTGCTTTGCAATGTAACTAGCCTTCTCCAAACTTCTTGGTGTAACCACCGCACCCATACCAGCACGCTGTGGATTGAAGATATAGGGATTATCTTTCTGCCCACCATCGGTGTAACTTGCCAACGCATGTGGGAACTGCTTAACCCATGCGATCACCTCGGGTGCAATGTTATTACCCAATGCCCACTCAATCCACTCATCTGCATCGGGCTTGCGCACAGTTACAAAACACACACGATTCCTTGCATGTGCTTCGAGCATGTCACCGACACCATCTGTCAACAGATTAGTTGTACCGAACACAATCGAACCTTCAGGCAAGTAGTTGTCACCGATCCTATGCTCTAGCATAAGAGTCAATAGCACATTCTTAACCGCCTTCATTGCCTTGCCGATCTCGTCAAGCATAACAATAACGGGCTTGTTCATATGCATCTTGAACCTAGCATTGGGCGCAAACTTAGTTACACGCATACCAAACTCACTGTCCACCACCTCGGTGTAGGGCAAAGCAAAGTCGCCGAGGTCAAGCAAGGTGCAGTCGATGTACGCCAACTCATAATTGGGATACTGCGCACCAAGAACTTTTAGCATGGCGCTCTTGCCAATCCCAGGTTCACCCTGTCCGATCACAGTTACCTTCTCGCCCACAATGCCGATGCTTTGAGCAAACTCTTTCAATGATACAGAACTACCAAAATTAATTGCACTCATTTGTTTTTCCTTTTATTAACAGTTGTTAACCTAACACAATTACTAACCACTTCGACAACTGTTACACCTATTATAACAGATGTCATACCCCTTGTCAAGTATTTGAGAACTTGATTAAACGACATTGGTCATGGCCTTGCCTGACGCAATCACCTCCTTTGTAGTGTATATATCATTCGCACCCTCAACGACTGTATAAACTCTACGCTTGAGCGTCTCGAATTTAAACTGCTTGTCGTACATATGTATCCTGTGCATACCCCATTGCATCTTCTCCTCATGGGTTTCTGCAATATTCTTTTTGATCGGCTCATCGGTACGCAACAGATACGCCATCATAAATATATATCTGTCTTCCTTTGTTTGCATCTGCTCGTACAAATCTGGCGAACTAAAATAGCCCCAGTTAATTTGCCCATTAATAATCTCCACATGTTCTTTAACAGTACTGTGCATCACCCACCCATCCGACATGGCAAGGAACAACTTAGCAAAGTTTAAGAATGGCTCTACAACTGCGCGGGCTGCCTTTGCCTTCGCACGATCTACAACACGTTTGGTGATAGCGACATCTCCAACGGGTTTATACATCACACCATGCACATGTTGTCCATTTTGATACTCACCCTCATACTGCAACGTCAACTCTCCGTTGACTGGGTACGACACACCACGCTCATGATTACTTGACTCATCCACAAAGTTAACCCACACTTTGTTGTATTGTTTCCAACACTTGAATGGGCTGTATGTATAGATAAAGTCAGCAGTCAATGGCGTAACCCATCCGCCAGTACGCACCACGATGTCACCATTTGGAAAGTACTCAACGCACTCGGTGTTGTGGAACTTCAACGCATACGATGTCTCACCGCTCAACAATTTCTTGGCAATGATAGTTTTATGCGTGTGTCTGCGATCATGGATCGGTCTGCAATCAGGTCGCCCACGAATGGGCTTGATCTTCTCATACTGATTCTTGAAATACTCATAGTCTCTGATGCGTGTCATTTATGAACTCCTGTTAATAAATACAAAATTGCCACCGCCAATATGACGATGATCGTTTTTCTACGAATCGCACGTAGGTCTTCCTCAGTCAACTGATCTTTGCGTATCATCCGCAATCCCTCCGTTAATGATCCAGTTGTGTAGCAACTGTGCCTGTGCATAGTAGAACTGGTTATCCCTAGCATCCAGTAGCACATAGTCCACGATGTCGTTTAACGCATTAATCTCTTGTTGTGTCATCTCAAGTATGATTTTCATTTATGAACTCCTCAAATGATTGAAAAGCAACCCACCCACTCTTGGTAGTGGTGTTGCTCGAATAGGCGCAAAGCCTCGGGTTTGCCGTTAAACAACCTTATCACGCAGATTGTTCCTCTATCGTAGTTCTTCCAAACTATCTCCATTTATGAACTCCTGTTAATAAGTTTTGCTGTGTGCTCGTACACTTACTCTGCATCTGCACTCTCATACCATCACCTCATCCAGTTGCAAACTCGCAAGCGTCATGTTTAGATATACATATCTATCTCGCTCTAACTTGCGCACCCAAACGCCCCTTGGCGTGAAGTCCATGACCTCATACCTGTGGCGAAAACCCTTGTAATCCTTTCGCATTACAATGTCACCGATCTCAACTGGTTTACCAGTCTTACGATCAATTACCATACAAGCACCATCAAGATGCAAACTGCCATGATGGTCACCATTTGTGCAGTCAAAACTAGCACCGAGTCAATGTGTTCTGTTTTCATATCTACTCCTTTAAATATAGTTGATTGGGTCTTCACGCTCTGAAACTTCTTGTACTGTGCTTAGTTCCTTGTACTCCAAGAACAACTCGTAAAAGATAAGTGCAAGCAACAAGCCTGTAAATATCAGCAAACCCTTGTTGATTAACGCATCGCCATTAAGACCAAAACGCATGGTCTGCATGGATAGCAAACTAATGATTACCAAATTCATCTTACTCATTTGACGTTTCCTCCTTTGTTATTAACACCTGTTAACATGTTGTAGTCTGTTACAACAATATAGTTTGATTTGTGCATGGGCACGATTGTGTGCTTGCGCTTTTTGGCTTCAGATTGTCCACAGTCCATGCAGAGCTTGAAACCGAGTGCCCAGCGTTTTGGTGCGACATCTGCACCGCAACACCTACAAAATGCTTTTAGCATGATTTACTCCATTGTAAAGTGGTGAAATGTTCCGTTTGTTCCGCATGTTCCAAATCGGCAAAATGAAAAAAAGTTATTTAAAATCATAGGCTTAGGCGCTTCGTTGTCGCCCTGTTCCAATGTTCCAGTGATATAACGACCTTTCCAAGACCGCCCAAAAGCGGAACAAGCCACATACTTAACATTGTAAAGTAGTGTAGCAACTTGGAGAGTGTTCTTATATATATGGAACATTGGAACATTATATAAAAAAAGCCGATTTTCCCTTTAAAATCAATGACTTGCCGTGTTCCAGTCGAACGGAACATTGCGGAACATGCGGAACAGAGCCAAACTTATTAACATGTGTTAACAAATTGGTGTGCATCATCATCATCTTGTGCAACTATCATGAAATGATTCGGGACACAAAATTTGAGGCGAAGAAAAAGCCCGCCGAAGCGGGCTTGATTTGAACGGTGTCGATTAGACTGGCTTGCTCATTGTGGTGCGTGCATTGTGCAAGTGGAAAAGTACATCAGTAATCAAGTAAGGGCGGGACTCGGCTTTTTCCAAGCGCTTGATTAGAGCGTTAAGCATTTCAAGGTCTTTTGTCTCATCGCTCGCTTTGGGTTCGTTGCTCTCATCTTTTACTTTAGGGAAAGCATAAGACAACACACGGGCAAAGTAAGTGCCACACGTTGAGCGTGCATCTTTTTTGGCTTGATTCACGTCTTCCCATTGTGCTTTTTCGGCATCGCTCAACTCATTGTACTCTTTAGAACCCTTGCGAGGTAGTTCGGTGTTGAGTGCTTTAGCGTGCTTTGTGGGTAAAGCGGGGAGAATAGCATCGGCGATGAATTGGGCCTTCACACCTTCAAGAGCGCTCGCTGTACCGAAAAATTCGGCATTGGCTTTGCCACAGTTAACCCATTTTGACGTTGTCGATGTATCGGCCTTGATAGCGTCTTGAGTGGCTTTAATAACTTCGGTGTATCCAGTTGTTGCATTAGTCATGTTAAAACTCCAATTTATGAACAGTTGATAATAAGTTGTTTCCAGTAAATTAATTAACTTACTGAACCTATAGTATAAGCGATAATGGTCTTTTATACAAGTATTTTTAATAAACATATGAACAGGTGTTAATATTTTCGGGCGGGCCAAGTGACCCCCCACCCCCCAAAATAGCTTTGGGACTCCGACCATGCTACCTACTTACTAATCTGCACAACCAATCACACACTTTTAAAATCTGTTATAACTAAAGTATTACATAGGAACACCCCCCGTCATCAATTTAAATCAAACACCCCCGGGGGGTATATATTTTTTAAAAAAAGTTATACAATGCCCGAAAGGAGCCACAAAAAGTTCTATGCCAATCTTAGCTACACCAGAAGTTGGGATACCATTTCCCTTCGACACTACACCGGAAGAAATAGAAGACTTCCGTTCTAAAGCCCATGCTTACTTTGAAACAATACAGGAACTAATTAAGCAGGGCGCAGATGTAAGCATTACAGCCCAAGATAAGGCTGCATCCCATCAGATCATGGCAGAAGGCAAACTGCCACCAGTAAAAGATCTAACACCTGGCACGATAATTAATTTAGAAGCAATACTCAGTGAGTGGGATCATGAAGTATTAGATGTTTCAAGGCGGCTACGCAACTACATCACAAACAAGTTGATAGCTGAATCCGTAGACCCAGATCCACGCCAGCGTATGAAGGCATTGGAAAACCTAGGCAAAATTTCAAGTGTTGGTTTGTTTTCAGAACGAATTGACGTCACAGTCACGCACCGCACAGTAGAAGATATTGAGACAGAGCTTATTAAGACTCTAGAGCTATATGGTTCAGATGTGGTAGATGTTGAAGCAAAAAGCAAGCCAAAAAGTATTGGCGACATGGACTTGGATGAAGAACTAGGGATGGTAAATGGATCCGAGCCTGCTTCTGAAAGCTGAAAAAGTTTTACCCAATTTACCACCCGCTGCACAGCAGAAGGTTGGCGCACTGCTCGCTGAGATTAGGCGTTCCAAAACCAAACAGTTAGCTGCCAATGATTTCATGGCATTTGTGAAATACATGTGGCCTGGGTTCATCCACGGCAGACATCATGAGCGCATGGCAAGAGCCTTTGAAGAAGTTGCCCAAGGCAAGGTCAAACGGCTTATTATTAATATGCCACCACGACATACCAAGTCAGAGTTTGCTTCTTATCTACTGCCAGCTTGGTTTCTAGGGTTATTCCCAGGTAAGAAAATTATTCAGACTAGTCACACAGCGGAGTTGGCTGTGGGGTTTGGTAGGAAGGTAAGGAACTTAGTCGATGCTGACCACTATAAAGACATATTTCCGGAAGTCGCTCTACAAGCTGACTCTAAAGCTGCTGGCAGGTGGGCCACTAACTATTCAGGAGAATATTTTGCGATTGGTGTGGGTGGCGCAGTTACGGGTAAAGGCGCTGACCTCCTCATCATTGATGACCCGCATTCGGAACAAGAAGCTACCTTGGCGGAAGTGAACCCTGAGATATATGATAAGACGTATGAGTGGTACACATCAGGGCCACGTCAGCGTCTGCAACCGGGCGGAGCTATTGTGATCGTGATGACACGTTGGTCTAAGAAAGATTTGACGGGTCAAGTACTCAAAGCGGCTGCTCAAAGGTCAGGGGAAGAGTGGAAAGTGATCGAATTTCCTGCACTTTTACCCTCTGGAAACCCACTTTGGCCCCAATTTTGGTCATTAAAAGAGCTAGAAGCGCTAAAAACGGAGCTTCCAAACGCAAAATGGATGGCTCAGTACCAGCAACAGCCCACTTCAGACGTGTCTGCCATCATAAAACGGGAGTGGTGGAGGGTTTGGGAGGAAGATAGTCCCCCATATTGCGAGTTTATTATCCAGTCTTGGGATACTGCCTTCCTAAAAACGGAGCGTAGCGACTATTCTGCGTGTACAACGTGGGGAGTTTTCTATTTGCCGGACGATAGGGGCATAAATCAGGCCAATATTATTTTGCTCAATGCGTTTAAACAGCGTATGGAGTTTCCAGAACTAAAGCAAAGAGCGTATAGGGAATATAAAGAGTGGGAACCCGATACTATTATTGTTGAAGCTAAGGCAGCAGGGTCGCCGTTGATCTTTGAGTTGCGTGCGATGGGAATACCTGTGCAAGATTTTACGCCGACTAAAGGTAATGATAAGATAGCTAGGCTGAATTCTGTATCTGACTTGTTTGCAAGTGGGATGGTGTGGGTTCCTAATACAAGTTGGGCAGAAGAGTTGGTCGAAGAGGTGGCAAGTTTTCCATCAGGAGAGCATGACGATATGGTTGACTCTATGTCTCAAGCTTTAATTCGTTACAGACGGGGCGGGTTTATTAGATTAGATTCTGATGAACCAGATGAAGTTAAATACTTCCGCCGTAAAAGAGAATACTATTAAGGATTATTATGGCTATCCATAAAGCATTGTATGAAGCACCCAAAGGTATTGAAGCTTTGGCTCAAAACGAAGAACCGCTTGAGATTGAAATTGAGAACCCTGATGCGGTGCATATTCATACCGATGGTGTGGATATCAGCATGGAGAAAGGTGTAGATGCCGATGAGTTTAATAGAAACTTGGCAGAAGAAATACCAGAATCATTACTTCAGTCTATAGCAAGTGAGCTGATCAGCGACTATGAAGAAGATGTGCATTCACGCAAAGACTGGATGCAGACTTACGTTGACGGCCTAGAACTTCTTGGTATGAAAATGGAAGAGCGCACAGATCCTTGGCTTGGCGCTTGTGGCTTGTACCATCCGTTGCTAACTGAGGCGTTGGTTAAGTTTCAGTCTGAGACTATGATGAGTACATTCCCAGCAGCGGGGCCAGTACGTACCCAGATCATAGGCAAAGAAACCCCAGCCAAGAAAGCTGCGGCAGTCCGTGTGCAAGATGATATGAATTATCAGTTGACGGATGTGATGACCGAGTACCGCACCGAGCATGAGCGCATGTTGTGGGGTTTGGGGTTGTCGGGCAATGCATTCAAGAAAGTGTATTTTGACCCGCACTTAGACAGGCAAGTATCCATATTTGTCCCCGCAGAAGACATCGTTGTCCCATACGGCGCAAGTAATTTGGAGTCTGCTGAGAGGGTTACGCACGTGATGCGTAAGACCGAAAACGAGCTGCGCAGGTTGCAGGTGGCTGGGTTCTACCTAGACATTGACCTAGGTGAGCCAAACAATACGCTCGATGAGGTTGAGAAAAAGATAGCGGAGAAGATGGGCTTTAGGGCTACAACAGATAGCCGCTATAAGATACTTGAGATTAATGTTGACCTTGACTTGGAAGGTTACGAGCACGAGGATGAGGAAGGCAACCAGACTGGGATCAAGCTGCCCTATATTGTGACTGTTGAGAAGGGCAGTCAGAAGGTGTTGGCGATACGGCGCAACTGGGAGCCAGACGATGAGCAGTGCACTAAGCGCAGTCACTATGTCCACTACCCTTACATCCCTGGGTTTGGGTTCTATGCATTTGGGTTGATCCACTTGGTTGGAGCGTTCGCTAAAGCTGGTACAAGCTTGACTCGTCAGTTGGTAGATGCGGGTACGCTAGCTAACTTGCCCGGTGGCTTCAAGGCCAGAGGCTTGCGTGTCAAGAATGATGACACGCCTATCGCTCCAGGTGAGTGGAGGGATGTGGATATCCCTGGTGGCACTATTAAAGATAACTTGTTGCCGCTCCCATACAAGGAGCCAAGCCAGACTTTAATGACTCTACTACAAGCCATTGTGGAAGAAGGTAGAAGGTTCGCTAATACGGCTGACTTGCAGATTAGTGATATGTCAAGCCAAGCGCCTGTAGGTACTACGCTGGCTATCCTTGAGCGCACTCTAAAAACTATGAGTGCAGTGCAGGCCCGCATTCACTTTGCGATGAAGCAAGAGTTGGGGCTACTCAAGAATATTATTGCGGCGTATACCCCAGAAGACTATTCTTATGAGCCTGAGAATGGTAGCCGCAAGGCCAAGCGGTCTGACTATGATGACGTGGATGTGATACCTGTTAGCGATCCAAACGCCTCGACAATGGCGCAGAAGATTGTGCAGTATCAAGCTGTGCTTCAGTTGGCACAACAGTCTCCCCAGTTATATAACCTGCCGCTCTTACATCGTCAGATGTTGGAGGTGTTGGGCATTAAGAATGCTGAGAAGTTGGTTCCGATGGATGAGGATCAGAAGCCTACAGATCCAGTATCCGAGAACCAGAATGTGCTCAAGGGCAAGCCCGTCAAAGCGTTTGCTTATCAAGATCACAAGTCACATATCGTGGTTCATATGTCTGCTATGCAAGACCCGCAAGTCATGCAGTTGTTGCAGAACAATCCTAATGCACAGGCTCTACAAGCAGCAATGCAGGCTCATATCAGTGAGCACTTAGGCTTTGAGTATCGTGTACAGATTGAGCAGCAGCTTGGTATGTCTCTACCTCCACAACAGGATGAGAGTGGCGAAGAAATCCATATGGATCCCCAAGTGGAAGCTAGGTTGGCTCCGCTACTTGCACAGGCCGCACAACAGCTATTGCAACAGCATCAAGGTCAAGCTGCTCAACAACAAGCACAGCAACAAGCACAAGACCCGTTGGTACAGATGCAAATGCAAGAGTTGCAGATTAAGCAGCAAGAGCAAGCACGCAAGGCTCAGAAAGACCAAACGGATGCTATGTTCAAAGCACAACAGATAAAAGTGGATGCACTTAAAACTGTGATGCAGTCTCGCAACCAGAAACAACTTGGGCTATTGCAAACTGGTGCTGATGTTATAAAGACTATTTCAGAACAAGTTCATCAGAAAAATACCCAGATTGCTGACCAAAACCATGACCGTGGGCGCACTGAGTTTCAAACTTTAGCTCGCAATGAGCATGAGAGAAAGAAACAAATTGCGGAACAAAACCACGACAAAGGTAGGACAGAAGCTAATATTGAGGCACAAAAACTCAGAAATGCTATGCCTAAACCACCAACAGGAGGTAATGAGTAATGGATGTCTTCAGTACTTTAATTAAAGAATTTGACGAAAGAGTTTCTCAGATTAAAGACTACATGGCCGAAGGGCGTGTGGAGAATTTTGAGGACTATAAAAAACTTTGTGGGGAGATCAAGGGTCTGCTCTTTGCAAGGGGATACACATTAGACCTGCAACGAAATTTAGAGGAATCAGATGAATAAAATTCTATTGGGTACAAACCCCGATAATCCGGTAGTAGTTGGCGCATACAACTATGAGGCGACAGAAGCCGAAAAAGCAAAGCAACTCCCAAGGCCATCAGGCTACAAGATTCTTTGTGCGATTCCCGAAGTAGAAAAGGAATTTGAAAACGGTATAGCTAAATCTGACGAGACAATTAGAAACGAAGAAGTCTTAACGACTATTTTGTTTGTGGTTGCGATGGGGCCAGATTGTTATAGCGATAAAAACAAATTTCCCACAGGCCCGTGGTGCAAAGAAGGTGACTTTATTTTGGTTCGGCCAAATGCTGGAGCAAGATTAGTTATCCACGGCAGAGAATTTAGGATTATTTATGACGACACAGTAGATGCTGTTGTAGATGATCCACGTGGTATTAGACGTAAATAAAGGAGTACAAAATGCCTGAATTTGAAAAACAAGAATTTAAATTTCCCGATGAAGTTGAAGATAGTCCTGAAAACGATATCAGTATTGAAATCGAAGACGATACCCCAACCGAAGATCGTGGAAAGACACCACTACCAAGACCTCTAGTTGAAGAGCTAGAGAAAGACGAACTTGATTCTTATGATGAGAATGTCAAGGTCAAACTCAAACAAATGCGTAAGGTTTGGCACGATGAGCGCCGTGAAAAAGAATCTGCATTACGTGAGCAACAAGAGGCTTTAACACTGGCTAGACGTTTGCTAGATGAAAATAAACGAATGAAAGGTTTATTGTCGTCAGGCGAGAAAGAATACGTCTCAACTGTGCAAAATGCGGCAAATATGGAGCTGGAAATGGCGAAAAAGGCTTATAAAGAAGCCTATGACGCTGGTGATACAGATGCCATTATTGAAGCCCAACAAGCCATGCAAGTCGCTAATTTGCGCATAATGCAGGCAAAAAACTACAAACCTACTTTACAAGAACCTGAAATTGAAGTACAACCTCAACAACAGCAGGTTCAACAACCTCCTAAACCAGACCAAAGAGCGATGGCGTGGCAAGAACGCAATCAATGGTTTGGACAAGATGAGGAGATGACTGCCGCTGCTTTAGGCTTACACGAAAAGCTCAAACGCAATGGTGTGGTAGTTGGATCTGATGAATACTATGCGACATTAGACAAAACAATGCGCAAAAGGTTTGCGGAAAACTTCGAAGAAGAAAAACCCGAACCGACCCGTGCTAAACCTAGCACTGTAGTTGCTCCTGCGGTTAGAAGCACATCTTCAAACAAGATAAAGCTTAGAACTAGTCAAGTAAGCATTGCTAAAAAACTAGGCTTAACCCCCGAACAATATGCTAGAGAAGCACTAAAACTGGAGTCCCAAAATGGCTGAAAATAGATTGACAAGAGAACTAGAAACACGTGCGGTTGTGGAGCGTCCAAAGCAGTGGTCGCAGCCCGAATTGCTACCCGAGCCAGACAAGCAGCCCGGATTTGCATACCGTTGGATTCGTGTCTCAACGCTTAATACTTCTGATCCTCGTAATCTTTCTTCAAAGATTCGTGAAGGTTGGGAGCCTGTTGCGCTTGAGGAACAACCCAAATTTAGACTGTTAGCCGACCCTCAAAGTCGTTATAAAGACAACATTGAAATAGGCGGATTGTTACTTTGCAAAACTCCTGAAGAGTTTATTGAGCAGCGTGATGAATATTACGCTAAACAAACACAAGCTCAGACGGAAGCTGTAGATAACAATTTAATGCGTCAAAGTGACCCAAGAATGCCTATCTTTAAAGAGAGAAAGTCTTCTACGTCCTTTGGAAAAGGTATTTAAATTTAATCAGGAGTCCTAAATGGCTTATCCAATCATTCCCGCACCTTACGGGTTTAAGCCTGTCAGTGAGTTCGGTGGATTGCCCTACGCAGGGTCAACCCGCATGTATCCCATTGCCAGTGCCTATAGCACGTCTTTGTTCAATGGTGACATTGTTCAACTCTCTGGTGGTACTATTGTTACCACTACCATGTCTGCTGCCTCTTCTCCTGGAACTGCTGTTGCAGGTACATTAGGCATTTTCCTTGGCGCTGAATATACCAATTCATCCAGCCAAATCGTTCGTGGTCAATACTGGCCTGCCAATACTGTGTCTAACTACGCAGTTGGTTATGTCGTTGATGATCCACGTACAGTGTTTAAAGCAGTGATGGTTGCCCAAGGTACATCTTTGAGCAATACAGCTTCTACAGTTGGCTATGCTAACGCAACCTTTATTGGTTCTAACCTCTATGCCGTCACAGGTACAGCAGGTAACACCACTACTGGTGACTCAGCAATGGCTGTCTCTGGTGCTGTTATTAGCTCTGGTACTTCTGGTAATACTCGTATTGCTTCAGCACTACCCTTCCGTTGCGTTGGTATCGTTCCTGATACAGCCGTTAGCGTTTCAGCCACTGCTTCTACTTCTGGTTCAAGCACAACTGTGACATTGACTGCTTCAAACTCTGCAATCCAACCTGGTATGCAGTTGATTGCCCCCACAGGCACAGGTTCAGCACAAGGTAACTATATTTCTGTTACTAACGTGAATGGTACAACCGTGACTGTAAGCAGCGCTGTTACTCTTGCTTCTGGCACAGCAGTAACTTTCATTGGCTATCCCGAAGTTTTGGTTACATGGAATGCAACATTCCAAGGTATGACCAATACTGCTGGCGTTTAATTAAGGAGCTAACAAATGGCTATTTCACGCGCACAACTATTGAAAGAGTTGCTCCCAGGTTTGAACGCTTTGTTCGGTCTAGAGTACGCTCGCTACGGCGAAGAACACAAAGAAATCTATGAGACAGAGACTTCTGAGCGTTCTTTTGAAGAAGAAACCAAATTGTCTGGCTTCTCAGCAGCACCAGTTAAGGGTGAGGGCACTGCCATCTCCTACGACAATGCGCAGGAAGCATGGACAGCTCGCTATAACCACGAGACTATCGCTCTTGGCTTTAGCTTGACAGAAGAGGCTATTGAGGACAACCTCTATGACTCTCTATCTGCTCGCTATACCAAAGGCTTGGCCCGTGCTATGGCTTACACCAAGCAAGTTAAAGCAGCGGCTGTTTTAAATAACGGCTTTAATGCTACTATTGTTGGTGGTGACGGCGTGTCTTTGTTCTCTACGGCTCACCCCCTAGTGAACGGCGGTACAAATGCTAATACTCCTTCTACCCCTGCTGATTTGAATGAAACTGCGTTGGAAAATGCTGTTATTCAGATCGCTGCTTGGACAGACGAGCGTGGCCTTTTGATCGCTGCTAGACCCAAGAAGTTGATTGTTCCTCCAGCATTGATGTTCGTTGCAACCCGTTTGCTCGATACAGAATTGCGTGTTGGTACAAACAACAATGACATTAACGCTCTAAAGAACAATGGTTCAGTGCCTGAAGGCTATACTGTCAACCACTTCTTGACAGCACCTAATGCATGGTTCTTGACTACTGACGTACCAAATGGTATGAAACACTTCGAGCGTACACCATTGCAAAACTCAATGGATGGAGATTTTGATACAGGTAACGTACGTTATAAAGCTCGTGAGCGTTACAGCTTTGGCTATTCCGATCCTCTCGGAATCTACGGTTCTTACTAATTTAGTATTAGTTTTAACCTTTAAAAAGGCCTTTCGGGGCCTTTTTTATTGGGCGTATTGTACTTATTATCTCGTTATGCGTTACCCGTATCGTAACTTGTTTTCGAAAAGTATTTAGAAAATATATTTGACAATCGTCATCCATTGATATATAGTTAAGGCTTCTAAAAGGAGTTAACTATGTTTTATGTTTATGTTTATCGTGATCCCCGCCCTCTTAAACTAGGCCAGCCTGTATACGTAGGTAAAGGTACAGGAGATCGTGACTTATCGCATTGGTCTAGGGGGTCTCATAACAAACCATTTCAAGACTTTATTTCACATTTAAAGCAACGCAACTTTGTCGCTGTTTGTGAGCGCGTATTTGAAACTGAAAACGAAGAAGAAGCTTTTGCCAAAGAAATGGAGCTTATCAAACTGTACGGGCGGCGAGATTTAAAAACAGGAACACTATTTAATTTAACTGATGGTGGCGAAGGCCCAAGCGGGTATATTAAAAGTGATGCAGAAAAAGAAGTTGATAGGCATGGAACACTTATAAATTGGCAAAACCCAGAATATCGTGCCAAAGTAATTGCGGCACAAACTAAAGCGCAAAATACCCCAAAAGCGCTTGAATCCAAGTCAATCAACTCTAAAAAGATGTGGGAAACACAAGGGGACACATTGGCTAAAAATATCAAGGAAGCCCGCAATACAGAAGAGTCCAAAGCTAAAACCAGTGCGCAAGCTAAAGCTCAGTGGGCTGACCCTGATTATGCTGCTAAACAAACTGCGAACAACAAAGAAATTGCTAACCGTGAAGAGGTTAAAGCCGCTAAGAAAGCCGCAGCTAAAGCACTATGGGCTAACCCAGTTTGGAAGGCAAAAATGATGGCCGCAAGAAATAACAAAAAACTTCTTGACACGCCCAAGGAATAGTGTATATTGAAGGCTGTCTGGGATTTTTTCTCTTGTTGCCAGCCCGCCCAGGGGTCACGATGCAACGATTAACAAGAGACTTTTGCATAAGGAATTATCATGGGACGTAGTACTTTTGAAGGGCCAATCATATCTGGTGACCAGCGTTTTGGCCCCCTTCGTGATATTGGATATACAGTTTTAGAGCAAGACTGTTATATTGATTTATCAAACACAACTCTTGGTACTGCTGGCTACAGCGGTGGTTCAGGACAGTTTGTTTCTTCCAATACCATCCCCAATTTGAACGGTGTTGTCTATACACCCAACTCTACTTTTCTAACTACTGGCCCAACAGTACAGACTCTACCTGCTGATACATCTACTCAAGTGTATCGTGGCGTGGTAATGTACTTGCCTATTAATAGCCAAATCATCGACATCACTGTTGATTACATTTTGGCTATTACAGGCGAAAGCGGTGCAACACTCAGCAATACCAGCGTGTTTGTGTCTAACAACTATACTGCTGGTGGCGGCACACCTATTTATGGTACTGCTGTAATCTCATCTAGTACTGGTGTAGGTACTGCTGGGCGTTTGTCCAATACTTTTACTGGTACAAACTTGTTGAACATGACTTCTACCACTTCGGATATTCAAAACCCCCAAGTTGGTACACAGCCTAGCTTTTTCTCTCAAGTTGTGTTCACATTGTCCATTACTGGTACAAGTGTTGCGGCTCCTACTGGCGGCAAATTGAATTTCACTTTGCGCTATGCACAGAACGATCCCAATATCGGTAACTTGACAACTTACCCCTACGGTAACTTTGACTGATCTTCTGGGGGCTTCGGCCCCCGTCTTTAATTAAGGAGATTATTCATGGCACAAAGTCCAAATGGTGTACCCAGCACGGGCAACATCGTTAATTCAATTACAAGACAAGCGCTTTACGAACCGTTTGATTTACAGGTTGCGCGTGGCCAAATTTACGGACATAGTGTCCTGAACATTTATGGCTATCAATCAGCAGTAGGCACATCGTTTGTTCCTGTGTGGGAAGGCAATACCGCCTACACTTTTCCATCGTCTGCAATTCAAATGCACGTTGCTAGTTCTGTTAACAGTGGCGATGACAAAACAAATACGTTTGTTCTTATCAATGGGCTGGATGCAAACTACAACCAAATTTCTGAAACTATAAAGTTGAACGGTACAACCGCTGTAACTACAGTGAAATATTATTTCCGTATCAACAGCATGGCAGTAACGGCCGGTGCACCTACAGGAAACATCACGCTAAAAGATACAACTGACACTACGTTGTATGCAGAAATTTTAGCTGGCAATGGCCGCACTTTGATGGGCATCTATACCGTCCCTGCGGGCTATACGTTTTATTTAAGCCGTATTGACATCAATACTAGCTTGAATGCTAACCCTGCTGGTTACGCAACGTATCAAAATTACCAAACAACTAACACTGGTGTATCCACTGTTACGATCATTGCTCCGTTTACAAACAACTACCATACGCAACGGGTCATGCCCAGAGCTGTGGCGGAAAAAACGGACATCCAATTGCAAGCAAAAGCCAGTACCGGTACTGCGGCCTTAACGGTTTCGCAAGAGGGCTATTTAATTGCAAACGGTAGTTAATCATGAGTACTCCAGCATGGCAACGCAAAGAAGGGAAGAATCCGAAAGGCGGCTTAAACGCCAAGGGTCGGGCATCCGCAAAGAAGGAGGGGATGAATTTAAAGCCTCCACAACCCGAGGGAGGCTCACGCAGAAATTCTTTTTGCGCACGAATGTCGGGGATGAAGAAAAAGTTGACCTCATCAAAGACAGCAAACGATCCAAACAGTCGGATTAACAAAAGCCTACGGGCTTGGAATTGTGCTGATGGATGCGCAATTCGTGGACTGACTAAGGGAAAGATGGTTTAATATGCCAAGTACTAGCAAGAAACAGCACAACTTTATGGAAGCAATTGCCCATAACAAGGCGTTTGCAAAGAAGGTAGGGGTTCCACAAAAAGTGGGACAAGATTTTAGCAACGCCGATAAAGGCAAACATTTTTCAAGAGGTGGAGATATGGCACACGATAAACACGCACATCATATGAAGATGGCTCATCATCATTTAAAAATGGCGATGGGTGGTATGGCCGAGAATTTGATTCCTGTGCCAAAAGAACCAAAAACAGGTAAGCCAACAGGAGGCGGTATTAAGCATGGCGGCCATATTAAAAAGATGGCTTCTGGCGGTCTTACTGGCAAACATGGCGTTGAAGAAAAACGTGGCATGACCACAGCTAAGATGGGTTCTGTCAAAGAAGGCGGAATTAAAAAGCATGGCGAACATAGTGTTCAAGAGCGTGGTCATACCAAAGCCATGATGCCCAAAATGAAGGGTAACGACATTGGTAATGGCGGTTTATATAACGTCAAAGGCCCAGCCATGAAACGTGGTGGTATGGCTCGTCATAAGAAATAAGGAGTTAGTCATGAAACACCCAGAGCACGAAAAGCATATTCATCCCGCTGGACATGAGCATCCCCATGAGCATAAACATCACGTTCACCACATGAAAGAACATCATGCAGGCGGACATGTTCATCACCACCATCACTATGGTAAACATGCTGCTGGACACCACAAGCACCATGAAATCGTAGAACATTTGCACAAGCATCAAGAATCCAAATAAGGAAACTATCATGGCAAAGCATAAAAAAGCCAAACGATACGAGGAAGGCGGTGACGTTGACAACGAATCGTATATGCACGATACGGAACAACGCAATGTAACAGATGAAGCTCCACAAAAAATGGAAGCCGCTCCTGTTAAAAAGAAAGCCCCGATTGTTACCAAAGAACAATTAGCTAAATCTGGTTTAAGCTTGCGTGATTACATGAACAAGCAACAAGGCTTGGATCGTAAACAACCCGCTAACTGGAAGAAAAATGGATTCTATGGTTCCGAAACTGGCGGTGATGCTGCCGTTATGTACCGTAAATCTATGGCTAAAGGTGGCGTGGCTAAGAGTTCTGCCTCTTCAAGAGCAGATGGTTGCTGCGAGCGTGGTCACACTAAAGGACATATGAGATGATGTCCAGTCGTGGTATGGGCGACATCAACCCGTCTAAGATGCCGGGTAAAAAGGTTATTAAACGAAAAGATAACCCTAATGATGTCGCCATGTACAAAAAAGGCGGCAAGGTCAAATCAAAAGTAAATGAAGCAAATGCATATACCAAACCCGGTATGCGCAAGTCTTTGTTTGAGTCCATCAAGTCTAGAGCCGTGCAAGGCACAGGAGCTGGTCAATGGTCTGCTCGTAAAGCACAACTGCTGGCTAAATCTTATAAGGCTAAAGGTGGGGGCTATAAATGAAAAACCCGCAACAATCTTTAAAAGATTGGGGTGATCAAAAATGGCGCACCAAAAGTGGAAAACCATCGAGTAAGACTGGTGAGCGGTATCTTCCTGAGAAAGCAATCAAGTCGTTGACTCCAGCAGAATATGCTGCAACGACAAAAGCAAAGCGTAAAGGTAAAGCGGCTGGCAAACAGTTTGTTGCCCAGCCAAAAACAATTGCAAAGAAAACCGCAGGGTTTAGATAATGGCACAGACATCTGGAGTTTCAGGGTTCAATCTAGACCTCACCGAAATAGTCGAGGAGGCGTATGAGCGCTGCGGTTCAGAATCTAGATCAGGATACAACATAAAGACTGCTAGACGGTCTTTAAATTTGTTGTTTGCTGATTGGGCTAATCGTGGCATTAATATGTGGACATTTGAGCAAGACTATATTCCTCTTGTTCAAGGTCAGAATACCTATGCATTGCCAGACGATACGGTTGATTTGCTTGAGCATGTGGTTCGCACAAATGCTAACTCCGTAAGCAACCAATCCGATCTAACTATTACTCGTATTAGTGTTTCTACCTATGCGACTATTCCAAACAAATTAGCCCAAGCAAGGCCAATTCAAGTTTGGGTTCAAAGATTAACAGCCCAAGATTCCTTAACAGGTAGTTATTTGTATGCAGCTATTGGCGCAACAGATACTACAATCCCAGTAACTTCACTTGTTGGTATACCAAATGCTGGGTTTATTACAATTGATTCAGAGCTAATTGGGTTCAATGAAGTTCAAGTAGCTGCTAATGGTAACCCCGCTTATTTGCTAAATTGCAACCGTGGGCAACGGAATACCACTGCGGCATCCCATAACATAGCCTCCCCTATAACTCTTTCCCAAAAGCCTTGTATAACCGTTTGGCCAACACCTGACGGGTCTACTACCTATCAATTTGTTTACTGGCGTATGCGCCGTATGCAAGATGCTGGGGGCGGTGTAAATGTTATGGACATACCATTCAGATTTATTACTTGCATGGTAGCTGGATTAGCCTATTACATGGCATTAAAACTACCAAATGCAATGGACAGATTACCTGTCCTAAAACAACAATATGATGAAGCTTGGACATTAGCCGCCCAAGAAGATCATGATAAATCCGCTATTCGATTTGTACCTAGACATATGTACATTGGGGGTGGGATTTAATGGCAAATAGGTTCGCATCGGGTAAAAACTCGATTGCCGAGTGTGATCGTTGTGGGCAAAGGTACATGCTCAAACAATTGAAGATGGAGATCATTAAGACCAAAATCTATCAATTAAAGGTATGTCCTGAATGTTGGGATCCAGATCAGCCCCAATTGCAATTGGGTATGTATCCAATTGATGATCCACAAGCGGTTATGCAACCTAGGCCAGATTTGAGCTATACCCAATCAGGAGTTACTGCAACAGGGTCAATTGGCGAAGGTAGCAGAGTATTTCAGTGGGGCTGGAATCCTGTCGGCGGGGCAAGATTATTTGATACGGCTTTAACTGAAAATGATTTGATTTTGCAAGTACAAGTTGGTACAGTTACAATAGTTACAACGTAGGAGTTTAGAATGAAGCACGATGATATCAAAGAGGACAAAAAGCTGATTAAGAAGGCTTTTTCTATGCACGATAAACAGGAACATCCCGGCAAGCACACCAACCTATCCAATCTTAAAAAGGGCGGCAAGGTTCACAAAATGAAACAGGGTGGCCCAACAGGTAAAGATATGCGTGCAGTAGGCCGCAATTTAGCCCGTGCCCATAATCAAAAACCTGGGAGCAAATAATGAAACCAACTAAAAAAGATAGCCCTGCTATTCAACGTGGCGCTAATCGAGATAATCGCCCTGCTGATGAATATGCAGCACCTCATGACATGAAAGGTAGATCTGTAAACATTGCAGATGCTGGTACAGCGCCTGAGTTCGAAAAGAAAAAGAACTGGGTTCCTTTGATGGGCGTGTCCATTACGATGGATGATCGTGTTGAGACAGATGGTATTAAGATTCGTGGTACAGGTGCAGCCACTAAAGGTGTGATGGCAAGAGGCCCAATGGCATGAATTACACTCAGCTTAAACAACTGATACAGGATTACACACAGAATTACGAAACTACTTTCGTAAATGATATTCCTACGTTTGTTGAACAAGCTGAACAACGCATCTATAACACAGTTCAATTCCCATCATTACGCAAAAATGTAACGGGAACTATTACTCCTTACAACCAATATTTGTCTTCTCCTAACGATTTTTTGGCCTCATATTCATTGGCTGTATATACAACCGCTTCCACAACAGCCACAGGTTCTGCTGGTACGTTGCTTATTACGGTGGCCAGCAATTCAGGGATTGTTTTGGGTCAGTTGGCACAAGGCACAGGAATTGCCCCTAATTCCTATGTAATTAATATTTCTGGAACAAGTATTACTTTATCAGTTCCAAATACTGGCACTGTGTCGGGAACTGTGACGTTCCAAGGGCAGTTTCAATATTTGCTGAATAAAGATGTTAACTACATTCGTGAAGCATATGGATTTCCTAACTCCTACGGAACGCCAAAATACTATGCTTTGTTCGGGCCAACAGTAGCGAGCGGGGCAATCACCAATGAATTGTCTTTCATACTGGGCCCCACTCCTGACACTGCTTATACCGCTGAGTTGCATTATTACTATTACCCAGTTTCGATCTCTGATACCGTTAACAACCCAAGTGGTACTTCTTGGCTTGGGGACAACTTTGATACCGTGCTTTTGTATGGCTCTCTTGTTGAGGCTTATACCTTTATGAAAGGTGAAGCTGATATGGTAGCCTTATATGAGAAAAGATATACAGAAGCATTAGCTCTAGCTAAACGTCTTGGCGATGGTATGGAGCGTCAAGATGCGTACCGTTCTGGTCAATTTAGACAGGCGGTCACATGAGCTTAGTTCAAACGGCTACTACCAGTTTCAAAGTTCAACTGGCTCAAGGTTTGCACAACTTTGGGCCTACTAGTCCCAATACGTTTTATATTGCATTGTTCAACTCTACCGCTAGTCTCAATGCGGCTACAACACAGTACTCAACAGCTTTAGTTGGAGAAGTTCCAACTGGCAACGGTTATACACAAGGCGGGCAAATACTGACCATCACACAGACGCCAACTTCTGGTACATCAGGAACCACGGCGTATTGGTCATTTGCTAATGTTGTTTGGAACCCAGCCTCGTTTACAGCTCGTGGCGCTCTGATTTACAATTCTAGTCAAAATAACGCATCTGTTGCGGTATTAGATTTTGGTGCAGACAAAACCTGTGTTAATTCTTTCACGATTCAATTCCCAACATCCACTAACACAACCGCAATACTGAGGATAGCATGATTATCACGACTACCAAAGGCGAAATGGATGACTCTCTTCTTGTGAAGAAAGAGGGTACTGTTGACGATGAAAACGAATACACGACTTGGGTTGAGTACTATTTAAATGATGAATTGGTACACCGCTCGGCTCATGTAACTTTGAAAAAATCCCCCTTCTCTGATTTATTTGCTGCCTCTTTAGGCTAAAGGAACCAAAATGAGTAACTCCCAAAGCATGTGCACTTCTTTCTTGGGCGAGTTGTTGAGCGCTACGCACAACTTTAGTTCTTCTAATCCCGCCCATACAGCAAACACCGCCGATACATTCAAGGCAGCTTTGTATACAACAACTGCAAGCCCCGCATTAAATGCGGCAACTACTGCATATTCTTCTTCTGGAGAAGTATCTGGTACAGGCTATACGGCAGGCGGTATTGCGGTCACGAATGCAACCAACCCAACATCTTCAAACAGCTCATCAACTGCTGGCGTAGGGTATTGGACACCTTCTGGTAACTTGGTTTACTCCACAGTGACTCTAACCACTGCTTTTGATACTGTTTTGATCTATAACTCAACACAGAGCAATAAGGCAGTTTCAGTTCATACTTTTGGTTCACAGACCATCACGGCTGGTACATTCACTTTGACAATGCCTTCAAACACAACGACAACTGCTTTATTGCGTTTGTCTACCACCTAATAGGTGAGTTATGGCTCTGAGTTGGGGCAGTGGTAATTGGGGTGATGGAGCTTGGAGCGGTTCATTACCGCTTACAGGAGATGCTGCTTCAGGCGCAGTTGGTTCCACATCCGCCAATATAACCATTGCTTTAACTGGAGTTGGTACAACAGGTTCGGTTCAAGCTCCAACAGTCAATATCACAATCGCCCTATCTGGTGTAGGAGCAAGTGGTAGCGTAGGATCGGTTCTTGTCAGCAACACTGCGGCGTTGTCTGGAGTTCTGGCAAGCGGGTTTGTAGGTACTGTTTCTGGTGCTAAATCGGTCAGTATTTCTGGTGTTCAGGGCGCAGGTGCAGTTGGTACAGTGGTAGCCAATAATACCGATGGGGATATTGGTAACGTAGCGATTGGGGCTCCCGGTTCAGTAGCGGCCAATTTGACGATTGCCATTTCGGGTGTTGGTGCTTCTGGTGCGGTTGGATCGGTTACGGCAAACCCAAGTCAGGCTTTGTCTGGCAATAATGCCACTGGAGCTGTAGGAGCCATGTCAGTCCCGCTTGGGGCTGTAACGGCAAAAGGAAATGTCGGATCGGTTGGGCCTAATATTACGATTGCTTTGACAGGTGTTGGGGCGAGTGGCTTGGTGGGTTCCGTGACGATGGGAGCAAGGACGGCTCAGTTGGTTGGGGTGAATGCAACGGGTCAAGTGGGTAATATGTTTGCAGTTTACTGGAGTTTAATTGATGACAGCCAGACTCCTTCGTGGCAAAATATAGGGGACGCACAGACTCCCGGCTGGTCTACAATTGATGACAGTGAAACGCCGAATTGGACAGTGATTACAACAGGATAAAATTATGGCAGTTAATAACACAACACTACTAGGTTTAGCCCAGCCAGTCACAGGGCAGGAATCCGGTATTTGGGGCGATGATGTAAACAACGGATTTACAATTCTTGTTGATATATCTGTTGCGGGCACTAATAATATCACCCAAGACTCAGACATCACTTTAGCAGTATCCAACGGTAGTAACAGCTCTTCGTTTACCTCAACAGCTACAAACTCTACAGTAGCGCAGTACTATGTATTAAATTGCACGGGCGCGCGGACGGCCAACAGAAATATTATTGCCCCAGCAAGCAGTAAAACATACTATGTCATTAACTCCACTACAACGGCTACTACGCCGTTCACAATCACTATCAAAAAGTCTGGCGGTACAGGAGTTACGATACCCCCAGGGGCTGCTGCTTTAGTTGCTTATAACGGTACAGACTTTCAAGCTATCAACGCTATTACTGGCGTGTTAGGTTTTTCTGATACAAACATTGTGATGTCTGCACAAGCAAGTGCTAATACATATGTACAGGGAATTATCCAAAATAGCAACTCTGGCACATCCGCATCAGCCGACTTTATTGTTGCTAATAACCTTAGTACTGCCACAACGTACTACGGCGACTTTGGTATCAACTCATCGACATTCTCTGGTACAGGTTCACTAAGTGCAGCAAACGCAACGTACGTCACAGCAACAAGTGGTGATCTGGCTCTTGGTACAACAACATCAAACGCAATCCATTTTGTAGTCAACAGTGGCGCAACGGATGCCATGACGATTGCTTCGGGCGGTGGAGTATCATTCCCAACAACAGGCGCAATCACTCTACCTGTAGGAACTACAGGACAACAGCCCGGATCACCCGCATCAGGAATGTTGAGGTTTAATTCCACAACAGTTCAGTTTGAAGGCTATAACGGTTCTGCATGGGCATCGGTTGGCGGTGCGGCAATCAGCAATGACACAACAACCTCAACGGCTGAGTATCCTTTGTTCGCATCGGCGACAAGTGGTACGGCTTTGACTGTTTACACATCGAATGCAAAGTTGCTGTATAAACCCAGTACAGGGGATTACACTTCGTCTCAGTTCATTGCGGGTAACGGATTGTTTTTAAACAACCAAACCATCAACACAAGTTATTCAATACCTGCAACGCAGAGTGCAATGTCAACAGGGCCAATTACGCTTGCGAGTTCTGTGTCAGTTACATTGGCATCAGGCGCTCGTTGGGTTGTACTTTAAAGGATAAATCATGGGATCATTAGTATTAAATGGCGCAACAAGTGGAGCAACCACAATTCAACCAACAGATGCAGTAACGGTAACTTGTACGCTACCTTCTACTGGAGGTACTCTACAGACATCAGGAGCAGGGTTCACAACGAATGGCGTGGCATACGCTACAAGTACAAGTGCTTTGGCTACTGGGTCTGCGTTACAGTTTGATGGCGCAAACTTAGGATTAGGAGCAGCTCCAGCCGCAAGTTTATATGCAGGGTCAAATATAAATATTGGTAGTTCAAGTTATTTGCAAGGAACTTCAAACACCTATGGCTTAATCATTGCAAACAATATTTTGTTAAATGGCTCTACATCTTGGAAATATATTAACTCAGCCCCAGGGACTCAATATAGTCAACAAGCGGGGGTTCATTATTGGTATAACACGCCAACAGGAACAGTGGGAAATACAGCTACCCTGATTCAGGCAATGACACTAGATAATAGTGGCAACCTATTGGTGGGTTCAACATCGGTAATTGCAAACGCAAATAATTTTGTGTACAGCCCTGGAAACGCATGGGGCATATTTGGTCATGTTAATGGAACCGCATCGGGAATTGACTTTACAAAGTTTTATTACAACGGCGCACAAATTGGTTCCATTTCTCAATCAGGAACAACAGCAGTTCTTTACAACACATCATCAGACCAACGCCTAAAAACAAACATTGTTGACGCTCCTGATGGAAACATTGATCAAATTAAGATTCGTTCATTTGATTGGAAAGCTGATGGCACACACAATACTTATGGTGTTATTGCTCAAGAACTATTAGAAGTAGCACCATACGCAGTCCATGTCCCCGCAAACCCTGATGAAATGATGGGTGTGGATTATTCCAAACTTGTCCCAATGATGATTAAAGCCATTCAAGAACTCAACACCCTTGTCACAACCCAATCCGCTGAGATAGCGGCACTAAAAGCTAAAGTAGGAGCGTAAGATGACTGCGAGCATAAACGCATCAACATCAGCAGGAGTAGTTGTTACTTCTGACACAAGTGGTTCATTAGCACTACAGACTGCTAATACAACTGCTATGACGATTAACTCTAGCCAACAAGTGGGGATTGGTAATAGTAGTCCTAGTTATGTATTAGATTTATCTGGAAGTGCAAGTCCAATTTGCAATATTAATTCAACCAACACAAATGGTTGTGGTATGAAGTTGGGAAATTCTGGAACAACTTTTGGATATATTGGAAGTGCAAAATGGGTATTATCTGGCAATTTAGCAGACTTATGTCTTGATGCAACTGGATCAAACAATCTTATTTTTGCTACAAATGATACAGAACGTGCTCGTATTGACTCTAGTAGTAACTTGCTGGTGGGGGGCACATCGCAAAGCGGAACTGCTAATCGGGTTGCTGTATTTAGCGCAAACAAATTTGGTTTGTCAGTTATTGATACAACTGCACAGGCTACTGGTGTTGGCGGGGCATTAAATCTTGGAGGTAACTATCGTTCTGCTGGAGATGCACAAGCTTTTGCCCGTGTCTCAGCTGTAAAGCAAAATAGTACGGATGGAGATTATGGCTACGGAATGGCATTTTCTGTAACGCCTAATGGTGGTACTTTTACTGAAGCGGGACGTTTTGACTCTAGTGGTAACTTGTTAGTGGGGACTACTTCATTTGCTCCTACATCCAATCAAGGAATATCACTACAACCACCACAAAATGGCGGTTATGGGATAACTGTAACAAGTTCAGTTAGCACAGTATCTTCTGGTGGTCTACAAATGTATTCAACTGGTGCAGGTGCATATAGATTTTATGTTGATTTTAGTGGAACAATTCACGCCACAAATACCAGTATCACAGCAATTTCTGACCAATCTTTAAAAACAAACATTAAGCCATTAGAAACAGGTTTAACGCAAATACTTGCACTACAACCCCGTAGATTTGATTGGACAGAAGAATCTAAAAATGAAGCAAAAAACGTAGCAGGATTTATTGCACAAGAAGTAGAACAAGTGTTGCCTGACCTTGTCGCACCATTTAGATACAACGATACAGAAACAAAATTGGGTTTAAAAATGGGGGACATGATTCCCACAATGGTTAAAGCCATTCAAGAACTGAACACTCTTGTAACAACACAAGCACAAACAATAACATCTATGCAATCAACAATTACTGCATTACAAACTAAAGTAGGAGCATAAAATGTCCACTGTGATTAACGGCTCTTCACCGAGCATAACATTTTCAGACGGCACTACCCAGTCCACTGCGGCTAACATTAGTTCACCCTATACCGCCAATGGTGTGGTGTATGCGTCTAGTACAAGTGCTTTGGCTACTGGGTCTGGCATTACTTACAACGGAACAACATTCAGCACGACTAATGATGCATCTATTCATGGATTGACTGTTGGTCAAGGTGCAGGGTCGGTATCGACTAATACTGCGGTGGGTGCAAGTGCTTTGGCGGGTAATACGACAGGGGCTACTTCAGTTGCCGTAGGTAATTTGGCGGCTCAAACAAATTCCACAGGAGCAAATATTACTGCGGTTGGATATAAAGCATTGAATTTAACAACTACTGACAACAATACTGCTGTCGGTATGCAAGCCGGTCGAGACACATCGTCAGGCACTAACAACGTATTCATGGGAAAAAACTCTGCTGTATTGAATTCAACAGGCGGTTCTTTAGTTGCCATTGGAGTGGATGCTCTGTTCAATAACACCACAGCATCTAACAACACAGCAGTAGGTTATCAAGCGGGTTATAACGCAACTGGTTCAGCAAACACTTTTGTTGGGCAAAATGCTGGTTCAGCAGTAACTAGCGGAACAAACAATACAATTTTAGGAGCCTCTGGCGCACAAACACTTACTACTGGTTCATATAATTTAAGTCTTGGATATGCAACAAGGTTTAGTTCTTCTTCAATTTCTAGCGCAATTATTATTGGCTCTGGAAACCTTGAAAACAACGACAAAGGCAGTAGCACTGGATATATCAACCCCAATGGTGGTGGTATGTATCAAGGCAACAATTCAGCCGCATGGTCAGTTACATCAGATCAAAGATTAAAGAAAAACATTGTTGATAATAATGTTGGGTTAAGTGCAATTACAGCAATCCAAGTTCGTAACTTTGAATACCGCACAGAAGATGAAGTAACTGATTTGCCAAAACATTCAGCTATTGCCAAACAAGGCGTTCAATTGGGTGTCATTGCCCAAGAATTACAACAAGTATTGCCTGATTGTGTAAAACAAGAATCAACTGGTGTTTTAGCAGTAGATTCAACAGACATCATGTATCACATGATTAACGCAATCAAAGAACTCAACGCAAAAATAACCGCTTTAGAAGCTAAATTAGGAGCATAACATGGCACAAGTAAACACATGGACATGGACAATCAACTCAATGCAACAATGGCCTAGCGGTACAAACGCAGGTTATGTTGTCAACGTCAACTGGACTCTAACAGGCACAGACGGCACTCATACAGCAAGTATTGGTGGAAACACTCAGTACCCCGTATCTGATGCTCAGGCAGGCTTTGCACCCTACGCTCAACTTACACAAGCACAAGTGATTGGCTGGGTGCAAGCATCTTTGGGTGAGCAAGGTGTTGCTAACTTTGAAGCCAACGTGCAAGGCCAAATCAATAGTCTTGAGAATCCCCCAGTATCTCCAACAACACAACCACTCCCTTGGACAGCATAATGGAAAAGATTACTCTCTCAACACCTCTTGTGAACAACATCATGGCTTACCTTGGAACACGTCCATTCCAAGAAGTGTTCCAATTGATTCAAGAAGTGCAAAAAGAAGCACAGGCACAAACTCCTGAGACACCAAATGTCTGATACCGAAAAAGACCTTGCCGTTCACGTTGCAGTCTGTGATGAGCGCTATAGGCAGATCGCAGATATGCTCAAAGAAGGCGATAGACGCATGACCAAGATTGAGTATTTGATCTATGGCGTGATGCTCCTAGTCCTGCTCGGCCCCAATGTGGCAGGGCAGTTCTTCCACAAGTTCTTTGGGTTGTAAAAATTGATCCATTCACCCTTGTCGCTCTGGCTTCCTCAGCATTTAAGTTGGTCAAAGAATCCTGTGAAATGTACAAGGAGGGGCGGCAGTTTGTCGTTGATGCCAAGAAAGAGATTGACGGAGTTGTGGGGGATATCAAGGGTATCCAAAATGACGCAAAAGGGATATTTGGGTTTTTCTCTAAACTCTTCGGTGGTAAAGAAAAGCCACAAGCCACGATTAACCAAACTCCTGTTAAAGCTAAACCGAAAAAGAGGGTTGAATTTGATGAGAACCAAATCTATGCACAAGTCGCAGATGCCCTCACCAAGTTCTTCCACGCATACAACGGCTTAAAGGCTTACACAAAAGAACAAGAAGAGTTGGCGCTGACTGCCAACAACGAAGAAGGAAACGACATTGCGATCAAGTTGGTCATCGCCAATTTGCAGATGGAAAAGTTGAATGAAGAGATGAGGGAGTACATGGTCTACCATGTGCCTCCTGAGATGAAGGACTTGTACAGTCGGGTGAATAAAATGATTGGGCATATTGCCAATCAGCAGGCATTAGCTAGAAAGGCGGAGCTAGACAAGAAACGGAAAGCGGCATGGCTAAAGCGTCAAAGGGCGGAGGAAATCCAAGACAAAGCAATAGCTACAGTAATAACGTTTCTAATGATAGCGTGGATATGGCTGATGCTGATGATCGTTCGTTCTTCGTCATTGTTATCGTGGTCTTGATGGTGGTGATTCTCCTATTCATACCACTGCTTTCGTGGATGTACATAGACATCAAGATGATGGAGATTCGTGTAAACAAGGCTTTGGCTAGGATTGAAGGCAAATGAAATACCTTTGGGTTTTATTACTGTTGACTAGCTGTGGTGATAACTACAGGTACTTTTGCCAGAATCCTGACAACTTTGGTGCGGCTCAGTGCCAAAAGCCCCGATGTGAGTTTGACCAAGACTGTCCTGAATATCTTGTAGCCCCCATACTGGAGAAGAAAATTGAAGGAACTATTGCTGGCACTGTTCAACAGCCCCAAGGAACGCCTGTCTGCCGATGAGATAGAAGTCCGTGTCAGGGCGTTTGTCATCATTATGGTGACTTTAATCTTTGCCTTTATTACCTTGGCGCTTCTCTATTCGGTAACCTTTGTGACCCAGCCAATCAAGGCTATGGCTCCCATTGATCAAGCATACACCAAGATGCTTAATGATATCGTGTTACTGATCGTGGGCGGGATAGGCGGTATTTTGACCAAGGGTTTAACCAATGAGGCAACCAATATGATGAATGCAGCCAAGGCCAACAAGGATGCTTACGTTGCTCCTCCTCCCCCTCCTGTGGTTATGATGTCTTCTCCGTCTGGCTGGACTCCACCCCCTCCACCCATGTCTCACCCCACCTTGGAAGATGACGCAGAACGTGAGAGAATGGCTCATGCGAGGGCCAGTGTAAATGCTTAGTTGGCTCTTTGGTGACATCTTGTACTACCTTGCACTGCTGTCGTTGGCAGTAGGAATAGGGTTGTATTTGGTAAGTCACCTGGTCAAGTTTCTGCCCATGCTTAAGCCACAGGCTTTTGTCATGCAAATTGGCGGTATTGTGTTAGTTATTTTAGGAGGTTACTATGTCGCAGATCATCATGGTTATCAAAGGCGTGTTGCTGAAGATCAAGCAGAAATTGACAGACTTAATGCAGAAGCAAGAGCCAAAGAAGCCGAGCTGAACAAAAAGCTGGTTGGGGTAAATAGTGCATTGAGAAAGGCAAAAGATGATGTTAAAGCGAAACAAGATAATCTTACTGCTCTCGTGGACAGTAACAAGTTGCGCCTCCCCTCCAGTTGTCCCGTTCAAGCCAGTACAGATGCCGGAGCTACCAGCGGAAATACAACCGATGCAGGCCAATCTGAGCGAGAGACTATTAAAGCTCTTGCAAGTATCGCAGCAGACGGGGACATCGCCATCACCCAGCTCAACGCCTGTATCGACACCTATCAAAAAGTAAGGGAGATGGTCAATGTTAAGCCCTGAGAAGCTCAATCAGCTCGGGATAGGTGCTGAATGGTCGGAACCATTGACTACGACTTTTACTACGTTTGGGATGAACGATGTCAAGAAGCAGGCAGCTTTTATCGGACAGTGCAGCCACGAGTGCAACCATTTCAAAACACTGGAAGAAAACCTCAACTATCGAGCCGAAACCCTACAAAAGCTCTTTGGACACAAGTTTCAACCCGATGAGTTTGCCCTTTACGCCCACCAGCCCGAGAAGATTGCCAACAGAATTTACGCCAATCGAATGGGAAACCGTGATGAAAAATCAGGAGATGGTTGGCGGTTTCATGGTCGGGGCTGTATTCAGTTGACTGGACACGATAACTATTACCACTTTGGGCAGTCAGTCCAGAGAGATATGGTCAAAGACCCACAACTTGTTGC
>Ga0214246_1000028_pt1 | contig 63644 bp, 98 predicted proteins | sample TroBogypolimnion_41_FD_153084 | JGI IMG/M metagenome (GOLD analysis project Ga0214246, IMG submission 153084) | Freshwater microbial communities from Trout Bog Lake, WI - 29MAY2009 hypolimnion | ecosystem: Environmental > Aquatic > Freshwater > Lake > Hypolimnion/Profundal zone | place: Trout...
TTGACTGGTTTGAAATAGAAAAAAAATTATTATTTAGATGGGTATTTGTGCAAGGAAAAGTAATAAAAGAAGATGCTATTAAATTGGCAAAACAATATTGTCAAGGTTTAATAGTTTGGGAGAGTGAGAAATGACTGCAAATGAATTAGCCGATGAATTAGATGAATGTTCTTGTGTTTATTATGATTCAACAACAAATCAATATTTTAATGATGTTGAGTTATCATATAACGTTGCCATTATGTTACGCCAACAAGAACAAAAAATTGCAGAACTTGAAAAAAATTTGTTTATATTGCAAAAGCATTATGACCAGTTGTGTGAAGATTGCACTTGTCAAGGTGGGCACTCAGAAGCGTATTTAAAAGCGAAAGGTAAGTTATGAAACTATTTATTTTTAGTTTAGTAATAGCATTATCAATGTGTGGGCTTATTATTTTTTTAACGGAGTTAGCAAGGGGAAGTTTAGGCTATGGGCCATTTATTTAGTCTACTTATTAATGCTTGGTTTAAAGTTACGGTAGGTATTTATGTGTACTTATTTTTTACACAAATTATTAAAGAGTTGAAATGGATTTAAGTTTGAATTTAGATAGAAAGTTTTGTCTGACGTGTCAGAAATCATACCCGTTAGAAATGGTTAAGCTAATAACTACAAATAGCAAAACTAAACAACGGGTATGGCGATGCACTACGTGTATTGAAAGAAGGTCAACACCTACATATGGGAAAGCACACAATAAATGAGAACACTAGTAATAGATTTTGAAACACGTTGGGATAGCAAGGAGTACACGCTAAGTAAGATGACGACCGAAGAGTATATACGAGACCCACGTTTCAAAGCATTTGGTTTAAGTTACGGTTGGTTAAATGGCAGTGAGATAACGTGGGTAAGCCACGAGGACATCTACAGTTGGATTGATACGATCGATTGGGAAAACACAGCAGTACTAGCGCACAACGCTCAGTTCGATGTAGCGATTTTGTCTTGGGTGTATAACGTGCGCCCTGCTTACATACTAGATTCTTTGTCGATGGCCAGGGCTTTGCGTGGTGTAGAGGTTGGTAACAGTCTAATGAAGTTGGCTGAGGAGTTTGGCTTACCGCCTAAAGGTAGAGCCGTACATGATACCAATGGGTTAAGTACTCTTACACCTGAGATAGAACACGAGCTCAGTCTGTATTGTTCACATGATGTTTTGTTATGCAAAGAGATTTTCAAACGTCTTGCTAAAGGATTTCCTTTAGATGAATTGAGATTGATAGACATGACGCTGAAGATGTTTACCGAACCCGTACTAGAACTTGATAAGGAGATGTTAGATGAGGCTATGCTTGAGGAACGAACAAGGCGTGAAGCGCTATTACAAAAGGTTCAGGTTGATACAACGTCGTTGGCAAGTAATGAAAAGTTTGCACTCGTCCTTAAAACGCTTGGCGTTGAGCCGCCACTCAAAATCAGCAAGAAGACTGGAAAAAAAGCTTATGCATTCGCTAAGAGCGACGCTCTCTTCCAAGCGCTTCTTAACAGCAGTAACGAGGATATTGCCCTTATATGTGAGGCTAGGCTCAAAGTTAAGTCAACGCTTGAGCGCACGCGCGCGCAAAGATTTGCAGATATATCAGAAAGAGGTAAGTTACCTGTCCCGCTCAACTACTACGGCGCACACACCGGTCGTTGGTCTGCGTCAAAAGGTTCGGGGCTTAATCTACAGAACCTCAAGAGGGGGTCGTTCTTACGTAAAGCTATACAAGCGCCGTCAGGTTTCAAGCTCGTGGTTTGCGATTTGTCGCAGATTGAACCTAGAGTCTTGGCATACCTCTCGGATTACAGGCCCCTACTTGAAATATTTTCGTCGGGTCAAGATGCGTACGCCTCATTCGGGGCGCAGATGTTTGGGATACCGGACTTAACAAAAGAAACGCATCCAGAGTTAAGGCAGTCGGCAAAGTCAGCGTTACTAGGTTGTGGGTACGGCATGGGTTGGGCGTCGTTCTCAGCCCAGCTACTCACAGGATTTCTAGGTGCGCCTCCTACCATGTACGATAAAAAGTTTGCTAAACAGCTTGGTGTAACTTCAGAGGACGTATTGAAGTTTATTAGTTGGGACAAGAACGCCGAGAAGATGGCTAATATACCGCACACATGCTCTGATGATGAGTTGTTGATACATTGTATATCTGCTAAAAAGATTATTGATATTTACCGTGATAAAGCGCACCCCGTTACTACCTTTTGGGAGTTGTGTAACGAGTCAATAAGACGTAGTTTATATGAAGGTAAATCGTTCAAATATAAATGTTTAACTTTTGACAAAGAGTGTATAATATTACCTAATGGGATGTCGTTAAGATACCCAAATTTAGAAGGCACGGCTGATGAAAAAGGTCGGTTGCAGTGGCATTATGGCGTCGATAAAAACGTCAAGAAGTTGTACGGTGGCTCACTCACAGAGAACATAGTACAGGCTGTAGCAAGGTGTGTAATGACGGATGGTATGTTACGGATACAAGATAGGTATCGGTGCGTATTAACCGTACATGATGAAGTTGTAGTTGTAGTACCCGAAGAAGAAGCAAAGGAAGCAGAGGCGTGGGTGCGTGAGCAGATGATTGCAGACCCACATTATTTAACAGGCATACCATTAGATGCCGAATCAAGTAGTGCAATACGTTACGGAGAAGCAAAGTGAAAATACCTAAATCAATAAAAATAAGCGGCATTAAGATTACCATTGAGCAACCGAAAGGTTTGACTGTACATGGGGAAGGGTGTAGGGGGGCGTACATACAAGACGATGCGCTTATGTATGTAGCTAAAGGTACGGAAGACCCAGCCAACTGGCAAAAGTTTACCGAGAAAGAACGTAGCGAAACTTTTTGGCATGAAGTTACCCATGCGATATTGCAGGATATGAACCATAAACACGATGAGAAGTTTGTTGTTGCTTTTTCACAGAGGTTAAATGATGCAATCCGCTCCGCTAAGTTCTAAACAAGAAGCACTAATGCTAGTTCTTTTTTTACGTGGAGATATTGTAGAAAAAGATGAAAACTTTTACGTAACGATGGTTTGCGGAAGCAGTGCAAGGCTTGAAGGAGGTAGAATTGTTATGTTAGGGGACACCGTTAAGTACAAGGAAACAAATATGATAAATGCGTTTCTCAGATGGCAATGGCTACGCAGACAATTTAATCAACCGCATGAGGAAATATAATGCCGTCATCGATATTAGCTAACGATATACCCCAAGAAGCGCTAGACCTTACTCTAAATAAAGAAACACAAGCGATGTTAGCGCTTATGACTGTGTCTGGCGCTAAAGTACATGTAACATGGAACATAACAGTTACGGATGACAAAACAGGCGAGGTAGGCTATGGTCATTTTGGGGACAGCCCTGAGATAGTAGTACGCTTAGGATTTCAAGAATGGATGAGGAGAAAAAATGGCGAAACTTAAATGGTCACACTCAGGTCTAAAAGACTACGAAGGTTGTGCAAGACGTTACCACGAAGTAAAGGTGTTGAAGAACTTCCCGTTCACAGACACCAAGCACACCATTTATGGTAAAGAAGTTCACAAAGCTTTCGAAGACTATGTTACAAAAAATGCACCCCTACCAGAACACCTATCCAGACATGGTGAACTTTTAGATAGCCTTAAACGAAAAGAAGGTAGGAAGTTTGCCGAACATGAGATGGGTATAACTGTTGATTTAAAACCATGTGCGTTTGGTTCAGAAGATGTTTGGGTACGTGGTATTGCCGACTTATTAGTTGTAGATGACGAAAATTTAGTGGCGTGGGTGTTTGATTACAAAACAGGTAGTGATAAATACCCTGACCGTGACCAGTTAATCTTAATGTCGCTAATGGTGTTTGTGCATTTTCCGCACATACGTCAGGTAAATTCCGCATTGCTTTTTGTGGTGAAAGAGTCTATAGTAAAACATAAGATGATTCGAAGTGAAGCCGATGAACATTGGCAACGCTACAGAGAACGTGTAGCTAAACTTGCAAAATCATTGGATGCAAATGTATGGAATCCAACACAAACACCGCTTTGTGGATGGTGTCCTGTGCGCAGTTGCGAATTCAACCGAGAACATTAAGGAACTATCATGCCTTACGTAAACAAACCAAGACCCTATGCAAAAGAATACGCTGAGTATCAGGGTACAGATGAGCAAAAGAAAAACCGTGCTAAAAGAAACAAGGCACGTCGACAACTAGAAAGCGAGGGAACAGTTCATAAAGGCGATGGCAAAGACGTTGACCACAAGAAGCCACTAAGTAAAGGGGGTTCAACGGCACGCAGTAACTTACAAGCCATAAGTAAGAGCGCCAATAGAGCTAAAAAATAAATGAAAAGACAAATATCGGAAGTTTTGGAAAAAGCATACTTAGAAGTAGAGGACATGCCTATTCAGCAACTTATAGACCTATGGGCTATTAAGTACGGTAGCGATTGGGTGGATGGCACGGACATGGAGTATTTTTATGCGGCAACGGCTCAGCGTTTAACTTATATGGGTAAGATTGAGAAAATTACAACGCCTACTAACTGGAACGCTAAATACAGATTAATAGAGGAATAATGTCAGACACAATTAAACTAAAAATAAAAGAAAGATACTCGTATGGTTGGACAGACCCAAGAGTTTTTAACATGTCTCACCCTATATCATTTAAACGGTACGGAGAGGAATACAAAATGGAAAGTAAAAAAGTAAATATAGAAGAACTCGAAGAAGCGCATGAAAGAGAGTACGCCGAAAGTTTAGCCAGTTCTATATATAAAATAATTGAAAGCAGTTTGGATAAGATATTTGCATACGAATACAATAAATTCGCAAAACGATATACGAAAGAAGACGATAGAGGAAAAAAAATGAAAGCAGACGGACACGAGTACACAACAGAAGCAGAACATTTACCTATAGATGTTTGTGAGAATATGTGGTTAGTCGCCTACGGTAATGAGCCAGTAGCGGCATCAAGCTTAATTAATCAAGAAGAAGTGCTGTGGGAAATCGGTAACAGACTATTTTGGGCTGACAAACTAGTACACAGCAAAGATGAGGACACGTACGCCTTATGCAAATAATAGACAACAAAGCTCTCGTGTTTAAAACACGAACGCCGGATAAGTACGGCATCATACCTAAGAGCCAAGTTGTTGCGGAGAATAATGGTGTGTATGAAGTTGCGGTGTATTGGGGATTAGATGAAGCAAGAGTCCTGCGCAATCTAGGTGTTAAAAACATTCAGTCGCCGATTACCGCTAGGTATAAATTTTACGGCTTACACAAGCCCTTTGCGCATCAGGTAGATACTTCATCGTTCTTAACTTTAAATCGTCGTGCGTTCGTGTTTAATGACCCCGGAACTGGTAAAACTTTTTCTGCTCTTTGGGCGGCTGACTACCTTATGGAGTTGAAGAAGGTACGTAGATGTCTTGTGCTATGCCCTCTGTCGATTATGCACGACGCTTGGATGAACGGTATTGGTAAAAGCATCATACATAGAACCGCTATTGCGGCGCACCATCACCAAGCTTCTAAACGTATTGAGATGATTCAAGGTAACTATGAGTTTGTCATTGTGAATTACGATGGCTTAAATTTAATTGCCGATGAGATTATCAACGACGGTAGGTTTGATTTAGTTATTGTTGATGAGGCAAACGCCTACAAAAACGTAGCTACAAAAAGATGGAAGACGCTCAACCGTATTCTTAAACCTGAGACTATGTTGTGGATGATGACGGGTACACCTGCATCGCAGTCGCCTCTTGATGCGTACGGCTTAGCTAAACTGGTTAACCCAACCGGAGTTCCTAAGTTCGCAACGGCGTGGCGTGATAAGGTGATGCACAAAGTAACGATGTTTAAGTGGCTTCCAAAAGAAGGTGCAAGCGACGCTGTATTCAAAGTTCTGCAACCGGCCATCAGGTATACAAAAGAAGAGTGCCTTGACCTACCGCCAGTACTTACAGAAACACGTGACATACCGTTAACACCTCAGCAAGTCAAATACTACCGCATGCTAAAAGAACAGATGCTAGTAAACACGGCAGGCGAAACTATTACGGCGGTTAATGCGGCGGCGTGTGTAAACAAGCTACTACAAATATCATCAGGTGCGGCGTATACAGATGGGCAAGAGGTAGTTGAGTTTGATTGCTCGCCTAGGCTAAACGTGTTGTTGGAAGTGTTGCAAGAGACATCACGAAAAGTAATTGTGTTTGCTAATTTTAGGCACAACATCGAGGCTATACATAATCACTTAACTAAGCATGGCATTGAGTGTGATTTAATACATGGCGATGTAAGCGTTAATAAGCGTACGGGCATATTCAAAAAGTTTCAAGAGACGCCAACGCCTCGCATACTGGTTATACAGCCTCAAGCCGCCTCACACGGCGTCACATTAACTGCGGCAGATACGGTGATATTCTTTGGGCCTGTTATGTCGGTAGAAACGTATGTACAGTGTGTTGCACGTACTGATCGTATCGGTCAGAGTAGCGATAAAGTAACTGTGATACACTTGCAGGGTAGTGAAATTGAGCGTAAGATGTTCAAACGATTAGAGTCTCGTGTAGAAGACCATGGTATGCTGTTAAAGTTGTACGCAGATATTATTAAGTAAAATTTAAATTTTATAAAAACACACATTTGTGTTGCAAAACTGTTTTTATTGTTGTAAATTATTTGACAAAGGAGAAGTAAATGGAAGAGCAAGAAAAAATACCATTAGATAAATTAGCTCGTGTTTATCTTAAAATTCGTAACAGGATTGGTACATTAACAAAAGACTACGAGACTCAGTACGAAGAACTAAAAGCTCAACAGACTGAGATACAAAATGCGATGAAAGACCAAATGCTTAAACTTGGTAGCTCATCAATCAAAACATCCGAAGGCACAATTATGTTGGGTCAGAAGGTACGTTACTACACAGATGATTGGGACTCATTCAAGAGTTTTGTGCTCGAACATGAAGCCCTTGACCTGTTTGAGAAACGTATCGCTCAAGGCAACATGGTTTCGTTTTTAGATGAAAACCCCGGAGTCGTGCCGGCAGGACTTAACAGCATGACAGAATTCACAGTATCAGTACGTAAACCAACTTCTAAATAAGGAAACGCAGTACCATGACAAATTTAACTACATTTAACCCCTCTAAAGTTCCAGCATTTCTTAAAAAGGCTGAATTATCTCCAATGGCAAGAGCATTGGCAGGCGGTACAGGCGCAGGCATCAAGCGCATCTCTCTTAAAGGTGGTGTATTCCGTTTGGTAGCCGGTGGTAAAGAAGTTGCCGCTATTGATGACCGCCACCTCGACGTCGTGATTGTTAACGCCGCACATAAAATTAGCCGTACGTTCTACGCAGGACAGTACGTTGAGGGCGAAACAAAAGCGCCTGATTGCTGGTCAGCAGAAGGTGACTTACCGGACTCAACAGTTCTAGAACCTCAATCTAAATCCTGTGCAACATGTCCACAAAATATTAAAGGCTCAGGCCAAGGTGAGACACGTGCTTGCCGATTCTCTCAGCGTCTAGCGGTTGTTTTAGCTAACGACTTAGAGGGAGATGTTATGCAGTTATCTCTAGCGGCTACTTCAATCTTTGGTAAGGACGAAGGCGAAGCGCGTAGACCGTTGCAAGCTTATGCTAGATGGTTAGCCGCGCAAAATATTAGCCCTGAGACTGTTATCACCCGTCTTAAATTCGATACAAAGGTCTCAACACCTAAGTTGTTCTTTATGCCAGTACGTTACTTAGAAGATGATGAGTACGCTACAGTAGTAGATAAAGGCCAGTCTGATGACGCCAAACTCGCAGTTACAATGACTGTTGCACAAGCTGATAACGTAAAGCCGCCTGCTATTGAGTATAAAAAGCCCGACGCCCCTAGAGCGAAGCCCGTAGAAGAGCCAGTAGCTGAGGAAGAAGTTGACGAGCCTGAAGTACGTAAAGAAACTAAGGCAAAGCCAACAGTAGTTCCTAAAAAGGGCGGTAACTTAGCCTCAGTAGTTGATAACTGGGATGCAGACGACGAGTAATAGTTACGGGGGGAAAGCAACAAGTCGGCTCGGCGACTATAAATAGCCTGTACGGTAATGAAATAAACTTCATACTTACGAAAAAACTGCAAGTACCCCCACCTACAAACGGAAATAAAATGGCCTATTCAAATACAATAAAACAAACAACGGCTAAAGCCCCTAAGTCACTAGGTAATCAACTAGGGCGGTGGGCTATTCACCTCGATTTTCCAGTAATCAAGATAGCCAAATATACTGGGGCAACTAGACAGACGGTCTACAATTGGTTTAGTGGTACTGAAGTAACACCTGCGTACAGGGAAAAAGTCAGCAACCTACTAAGAATTCTTCAAGCAAGTAAAACAGCAGACGAGGCACTACGCAATGTACAACATAATTAATCCAAGCACATTAACGGACAAAGAACTAATACGTTTTGCGGAAGAACTAGCACATAACGGTACAATGCCTATTTCTATGCAGTTAGAGTTGGTCAAGCGTTTCTCTCACTACGTACACTGAATTTAAGGGGACATTATGAAGTCGCAGGATTTCCTAGCGACTGTACTTCCGTCTTCGGGTGCTTATTGCGCTTGTGAATTCAGTACAGTTGAAAAAACGCATCTCTTTGTAAGCAGTATTGAAGAGGTCTACAATGCAACTCTGTCTTTTTCTCATCTAGGGTATGAGTCGTTTTATGCGTTAGCTTCTTTTGGCGACTTAAAAAAACGTACGGCGGCTAATGCATTAAAAATTAAATCTTTGTTCTTGGACATCGATTGTGGTGAAGGTAAAGATTATCCTACTAAGACTGAAGCTGCGACGGCATTGGATACATTTTTGTCTGAAACATCTTTAGCAGAACTAGGCACGCCGTGGATTTTATCTAGCGGCGGTGGTTTACATGTCTACTGGGCATTCGATGAAGAAGTTACTATAGCTGAATGGAAGCCCGTAGCCGAGAACTTAAAACGTCTTTGCGCCAAGAACGGATTTAAGATAGATCAGAACGTAACGGCAGATGCGGCAAGAGTATTACGAGCGCCTGACACGTTTAACTACAAAAAAGAAAAGCCACGCAAGGTAAAGATTTTAGTAGAGTCTTCACCGCCAACATTCGATTTTAAAACAGTAGCGAAAAACCTTAAAGAAAAAATGAATGGCGCATCCTATGAGCTTCTGCAAGCTAGTATGCCCGTCGCAGGCACTAAACCAAAAGCTGATGCCAATGCAAATAGCGTTAAGTTAATGGAGAACAGCGTTACGTTATTCAAGAATATAGAAGAGGCCACCAAACCCTGTCTACAACTCAAGCACTACGAAGAACATGCAACAGATGAAGGGATGGAACCACTATGGTACGCTTGGATTTCTATTGCTAAGAAGTGCAACGATGGATTAGATTATGCTAGAAAGTTAGGCGACATGCATCCGTACGATGAAAAGCGCCTAATCGATAAATGGAATCACTCAAAAGGCCCGACGCCATGCCTGAAGTTCGATAGCATAAACCCCAACGTGTGTGATAAATGCGTACACTTTGGTAAGATAACTAATCCATTAGCTTTAGGCAGAGACGTTAAGGTAAACAATGAAGCACAGGAAATATTAGTACAGAAAGAAGATGCGCCTGAGCAGATTGTGATTAATAAGCCAATACCGCCTAAAGGTTATAGCTACGGCGATAAAGGTGGCGTTTATGTAATAAAAGACGTGGAGGATGAGGAAGGTAGCAAGAGTAAGAAAAACATCATGTTGCTGTCCTACGATTTGTTTGTGGTTGATATTTTATATACAGACGGCGAACACTACGCACACTTAATGGCTATGCGCCCCGAAGGGCCTGTTGATGTAATGTTGCAACAGAAAAGTATTATTAGCAAAGATGAGACATTAAAAACTTTAGCTTCACAAAACGTCATCGCCTCTTATGGTGGGTTTGATAAAGAGTTGTTCTACTATGTACGTGCCGCAGTTGAATACGCTAGTACAAATAAGAAGCCCGTTAAAGTACCTTCAAGTTACGGTTGGCAAGAAGATGGTACGTTGGTATATAGCTCACACATATACCACTCCAATGGCAGTAAAACTTTTGTGCCAATGCCAGGTCTAGCAAATATTAACCATGCTTGTAAACCATCGGGTAGTTTTGAAGGTTGGCGCAAGACCATAGACATGCTAGTGGCTAGAGAGTTCTATGACATTATATCAATGGGGTTGATTGGGCCTGCATCGCTTTTAATGGAGTTCACAGGCGTAGAGGGTATGACATACCACATGGGTTCATCGATATCAGGTACAGGTAAAAGTTTAGCGCAGATGATGGCGTGTAGTTTTTTTGGTGCGCCTAACTTGTACAAGTTAAGTCAAAGTACTTCTCCTGTTGCAATTCAGCAACGTGCTGGGCTACTACGAAACTTTGCCATTATTACCGATGAAGTAACAACCAAGAGCCGTGATGATTTTGAATGGCTACCTGCACACTTGATGGATAAGTCGCAGGGTAAAGGTAAAGACCGTATGGAATCGGGCGCTAACAAAGAACGGGTAAACACAACCATATGGAAAAGTATTGATTTGTTCTCGTCTAATACACACGTCTTAGACTACCTAGGCGGTACAAGAAAGCACTCGTCACAGGCTGAGTTACTACGTATTTTAGAAATGAAGTTGACAATTAAAATTGAACTTAGCGATGACGAAATTGAACTGGTTAAAGGGTTAAACCATAACTACGGTATTGCAGGCGAACGATTGATACGGTGGATGGTTACTAACCTAGATACTGTAAAGCAAGTTACAAAAGACACAAATCTAGCATTGAAGAAAGAGTTCTCGTCTGTACCGGATGAGCGATTTTGGACAGCCGGTAATTGTTGTATTGTGGCTATGGCTATACTGCTCGGTAAAAAGTACGCAAACATTATCGACATCCCTGTGAAACCTGTTATAGAGTCTTTGCGTAAGATGGTCATGGATGGTAGGAAGGCTATAAAAGGTAATAAGCGGTCAGCAGAAGATATCTTGAACAGTTACACACGTGAGCATTATGGCAAGTTTGTGGTTGTTAAACACATTAATGGTAAGTTAGAAACATTCCTTGGGGCAGGAGACGCTATCGATCAGTCTATAACACGCTCGCAAGTAACGGGTAGGGTTGAGCATGACGCCACACCTAATCATGTGGACTACTTCATTGAGGTGAATCAGCTTAAGGCGCACTGTGTATCGATGAGTTACGGGTATGAAGACTTTAAGAAAGAGATTGAGAAGATTCCAACATATAAAATTAGCTATGAAAGGAAAAACATATTAGCCAAAACAAGAGGGCCTGTCATGCGTGTGTACGTTATGCATATCTGTCGCCCAATAGATGATGATGTGCTTGAGGAAAATGATTAAGATACACTATCCTTGGGAAGAGACCCCCGTCAAAGGGGGTTTTTTCGTTCCGACTCTACAACTAGAGGCGGTAAGACTTGATGGCATAAAGGCGGCAATCAACTGTAGGATAAAAGCAAAAGCAGAGCCGTGTGTTAAAGACGGCATGCTTGGCGTTTGGTTTACTCGTTTGAAATAGCCCTAAAATCTTTGGCAAGTTGTATTTTATCCTGTCGGTTTGCATCGAGTAGCTTACGTTTTTCAGCGGAAGATAAAGACTTGTCTGCACGTACGGCTCTCTCTTCTTTGTTGTACTCCCCCATTTGTTGCTTAAACATACCGGCGGCATTAGCGTTATCAATTTGGCTCATATATTTTCTGTAGAATGCATCCGCTTTATCAGGGTCTTGTTCATTGAGGCGCTTGTATGTTGCACTAGCTTGCTCAATATTTTGCATGTCAACGTATGCTTTATTGATTAAGCCTGTAGCATCTGTAGGTTGGAAGAAACCACCGACAATCGGTAAGTCTTTTGACGTAGCATCAGGCGCAGAACCTTCTCTAAGGATTGGGTTAAACATAGACATCATCGCAGTACCAATACTGCCTGTATAGCCGTTAACAAGATGGTCAATCTGAATAGGTGAAACACCTAAAGTCCTACCAACAAGTTTAGATAGCTCTGTAGTGGTTGCATTAGAACGATATCCCGGAAGTTCTTGTAACTGGCGCTGACTTTCAATTGGAGACATTGTGTAGAAATTAGTGTTAGTTAAGCTTTCCATAATAGGTTTGGCGCCTTGCGGCAAGAACAAGTTAGAAACCCCTGGAACTTGGCTAACAACTAATTTAGCGACAGCAGGCAGTACGTCTTTAGATTTAGCATCGGTAGCTGCTAGGTTATACATCGCTTCGGGCAAGGCCTTGAATACCACACCTGATTCAAATGGAATTGGTACTTTAATCGGGTCTTTAAAGAAAGGCAACGGAATGAACCAGTTATTTAGTTTGTCATACTCGTCAGCGTTCTTGTACGCTTCATTGTTCTGCATCAAAGCGGTGTATGCTAAAGTCAAACCAGCAACAGTAGCGCCACGTTTAAGCATAGTTTCTCTTACGCCTAGCTTATCTTCAAACAAAGACTTACCTGATATAGCTCTTGCAAATACGTTAAGACCTTGAATCTGTGAGTTAAAGAAAGGAATCATTGTACTTAACATGCGTACAGTAGGCGAGTAACCGTGTTTAGTAAAGTTCTGCGCTTCAAGAGTTGCCAAAGATGCTTCCATTGAGGACATGCCTTTTTTAATAAACCCATTGTACAAAGATAATCTAGCGGATTCATCAGCCATAATAGCTAAGCGGTCTGCTTTAGCCCAAAGTTTTTCCCATCCTGATTTACCCTCAGCCATCTGTAAAGCGATAGTACGCATGTCAGCCATAGTACCCGAAAATACATGACCTCCAATAATACCTTGTTCTTGTAGCTTACGAATTTCAGGTGCTTCGCCCTTAGCCATTTTGTTTAAAGCGCTTAGCGTACTTATAATAGGTTTATTATCAGCACCACTAGTTATCCATCCGGACAGTGAATCTTTAAATGCTACACGCATAGCGTACGCAGGGTTACGGGTAGTACCTTTTCTTAACAAGTCGGCAGGCCCACGCAAAAAGCTAACTGCGGCCGGTAGCGTCATCGATATACCTTCCATACCTTTAACAATTAACTCAGATGGAATATTACCAAACATACTGGCAGATTCACGACTTGCCTCAGCACGTTCACGTAACTTTTTATACTCAGGAGTATTAGCTTTACCTGCGGCACGCATCTTTTCAAGGGCAGACTCCATGTTTTTATATTCGCCAGACGTGTTAATGACAGCGTGTTTCTTTTCACCGTCCTCGTAAAAGCGTATAACATCTTTAGAAGCAGGCCCATCGCCTTTCTTAATATCAGCTATACCAAGAGTTTGCAAAGTGTAAGCGGTGTTCTTAGCCGCTATGTTACCCATAGCCATGTCAGTCAACATGTATGTATTCTGTAGTGCGCCAGTTTCAAAGTTAACAATGGCACTATCACCGCCAAGTAGTTCTCTTAAATACGATTGCGTCTTTAAATCCCCAACCTTAACATTACGCTCGTTATCCCAAACTTCATCATTCTTGTCAACACGGTAGTAAGCAACATAATCGCCCTTCTTCATTTCAGCGGCTTCAGCTTTTGATAACCTACCAGACTCAACCATAAAATCTAACTGGCCATTGTTGTATTCACGGTAAAGTTTACGGGCTTCTTGAAAATGGGTATTGCCACGTCCAAATTTTAAAACCTCATCAGCCATCTTAGTTGTTACTTTTCCAGCAAGATTTAAAGATTCAAGCCCAGCTTCTAAGCCACCTTTATTACTTGCCGCACGCTCAACCGCTAAGTACAATCCAAACTGCTCAAGCGCCGCTGTACCATTACCGATTTCATCTTTTGCTTTACCTGCAACTTCAGCCACTTTAGCTAAAGATGGGCCTTTTTTAGATGCGTAGCTATACGTACCGTTCTTTTCATCTTTAACAATACCGACAGGCCCATGCGTAGCAATCTCAGACATCATGTTGTTACGCTGATCGTATAGGCGGTTGTAGTACATCATTTGCAAACCTTCTAGCTTGTCTCTCATATTGCGTGCAATATACTCAAGACCTGCAAATCTATCTACAAATCTGTGCGCCATAGTCATACCAAGCGCATTACCTTTAAGTCTATCTAAGACAGTTTTTTCTTTTTGATAAACAGTACCGGCAGTATCTCTTAAGCCTGAACTAAACCCTTCAAGATATTTAGGGTCTCTGCTAAACACAACGCTACCATCATTAGTTCTAAACCCACCCAGCTCATCACGCTGAAAACTACGCTCAGACTGGCGGATGATGTTGAAGATATCGCTGGTAGATACTTTTGATAGCTCAGCAAAACCTTTATCACGTAAGAACGCACGTACAGCACCAACTAACTCTTTCATCCAGCGGTTAGCTTTTTGTACGAATCCTTCGGTAGCACGTTGCTCAGCAGTGTGTGCAATCAATTCTCTAACAGCACGTATCTCCATGTCTTTCATTAAGGCATCTATTTCTGCTTTAGACGCACCAGCTTCACCACGTTTTTTAATTGTAAGCGCATAGTCAGCAATTGTGCCGTCAATAAGGTTACGAATACCTAAGTCATCAGCAAGTTTAAGAACACCGCCATGTTGGTCATTAATACGTTTATTTAAAGCTTCAAAGCCTTTTTCACCAAGTAGTCTATCAACCCCAACGTGACCAAGTAACTCGTGCGCGTAGGTAGTTTCCAAGTCTTTCATGCTTGTGTGATTACCGCCAATAATATAAACTTCACCGTCACGATTTACATAGCCTCTAACGCCGTTACCGTTTTCGCTACCTTCGGTTATACCATCAAGTTCTAAACCTTTTCTTTCTTTTTCCGGTAGGTCCGCTATAGTATCAACGTAGTTTACTTTAACGTCTTTAGGTAACTTTTTCTTTAAGTTCTCAACAAACTCTCTAGCTTTCGATGGCGGTAAACCATTTTGACGAGACGCAGTTAACCGGTACCTATTCTGGCTTGGCCCTTCAAAATAAGTATTGTTCGGCCCATAGCCATGCTTTTCGCTTGCAATAGCTTCGGCAACATCATTTTCTACTTTTTTATCTATTTCAGCCGTTCCAGTTTTTAATGACTTTTTACGTTCCTTTTTTCCTGGTTTATCGCCAAGAACTACCATTGATCTTTCTACACTAGCGCCAAAATCTTTAAGTAAATCTAAATTGTGTTTTAAAATGTTTACTACTTCGCCTAAATTTTTATTTTTTACTTTTTTCTTAAATGCTTCTAAAGCTGCTTTTGCATCAGCTTGCTCTGTAACTGTTTTAGCATTTTTTAAATTATTTTCTAGCGTAACAAGTTTATCAGCGTCGTTTTTAATTTCTTGCTTTTTTTCCGTAAAAGCTTTTCCTAAAGATGCTTCAGCTTTTTTTAAATCGCTAATGTCAATGTCGCCTGCCCTTTTATTTTCAAGCGCATCCGCGGTTGTTTTAAGGGTATTTAATGTTTCTTCTAAATCTTTAACTTTATTAGCTAAATCTTTTTCTGCAATTTGTTTTTTAAGGTTTTGTATTTTATTTGTTTTTTCTACCTGATTATCAATAGATTTAGCCTGCGCTAAAGCTTTTTCTAAATTACTTAATTCTTTTTGATCTTTTGCAATTTGGTCTTTTGCATCTCTTATATTTTTCTCAACGGCATTAATACCTGCTTCTGCAAGTTTAAGACTGCGCGCTTCCATTTGTTTTTTCCGAATCTCTGCCATCTGCCTAGCGCCTTCAGCGGTAGCTTCTTTAAGTTCTGCAAGTCTTTCTGCTTCTGTTTTAGGCGCAACTTTTCTTGTAATCTTTTTAACACGTAAAGGTTCAGCGAGAATATCACGTCTATTTTTAAGGGTATCTAAACTGCGAGCTTCGCTTTTGTATGCTTCTGAGCTTTTATCAAGCTTAGCCATACGTGCTTCAGCTTCTCTAATCTGCTTTTTAACGTCTGCGTACTCTTCTGATTTTTTAAGCGATGTTTCTAAAAAACTAAGTTGTTTTTCTTGTTTTGCGTATTCTGGGGTTGTATTATCCCCTTCTTTTAACGCTTCTTTTAACTCTTCTTTTAAAGACTTTATGTCTTTTTTTAGCTGTCGAATATCTTCAGGTCTTGTTCTTAGCCCTACAGAAACAGACGTTTCTACATCAAAATCTTCAACTTTTTCTACAATTTTTCTAGTTAATACGTCTGTTGTAACTTTTGTGCTAGGCAATGTACTATTAATTTCAGCAAATTTTTGTTCAAGCTCGCGTTTTTGACGAACCATTGTTTCTAACTGCTCATTAGCTTTAGCTTGAACAGCACCCGTCAATCTTCGTTCTTCAGCTACTTTTTCTGCCGATGCTTTTACTTCAGGGCTAACTTCTTTTATACTGATTATTTTAGCTTCAAGCTCATTTAAAAGGTTAACCTCAATCTCAACGTCAGCACGTATTATTTTTTTAGCTCTTTCTACTAGTCTATCAACTATATCTAATACTTTAGCCCTAGCTTCCGGACCGCCTTCATCTATTTTTCGTAAAGTTTCTTCCGCAGTTTCTAGTTGTTTAATAAAAGTAGGAAGCTTATCCATACTTGCATCTACTTTTTCTAGACTGTCTTCAGCTTTTTTTATGTCTTTAGTAAGAACGTCAACTCTCTTTTTTTTCTTTTTGTCTGTGTCAGGTAATTTTTCTGCAATTTTAAGAAGACGTTTATTTTCATTTATGTAATCAACAAAATCTTTTCTTTGCTTATATACAGAACGCGCGGTGGCTAAAAAGTTTTCATCCGATGTGTTTATGTTAAAAACTTCTGAAATATCTTTCTTTTCTTTTTCAATCGTTTTTTTAACACGCTCTATGTACGTAACAAGATCGGTCCTTTGCGTCATAAGGTCTTGCGCTTGTTGTAAAAGCATTTTAGAAGACTTTTCTTGGTCAAACGACCATAAAAAATTATCTTCAATAAACATGCGTTGTTCTTTTATTTCGTCGAGTAGTGTACCAAACTCTCTAGAACCTTTAAGTTCATCAGCTAATTTTTTTTCTTCTACTTTTAAACGGTTCAATCGAAGGTCGTGTAAAAATAAACGCCTATCGTAGTTGGCCCTAATTTTGTTTAACTTTTTTTCCGGTAGTTCTGCTTTTTGTTTTTCTGTTGGCTCAAATCTAGGAGGACGTTTTGCCTGTGATATATTTTCTATTTGTAAACGTAAAGCCTCAAGCCGTTTTACTTTTCCAGCATTAGGTGAAACATGACCCTGTTTAGAAGGCTCTTCTTTAGCGCTAATTTTGCCGGATGCAAGTTTTTCTTTTAGCTTACGAACTGTCGCTGACTGCAATAGCTTAACAAAGTTTTCATGCGAAGTACGCACCGTGGCAATAGGCTCAAGTTCTTTTTCATCAAACAAGTTGCGTTGGTCGGGATTTACACCCTCAGGTTCTTTTATGCCTGCTTCTTTCTCACGGACAGTTAAAGTGCTTTGTTCTTTACGTTCGTAAATTGGCGTGTTTACTTTTTTACCGTTTGGTCCTGTGTTTTTATACGTGCCTTTTTCTATTAGCTCTTGGTCTTTTAACGGAGCTTGTTTTGATTCAACAACGTCCGGTTCCGCTTTTACTTCTGCAAGTTCTTTTTTTAATTCTTTTAGTTTTTCTGTACGGCTGCTCTCACCGGCAAAAGTCAAGTATCGCCCAAGAATTGTTCGTAACGCAAGCTGTTCTTTTTTAAGCTCGTCTATTTCTTTAACTTCTTCTCTTGTTGGCCTTTCTTTATCTAAAGCGTCGATTTGTTTTTCAACTTCTTTAAGTTTTTTAGCTACTCCTGGGCCTGCTCCCGGTGCAAGGTCACTGATTCGTTCTTTTAAAACTTTTATGCGTAAAGCTTTAGGTAGGTTGCCCGCAGGCGCAAGTTCAAAAGGCGCACGTTGTACCCTAGATGCACCTTCAAAGTAGTCTTTCTTAATAGCTTCAAGAGACTCTTCGAAATCTTTTACAGCGCTATCACTTTTTTTATTCTGTTCTGCTAACTCTTCTTTTTGTTTTTCTAACCGTTTAAGAAGGTTTTCTCTTCTTTCAACGTCAAACTTTTTAGGAGAGTCTTTTAGTTCTTCGTATGTTTTTTTAGTAAGCGCGATGGCTTTTTCTAATCTCTTAGTGCGTCTAGCTAAAATGGTAGGGTCTTTAGCAAGAAGATCAAATTGTTTTTGTAAAGTGGTAGTTAACTTTAAAGCGTCGTCTACGCTTAATGATTCTTGTTTGTATTGTCTGCGTACAGCGTTAATTTCATCGACCGCTGCTTTAGTGTACTCTTTACCGGCATCGCTAATTTTATTCTCAAGGCCCGACTTCATTGTTGACGCTACGTCAACGTTTCTACTATTAAAGTACTCGCCTGACAGTATAGAACGTACAGTTTCAATGGCATCTCGTTTAGCTGCTTCTTGACGAGTAAATGCTTCTTTCTCAGCAATTATGGGTCTACCCTCAGACGTTTCAATTTGAGCTGTTGCGAAACGTTTTTGTAATTCATCAATTGTAGCTACATGCTGTTGTCTTTCAGCATCAGTCATAGCGTTATTGTAATTATTTTTGGCTTCTTCCAACGAGCGTTTAATTCTTTCGACACGTTGCACTTGATTTTCTATTGTTTCACCAGATACAACACCAGTCCTACTCGCTTCTTTTTCTAAAGCAGACTCACGTAACTTATCAATTAAGTTGTTAATAATTCTATCAGACGCCCCAGAAGCATACGCTTCTTCAAGATCAAGTAAACCCTGTTGGTAGCTATCTATTACTTCTTCAGACTTAGGACGTGCTTTTTCTACCTGCGCAAATAAATCTTGCTGTTCTTGTTGCCTTTGTTCGGCTTCTGTAGCAACTGCTTCTTTTTTTAGACGCGCTGCTTGGCCAAGTAAATCTTCACCTTCGGGCAAACCTTTAAGCTTCTCTTGAATTTCTTTAATGTTAGTGCTTAACTTAGCAATCTTTTCAAAATCGCCTTTATCGCCCGCCGTTTTAAGGGCTTTTACTTGCGCCGCCAATTGGCCTTTTAGCGTAGAACGCTGAACATCTACCGACTGTTCTATAGGTGATGTTTTCTTAACACGTTCTGTAGATGTTACTAAAGCTTTTTGTGCGTTAGTTAACTGCGTACTTAAATCGCCAATGGACTCGATATTGCCCTCAGCGGCTGCCTTAGCCACTCTGTCTTGTAGTTCGTCAACATGGTTTTTAAGTGTGTCATGTTGTCTAAATATTTCTTGTGGAGTAATGTCAGAGGGTTTGTTTGCTTTGGCTTCACGTTCCGCTACGGTTTCCGTTCCAATTATGTTTTGTGTAGCACCGTAAGTAGGCTCGCCTTTTTCATTTACGCCTGTTTTAAAGTAGTTGATTTTGTTTTCTAATGGGCTTACCGCACCTTCAACTAGCTTCTTACCTTTAACATCCGTTTGTAACGGAGCCTCGGTAAATAAATTGCCTGTCTCTCCTTGACGTTTTTGAAACTCAGCCTGCTGCCTTTGTTGCTCAGCTTGCTGCATAGCATCAGCTTGTTCAGCGGCTATTTTATCTTCGTCAGCACGTTTTTGTTTATCTAGCTCTGCTTGTCTTTTATTGGCACTAACTTCAATAGCTCTTTTTTCACCACCGCGTTTAGGTAAGCCGTGTAATGCGCCAAAGATAGGAGACAATTCAAGAGCTCCAATAGCGTTTTCTTTGTAGGCTTCAAATGCTTCAGGAGTAAAGACCCCTTGGTCAGCGGCTGCACGTCTAGCGGCTTCAGTACCAACCATCATAGCTGTACCAGTAACGGCATTAACGCCCATACCTTCTAGTGTATTTCTAAGAGGCCCATGCAGTTTTGCAATAGCTTCTTCTTTTGTTATTACGCCTTTAGCAACTTGTTCACCAAGCGTAACTGCTTCTTTACCTAAAATTTTATTTACTGCTTTAACCGCCACTCCTGTACCAGGAATACCAAAACCCGTTAAGCCAGCTTGAAGAAGACCATATCCTAAAGCTTTACCAACATCTTTAGTAGCACCTGTTTCTTCCGCTCTATCTAAGTTTTCTGCAACTTCAGCGGGTAAATCAGCTAATGCAGTGGCGGCAGAACCAATTAAGCCAGCACCAACTGCGCCAACACCAGCTACAGGAGCAAGTGCGGCAGCTCCAGCACCAACAGCCATAGGCGCACCATAACGGCCAACAATACCGCCAACAGGTTCACTAACGTATTTTCTAAAGGCGGCACCAACGCCGGGAACTAACCCTTGGCTCATTGCTTGGTCTACATCTTCAGAAGTTGTAGGAATAAATTGGTTTTGTTTAGCAGCTAATTTATCTTGTGCGCCCCAGTCTTTAAGTATCTTACTGTTAAAAAGTTCGCCAAGTCCGCTTTCAGTAGATGCTTTTGCTTCTCTAAATGCAGTTCCAGCAGCAGCGCCTAAGCCTTGACGTTCTTCTTTTTCGCCGGGTGTTAAGAAAGCAACTGGGAATTGCTCTTGCGCTTTAGCAATTGCCTCTTGGGGGTTCATCCCTTTAGGGATTTCTAAATATTGACCGCTAGGCAGTTGCAAATAAGGCATAATGTCCCACTATATATTAATTAAATTAAATTGTACCTACTGTGGTTTTAATTGTAGCGTATTAGCACCTTTAGGTAAACTGTCTAAAAGCTGTGGTTGCCCGAATGTACCGCTGTTAATAGCTTGTTGGTACTGTAAAGGCGTAGTAATACCCATGGCTAAAAACTCACGTTTTTGTTTTGGGTCTTTTGAAGCTTTGTCAAAGTCTGTTATAGCCTGTTGAACAGTTATTTGATTTATTTTAGCATTTGCTCCAGCGCCTTTAGCTGCCATAACGCCGGGCATTTCATTGTAGTAGTTTGCTCTAGCCTTAAGTTCCGAAATTTCAGCAGGAGCTTTGTATGCAGAAATGTTGATTTGATTTGCTTTAGCCATATTTTCACCAATAGTATTTTGCAGCTGAATACCATTTGCTTGATACCTTTGAGCAAGTTCTTGGTTGCCTTGTTCAGCGGCTTCAGCAGCTTTCTGCATACTGAATGTGTAGTCACGATAATCTTTCTGCAATTCTTTAGCTTCTTTGCGGCTTAAATTTAAAGCGGCAAGACCTGCAGTGTTGCCTTCTTGAATAGCTTTACCAAACTGCGGATTAGATACTAGAGCCGCACCCATGTTCATCATATACTCGCCAATACCTTGGCTCTTACGGTCTTCAATTTCTTTCTTGCGTTCAGGTTCTGCTTTAGCGTACTCATCCAGCATTGCTTGGAATCGGCTATGTTTGTCTTTTAGTTCAGAAATAGTATTGTTAATACTCTGATACATTGGGTCTGCCTGAATCATTTCTTGTGTATCTTCAAGAGTCATTATTTTTGGTCCAGCATCTGCTTTAGGCGCAGCTGGGCCTGCTACTTGTTTAGCCTTTAATATATCTGCTATACCACCTTCAGCTGGAGCAGTTGATGACTTTGTATTTACAGGCGGGGTTTCAGGCTTAGGCACAGCAGCTGGCGGTGTTGTGGTTGAACTAGCAGTGGGTGCAGGTGCAGGTGCAGGTGTTGGAGTTCTACCGTATACAGCCTGATATGCCTGCTTAGAAGTATCAGACATAGGAAGAGGTATATTTTTATCTACGGCTTTAAGAGCTTTATTTCTTAAATTGTAGTAGTCGCTGATTGACATATTAAGGTCTGACGGCGCTGTTTCAGGCATACCCTCATTTATTGCTGCGTACGCGGCTTTTCTTCTATCTTCAGGAGTTCCGCCTACATCAAAAGCAATAATACCTCCTTCAGCCATATTCTGAATATTAGGTGCTGGTAACTGGTCTAGCCCAGCTTCAGGTTGTATTTGTGCAGTTTGTTGTGGAGCAGCTTGTGGTTGCCCTATGCCTTGTTGAGGCGGTACTATCATCCTTTGTGGATTAGCCGCTTGCTGTTCAGCAGACAATAACTGGTCTTTAATGGATTGTTGTGGGGGTTGTTGCCCAGCCATGGCTGTGCGTAACTCTTGACGACCTTGAGCTGCCAACATAGCAGCAAATTGAGGGACTGGAGTAGGTGTACCATTGATATCTAAATGTACAGGTTTTCCTGCTAACACATCAGCAAGAGTTTGGTCAGGCACATCTTTTAGCATGTGCATCATAGCCATCATGCCAGACAAATCTTGTCCTTGTTTTTGTGGCGCTCCAAGAGCAGCGCCTAATCCAGCTTGTTGCATGTTCATCATATATTAGCTTCCAAATGCTTTGTAAGCGCCAGCTGCGCCTAATCCAAGACCCATTAACTGTTGTGTAGTTGTAGGGTTTGCTTGATATGTTTGTGTTGTAGCGGACTGTAATGGTAAACCGTGTAACAAATTTGATAAGTATCCCAACTGCATATACGGGTACTGCTGAGCATTAGCGTAGTTTTGTACGCCCTGATTAATAATATTCTGCTGTTGATTCTGTTGCTGCGCGCCCATTTGATTCTGTTGATTAAGAATATTTTGCTGCGCACCTAGTTGCTGCCCACCAATGTTAGCTAAGTTAGCCCCCATTTGCCCAGCTTGACCTAAACCTTGTAAACCTAATTGAGCGCCTGTATTCATTTGAGACTGCGCGTTATTAAATGCTTGATTATACGCATTACCTACTAATTGATTAGTGGCAAGTAACTGGTTCTGATTATTTAAACCAGACATAATGGCTTCACGACCACCACCAAATGCGCCTGCCTGTGTAGCCTGCCCTTGTTCTTGAGCTTGTTGTTGGCCATATTGCTGGTTTAATAACTGAAGTTGCGGGGCTAAAGATGCCTGTAAATATGGGTTCATATAAGCTTGAACCTGATTAGGGTCGGTAGCCATATTTTGAAAGTTTTGCCCAGCGTTTAATGAACCTAGCCCAGCTTGCGCTGTTAATGCACTACCTTGACCATACTGGTCTGGAGTTTGAAGATTAGCCGCACCAGAAAACGACTGCTCTTGCATAGGGGAAAACCCTGCTACATAATCTGCGGGGTTAGTACTATAAGGCGTGTACGGTTGTGTTGTTGTGTAAGTAGTATTACCATTAGCATCCGTTGTCGGTTGAAAAACTTGCTGCTGTGCAGCACTCATCATATTTTCTACATATGGTTGTGCATAAGCCGGTAAGTTTGTTTGCTGTACCGTGCTGGTAGTATTTGTTGGTTGTGAACTTCCGCCGCCGCCGCTCATAATTTAATCTCCACTAAATTTGCTTTATTGTTAAGTCCGTGACGTATATAAAGTCTTGTTAATGAGTCACGAGCGTATCCTTGAATTCGTGTAGCACCCATTCTGCGCAAAATATTAACCATTTGACCAAAAATATCAGATTTTATTATACCTTTACCGCCTATAGTAGTTATAAAAGCTGTTCTATAATTAACGTCATTATCAAATGCTACGGTAGCAACCCCGTGAATTTGCTGTAAATCATCTACTGCAACTAACAAAATCCATGAACCGTTTGTAATAAATACTTTTACTTGGTCTAAGTTGTAGTCATCTGTGTATTGTAATGCACGCTCTATGTAGGGCGCAACTGCCGACCAGATTTGTAATACATACTCAACGCCGACTGTTTGAATTTTCATGCTGGTAGGTACTTTTCTGCTTTAATTTGTTTACCCTGCTTAGGGTTTCCTGTTCTTGCCTTACGTACTTTGTCCATCATAGAATATAAACGCTTAGCTCCGGCATCTGTTGACCCATTACCTAAATGAGAAACTACATCCGCAGGTACTACAAACTCACCTTCAGCTAAACGAGCTGGCTGGTGCTTACCAATCCTAGCAGGGATATTATCACTCATACCATCGCCCGGACCTTTTAATAGCCTACCGCCATCTGAGTAAGAACCTAAGTTGTAAGTCTCACCACCCCGTGCTAAATTAAGTTGTCCTAGCCCGCCAGTAGTAGGTGGAACAGCTCCAGATGGCATTTGTGCCATAGCCATAGCGTTATTTAACTGCGCACCTGAAGCGGCTAATGGGTTCATCATAGCTAGTTCAGCTGCATTTGTGTACTTAGGTTTTTTACTTTTTACATCTCCACCATTAGCAAACTTCATAGCGCCTGTATACGGGTCAGTCACTGCATCTGTCGGCTCTATTACATTAGTACCTGTCGGAGTATTAGTAGCATTCTGGTAGGTATTCATACCAGTTAAACCGCCTAGTCCAGACTGAGGAAAAGCTTGATTTCCACCAATAGCATTCTCTCTTGACATCTGCTCTACAGTACCACCCATAGGCATACCGCCTTCTGCCAAAGCTATAATACCGCCGGTTGCCGCTCTGTAAGGGTTTGTTTGGTAATTTCTATACTGCGCTTGGTACGCTGGAGATGGCTGTGCGGGTATTTGTGGGTGGTAATTTGGGTCTAATCGAGTCGTGTTGTACCCTGTATCTTGTTGGCCGGGTATCGCCCCTACTGAGTTTGGTTGCTGTGACATCATTGCTGCTCCAGCTATGCCAGCTAAAGGTTTCCAGTTTGCTGTTGCAAAATCAACCGCCGCTCCCGGACTAGATGTTACGTTTGAAAGACCCTGCATCATGTTAGTGCCTTGTCCCGTAATTTTACCGGTAGCGTTACCTGCTTCTTCCATAGCTTGTTGTCTAATGGTGTCTTGTGCTGCCGTATCTGTAATACCTTGAGTAGCGGCCTGTTGAACTGCTTGTTCTCCAGCTGTGTTTGCTGCTGTTTGCGCAACTTCACCGGTTGCTGCTCCTGCCGACGCTGCTCCAGATGCTGCAAGACTTTCTCCTAAACTACCACCACCATAAATACTTAACCCAGTCATCAGCCCGTGTCCTAAATCACCCGTTTTAGAGTAATCGTAAAGACCGCCTGCGCCAGCTACAAAAGGTAAAAGTTCAGGAGCGAATACAGCAGTACCAATGCCTATAGCTGCTGGTAAAATAGAATCTAAAATACCTGCTTCAGGTAGGCCTGTGTGTGGGTTCATCGTAAGACTTTTACCATGGGCGTGCGCTAAACTTTGTAATCCAGCCAATTCTTTGTTTGACATATGTACGAGTTTACTATCAGGACCGCGACCGCGTTCCTCAAGGTGTTTAGCTACTTGTTGTAAACTCATAATATCTCCTTGCAATTATCTTGATTTTACCACTTAAACTGTCGTACCACTAGCGTTTTTCCATACAGTGCCGTTATACCAAATAGGAATACCTAGGGTAGTGTCAAAGTATTGTTGCCCTACTTGAAGCTGTAATGTTGGTCTTTTTGCCGTTGTCCCACTTAACGGTGTTATTAGCCCTGCTACTGCATTATCTATCTGATTAAAATATAACCCTAAAATCTGCTCAAACTGATCCATAAACAACTTATTGTACTCAAGCGGTGCAGCAGGCAGTCGAGGATTTTTTGTTGGGATAAGCGCCATCACCTTTTCCCGTCTGGTTTAATATCTAGTCTTGGAACACCTAATTGCCATTGAACACCTACATCCGATGAGGACACTACTAATGACATTTGACGACCACGAATTCTACAATACGCATATTGCGTAAACTGTTGCACTTCATAGGTACTTTGACCTACATAATTCTGTCCGCTAGTTACTACCGGCAAATCTGAGCTACCATATGAAGAGCCAGGGTTTTGTCTTGGCAACACTGTAAATGTGACTTTTGGATTGTTAACTGTAGAGCCATTGAAACTAATATCCGGTATCATGCGCCATACAAAGCCGAAATTATGCCCGTCCCCAATGTCAAAATCGGATGACTGAATATAAGAATCAAGTGCTACTGGTGGGTTTGCCGTACCATTATCAACAGCGCTCTCGTGATAAATAATACCTGATTGAACTACGCCAATATCAGTCACGGTTACACCAGAATTATGCACCGATGCTACTGTACCATAAGCACCTCTTGAGCATCCCAGTAAAGATGTTTGGGTTGAGCTTGTATAAATGATCCGTTCTGCTTCAATTTCTACTACCCCAGATGAAGGGAAATTACCTTTGTTTGCAATATATATTGTCGTATCTGTCAACCCAACTGCTTGTGTAAGCGTTGTTACTGGAGCGTATCCTACTGCCGTTGGATATCCTCTAAGTGGTGTGTCAGACCAAGCAGTTCTAGTTAAATTACCATAATACCAAGTTTGCTCTAAATGGTTATAAATTACATACTTATCAATAACAAGTGAATTAGCAGAACAGTAATACCACCACACCTCATTAAAACCCTCATTTACCCCAGCAAAGAACTGATAAGACTGAGATTGATTTATGTCTTGATATACATATTCTCTAACGGTACATGGTAGGGTTTGCACTTGTCCAGAATACATGAAGAACTTATCTTTACCCATCCAGTAAGTAACGTTGTTAACCGCCACTGCAACGTTAGGACCCATAATAGAAATATTGTCGCCAAGAATATTAAAGCCCCATACATACGGCGCACCTAGGTATTGCATAGAATATATTGCAACATCAGTAAATACTACGATTTCTTGACGGGTTTGCACCGCAGTAATAATCTGTGAACCACGACTTAATCTATAATTACCAGCTTGATTTGTAATTTGCGGATACCATACAGTAAGATTATTTTGGTCAGACCAACTAATTAACATTGGATCTTGAATGCCGTTGCCTAGTGTATCTGTACCAAATGCAATAACAAAACGACTAGCATCGGACACCATAACAAAATTACAAATAGTAGGGCATGCAGCCGTACCAGCATCTGTTCTCCAATACGCAATAGTATTTTGAGTGTTTGTGTTAGTTGGGGATAAAACTTGCCCCACGTTATAGATGTTGGGGTTTGTATCTACAACCCAGTAATAGATAGGTCCACCACGAGGATTAAATACTAAATTCTGTCCGTAGTTTGCTTGACTCCATAAACGTAATTGAGACCCAATACCTAACCCAGCAGGAGCGGGACTTCCCCATCCTGTACTAGAGTATCCGGTGTTAACTCCACCCCATCCGCCAGCACCCCACCCAGCATTTTGTGTATATGTCGCGCCACCCGATGTAATTTGATATGTTGCAATTGTAGAACCGCCACCATTTCCAGTATCGCTTGAATTGGCTGTAACTGAAACTGTAATTGAATATTGGGATGAAGAAATGTAGGTAACTTGATACCCTTGAGCTTGATTTAAAATCGCCGCAGTTACATTACCACCTAGCGTAACGGCCCCCGTAAAGGACACAAAGTCACCAGACTGCGCATTATGTCCACTTTGAGTAACAATAAGAACAGAAGAGCCATTGGTCGCAGCAAAAGTAGCAGCACCAGCAGATGACACCGCGCGAATGGGAGTAATATCATAAATAACACCACCAGTACCTTGCTGAATATAAATCTTTTGGTTAGTGCCAATGCCTAAGTAGTTATACCCATTTAGCCCAATCCAGTTTTTTAATGAGCGAGCTACACCAACATAGGAGTTACCTGTGCTTACTTGACCGCCATCTAATGTCCATCCACCAATTTTTTCTACTTGTCCAGAACGAAACCTAATTTTATCGCCCGCATACCATCCACCTTCGTTAGCAAGAGTTGTGCCTTCTCTATTTACTCCGGGGCGCATGACAAGTTTTTGTAACATTTAAGCCACCATTTTAAGTGCAGATACTTCTACTGAAGCAACACGATTAAGCCAGCCATGCTCATATGTAGGATTGTTTAAAGATTTGTAATACTTCTCTTTCGTATCTGTAAAACGTTCAATCATTTGCTTGGCAGGAATATTATGTATAGCCGATAAACTAAGAGGGCCCAGCACTCCATCAGGGGTAACACCAATTGCTTCCTGTAATAATTTAATTGCTCTACCGGGACCTGTATTTACAGCAAGATCAAACGCCATGTAGTCAACACCAGTAGGTAATTCATCGCCATGCACTACATCCCAATATTTACGTTTATAAAACGGCGCTATTTTTTCTGATGTTAATGCCCTCATATCATTCCAAGTAACAGGGTGTCCAACATAAGTTTCCCATGCCGCCTGTGTCACGCCGAGATTTGTGCAGCCTGCCCTACCATCTGGTAGTTTATTCCCATCATCATGCGGGTCAGATTGAAACCCAGCTTCAGATTTAAGCACGGATACTAGAGCTTGTTCAAAGTTATTTATCATTTTGCTGGAGTAGAGTTATATAACATTTGATCTTTATCTTGAGAGCTACGACTTGAACCAAACCAAAAAGATACAATAGCCACCCAAGCGCTTCCAAGCGAGCCCAACATAATCATCAATTCATCAGACTTTTGAGCATATCCCATCATTAACGCATAGAGAATACCAAAAAACCCAATAGTAATACCATATGATAAAACTGCTGGCACATGCGATTTAGTAGTAGACTGCATATCACGAGCAGACTTTCTATCGTCCGTAGCTAACTTCTCAAAGTCTAAACCTAGTTCTTGTGTTTGCTTTTGAAACTCAATCTCGGCAATCTTAATCTGCGCTATTTGATCCGAAGTCATCTTGCCGCTATCAATAGTATTTTGCACATCTTTTTCGTCAACGCCTAATACTTTAGATATAGCGGATACGGCTAAGCCTGCTAATGGCCCACCAAGTGCTGTTGCTATTGTAGGTGCTACTTGTTCTAACCAAGACATCAGTATTTCCCTTCTTCAAAAATATTTACAAACACAGTATTATCTTCTAACGCTTCAATTTCATGCCATTCGCCAGCGGGTAAATTTAATGGCTGACTATTTTTGTTTAATGTATAACTACGACCTTCTAAACTAACTAAACAAGATCCACTATGGCAAACTGTTGCATGTGAAAATATATGTTCATGTTTTAATAATCCTTCACCTATGTTTGCATGGTACACATTAATTTGTGCAGACGCATAGGTAAAAATATGAGCTGGTATGATATTAGTAATCATTATGCAGACTGTAAACCTGTTGATTTGGGTTGTGGCGGGGCAGTATAAGGTGCAATTTCCCCAAACTCACCTGCTTTTGCACGGTTATAAAGTTCTACGCCATAAGACGTTGTATCGTATGATGTAGCATTAAAAGGTAGTACTTCATTAAATTCTGCAAATTTTACATCTAAATAAATAGAGTTCCCATCTGCTGATGAATAACTTGGATTTGATACTGATTCAATTATTAACATAATTTTCCTTTAAGCAATACGAACACATAAAATATAGGAAGTATAATAACAACCTGCAGCGGAAAGTGCACCTGTGTATCCCATAACTCTCCAAGTTCCAGAGCCCGATGGAATGTTAAATGTAGTTGCTGAACCTGTAGAGCCAACTGCATAGGGCCTAGCACAATAAGTTGTTGGGGAACCAATAGCATAAGTACCTACAGCATTATAGGTTGTGGGGGGAGTGTTAGATGCTACGGCTGTAGTTACAAAAGCGGTTGTTGCTACTTTTGTTGAGTTATCGCCTGTAGTTTGAGTTGTTGCAGTTACGTTAGAAGCAATTGTCCCCCCTGATACTAAATTTGTTGCGTTAGTAGCATTAGTTGCATTTGTAGCAGAACCTGTTGTTAAACTTGATGCCGTACCTGTAAGACCTGTGCCCGGACCTGAAAATTGAGTTGTTGCTGTAAACGTTGTTCCTTGATAGGCATTGGCTGTATTCAAGGCATTTGCAGTTGTTGCAGTTGTTGCTGTAGCGGCATTACCACCAATACTTAAATTTGCTACTGGGGTCGTTGAAGTTACAACAAATGGCGCAGTTCCCGTTGCTATTGTACTTGTGTATTGTGTAGCAGATACAGTACCTGATACAGATAAATTACCTGAAATACTATTTGGGTTGCCAACTAGGTTGTAGTTAGTACCATCACCATATACTGTAACAGTTGCGCCATTTAAAATAGTTACCCCAGTACCAGTAGCATATTTAATCTGAATACTCTGCCCACCGGTTGTAGAGTTATTAATAATGTAAATTTTACTTGCTGATGCGGGGGCAATAATATTTCTAGTAGCCGTTAAACTTCCGGAGCTTGTCACTACCAATACAGCACTTCTTGCTTGGTCTACTGAGCCATTGTTTGCGGTTAAAGTAATATCGGCATCGGTTGGAAAGTTGACTGCTGGGTATGTGCCACCAATATAAGGCCCACCTGATACACCAGCAATTGCCTGTTCTATGATTGTACCTAAACTACCATTGGTTGTAGCGCCCCAGTTACCGGCTTGATCGCCTGTGCCAATCAATTCAGTTCGTAGGTTTGTTGAGTATACTGATGACATAATTATCCTTATTGACTATTATTTATAGGTGACCACACCGTAGATACGTTATTATTTATTGAGCCCCAAGTTACAGATTGGCTATTATCAATTATTCCCCATCCACTAGTAAGATTACTATCTAATAATACCAAATTTTCGACAACATTAACAGCATAAACTGTACCTGTAGTTCCAGTACTTATATCAAGGACAGAAATATTTTCTGTTACAGATGCAGTGTAAGCATTGCTAGTATTACCCGTTGAAGAATCGGCTAAACCAATGTTTTCAACAAGGCTAATTTTGTACGCAGAAACAATTATCTGACTATCTGCTGAATTAATATTTTCACTTACAATAATACCATAAGTTGAACCAACAGTTTGACTATCTGCTGAACCTACGTTTTCAGTTACAGATGCAGTAAATACACCGCCAGTAGTTCCTGTAGAAGAATCACCTGAACCTACGTTTTCAGTTACAGAACCTGAGTATGCAGTCGCAGTAGTTTGACTATCTGACGAACTTATGTTTTCAGTTACAGAAGCAGTATAAGAACCCGAAGTAGATGCCGTTGCGGAATCAGCAGAACCTATGTTTTCAGTTACAGAACCTGAATAAGAAACGCTTACTGTTTGAGAATCAGCAGAACCAATGTTTTCAGTTACAGAACCTGAATAAGAAACGCTTACTGTTTGAGAATCAGCAGAACCAATGTTTTCAGTTACAGAACCTGAATAAGAAACGCTTACTGTTTGAGAATCAGCAGAACCAATGTTTTCAGTTACAGAACCTGAATAAGAAACGCTTACTGTTTGAGAATCAGCAGAACCTAAATTTTCAGTTACTGTACCAGTATAAGCACCGCCACCGCCTGTGGTATAAGTGAAAACAATAATACCTGCGCCGCCAACACCTGATGTTGAGCCTGATCCACCGCCACCACCGTATGCTCCAGCTGCACCACCTGTTTGCCCATACCATGCTCCGCCGCCACCACCGCCTGGACCTGCTGTACCACCTGCTGTTGCAGTGTATTGAGAACCTGTTGCGCCCGCTCCACCACCACCACCAGTAGAACCACCACCACCGCCACCAGTACCTGCTGTACCTGCCGTGCCCGGATTTGCTGCTGCTCCACCACCTGTTAACGATGTGCCATTACCATAACCATTACCACCATTGCCTGATGTAGATGAAGATGTTCCATTACTACCTGCTGAACCTGCCCCGGGAGCGCCGCCTGAACCACCACCACCACCGCCACAAGCATTTTGTGCTGTTGTATTACCACCTTTACCACCTGCACCACCCGAACCTGCTGCACCACCACCGCCTGGATAACAACCAGCAGACGATTGTTGCCCTGTTACAGCGTTATCACCACCATTACCACCTGAGAATTTTGTGTCACCTACAGATGCAGCTGAAGTTCCACCAGTACCGCCTGTAAAACTTGTAGATGTTAAACCTGCTTTGGCTAAAGCACCATTTGATGTAGACGAAGGAGCAGCATTTGTTGCGGCATTAAACCACGTATCACCGCCTGAAACAGTAGCACTACCTCCTGCTCCAATACTAATAAACGCAGAACCACTTGCAGTAAGTCCTGTTACCGATGTTGATTTAGCATACGCACCACCACCACCACCGCCAAAATAACTTGTTGTTGCTCCACCACCACCCGCACCACCTCCGATACACTCTACAGATACTAAAGAACCAAAGTCCGATGGTATCGTATAAGAAGTGCCCGAAGTGATGAGTACGACTTTAGTTGCCATTATTTACTCTGGGATTTGTGGTGGAGGAGGCAACGGTTCAGGAGGGTTTGGATTAATAAAATTTACACCATTCCAAAAATACCCAGGACCTGCGTAGTTGCCATCCGCATCAGGGTATTCTATAAGGTACATGCCCTCTGGAGCGGGGTCAGTAGGTTCACATACAATGATGTTAACTACTAACCCTGTAGAATCGACAACTGCACAGGTAGTCATTTGCCGCCCTCATAAAGATTAACTTGTTGCGGTTGTAGAGTATGTAACAGTCAATGTATCGTTAACTAATACAGCTTTTGATCCGCCTGAGAAGTTTCCTTCTGAATATAATGTACCGCTTGTATTACTTAGTGTACTTACTGCACCCGTTCCAGTTACTAAAAAGCAACCATAAACTGTACCAGCAGTAGTTATTGTAAAAACAATACCTGTAGCAGTAGAAGTTGTTACGTTAGATGGAGTTGTTCCTGAAGATGAAGATGATGCAAATGATGCTGTTCCACGAACTGCTGAACCGCCAACTGTATAAGTAGTAAATTCACCAGAGTTTGTAGTAACTAAGGTAGTCATTGTGTCAGTTGCTGCGGGCGTTAAACTTACCTTAGTCAAACCTAAAAATGGACCAACAACGCTATATGCAGAACCTTTTAATAGGGTATCTAGCATTAATTGCTTGCCACCTTGCACTACTAAGTTTTCTGCTACATCTTCCCATTTAAAATTGCCATCTTTGTCACGGCAAACAACGTTATACACGCCTTCCATACCAAATGGTTCACCTGATTTTTGATTGCGAGATACAGTTACTACTGCGTTATCTCCAAAACCTGCTAATTCGTTGTTCATAATTGCTCCTAATTAAGAATGATAACAGCTGTCGTAGACGTAGCTGTTGGAAAAGTTACTGTAAAATTACTTGATGTCTTATCTGATCCAAAATCTAATACGCAAACCGCTGCGTTTGTACTGCCATTATAAATCAAAGCCCCTCTAGCAGTAAAGCTAGAACCACTCCAAGTAACATTTTGAAACGATACATACGCCGCGCCATTCGCACTTGCTGGCACGATGTTGGTTAAGGTTTTTCCCCCTGCTGTGTATCCCGCTCCAGTAACTTCACCGGAAGTAGTATAAGCAGTAGTTGAAGCGTCCAAATTAGCCAAAGATGTATAAAGTGCAAGGCGATAGGTTCCACTTGTAAAATTCTCCAACCCATTTAATAAATTCTGTTTAAATATAGTACATTGCCCTTGTGTAATTGCCATTATACTACCTCATAAATATTTGACTTTGTTTTATTTTCTATCTCGCGCATAGGGCGTAAATTGCTAGGAACGTGCAACCCTGATACTGTTTTGCCTTGAAGTGGAATAATATGGTCAACATGCCACGGCTCATTATTCTCCCTTGTTAGCATTGCGGCAATGGAATAAATACATTTAATTTTTAATTTATCAAAATCTGTCAACCATTTTGGTGTTCTTTGTAACTTTGCTGCTTTTCTACGCGCTATTATTGCATTTATTTTACCAGGGTTATTTTTTTGCCAATTAGATAAACATAAAGCAACTTTTTCTTTATTTTCATTTTTCCACACATGGTTTCTATCTAAAATCTTGGTAGAATTTTGTTTATAATTTTCTCTTCTTAAAGCGTTTTTGTGTTCTTTAACATCTACTGTTTTATTTTTTTCTAAAATATTTTTCTTGTTTAATTCATAACTCTTTTTAGAGGCGGCAATAGCGCAAATTTTACATCTTCTTGCTTTTACATGGTAACTATCCATGCTTTTACTTATTTTGCAAGTTGAACAGATTTTTTCTATCATATAACCCCGCCTTTAGGAGCTACATTTAATTTAAGCTGCCCATCACGGTAACTATCACCACGCTCTAATGCATCACACAATCTACGTAATTCATTTAATGCTTCATCGTATTTAGCCTTATACATCGTAGCAATCTCGGCTTCTGCCTTCATAAATATAGTAGCTTCTAATAACGCACCATAAAACAGTACTGGGTCATAGTTATCACCTAGCCAAGATTCACCAGCAGTAACAATTGATGGTGGGTAGTAAAAGTAATGCATCTCTACGGCATAGTTTTGATCTGGTGTTGGGCCTAGGATATAAGACAATGCATAGTTATTACTTAACTGCGTACCAAACAAAGCGTAGTATTTAGGTAGACCGGTAGATGTTGGCCCAGGGTATGCTTCACGAATATAACTAACGTCTTTGTTTAGGATATAGTTATAATTACCAGAGCTATCAATTACGGCAAAAGAATAAGCAGAAAGCCAGTCTGTTGGTAAAGATAAATATGGATTATTTGCTGTTAAATTTCCAGTAACATTTTTCCGTAAAGCCGGTATGTTAATTGCGTTATAAATACGTGTCTCTGCTTGTGTAATAAAGGTATTAACTTGGGTATTGCTCAGCGTAGTTACAGTTGTTACACCATCCGTACCAGTAAAGGTAGTGCTTGGAAATTCATTTTCCGTATAAGTTTTGACGGTGTTAAATAACTGTGTATAGTTCACGCCATTGGTCCTCTAGCAAGTTTACCTTTAGTTTGTTTACTTCTACCACGCACTTCAATACCAGATGTTTTTACATTGTTATCGGGATATCCTGATCCAAGTACGTCTGATTGCTTTAACGCTGCGCCTGTCATTTTGTGTGGCTTAGCATACGCTTCAGCTGGTTTATCATTAATTTTAGCCATGATTATTTACCTGCCCCTTTTAGCTTTGTAGAGCCAAACTGATTAACCAGTTTGGCGCGAACACGTCCGTGTTGTAACATCTGCTCATTAGTCTTACCACCATTAGTTTTTTTAACGGATTTAGCGCCTGTTTCACTACCTGTTTTTTTATCTTCCATGTCCTACTCCTAGTTAATTGTTACACTATTAGTAACGCCTATTGATTTTAACGCATTTGGTGTTTCATTAAAATCATATTTCATCCCAACTGGATTCCAACCCCATTGAATCTGTCTACTACCACCGCTAGGAAAACCGTTAGAATCTATGCCTGACTGGTAATAGCTACTATCTCTTCTTGGTTCGCGTACAGCTTGCGGGTCTTCGACCGGATACATACCTAATTGTAGCTGCGGATGATCTGGGTCCCAACACTCTGGGCAAACTTTTAAATCATATTTCTTAGTCTTAATTACTTCTTTTTTAAGAACTGACAGCTTAAACCTAAAGCCACATCGATCGCATTGTGCGATTGCAAACTTGCCGGATGAGAACTGATTAGGCACACGCTATCTCCTGTTAAGCAATAAACTGTCTACGTGGTACAAATCTGATAGGGGACTTATCTCTGTCTTCAGAAGATGCACTATCCCATGCTTCATCATATTCTTGTTTACGCATGGCAACTCTATCCGGGGCAAGTTTAATTGCTAGATAATAGGATAAACCCGCTGTTAGGGCGGGTATCATGCGAAACGGTATATCAAATGTGTTAACGCCGTTGCCAGCATCTTGTATACGGCGTAATCTCCAGTAAACAAATGTGTATGTTTGTGATCCATCTGGAGTAGGCCAAACAGTTATTTGTGGTGCGTCGACCCCCGTTGTAGCGTCCGCGTAACTTGGGGCTCCTGTAAGCGGATATGTTGCTCCAGACTGCCTATTAACCCATACCTGAATAGGTCTAGCTTGCTGTAGTTTGTTTGGTATTGTTGCGTATGTAGACACAGAAATACGTGAAATAGTTAAGTCAGATTGATTATTCTGTTGCCCTGAGTTTGTACGAACAACATGCTCAATTAAATCTACCGTGTCTATAGGTAAAGCGTATGTATTAATTCCTTGTACTAAAGGTATCTGTCCTTGTTCAACAGTCCAAAGATTAACGCCGCGGTTAGCCCAGTCAGCAAACAACAGATTCATAGACCTACGCGCTGTGCGCATATCGTATCCGGTACGTAGTTCCTGCCCGCAACGCTCGAACGCTTCCTCAACTATTTCAGTTAAGTCTAAGTTAAACGATTGTGTGCCTGAAGTTGTCATTTTTTACCTTGCTTTAGCCGTTTTTACTGAATTGGTGAAATCGATACTGGATGGGGCGCCTTTACTTCCGGGCTTTCGCATTTTTTCACCAGACCCCGCAGCAATTCTAGCTTGCTTTTTATGAATATTTTCATAAAGCCCACCTTTTTTAATGCCCGGCACAGGCCCACCTTCAGGCGCAGAATTGTTTAAACCTTTAGGTCGTTTTGAGGGCCTTACTGCGCCCATACCCCGACTAGGTTTCATTTTGTGTTTTTTCCATGAGAAGGCATACATACATCGCCCCCTTTAGCCATACCGCCACCACACATAGCTTTTACATGCTCATGGTGCATTTTATGCCCAGCGGATTCTTTACCGTAGATGTTACTATGGTGTTTAAAAGAACCTTCTTCGTGCTGTTTAACATTGTCTACGTTGTGCTTAAACATATTAACATCCTTTCTTTGCTATACCGTAGCCGCGAGTAGCTACCCCGCCAGCTGCCATTTTTTTCATGCTTTGAATGCCGACGGAAGGGCCTGAATCACCAAATTTTTTACCTTTAGTATCCCCACGTTTTTCAACTTTACTTTCGCCAAACTTTTTAAGTTTGTTTGAACCAGCTTCAACGTCTTTACCCATTGTACGTGGGCCCATTGTTTCTGCTACGCCGCCTTTTTTCATGTTCATACTCCCCATTGTTTTACCTGTTGGAAATAATTTACCTACTGAATTAGGTTTACCAGTTACACCACCTTTAGCCATTTTTTTAATAGGTAATCCACCTTTTTTAAGTTTAGATAAATCAGTGTGTTCGCCTTTATGCTCTTGCTTATCGTGCATACCAAAAGCTTTTTTAACGATTGCTTTATCTTGTTTAATGTCATCTTTCATTGATTCTTTTTTCATAACTCCACCTTCTCTAAATTTTCTGCCTTTATCGGCTTTTTCAAAATCACGACCAACAGATTGCGGTACGCCCTTTTTCTTTGCCATAGCAGGGTTATGAGCAATCATTTCCATAAAATTATGTTGTTTTTTACTTGAACTTGGCACGGGTTTTACCTCTTTCAGCTACTCCATCATAAGGACACTTTGACACTTTACCGCCTTTTTTCATTTCAAAATTAGGATTACGTGTCATACCATTAACAGGTAACGGCGCTCCTGCTCCGCCCATACCACCACGTCCAATTCTAGGGTTTATTAGTTTTTTTTCAACTTTATTTTTAGAGTCGGGTATATCAAGGTCAAGCGATTGTTGTCTAAGGTCTCTTGGTTTTTTTTCAACTTTATCTTTATCTCTTTCTTCTTTAAATTCTTTCTGTTTGGCATTTTCTTCCGATACCCATTTTTGTAGTTGGTTACGATCCATGTCATAGCCGTCCATCGTAAAGTAACGACTTGGAGTATCTAAACTCATTTCAGACTGTTTTGGTTTTGCCATTTTATTTACCTCGCAATAAGTTTATTAATTTTGTCTTCAAGCTTGTTAAAACGCTGGTCAATATGCTCAAGTATTTTGTCAATTTCTGCTTGAGTGACACTGTCTCTTGCAATTTCTTCACGGGCTTCTGCTTTAGATTCAGCCATACCACCTTTAGCCATTTTTTTCATTTCGCCACCTTTTTTAAATTTTCGACCCTTATCGGCTTCACTAAAATCTTTACCGACAGACTGCGATACTCCTACTCTTTTAGCTGCCTTTGGATCGTGGGCAACCATTTCCATAAAGTTGTGTTGAGCTTGTGATTTACTTGGCATTATTTACCCCACGCGCCTTGAAACAAATTTGCTAATAAAGCGCCAACTAAACCAAAAGCGCCGCCTACCATCATTAGTGTACGCCATCCACCATGCGCTGTTGCCAACGTTTTTTCAATAGCCTGTAAAGACCTTTTCATCTCCGTCATTTCAGCTATCATTTGATCCATATCGGCTTGCAAATGCACAATATCGTTAGCATGTGTAGCTAATTCTCTAGCGGTTTCTATTGGGTCCATATCGCTCATTAGCATTTCCACCTTTTTAAGCTAGCGGCCTTCCTAGTAGGCTTGCCGTTCTCATCTTTCATTGGTCCTGGCATACCGCTCATCCTCGCACAAAAAGACTTTTTACGTGGTCCACCTTCTGGCTGAGGAGCTTTAAGATTTGATCCAGTCGCTGCATTATACTTCTGCCTACCCTTAGCAGTAAGTCCAGCCCCTTTAGAAACCGGGAGTTTTTCGCCTCTTCCAACTGCAAGGTTGGGTCCTTTCTTCTTAGTAGCCACATTGATTATCCATATTGAATTGTTTGGAATGAAATATTAGTCTCAACAACATATATACCCGTGTTTGCCAATACACCTTCACCGGAAAAAATAACTTGGAATGGTTGCACCGCTGTACCGGTATTGTATCCGACCATCCATCTACCAGTGCCAGAATAAATACAGCTTGTGCCAGTCGCTATTGTTCCAGAGTTAATATCGGTAATAGTAAAAGTATTGGCATCTACAACAGTAATTACATAATTACCAGCAACAGGAGAAACTGCCGAAGCTGGACTGTATGTAATACCCACAATATTGCCAGTAGATAGACCATGCGCTGTTGAAGTTATAGTAAGGGTATTGCCGGAACGTCCATAAGTAGCATTAACTGGCGCTACAGTTGTATCAAACAAATCAATACCGCCAGCCGTTCCTGTACCTAAATAAATTAAATTTTTAAGACGCGTACGCCCAAGAATTGCAAAACCACTGCCGCTAAAATGGGCCGATTTTACATCATATTGCATTGTCATAATTAATCTCCTTAGCTTTTAAAAAGGGAGCCGGAGCTCCCAGAGAATTAATTAATCAAAATTACCATATGGGTAAGTTGTCAATGTACCGATGTTATTATCAGGTTGTGTGTACTGTAGAGTAAAGTCATAACGACCAGTCGTTGCAGTCGCAGATAACAATGCAGTACCAACAATAGCAACTGTAATAACAACTTGAGAAATATTTGGCTGTCCGTTAGCTTGTAAAATATCTGTAGAAGTTGCAGTTTGATTGATAATTTGTGTACCAGTAAATGTTGCTAATGCTTGACGACCTACTGCTGAAATTGCGCCTGTTGCAAAATATGTTGGAGTACCTGCGGCAGCTGTGTAGTTATTTGATACATAAACAGTTTGTGAAGTAATGGCTGCTGTACCGCCAGTAACTGCATATAGAGCCGCAACGTCAACATAAATATTATCTAAATCTGCGCCAGCTGGAATATAAAGAACTGCGCCGCGATAAATGTTTGTGTTTGTGTCTGCTGGAATAGTTTGAGCTACTGAAGGGTATACTGAACTTGATGGTTGATATACGACACCGTTTACGTTTGGAATTGTATTAGAGGTTACAAAGTTACCAGATGTACCAGCGTATGTGTTTGTACCGGCGGTTGTATTAGAAAAGTCTAAGTCTATGTTCTGTACTAATTGGGAGTAACCTACGTTACGTAATGCTCCAAAACGATTATCGCCAGATAGAATCGGGCCTTCAAAGGTTGCGCGTGCCATAATAAATTGTCCTTATGCAAAAGTTCACTTATATCAATCGTTGCATCGTCTGCTGGGGCAGTCCGATATAAGCATCACCCAGTTACACATAGTATACAATATTTTTATTTTAGTGTGTAAAATATATAAATATTTTAAAGGGTAGCCTATGCCGTATAAAGATTTAGAAGTTAGAAAGCTAAAGGCTAAAGAGTATTCAAAAAAATACTACAAGGCAAATAAGAAAAAAATAATCAAAAAGAACTTAGACTATAAAAAGAAATTAAGGGTTCTATGGGCGGAATTTAAAGCTACACTTACTTGCCAGCATTGTGGCGAGACACACCCGGCCACATTTGATTTTCACCACATCAAAAAAGACATTGCGAATAAAAGAGTATCAGAACTTATACAATGGCAAAACTACAGCGGTGCGCGAGAAGAAATAAAAAAATGCATTGTGCTTTGCTCTAACTGCCATAGAAAACATCACGCTAAAGAAAGAAAAAACCTCGCCTTGTGAGCGAGGTTTTATTGGGAACGGCCATTTGATTAGAATGAACCTGAAGAACCCCAGATGCCTAGTGGATCAGACCAACCGAAAGAATAACGCTCACGTGCCTTGTAACGAACGTTACCTGTATCGAAATCACCGTCCATTGAAGTAGCCATAGGCATACGTTCAAAGTGCTTGAGTCCGTTAGGTACATCAGTTAACAAGAACCATGCATTAATGTCTGTCAAGAAGTGGTTAATTGCGTAACCTTCAGGAACAGAACCGTTGTTTACGATTGCGCTGATATCGTTATTGTTAGTACCAACACGAAGGTTAGTTTCTAGCAAACGAGTAGCAACGAATTGTAATGCAGGTGGGAGGATTAACTTACGTGGTTTAGCAGCGATTAACAACCCGCGCTCATCAGTCCATGCAGCGATTTGAATAACAGCATTTTCCAATGAAGTTTCGTTCAAATCAACAGGTGTAGATGGGGCGTTAGAGTTGGTTCCACCGTTAACAGTTGGGTGAGCTGTGCTGAACAAAGGCACGTTATCACCGCCGTTATACTGGTTGTTAGTACCAGAAATAAAACCGTTGTTTAATACAGAAGCCGCTTTAACTTGCTTGGTATAAGCCATAGCACGAGCAAGAGCTTTAGTGTAACGTGCAGACAAAGAGTCATACAAGTTATCTTCAATCGCTTCTTCAGTGATTGAGAAACCTAAAGCAATGGTTTCGTGTGAGTAGCGAGATGTAAAAGCTTCTTGCGCATTGTCATAAGCAATTTGCGAGCCTTCAGATTTTACTGGAGCAGCGGAGAAACCAGAAAGTTTGGTTTCTTCTTCGAATGAACGCTCAGATTTCTCTGTTTCGTACAATTCTTTATGCTCTTCGCCGTAGCGTTTATACTCAAGACCAAACAAGGCATTGAGGCCGGGGAGTAGCTCTTTTAGGAGCTGTGAACGTGAAATAGCCATTTTTTAGCTCCTTAGTTAGTTGTACCAGACGCGTTATAGTAAGAGTGCACGCCAAAGTTAAACTTGACGATACAATCTGTATACGCATCACCTGGGTTAGATGGGAAGTTTCCACCAAATGTTGAGCTGTTGTTCACAAAATCAACGATTTTCATTGCTAAAGCGCCGGTATTAGCTGCACTAGAAGCAAGAGCAACGACTGAGTTACCAGTTACAGTGCTACCTGTTGAGCTAGAAGTACCAGCTGTAAAGTTTGCTAATGCAATTGTTTTACCAATAGCAGTTTGTGGGATAGAACCCAAAGACTGAACTTGGAACAATGCGTCTGGATCATCCATTACACGAATAAAGATATTTGTGTAGCCAGAAGTAACAGCGTTAGCTGGTAAATACTGAGCATATAAAGGATAGCCAAGTTGTTGACCTGCTAATTGATAACGAACGCCAATACACACACCGACTAAACCAACAGAAGATGTTGTAGGAGTTGCTGTTACCACTGTTGGCTGACCAGCAGAAGCTGCGCCAATTTGAACCAAGTCACCGTTATAGATAGCCGCAGTGTTATTAACAGTTAGTGGAATCTCACGAATCACACCGCCGTTAAAACTTTGACCACCGATAAGGTTAATTGGCTTTAACCCATACGGATTAGATGTTGTTGCCATTTTAAACCTCCAAAATTAAATTATTTAGAACCATTACCAAAACCGCGTCCTCTAGTTACTTCCGATTTATTGTTAGTAAATAAAGGCATACGGGCATCATTGTTGCGCATAAAGTGATTATCTACTGAAGACATTTGGTTTTCGGCCACATTAGCGTAGTGTTCTTGTCTAGCTTCCACCATTTCTTGTGGGGCTTTACATAAAATTAATCCACCAATTTCGACGTTTCCGTCTTTGTTTCCGACAACCTGTAATTCAGGATGATCTATTGCTTTTACGGGTACCCAGCCTTCACGGAATTTTTGAGACATGTTGGTGTGATTTGATTCACCTCCAACTTGAGCCGCAAGATAACGGAATTTAAATCCCGGTTCCGGTGTAGGGTCAGGTAGCGCGCTAGGCGGTGTATATACATAACGTGTAGGATTGTTTTCACGAGTTTCCTGATCTCTTTGAGTGCGATTATTAGCCATTACTGTTCTCCAATTTTAAAGCTTGCTTAGCGTATTCTTCATATGAAAGACCAAATTTATCTGCGATGCGTTTAGCAGTTGCAGTCAAATTAACCTGTTTTTTTGCCCCCGTGGAACGAGTGGCTGAAGCAACAACAGTTGCAGGCTTTCTAGTTGGTTCAGATCGGGCTGATTCGTCTTCACTCCTGAACATTTCAGGGAAAACTTGTTTCATGCGAGAGTCTACTCTCTCGAAATACTCGTCTGTGCGCGGGTCATACCCCGTAGCTACTAGTTTTTGGTGCAGCCCTAGTGCAAAAGCCGTAATATCTTCATAACCCGGAGACCCAAACCACTGGTTTTTTGCTTGCCAGCGCAAGGTTTTTTCGTCAAGTCTCGGTTTTTGTTGTATCTGTGCTTCTATTGTTGCATTATTTGAATCGTTTTGTAAAGGGGTTGGCTTAAAATTTTTCGCAGCTTCTAATTTTAATTTAGCTTCTGTTAATTTTTCTTGCGCTTCAAGCATTACATCAGAGTCGTAAGAGTCAGCAGCTACTTTATAGTTGCGCCTTGCCATTTCTAATTCTGCTTCTGCTTTTTCTTTTAAAGTTTCAGCAAAAGAAGCTTCACCAGACTGAACGTACTGTTTTAACCTACGATTTTCGTCAATCGCAGACTGCGCTAGCTTTTCTAACTCGTCTCTTTCTCTAGCCAAAGACTCTTTAGCCCTACGCTCATCGTGACGTGCATGAGTTAGTTCTTTAATTCTTGCTTGAACAGATTTACTATATTGCTCAATCTCTTCATCGGTTGGGTCTTCTACTTCACGATTTAAAGGTTGCGCGCGCCTGTCCCGTTCGGGGGTATCATCTTCAATAACAATATCTATGTCCGTCTCAGCATCGACATTGATATCGACTTCATTTTTGTAATTTCCATCCAAACCCAGTTCATCTGGGAATTTGTAGCCATCACTCATTTACATCTCCTATTAAGCGCGGGAAATTCCGCGGGGATCCTGAACTACACCTTCAACCTGATCATCATAGATAATCCGGAATTCTTTGCCGTGGATTTTCATCCTTGTACCGGTATACGCTCTGGTGATAACAAAATCACCTTCTGCACACCATGGGCCTGACGGAAACTTTTGCTCATCTTTGTACGCATCTGGGCCAAGTTTAATTACAAACAAAACAGGAGAGGTCAGTTCTTCAACCTTTTTTGTTTCATCTGCTTTAACCAAGCCGCTCTCGTAGGTATCACCTGCTTCAACTAAAGCGCAGAGAATCTTAAACCCGCTTGGAGAAGGCATAGACTTGGCTTTTTGAATGGCGCTTTCGTACTCTTCATCTACTGTTGGTTGTACAGGAGCGGGTGCTGTTTTTACTCCCGGTGGAAGGATTAAACCTTGTGTGGGTACTGCGATGGATTCACTCATCGTTATCTTCTTTCTGAAATATGTCTGCGAGGTCAAGTAAGTGGCGCTCTGCTAGGGCTAGACCTCGTATCACCCCACAGAGCTCTCGGTAAAGCTCAAAACTTCCGCACTGACCACTTGCCAAGTCGTCAGCGTAATTGTTCATATCTTCTCTAATTTTTTTTCTTAGGGCATCAACAAAACTGTATGCTTCATTAGACATTATTCATTTCCTTTATTTGATTTAACTTGTGCTTGCATTTGTGCTTTGTGTTTAGCAACATCAACACCCAGTCTAGCGCCCTCTAACTGCGTATTTTGCTTATCTTTACCGGCTTGCATACCTAATTTAGCTTGCTCATTTCTATTTTTGTCCATAATTTCCATCTGTTTTAAATGAATTTCATCGGCTTTAGCGGCAACATCAGCCATCATTTTTCTCTTTTTAATATCTAATTCTTGCTGTTTAAGCTGCAACTCTTGCATTTGTATCTGCAAAATTGGGTCTTGCTGGTTCTGTTGAGCTTGTTGTTGAGCCATATGCGCTTTACTTTCCTGTAAAACTTGCCCAGCAGCTTGAGCCATGAGACGACTAACTTGATTCTCAATTTCAGGCGGTAGAGTATCTTCAGGATTAGGTAAGGAAACGCCCAACGCCTTCTCAATCTTCTGTCTGTAAGCAAACCCAACGTGCTCAGCGATATGCGCCTGCATTGATGCCATGATTTGTTGAGCTTGTGGGTTTTGTCCAATTAGCTGTTGTACTATCGGATCAGTCATAGCTGCTTGGTGCACTGCAATATGAGACTCGTGGTCTTGGTAAATAAATGCTTTTAACGGTTCGCCTTTTAGAGCGCTCATGTTTTCTGTTACAGGGTCTGTAGGCTTGTGGTCTTCTGGCAACGGAACTAGTTTGTCCGCATGTTTTATCCCTAGAACTTCTAACATCTGCCTATGTAACTGTGGCAGGTTGTATATTTGAGGAGCAGTTTGTGATAGCTGAATAACAGCTTGGTACTGTACAACTCGTTGTGAAAGAGTGGCAGCATTAGGATCGGAAACAGGATGGATGTCTACCCTGTTGTAATCAGACTGCTTAATATTACGCCCGCCTTTTTCAGGGTCATACTCATATTTCTCTGGGGCATAATCACGTATTACTTCTGCTAATAGCTGGAGTTCTTGTTTTAGAGCAAAGTGCACGCGCGCTTGTACAGCGGACATTACTTTTAAAGTTCTTTCTAAAATAGCTAGCGTAGAACCCACAGGCGCTTGATTGCTCATATCGGAAATCTTTAAGTCGCCAGTAGCAGCAAACCTACGGCCTTCTTCTACAATTGTCCCTAACAAGTTATACAAGGTTGCAGATGGTTCTTTGTAAGGCAAAGGAAGAATGTTGTCCCTCATGTTGCCACTACCCAAATCTACATCGCGCCATTCGCCAGGAGCGATCGGAGTGTCATCTCCTTTAATCCGTAATCCACGGGTCTTTAATCCGCCCGGTAGGTTAGACAGTGTGCCAGCATCAACAAGCTGGCGCATAATACTAGTAGCGCTTTTAGCGAACCCGCCAACCAAATGAAATAAACCGAAACCGTAAGCGCCATAGCCGGGAATATATTGATAGTGAATAAAATGATGTCGTTTAAGTTTGACTGGGTCATCTTCTTTCCAATTTCTACGTATTGATAAAATATCGTTACTTCCACGTAACATTGTGACTACATATGGAAGCGCAATGCCCGTTTCTTCCCCGTCAACCTTGTCTTCGTATCCGGGCAGGTCAAGGTCCACATGTATCTCGTAGAGCTCAAATCTATCGTCGTAGGATGCTGAAAACCCAGTTTCTTTGTCCTTCTTATCTTGAATGTCCGTATAAAATTTCTGGGGTTCTCCAAGCTCAACCTCTCTGTAAAAGCCAGCATGCATTAATTTAATCAAGTCGTTTTTTGTCTTGCGCATTCTATGTGTAATTCTATGGCAGACAGTAATATCGCTTGTACCGTATGGAATTAAAATGTCTTCAGCGGGTACAAATACGGAAACTTGGCGCTCTAAACTCGGATCGTAATACACTTTTTTAAAGGCAGAACCAGCACCGGGTAAGTTCCACAGCATTTTTTCATGTTCTGATCGATATTCCGGCATCTTTTCCGTAAGCTGGTAGTTCATGTCCTCTTCTACCCGTTGAGCAGCTGCTTTAATCTCAGGGGTTTCTTTACCAACAATACTAGTACGCACTGGGCCTCTTGCCGGGAACGTCTCCATTATTGTCTCTGACTGGAACCGAACAACTGCTTCAGTAATCATCGGGTGGAATACACCACAAGCGCCGTCCCAAGGTTCAGTCCGCTCTTCAAACTTTAAACCGAGCAACGTAATACCTTCTTTATACATCTTCTCCCAGTCTTTGCGGGAGTCAATATCGTTCTGAATATCGTCATTTAAATCACTAGCCAAGCCCTCCATATCACTTGGGTCCATTACCTCGGCGAGGTTCTGGTTAAACTCATCTTCGCCATCGGACTCAATATCTACTTCCATATCACCGGCGGATATATGCACCGCCTCTGGGTCGTCGATCTCAATTTCAATATCTGGTTCGTCCGCTAGAGCTTCTAGTCCTTGGGGTGCTGCATAAAGTGATTTATCGACTGCCATATTATTTCCTTTTTGCTGTGTTAGTTTTGGGGTTGTACCCGAATGAGCTAGCTGGAGCTCCTGTTTTCTTAGACGCTCTATCTTTGGCCCGCTCTTCAGCAGTCATGTTATTACGTGCTTCGCCTTGTTTAGTATACGAACCATCTTCTTTCATATGGCCTCTAGCAATAAGCACCGCTCTAGCAGCAGCTTCCGGGTCTTTTGGTGGGTTACTTTGCGCTGCCATCTGTGAAGTTAATCTTTCTAACAACACGCCCTTGCCCATATGTTTCTGTGTAGTCATCAGTAGTATGCCGCTCTTCGCGCCCTAAAATATTGATCCTCTTTTTCATCCGAGTCCAAGCTAATGAACCCACCCTGTCTGTACCTAAGCAACGCTTGTGATACCGTATCCACATAGTCATCGTGCTCGCCAACTGGAAAACTGGCTACTTCTTCTACAACTTCTCTGGCCCACCGTGTATCTGGCGCCCAGACTTTACCGCTTGTAAATAAATCAGCAACGGCGTTAAGTCTCACTATCTTATCATTACCGCGCGACGGTGTAAATTCTTGTACTGGTATGCCCATACGTCTTAGCTCTTGAATCAACGGAGACCCCGCTGCCTTTTTCTCCACTATGAATGCGTCAGGCTGCCACTCTTTATAGTGCTTAAGCGCTGCTTGCTTTAAATCAGGGAATGCCATCCGGTCTTTAAATGCGTCGAGGAGAATAATGTTTGGCTGGTTTTTATCCTCATTGTTATACCATACGCCCCATGTTGTGCATGCCGAATAGTCGGCTGTCGTCTTAGTTTCAAACGCCGTATCCCAAGACTGTATAACATACTCACATTTAGGTGGTTCATCGTTTTCCCACATCATCCAGTCTTTTCTACCGATGATGGCAGCGGAGTCTGCTGTCGGGTTCTGCATGTACTGAGCGTTCCAATATCTTGGATCGATCGACGCTTTTGTATTCTTTAGCGCTTCTAGAGGCCACTGTTCTGGCCAAAGACTTTTCTCATCTTCAGTATCTTCGTTCAGGATGGCCGGCAGTTCTACCAGTTCCCAAGGCAGTGTGTTAGGGTTTTTTATCTGATAATCCAAAAGTCTACCGGTAAGGTCTAGTAGAGACCACCTAGTCATAATCACTATAATGGCACCACCCGGCATGAGACGTTGAAGCGGACCTGTCTGGAACCAACTCCACGCCGTGTCAAAAGCTAGACGTGAATTAGACTTAAAGTCCTGTTCAGAATGGGGGTCATCAATAACAAATAAATCAGCGCCACGACCGGCCAGAGCCCCGCCAACACCAGCGGCATAATATTGCCCACCTGCGCCAGTACTCCACTTGCCCGCAGCCTTCTGGTCATCCGCGATAACTGTGTTTGGAAATATCTCATGGTACTCCTCGCTCTCTAACATGTTTCTAACACGCCGTCCAAAATCTTCTGACAAACTCGCTGTATGAGTTCCCATGATGATTTTCTTCTCAGGGTATTTACCTAGAAAGTATGCCGGAAATAAATACGAACTAAACTCCGACTTTCCCATACGTGGTGCAATATTAATAATTACGCGTTTCTTCTTACCATCCACTACATCTTGAAATATTTTAGATAGGCGTTTATGTTGGGGCCCAACTTTAAACCCTGGGTATATTCTTTTAGCAAACTCGATCGGATCATCTTTAGCTAAGTCAACTTCACTACGGCGTTCCGTTTCTTCCAAGTCTTCTAGAAACTTTAGCTTTTCAGCTTTAGTCATGTGCGGTAGCGCACGTTGTGCTGCTTGTAGTTCTTCAGGACTTAACACTGTCTGTATCCTTTACTTCTGTAGGTTCAACATCAACAATGTTCGCTTTGCCCATAAACCTACCAAGTTTTTCCTTAATACGTTTCTCTAACTCTTCATCCGTAATATCTTCAGTCTTAACCGATACTCTATCTGTAAACAGCGCAATCTCAGTCACCTTGCCTAGCATCTCTAGCGCTTTTAAACGTATCCGGGCATCAGGGTGGTCGGTTTCTTTGACAATTTTAGTTACAGCCATCGATCTAATCTCTTCTGCCTGCTCAATAAACCGCCATTGATAAGCACTAACCATAGCCACGGTCGACCTAATTTCTTCTGGTATCTGTAAATTTAATAAACTTTGTTGTGCGTTTGGGTCGGCGTTCATTAAGGCAGAGAAAGCTTCTGCGGCCTTTGCTTCTTGGGCTTTAGATACTATAGTATCGTCTTCGCTGGTTATTTCTTTAAGCCAGTCCGCCGTATTTATCTGGGCGTTGAGCGTTTGTGATGCCGAAATCTTGTTGAGAGGGGTCAAAGGGGGCCTGTCCGTTTCTGGAACGGGTATAAAATCTGCTTCGTTTGCTTCTACTAAGTGCCCTAATAACAAATTGACCTCTCTTTTTTGCGCGGTGGGTTCGCGTATGGGTTGATTGTAACATTGTTTTTAAATATTTGGTATACTGGCTAGGCAAGTGCTTTCTCATTTGCTTTTCCTTTGGTAGTCTTTAGCCCTGATACATCTGTCAGGGCTTTTTTTATGGGTAGTTGTCTAAAATTTGACACTGTTAAGGTGATTTTTTACAAAATTTGACATTTTTTTGTAGTGTGGCTGAGGAATAGTGATATTGGGGGAGAGCCTATATGCTATGTATACAGGTTGGTGGGGGAGTAGTGGGGTAGAACAGACAGGTAATTATAGGTAGTAGAATGATACCATATGTTATAATAGAGTTATCTAGTAAGGAATTACTAGTGTGTTGCCAAGCCACTCCGCTTGGCTTTGTTGTTTGTGGACACGCTGTCCACACAACGCCTATGTGCTATGCACAGAAAGTAATACCAAATGAATGCTACTATTCAAACACAGTTGAACAAAGTATCTGCCTCAATCATTGCGCTGTACAACGCAGGTGAGGATTGGAAGACACAGATTGAGAAGTTCAAGCCCATGTACGACAAAGCCCCACACGCTGTACAGGTGGAGATACGCAATCATGTTGCCACACTCGTTGGCAAGTTGTACAAGACCAAGCCCATCATGCTCAAGACAGGTGTGCTTGGCTTTGAGAGGACTAGTGCCGAGAGTAAGGCACTACGTAGGGCTTTCCCTGTGGACAGAGTGTCCACAACAACCACGAGCAAACAGGTGGACAGAGTAGCACAACGTGTTAAGAAACTACAGGCTGACTTCACCAAAGCCGAGTTACGCAGACTCGTTAAGTTACTCGCTGTTTAATCAAACCCACAGGATTGGCGAGAGGGCGAGGCTTTACTGCTGTTCCCAATCCTGTCAAATCTAACCAACTAAGGAGAATCAAATGAACTACAAATCAACACAACCAGTTGTACGTATCTACAAGAAAGCAAAAGTATCAAACGCATCACAGGCGTTGAAAGATTTAAATAGCGCCTATTACTACACGCACTCTCAGTTCTATGATGTGCCTGCTGAGAGCGAAGCCGAGACTAAAGTGCTTGAGGCTATGGAGTTAATGGAGAAGGCACTCGAACTATTGGAGAGCATATGAACACATCAGTTGTATTCGCTAGGGCACTACACCCAAACGAGATAGACGAAGACGCTATTGAAATCGAGGGCAAGTCTTGGTTCTATGTAGAGTTAAGCACAGGCGAAGGGGTAGACCTCTTAGCCAAAGACATAGAGCAAGCCAAGCGCTACGCATTAGATGACTACAGCGATATCAACACCCACCACTAACCAAAGGAGAATCAAATGAACCCACATAAAAATATGTTGTATGACATCTTAGATATGCACGAACGAGGTCTTACCGACCAACAGATAGCCCGTAAGTTAAGGCTCAAGCGTAGTGTAGTAACCCAAGCAATAAAGGAGTGGCTATGAATAAGGCACATCAGCAAGCAGTATGGCTTAAGTATTCTTTCCTCGTCTTGCAGTACGACAAGGAGTATGCAGTAAAGAGATTAGCCACAGCCTATGGCGTAACAGCCAAGACAATCAACAAGATAATAGAACCCCACCTAAACAAAGGAGTAACACCATGCTAGACATAACCAAATCACCACCATTACTAGGTGCGTTGAGCGATTTGAACAATGCTCTCGGTCACACGACAGTCCTATTCTTTCACTTACTACCTGATGGTGACGAACGAGAGGCGTTAGTAACAGAGGCGTCGCAGAATATAGCGAGAGCCCTTGCAATATTGGAGAGACTATGAAAACCATAAACATAATACTGTTCTGCCTACTATTGGCAATGCCTATGTTCACCATCTTCTTCTTAACCCTTTACCCGCAGTACAGATAAGCAGTACCAACCCAAGTGGACAGCCTGTCCACATCATTTAAACTTAGGAGAATCAAATGAAAGCACTAAAGAACAACGCATCACTATGGGTGTTAGTATTCAAGAAGGACAACAAAGTCGCAGAGGTAGGCGACTACTACGACTCACTAACGAGGGCAACGAAAGCCGTTAGGAACTTAGGTGGTATGCATACACTCGACACAGGGTGGACAGCCATGACCACAGTTAAACTCGCAAGCACAATGCGAAGGGAGTTACGTTAACACGTTGTGGAGAGTTGAAAAAAGGGGTGGTTTTTGGTGTGTCCAAACAGCAACAAGTTTAGCCAAGCATCAGCCACCCTCTCAACCAAGCGCAGTAAGGAAAGCGACTGTGTCCTGTTTGTCTGTCTATATATATAAATATATTTAATTAATTAATTATATATATACCTGAGGGGTTTCAAGCCTTTTTGTTTTTGTTTCTTTAAAAGTTTTTTAAGTTAGTAATGATGTTCAAAAAACTGGACGTACGAACAGGACATGCCTTATACTCTTATAAACACAGGCTGGCAGGCTACCCAACTAGCATGCCCAATTTTTATTTACTGACAGGCACACAATAATGAAAGACCAAACACCCAATCCCCTCAAACCCACGCACGTACTGTGTTCCAAGTGCGGGCAAGTCAAGGCTGTGGATTTATTCAGACTCAAGAAGTTGAACTACGGAAAGGTTCAGAACTACTACACATACCACATAGTTCTACATTGCGCACCCTGTAGAAAACGTAAAACACCAGTACCTCCTAGCGAGTATCGAGATAAACTACACAGGCGAGGACTACCTAACGCAGTAGTAGACATGAAATATGCCGAGCGCATACAGCGTGGAAAGAAACAGAAGACTGCTACATGGCGCAAGACTATAGCCACTCAGTTGAAACCCAAGTACGACGCCATGTTAAGGGGGTTATGCCTTGAACAACTGCGTCTAAACAACTACATACGCATAGAATCTAACGCCGAGATAAAAGAATTCTTACTGCGTTACAAAGACATGCTATCTCTCACAAAGAAGTTAGCAAGACAGGCGCAGAGAGAAACCAAACAACCACTCACAGAGTGGCACGAATACATACCAGAAGAACACAAACAACTTCTGTATGCAGTACATGACGAGTTAAACCAACGCCTCGACATGAGTAAGGTAAGACCAAGTTGGATAATTGTTTAGCGCTGAAAGCGTTAATTGTTTAGGAGAAGCACAATGATACTAACACCAGCAGAGATATTCTTAATTGCCTGTATAGCAGGGCTGTCATACGCCCTGTATAAGAAGGACAAAGAGAATACTAGATTTAAATACAACCTAACCGATATGCTCATAGACCTACATGAGGGCAGAGCGATAATGACGTGTCACAACAATAGTTCGGGGGGCAAGACCATACGAGTAATACCTACGGAGGGTACAAATGATACGACTAATTGAATGGGTACTGCTAACACTAATGGGCGCTGTGCTAGGCATAATGTTTTGGTGCGCCGTATTCAACATAGACTTAGGTGATGTCACTATCATCAGAGGGCTTGTGGACAGCGTGTCCACAGGATTACACAACGTGTTAAGGAGAGAGTAATGAATAAGAAGAAACGCATAGCAGTACCACTAGACTTAGAGCCGCATAGTTTCGTAGGTACTTGTTTAGATACCAAGAGTGATGCTGACAACGTGTTACACAGAGTCAAGTATACAGTTAACAACGTAGACAGACATCACACACTAATGGCAACCGACCCAATGGACGCCATCAACAAAACCCAAGCATATTTAAAAGGAGAAGCACAATGATTATCAACTGGCTATTGGCAGTTTGGTTGAATGGAATAGCGTTTGCTTACGTAGCAGTCGCCCTGTATGTAATTATTTTTAAATAACTAAAGGAGAATCAATATGAAAGATACACAGTTCTTATCAACTAAGAAGGTCGCCGATATGACGGGCCTGTCGATAGGTAGCATACAGAAGATGACGGACACAGGTGTGTTCAGATACTACACAACACTAGGGGGACACCGACGCATACTCGCTAGTAGTGTGCACCACTACCTCAAGTCAAGAGACTTACAACTAACGAAAGGAGAAAATTAATGGGTACGTTTTATCACACAGACAAGTCAGCCATGAAGGCAGTCCAAGAGTATCAGAAGTGGCAGGGGTATGACACGCTAGAAGAAGCGCTTGAGTGTATGAAGGCATCATATGATGACTTAGACGCTGAGGACAGAAGTGCTTACGACCGAGTAACTAAACGCATGAAGGAAAACAAATGAAGATAAGCCAAGTACTGAAGTTAGCAAAAGAAAAGTTACCAACCGAAAGGTTTGTATGTATCGCCATCAGAGAGAGTGGGGCAGGGCTCATCTCCAAAGAGTATGCCACGCAGTATGTTAGGAATCTACTTGAGGGGTGTTTCACAGTTGAACAATGGCTTCAAGACAAGGCAGGGATAGACGCCAACTCAATGACGTATGAAGGTATGAACGACTATCGACTGCGTTGGGTAGACCACATGATTAACGAACTAGAAAAGGAGAGTATGTAATGGGATACAGAAGCGAGGTAGCATACGTAATACAGTTCAGCACTACAGAGAAACGTGAGGAGTACATCAACCTAGTAATAGCGTCTGGTAACGAGGGTTTAATCACAGCACTTAAAGAATGTGAAGTACCTAATGCGCTTAGAGAAGGGGATTACCAAGCGTGTTGTATTAACTTCTATGCTAGTGATGTGAAGTGGTACGACTCATACGACGAGGTCAAGGCGCATACTAGGTTGTACAAGTGGGCTGAGGAGTTGTACCCCGAAGATAGTGGGTGGCATTTCATTCGCATAGGGGAGGAGACGGGCGATATACAAGACGAGACTGACGATAATGGTGTAGAAACGCCCGAAGATGACTTCTACACCTACACTAGCATGGAGATACCATTTGGGGCGGACTACGAGCCGTTCGATTTAGATGCATTTTTAACAACACCAAAGGAAGAAGAATGAACCAACATCCAATGATTAAAGAAGTAAACGACGTATTCAACACACCACTAACCACACAGGAGAATCACATGGAAGCAATCATCACAGGCACATCAGGTAAGCAATACGTAGCAATGGACACAACACCGCCACGAGTAGACGTAGGCACACCCTCTGTATTTGAAGACCGAAAAGATGAGCCAAGTATCAAGGAGTTGTTCGGCGTACTACTAGACGTAGTGCAACGTATTGGTGAGAAGGTAGAAGCACTTGAGAGTCACTATCATCAGCAATCTGAACCACAACCTACACCACAACCGCTACCAGACCTAGCAACAACAGTCGAAACGATATTACAGCAAGCCGATTGGTTGTACGCTAAGGTATACGCTGAGGTGGACAAGCACTATGAAGTGCAAGACATTATTAAAACTAATGTTGAGGACTCTGTTAAAGACTTCGTGGAGTCTGAGGTAGACAACTACTTCTCGAATAACTTCTGCATAGATGACCACGTGGATGTAGACGACATAATTAAGGAAGCCGTGCGTGATTCGATAGAAGATGTCGTGAGAGAAGCACTAACCAACATAACAATGAGTTTCAATATATAAACCCATGTGGACAACATGTCCACTTAACTTAAGGAGAAGTAAATGCCTATCAAGGTAGAGTTGTACACGTATAGCGAGTTAAGCGAGAAATCAAAAGAAGCACCACGTATGCATTTCATAGAGAATTGGATAGATGATTGGGAGGCTCAAGAAATAATCCGTGAATGTAAAGATGAGGCTAAGGACTACGGCTTTATTATTGACAACGTACAGTACACAGGCTTTCATTCGCAAGGTGATGGCGCTTGTTGGACAGGGGGCGTAGCCGTATTAAAGTTCATCGAGAAGTTTGGTGGCGATAGTATAGGCTTCGAAGGTTGGCGAGTTCTGTACAACGAGATTAATGCAGGCGTACGTATAAACATGCTACGTTCAGCGCACAGTAATTACTACCACAGCGGTACTATGTGTGTAGATGCTTCGGACTTTGATATCCTTGCGTACGTATCCGAAAGTGGGGGTGTTTACACAGAGTCAATACTCAAAGGTATGAAGATTGGTGATGTTCTCGAGTTAATACAAGCCGACGAACAATGTCGTTACAAAACGGCTGAAGATGTACACAACTGGATGTTGGATGAGGCTAAGAAATACGCTGACCTTATGTATAGTAAGTTACGCCAACAGTATGATTATATGAGTAGTGACGAGTACATCAGCGAGGTTTATGACGCCAACGACGTGTACTTTAATAAGGAGGGAGGGAGAGTAGATGATGCGATAGTAGCGATATACCTGCACCAAACTAAACAAATCAACAACTAAAAGGAAAACATTATGATTAGCTATGACCAAGCACTAGCAGTATACAACAAAGCAAAAGCACCCAAGCGTAGTAAGCCTTGGTTAGCAATGCCCGACAACGCACGCTATCTCAAAGACGTTGGTGCTACGCACTACGCAATACACAAGAAGGCAGACGGCACTATTTACTTCCGTCTTTACAGCACCAACATTGCTACGTTCTTCCCACCCAACGAGAACGGCGAGTATCGAGTAGATGTTACGTATGCTAACACACAGACAACGTCTAGGTTTATGTGGTGGTGGGGATTACATTACCACACGTTAGACACAACATGCGGTAAGCGTGTGGCTGTGCCGTATGTATCAGATGTGTGGGGAGTTAACGCACCTCCCACCGCCACGTTACTGTTTGATGCGTCGGGTAAACTCATACTAGATAAGTCTTGGCACAGAGAGATATATACTAAGGTTGCATCGCCCGAAGATAAAGCCAAGCGTGCGCACCTACGCAAGGGCGTAGAGAGTTTACTAACGCTCAATGAGTTTAGGCTACAGTCATTCAAAGAAGGCGTTACTTTAGACTCCAATCTAGGTAGACCGTTTGGTACAGGGTATCGGAATCAGCCACATGGCATAGACCTATTAGCGTCGCACATAAAAGGGGCGCTACGTGTAGTAGACCTTGAACACTTCGACTTCAACGACAACCAGTTTATCGAGGTGTTTATGAACGCAGGGCAGGATGTGTTCAACGTACTTGCTAGTCGTCGTGTGTATAACGCTCAGCTATTCGGGTGGATATCTGCATGGAATAAATCGAAGGCAGAGATACGGGCGCTAGAACAGGAACGATTTATGAAACAGCAACCGTTTATCGACAGCATAACGCATGAGGACTTAACCAAATCGTTTACTACCCTACTGCTGAAGTTCTTCAATATCAAGGTAGGTTCAGACCTTAAGGACTGGGGGCAGTTCCCTAACAAGTTACCAAACAAATGGTATATAAAAAATAATTAAACAAATAACTTGAAAGGATTTAAAAAGTATGTAAAAATATATACATAAATACAGGGAGAGACAACTCTCCCAAACATGTTGTCAAAGAAGTAAATACATAAACCGTAATACATATAACCAAAGGAAAAATTATATGGCAATGCTATCATTCACACAGACAGTCAATCTTATCAAACGTGTTGGTCACAAGCGTACTATTATCGTGCAAGGCGAGAATGGTATTGGTAAGACTGGTTTGTTTCACTTCCTAGCCAAAGACCCGTTCTTCGCTAATCATATTCACGTCGACCCTATCGACTGTACTCAGTTGTCTGACGGCTCTGTATGGATGCCCGATATCGACAGAGAGATGGGTGTATCACGTGAGTTACCTAACGAGCGCTTCGGTGTCAATGCACGCAATCAGAAGGGTATCAACGGCGCTAGACCATCATTCATATTCTTAGACGAGATAGCTAAGGCTAAGCAGTTTATCAAGGACGTACTAGCACCGATTGTTTACGAGCATCGTGTTGGTAACTACCACTTCGTCGAGGGTAGCGTGGTGTTCTGTGCTACCAACTTATCGGCTGAGGGTTTGGGTGATTCGATTCAAGCACACTTACGCAATCGTCTCATCTTCGTTACCATGCGTAAGCCTACGCAACAAGAGTGGTCAACATGGGCTATCAATCGTGGGGGTATGGCGAGCGAGGTGTTAGCGTTTGCTGAGCAGTACCCACGCATCTTCGATTCATTCCTTGACTACGAGCAGGGTGGCAAGTTCGCAGGCAAGAACATGGAGAAGGATAACGATATGATATTCAACCCACGTATCATACAGCAGGCTTACGCTAGTCCCCGTTCACTACATGCCGCATCTGACATTGTGTTAGAGAAAGACTTCTTAGATTCAGACACGCTTCAGCATGCGCTTGAGGGTACAGTCGGTTCGCCTACTGCTGACGCTATGGGTGCGTACATTAGGTTCGGTAACGAGAACCCCGACTACCAAGAGGTGCTTCGCTCTCCTACTACTGCACGTGTAGCGGACAGCCCTGTTGCACAGATTGTTATGGCGTTCAAGTTGATTACTAACTGCGACTCACGTGAGGATGCCGAGGCTTCGACTATCTATGTACAGAGATTGCGCAACGAGATGCAGTCGGTGTTCTGTAACACAGTAGCAAACAGTACTACTAAGATTAGCAACTTCATTACAGTCGCACCGTTTCAGAAGATGCTCAATGACAACAAGATTTATTTCACAACTAAGTAAGGAGAAGTTATGACTACAGTATTTGACCGCATGACCCCCGACCAACGCTTGATAGCAGTCAACGTAGACTTCACGCATCACAAGGAGTTTGCCAAGTTATCAGGCGTTGCCTGTGTTGGTACTAATATTTTCAGCGAGGAGTTACCGACGGCAGGCACAGATGGTAGAGATGTTATCTACAACCCACACTTCGTTATGACGTTGAACCGCAAGCAGTTGCGGTTTGTTGTTGGGCACGAGACATTACACAAAGCGTTGCGCCATTGCTCTGAGTACGAGGAGATATGTAGACGTGAGCCCGAAGCTAGTAATATTGCTATGGACTATGTAGTTAACGCTATGCTTCACGAAGCCGACCCCAAGCTAGAGTTCATCGAGTGGACTACTGAGCCTGCGCCGTTATTACATCAGAAGTATTACGGCTGGTCTTTTGTACAAGTTCTCAAGGACATACTACAGAACGCTAAGAAGATACCTAAACCTCAAGGCAAAGCTAATGGTACTGATGGTGACGAGGAGGGTGATGGCAATTCGATCGGTCGTATATTTGTTGACCCCGACGGCAAGCCGATTGGTGCTCAGTTAGATAAGCATATCGTTGGTAAGCTCAAGGGTAAGGCTAAAGAAATCAACGACCGACAAGTCAACGACGCCAACCATCAGGGCAGTATCTTAGCGCAGAAGATTGCAGGTAAGGGCGTAGGTAACGGTGCGTTAGATAACACGTTAGTAAAGCGTGACACTAATTGGCGTGAGTATGTCAAGGAGTGGCTTGCTTCTATCTGTGAGGGTGACGAGTATTCCAAGTACAGTCCGCCTAACAAACGCATGCTACCTTTGGGCTTCATCATGCCGTCACACTTTGCCGAGACTACTGGCGAGGTTATTATCGCATGCGATACGTCGGGTTCTATGACGGGTCTATATCCTGTTGTATTCGGTGAGATTGCTCGCATCTGTCAGACACTTGCACCAGAGTCTGTTCGTGTGTTGTGGTGGGAGTATGCAGTAGTCGGTGAGCAAGTGTTCAAGCCTATCGACTACCACAAGATTGGTGGTCTTATGAAACCTGTTGGCGGTGGTGGTACACGTGTTACATGCGTTGCCGAGTATATCGAGTCCAACAAGTTCAAGCCCAAAGGTGTTATCTATCTGACCGACGGCTACATCGAGTCAGACTATCGCTTACCCGACTTCCCTGTGTTGTTCGGTGCAGTAGATAATGATTCATTCGTAGCATCACGTGGTAAGACAGTACGTATTTATTCGTGAGGTGTACATGCTTAGCGAGGAAGAACTCAAAGAGCGACGGAGGGCGTACAACAGTACGCCTCGTGCGAAAGAATTAAAGAAGGAACAACAAAAGAGATACCTTGAAAAAAACAGGGAGAAAGTAAACGCTTATAAAAGAGCGTATAGAAAACGTGCTGATGTATTTGCAAAAGAAAAAGAAACAGCTACTTTGTACAACAAGTCACCGAAAAGAAAGGAGAGTCAACGCAAGCAAAAAGAAAAGGCAAGAGAAACATTACCTCTTTGGTATGTTCGTGAAAAGATGACTCAAGGTACACGACTTAAGCCATCAGACATACCTAAAGAACTAGCCGAAGCAAAACGTGTACAACTTTTAATTAAACGAGAAAAACTTAAACATGAAAAACGTAACTGAATTAAGAAATGAATTGTCCCAAGTATTTAATGACCTACGTATAGGTAGCATTAAACACAAAGAAGCTGGCGAGTTAGCAAACATTGCAGGCAAAATGATTAACTCTGCAAAGGTACAGCTAGAGTATTACGCACTAGCAAAACAAACGCCTGACATTCCGTTCTTAGATAACTAATATTTATTCTTAACCGATCAAAGGAAAACAAAATGAACAATCCAAACCAAGTAGACTTATTCAGCACCCCAAGAGCGGTGTTAAACACACCAAGAGCGTTGTTAAACAGAGAGCCTGTAAAGGCAGTACCGCCTACGCCTGTAGATTTAATCAACGCTCAGTTCATCAACGGCGCTATTAAGATGTTAGAGAAGGCAGGCGCATCATACAAGATTAAAGATAAGTATGGTGCAGAGTATGGCACGCTTGTATTGCAAGAAGAAGTAGCGCCTAAGAAGCCACGCAAGAAACGCGTGGCTAGATACACACGTGGTGAGTTATCTAACTTCTACATGCAGTATTTAGAAATGAATATCGGTGTGGGTGAACAGTTCTACGTACCAACAGGTAACTACCCTGCCGAACATATAAGGTCAGCAGTATGTAGCACGTTATCAACTGTGTGGGGTGCGGCATCTTACAAGACTCACGTTGATGGCGATTTAGTTTTAGTAACCCGTTTGAAATAAGGAGATTATATGAGTGACTTAGAAAATGCAGTAATAGATGTAGCCAACATGCAGGCAGACGAGTTGTTTGCAGAGAGAGTACAGAGAGTTATTTGCGATAGTTTGGGGTACGATATGGATGGTCGAGCTTTCCCTAAAGAACAAACCATTTTGTGCCAAGCATTAGAAGGTACTATCCGAAACATAATCCATAACGAAATATCAAGGCGAGCGCAGGCATACGGCAACTCAAGTTTGCAAGGAAATGCACAACAAGGATACCCGCAGTATCAAGGTACGTCTGTATTAGGCGGACTTTTTAAATAATCAATTACTACACAAAGGAAAATAAAATATGAACGCTAGATATAACATCGACACATGCGCAATGTTGGTTGAGTTTAACGCAAGCCAATGGACTGCACGTAAGCTAGACAAGGGTACAACTGATGAGGTACTCAAGGGTAAGCAAGCAGGCGATAAAGGTGCGGCTCGTGTTAACAAGAACTTGTTAGCTGGGCGCAAGGAGTTAGAGATTATCAATCAGCTTGTGGGTGAGGTGCGTACCTATATGTACACCAACACGTTGCCGTGGAGTGATACAGGCATACGCTTATTACCTAGCATCAAGTTCATGGACTTCAACAATACTATGTCTACCTACGAGAGTAGGTTCAACGACTTAGTCACAGAGTTCATTAATGTATACCCTACGCTAATTACGGCACAGGCTATGGCACTTGGTGATATGTTTAACAGAAATGATTTCCCTGCGCCTAGTGATATTGCGCACCGATTTGATTTTAGACTTAACTTTATGCCCGTACCTACGGCAGGGGATTTCCGTATTGATGTAGGTAACGACGCTCAGCAAGAGATTAAGATGAAGCTGTCCAAGCTTGCTGACGAGCGCATTGAGAACGCCATGCGTGATATCAAGAATAGGCTCAAGGAACACTTGACTAGGATGTCGGACAGACTATCGGTCGACGTTGTTAATAAAGAAGTTAAGACACGTACGTTCCACGACAGCTTGTTACATACGGCGAATGATTTGTGTGGTTTAGTCAAGTCGCTTAACGTAACCAATGACCAAGACCTAGAGCAAGCACGCAAAGAGTTAGAGAAAGCCATCAGCGGTATTGATGTTACAGACTTACGCAAAGATATGCCTACACGTACTGAGGTCAAGGCGAGTGTCGATGCGATTCTAAACAAGTTCAGTTTTTAAGGAGAGGTATATGAGACTATTTGCAAGAGGATTCAATGCGGCTTCACGCACAGTATTCGGGCTAACGCTAAATGGTGTTGAAGTGATTAGTGATAACCCCCTACATGGTGTGATAACGCCCGAAGTAATAGCAACTCTACGTAAGAGTAATGACACGAAGATAGATGAGAAGTTACGACAACTCGGTAGTAAATGGGTATGTCACCCCGACATGCATGTCAGACACAAAGACTTAAAGGAGTATTTATAATCTATGGAAATCAAGATACCTGTGTTTACTGCAATACGTTACATGGTATTTGAGCTAGGCAGGCCCCTTCGGGGGTTTGCTACAAAGGCTGAAGCTGAGGCTTTTGTACGTGATGATAGTGACTTACGAATACATTACATACCTGCAAAATACAAAACGATCAAAGTTGAAGAAGCACCATTTTAAAAAAGGAACACATGAACATATATGAATCACAAGCAATTAGGCAACGACATAAAGTATCGTGGGCTGAGGAATACATACTTGGTATGATTAAGGCTAATGAAAATTTATTAACCAAAGAAGTCTTAGAGAAATCACTTAGTGTAATGTCTTTGGCAACAACTCACAAGTATCTGTCGTTGTTGATAGATAAAGGCTTTATTAAACATAAGTACAGTAAAGAAGATAAGCGCCTTGCTATGGTTAAGTTAACCAGTAAAGGAATTGATTTTATAAAGGAGGTATCACATGTCGCAGAGTAGAGAGATGGTTGCATTAATGAGGGAGAACGCCGCCCTGTGTACGCTTGAAGCAGAAATCATAATGGCAATTAAGTATCTTGAGGCGAGCAACGAGTATCTTGCTAGAGGTCAGTTACGCAAAATAAAAGAAGCCTTAGATGTGGTTGAAGTTGTACGCAAAAGAAATGAGATAGCACAAGGAGAGAACTATGGCGAAAACCCCTGAGAAGAAAGTGAAAGACGCCGTAACAGAGATACTTAAGAAACGTGGCGTGTACTATTTTTATCCTGTTACTGCTGGCTTTGGGCGTAGTGGCGTACCTGATATTGTGGGGTGTCATCGTGGCAAGTTTATAGCAATTGAATGTAAGGCAGGTAACAACAAACCTACGGCACTACAGTTAGCTGAGATGGCTAAGATTGATAGCGCAGGGGGGATGTCGATGTGGACTAACGAAGCTGGGCTACACGTTGTAGAAGAAGCACTTAACTTAATAGATGAAGGGTTAGAGTATGGAAGGATTTGATGAAGCGGTGAAGTGGTTAAGAGAAGGCTTAGAGGAAGGTAATATGGAGATGGTCTTGGTCACGCATAACAAAGACACAGGTACGGTAAAAATACTGGGCGTAAAGATGCAAGAGGAAGAAGTACCCATGTTGTTAATCTCAGCCGCTAATCATGTAGCAGGACACGTTGTGGACACGTACGAGAATAGAACACTTAACTAAGGAGAAGAAATGATGAAACCACATAGAAACGCAGATGTAATTAAAGCATTTGCAGATGGTAGAGATTGTGAATTTTTGGGAAATATTACTAAAAAATGGTTACCAATATCAAATTTTCGTGATTTTGATACTTATAGCTGTACAAGAATTAAACCAGAGCCAAAACCTGATGTTGTTGACTATTTATTTGTATCAAATAAATCAGATCAAGATTTAGTTAAATTAAATTGGGTTAAATTTGATACTGCAAATCTTAGGCTCATTTGGGATGGTGAAACACTTGAACTTATTGATGCAGAGGTACTCAAATGAAAACAATAATACACGTGAATCAACATGTAATAAAAACAAACAGGAAGAATAACGCAGACGATCCTGTGCTTACTGTGAAGACGTACAAGAGTAACACGTACGCTAAAGAAGTTAATATCAAAGGCGATAGCAAGGTGGTGTATTCGCCCGATAAGCCGTTGAGTTGTGGCGCACACGTATGGATCGAAACACAAGCCGAAGTGGAGGTGGTGAAATGAAAGCGTTTCCAATTTACGGGCAAAATCCAAATACACACGGTGGCATGGATTTAAGAGATTACTTTGCTATTGGGTATGTTAGCGGTGTTGTAGCAAACCCTGCTTTTAATATAATGACTTCTTTTGAAGAATTAGCCAAAACTGGTTATAACTTGGCTGACGCAATGATGGAAGCGAGGGAAAAAAAATGATACGAATACTTCCGTATGTACTAGTAGCAATGTTTTTTATGGCTTATGTTGTATGTATTTTTATATTACTAAGCGAGATACCAATGCTATCAAAAAAGGACTGCATGATAGCAGAAATAAGCCCTGACTTTACGGTTAAGGAAAAAGAATTTTGTAGAGAACTAAGGAGGAAGAAATGACGATTGTATCGGAAGGAATTTTAGGAATGCCTTATGAAATTGCAATGAGTAATGAGATGTCGAGGAAACAATTTTTTAATGCGGTACAAGAACTTATTAAAACAGAACGACAACAAGCACAAGAAATCCAAAGTCTAAAAAGCAAGGTTCAGTATTGGAAAGGAAGGGTTGAGAGATGAAAAAGTATAATATTTTAGAGCCTATCGTGTTGGGTTTCATGGGCCATTACGATACAGAAGATAGACTTGTGGATAGCGGTGACTTAAGGTTTGATGGTAAACAGATAACGCTAAACGGAGAGGTATCAATTACAACTAACAATGCTATCGATATATGGTTAGCACAAAACAAAATTGAGGGGGTTAAATGAAACAAGAATTAGATGATGCGCTATGCAAGAAGTATCCGCTTATATTTGCACAACGTAATTGGGACAAAATGGACACGTGTATGTGTTGGGGGTTTGA
>Ga0214246_1000029_pt1 | contig 62778 bp, 91 predicted proteins | sample TroBogypolimnion_41_FD_153084 | JGI IMG/M metagenome (GOLD analysis project Ga0214246, IMG submission 153084) | Freshwater microbial communities from Trout Bog Lake, WI - 29MAY2009 hypolimnion | ecosystem: Environmental > Aquatic > Freshwater > Lake > Hypolimnion/Profundal zone | place: Trout...
TTAAAATATGCGTTTTGCGTCATATTCATAGAGCTTGTTGAATAACCTAAAATACCACCAGCAGGAGTTTCAAATGCTTTTCCACTCCAAGCACTAGGAGTAACTCCAAGTCCTAGATTGCCTGATGAATCAATTCTTGCAAATTCAGTTCCTGAATCATTAGAAAAAGATAAAGTGTTTGCAGAAGGAGAGCCTAAATAAAATCCTGCAGTTGAACTGTTATAAGTTAGTTTTAATGCATAGGCTTCACTATTTCCATACAGATATGTTCTACCACCAACTACATTTAATAATGATGCTGGACTACTTGTACCTATTCCTACATTACCACCTGAAGGCTGTAATAATAACGGTGTATTTGAACCTCCAGCTATAGCTTGAATATAACCATAATAACTTCCACTAAAATTTCCATAGCCTAAATTAAGGTGATAACCAGTATTTGAAGTAGCCTCTCCAATTTGAATTTGAGTATTTCCATCTGTTCCTGATGTCGGAGTTGTTGTAGGACAAACAACTAATTTTGAACTTCCATAAGCTGTTGTAGTTCCTACTAGCAATTGACCTGAGTTGTTTAAAGTCATTGCTTGGGTAAATGTTATAGCGTTTCCTGCTGTGCCTGATGGTGCGTTATACCAGAGATGCTGACCTTGAAATTGCCAGTAATTTGTTGCGTATTGAGTTGTTTTGTAAATCCAGTTTGTGCCGTTGTTATATGCGTTTGATACAACGCCTGATGCACCTGATGCCAAATAAAATTGCCCGCTACCATAGGCAACACCTTCAATGGCTTTGTTGTTTCCACCCCAAGCACTAGGAGTAACTCCAAGTCCTAGATTGCCTGATGCATCAAGACGCATTTGCTCGCCATTGTTACCAAACCTTAAAATGTTTGATGCTGTGTTACTTCCTGCTGTTGTGCCAATAAAAGCACCATTATTAAAGAAACCAATGTTGAAGTATCCATAAGTAGCAGTACTAGCAGTATCAAGCGATATTTGATTAACAGATGAACCATTTGAAACTACTAATTGTCCGTTGGTTGGAGAAGTTGAACCTATTCCTACATTACCTGTAGATGTAATACGCATCCTTTCATTATTAGAACCACCTGATTCGGTTAAAAAAGCCATATAACCATCAGTTAATGCTGAACCACCAACCTGAATTTGACTTCTGTTATAACTTGTAGTTCCAAAAGTTAAATAACTTACATTTGTTGAAGTATCACCAGTTCTTATTGCTAATTCACCTGCACTACTAGAACCAGTTATAGTTAATGTTGTTGTATCAAATTTTAATCCACTACTAGAACTAAAAGCACTTGTACCATTTCCGTAAGGAATATATCCTGATGTTAATGTTGTTAATCCTGTGCCACCATAAGCAACACCAAGAGCATTAGTTAAATTAAGCGTATTAGCCGTTAATGTTGTGCCGTTAAATGTTAAATTAGCACTATCTTGTAATAATCCACTTGTACCTGCATACGTTACTCGACCACTTGTGAGTCCTGAGTCAGTAATAGAACTAAATGTTGCTGTTCCTAAAGACGGTTGTACGTTTCCTGATGCATCTAAATAAACTGCTTTCTCGCTAGGATAAGTTACAAATACGTTCTGTGTACCTGAAGCAAAGTTAACAGTAGAGCCAGCGTTAGATGACGATAAGATCGTTGTACGAGCAAGCGTATTTCCTGATGATGAATATGTGCCAATACCAACTTCCCAGTTTGCACCAGACTGGTCAGCAATTGTGTAGTAACAAGTATTACCATTACCTATCGCAGCAGAGAAAGTCTGATAACCTGTTACGGCACCTAATAGCGTAACCGCCCCTGTGCCTGGTGCTGCTGCTGTTTCTAAAACACGGTCTTTTAATGTCAACGCCATATGACGCTCCTAAAAATCTGTTTAAAATCAAGACGTTGCAGTGGTTGAAAATGAAACACTTACAGTATCACCTGCCGTAACTGCTTTAGCAACTGCAAAATTACCTTCTGAATATAGTGTACCAGCCGTTGAACTTTGTGTACTAACAGCACCTGAACCTGTTACTAAGAAACATCCATAAACTGTTCCACCACCGCCAGTAATTGTATAAGTAATCGCTGTTGCTGAAGATGTTGTCACGTTAGATGGTGTTGAGCCTGTAGATGTAGACGCACCAAATACTGCCGTTCCACGAACTGCTGAACCACTAACTGTGTAATTAACAAACTCTGTCCATGTATGTGAAGCCATTGTATCGGTAGCTGCAAATGTTGTACTGTTACCAATCAAGCCCAAGAATGGTCCAACTGTTGTATATGTTCCTGATGTTCTTAATAAAGTATCCAGCATTAACTGTTTACCTACAGCAACAACTAAATTAGGAAATTCTTCTGTCCACTTTAAGTTACCGTTTGCATCACGGCACTCAACGTGGTAATGTCCTTCTACGCCCATTCCTTCAGGAATAGTTACATTTGCTTGTAATGTTGCTACAGCGTTATCACCGCAGCTGGCTAATTCGTTTGTCATAATTTCTCCTAATCTGGACTGCTATAGTTAAGACTGCCTGTATTGGTTCCAATCGTTAATATTGCACTATTGTATGAAGCTGTTGGAAACTGTACTGTAAAACTAGTAGTGCAAGTTTTATCTGATCCAAAATTTAATACAAAACACGCTGCTCCTGTAGTTGCATTATAAATTAATGCTCCTCTTGTAGTAAAGGATGCTGGGTTCCAAACTGCATTATTAAACGATACATAACTTACATTATATTGTGTATTTTGTGTCGGAAATGTTGAAATAACTAAAATATTTCCACCTGCTGTATAACCAGTTCCAACTACCTCATTAACCGTGGTATATGCCGCTGTAGACTGCCCTAAATTAGCATTGGCATTATATAAAGCAATCTTATAAGTATATGGAGTAGATGCAGAAAAGTTCTCTAAACCACTTAAAAGGTTTTGTTGAAAAACTGTGCATGATGTTTGAACTATCATGAGATTACATTACCTTTAAGATTAGTATTAAGTTTAGTCTGGCCATCCCTATACGCATCGCCACGCTCCATACCATTACCAAGACGAATGGCTAATTGAAGAGCTTCTTGATATTTGTCTTCATAATATTTAACCATATCTTGTTCACCTTTCATAAAGATCATAGCCTCTCGCATAGATCCATATAAAAGAACTGGATCAAAGTTATCACCTAACCAACTTTGACCATTAGAATTATTAACTGTTACCACATTAAAACTAAATCCAGATGCAGTAGAACTACCACCTAAATAAGTAGTATTGACTGTTAATACATCACTAGCATTGTAAAAACTACCGCCATTTTGCAATTGAACAGAAGTAATTGAACCATTTGTTCCTACCAATACATCACCATATCCACCAACGCCAGACTGATTACCACTTGTAGAATAATATTGAAAAGGAACATTAGGATAAAATCCTGGTATGTAGTTAGCTCCAGCACTTGTTAATGCTATGCTTAAAATAATTCCTTGAACAATTGATGCTGGATAATAAAAATAATGCAATTCAGCACCATAAGACATATCAGGTGTTGGTCCAATAATCAACGACAACTCATTAGGATTAGAAAACTGATTACCAAATAAAGCATAATGAAATGGAGTTCCAGTTGAATTAGGATTGGGATAAGCCTCACGAATATAATTCACATCTTTATTCAAAAGATAAGAATAATTACCTGTTGTTGGATTAATAATTGCCAAAGAAAATGTAGCCAAATAATCGTTTGGTAAAGATAAATAAGGATTACTTGCCGTTAAACTACCTGTTACATTCTTCCGTAATGATGGAAACTGAACTGAGTTATAAACACGCTCTTCACATTCCTGAATAAATGTAGGAATGTAAGCAACAAACGTAGACTCCGTATTTTGAGAATACGCTTGTATCGTGTTAAAGAGCTGCTCGTAATTCACGCCATTGGCCCTCTACTCATTTTTCCTTTAGTTGCTGCACCAGCTCCACGCATTTCAATACCATCTTTTTTTTCTACTGCCATGCCGTAACTTACTCCACCCTTAATAGGATCTTTGATGTTTACATCTTTGGCAGCTTTTTCACGAGCATAAGTTCCACGATCCATCACTTCTTGACCAGTAATATGCTTTTCTTTATTGGTATGTGGATTGGCATATGCCTCAGCTGGTTCAGCAAATTTATTTTTACCAATCGTAATCTTTGGACTATTCTTAGTAGTCGGTTTAACTTGAGTAGCCATTATTTGCTCCCTGCTTTTTGATTATGAGCACGAGCTAAATTGCGACCTACTGCTTTCATCGCCTTGCTTGTCACTCCACCTTTAGCCATTTTAGTAACTGGCTTGCCTTTATGCATATGATGTTCATGTTTATGAACTTCTTTTGCAGCTTCTTTATCAGCAATCTTTACTACTTGTTTCTTATCCATGTTAACTCCTAAGTTGTTAATATTGTTACTTTACCTATTGTAATCACTAAATTCAAGTCATTGGGAACAAATGCATCTGTAAAATAACTAGCCCCTCCAACTGGATTCCAACCCCATTGCGTTTGTCTACTACCATCATTTACATAACCAAGATTATCAACATTATTTACGTTTGGATCATATGGATTCGTAAATAGTCCAGTTGTTCCACTTGCTTGATAACTTACATCAGGTCTTGGTTCACGCACAGCTTGTGGATCATTTACAGGATATAAACCTAAACTCAACTGTGGATGATCTGGATCCCAACACTCAGGACAAACTTTAATATTAAATAACTTGGTTTTAATAATTTCTTTTTTTAACTCTTTCAACATATACCGTTGACCACATCGGTCACATTCGGCAATTGCCCATTTGCCAGATGAATATTTGTTTGGCATTATCTACCTGCTCCACCATAGAATCCCATTCTTGGAACAAAACGAATAGCAGCTTTTTCTCTGTCTTCATCAGAAGCCAATGTCCATTGTTCCATATAATCAGCTTTTAACATCGCTATACGAGCAGGATCTACCCCAGTAATTTTCTGAGATAAGTAATAAGCTAGTCCAGCAACCATCGCAGATATAAATCGAAATGGTATATCATTCGTTGCCGTACCAGTTCCAGCATCTTGCATTCTACGCAATCTCCAATATACAAATGTATACTGACTGCCTGGTGAATTTGGTGTAGGCCAGACATTAATACAAGGTAGGTTTGTAACGCTTATAGGGGCGTTATAGGCATGTGCAGAAGCAGTTGTACCTGCTTGTCCACGATAACAATTTATAAGCTGTGCAGCCGTTGTAGATACGTTTGGATAGTAAATAATCTCATTATCTATCTTGATATATCCAGTTGCAGCTAATCCTGTTAAATCAGATGGAGTAAGCTGAATAGTCGTATCTGTTGATGATATACCACCATTACCATTAGAACCATTTCCAACCAAAGTATAAGATGTTGGATTAACTTGCCCAGATTGGCGATTGATCCATACTTGAATTGGTCTACCTTGTGCCAGTTTATTAGGCAATGTTGAATAAGTATCTTCCGATATACGGCTAATATTAATATCAATTTGATTTTGCAAAGTACCAGTACGAATCACTTGGCTTAATAAATCAATCGTATCAATTGGCAAAGGATAAGTAATCTGACCTGTATTCATAGGAATTTGTCCCTCTTCTACAGTCCATAAATTAATACCTCTATTTGCCCATTCAACAGTTAATATGTTTAAAGAACGTCTTGCAGTTCTAAAATCATAACCACTTCTTAACTCAGCACCGCACCGTTCGAACGCCTCTTCAATGAGTTCGTTCATGTTTAAATCAAATACGGAGGTGCCTGTAGTAGTCATTTATGCATTTTTCTAAGTGTCTCTGCTAACCTTGCACGTTGTCCTAACTTGCCAGGCTTTTTAGCAGCAGCTTCGAGCTTTTTCTCTGGAATGGTATGTCCTTCTTTAACACCCAAAGATTTACGCAACGCACCAGCTCTGTGTATTGCGTTCTGTATCCATTTTTCAGCCATGATTAACTCGCAGCTGGTGGGGTTGGTGTAGCCTCTGGAGCAATTTCTGGAGCAGCTTCTGGAACAACAGGAGGAGGAGCAACTAAAACTGGTGTTGGATCTACTGGTGCAATTTCTGCAACAAAGTTAGACACAACAGCTCTAGCTTGATCATCCGCATCTAATTGTTTTGACTTTAAAAAGTTTTCAACAATAGACACTTCTTTGCCAACATAATTAACAAAATCATTAATTAAATTGTGTTCTTCTGAACGATGTCCAACACTTCTTACAAATGCAATTGCTTTTTCAAATAAATTCATTTTTTCCTCGCAGCTCTCATGTTATCGACTAAATTAGGATAAGGTCTACCAGCAGCTTTAGCCATAGCTTTTGCCGATTCCTTTTTTGCTGAACTTAACTTTTTAGGTTTGCCCAAACCTTTTGGTCTTGGCTTATCCCATACCTCGCCACCTTTTGCATACATAGCAACAGCATCAGGGTTATCCTTTCTGTGAATAACCTTTTTAGTTGGCATCTTGGATGGGTTCATAGCTCCCATACCACGACTGGCTCTCATTTGTGAGCCTTACCACCCCAACACATTTTTTCAACATGATCCATGTGATGGTGATGATGTTCTGCATGCTTTTTAAAATGATGCTTGTGATGTTTATGAGATTCAGTCTCATGTTCAGAAATGAACTCATCATGACGCTTCATATCTGGACCTGATTCTGGCTCCATGTGTTCTTTGGTTAAATGTGGTTTCATCAATTTCTCCTTAACAATATTTAGTCTTAGTATGACCACGCATAGCGATACCATCAGCACGATGTGATGTAGATCCACCATGAGCCATCTTCTTTACATGACCACCATGTTTTTTGGTATTGACTAATGGACCATCTCCAATAGTATTACCTTTCATCTTAGGATGACGATCTTCTGTGTGACCATGTTTTTCAACTTTAGACTCACCAAAACGACCATGTTTATTAGAACCTTTTTCAACGTCTTCTTTCATAGTACGAGGACCCATTGACTCAGCTTTACCGCCATGAGCCATTTTCTTCATGTGAGCCTTACCACCATGCTTCATCATTTTAGCTTCATGCTCTTCTTCTTTAGCAATACGTCTAAGTTCTTTAGCCTGGTTCATTTCATGCATCTTTTCACTTTCGTGATGAGTTGCACCACCGTGAGCCATCTTTTTCATTTTATGATGACCTTCATGTTGAGCCATATGATGTTCAGCCATTGCTAAATGGTGATGAGCTAAATGCTTATGATGAGCTTTAGATAAGCCACCATGTTTCATTCCACCAGCCATTGGAGCACCCATTGGAGGTGCTGGAGGAGCCATTGGAGCTGGGGGATTTCCCATTGCTCTTGCTGCCATCATTGCCATCGCTGGGTTCACACTACGTTTTTTCATCGTTGCCATATTGATTCCACCTTTTTTAAAATGTTTGCCTTTATCGGCTTCTACAAAATCACGCCCCACCCTTTGTGGAATGTGAACCTTATCAGCAAACGCCTTGGAATGGGCTATTGCCTCCATAAAATCATGCTGTTTTTTACTATGACTTGGCATTACTACCTCGTATTAATTCGTTAATTTTATCTTCCAAACGATTAAATCTCGTATCGATGTGGTCCATAATCTTACTTAATTCAGCTTGTGTTACTGTATCACGAGCAACTTCTTCACGAGTCTTGTTTAATAAAATATTCAAACGATCTAACTCGTGAAATTTTTCTTTCATTATAAAACCAACGATTGCAATAAGTATAGTTAATACTGCATTCCAAAATGGCATTATTGCATCATTTAACATTTCCACTTCCTTAAACTTTTGTTGATTCTTGAATTAGGATCATTTGCAGTTTCAGCACTTGTTAAACGCTTCTTCATTCCTTCCATGCGAGCACAGAAGGACTTTTTACGGCTGCCACCTTCTGGTTGTGGAGCTTTTAAATGTGCACCATGCTCTTTGTTATAAGAAGCTCTTCCTTTGGCATTCAAACCACCACTAGGATTTTTACCTTCTTTACGTTGCCAAGCTGGTGTCGTAGCCATGATTAGATACCATTAGAAATTAGTTTGCCAGCAATAATAACGCCAGCTGCAATAGTCGTTGCTGTACTTGTTACTAACTGCCATTGAATATCCGTTTTTTCTGTATAAATAAATGGATCAGAAGATCTATTGGCTGTGTAAATAGAAACAAATGGCTGTTGTAACACATTTAATTTCACGCCAGTTACGTTATTAATTGCTTGTACAGAATAAGTAACAATGTTTGATGATGTATAACTATTCGATGTATTTACTTCAGCAAAGTCTAAATAGAATGAAAATCCTGCTGGCACAGTATAGATTGTGCTTTGTGATTTACCAATGCCAGTATTTATCTGTGCATAAGTTGCAGTTGCACCAGCATTTTTAGCAGTAATTATTCCAGCATTTGAAGTCTGACCAGAAGCAACTCCAACCATAAGCATGCTGTTTACACGCAAATATTTATTAGAACTAACAACACCTGTTTGACCAGTTAAAACAATTATTTCAGATATTGGATTAAAGTTTGCATCAAGTCCGTTAATTTGTACGGCTGCTGGAGCTACATCGGATGTTGAAGAACTAGCCACAGTTACAGTTGCAGCTGAAGCTGGATATGTATAAGTAGTAGCATTTTCCCAAACAGGAATTTGTGTATTACCTACTGCAGATTGATATCCAAATAGACTTAATGTTTGATGCCCAGCAATCTGACCACGAGAAACTTGTAAATCAAATGGCTCTGTTCTCGCAGAACGAGTGATAGACATTACCGAATTATTGGTACTTGGTATTCCATTTGGGCTTTGTGCCATATTAATCTCCTAAAATTTTAAAAAGGGGACCGTAGCCCCCTATCGGATTAATTAGTCAAAGTTACCGTATGGGTAAGTTGTAGCATTACCAATATTCATGTCTTGTTGTGCATACTTTAATGTAATAGCAACTTGACCAGAAGACAAACCAGCAACGGAAGTAGTCATTTTTAAAGTAACTACAACTTGACTAAACCATGAAGGTTGCTGACCTGGTTGAATATTTTGAACGTCTTGCAATGTACCATAAGCATAATCTAATTGCGTTCCAACAAATGTTGCCGTATAACGCTGTGCAGCTGGGCTAGAAATATTAGCAAATGTTGCGTATACGCCAGTAGAAGTTGCAAAGTTATTAGAAACATATGGTTGAATTGCAGTTACAGCTAAAGGTGTTCCAGCTGAATCTTTAGGAATTGTTCCAATATCCAAAATTACATCAGTAATGTTTGAACCTTGTGGAATTAAAAAAGATACGCCACGATAAACAGTTGTTGTTGCATCGGCTGTAGGAGCTGAAGCGACTGTTGGTCCTGATGTGCTATATGAACCATTTTGTGGAGTATAAATAACAGCAGCTGAGTTAGGAATGTTATTTGAACTAACAAATACACCAGATCCACCACCATAACTTGCACCAGGTGAAGTTACAGAGAAATCTAAAAATGCTTGTTGTGCTAACAAAGCTGGACCAACGTCACGTTGTGGTCCAAAACGATTGTCACCAGATAAAATTGGTCCTTCAAATGTACTACGACCCATAATGGTCTCCTTATGCAAAAGTAACTATTCCGATCATTGCATTGTCTGCTGGGGCAGTAGTGGAATAGTTGATCACCCAGTAATCATTAGTTTACTACTTCTATAAATTTGTGCAATCTTTTTTATAAAAAAATCCCCAGTTTTTAGGCTGGGGACAAGTCCTCTCACAAAGGAAATAACCTTAGTAAGAACCGTAGATACCTAATGGATCAGAGACACCAAAAGAATAACGCTCACGAGACTTGTAACGTACGTTACCTGTATCGAAGTCACCATCCATTGAGTTCTGTAAAGGTGTTCTTACGAACATCTTAAGACCGTTAGGAACATCAGTAGTCAAGAACCATGCATTAGTTGCTGTCAAGAAGTGGTTAATTGCATAACCTTCTGGAACAGAACCGTTGTTCTTAATTGCGTTGATGTCGTTGTTGTTTGTACCAACACGAAGTTCAGTATCTAACAAACGAGTTGCTACGAACTGGAGTGCAGGTGGAACAATCAACTTCTTCGGTTTTGCAGCAATTAATAAACCACGCTCATCAGTCCATGCAGCGATTTGAATAACAGCATTTTCCAATGCAGTTTCGTTCAAGTCAGCAGGAGTTGATGGAGTGTTGGCGTTAACACCGCCAGAGATTAATGGGTGTGCAGTAGAGAACAAAGGCTGACCGTCACCATAAGTGAATTGGCTATTGAAACCGTTGTTTAATACAGCAGCAGCCTTAACCTGTTTGGTGTAAGCCATTGCACGAGCCAAAGCTTTGGTATAGCGACCAGAGAGAGAATCGTACAAGTTATCTTCGATTGCCTCTTCAGTTAAGCTGAAACCAAGAGCGATAGTTTCGTGGTTATAACGAGCTGTCCATGCTTCTTGTCCGTTGTCATAAGCGATGGCTTGACCTTCGTTTTTGACTGGAGCAGCTGAGAAGCCTGACAGTTTTGTTTCTTCTTCAAAAGAACGCTCAGAAGTTTCGATTTCATAAACTTCTTTATGTTCTTCACCGTAACGAGCATATTCAAGACCAAACAAAGCGTTTAATCCAGGTAATAGCTCTTTTAATAGTTGTGCACGAGAAATAGCCATTTAAATGCTCCTTAATTAAACACCAGTTGAATTGAAATAACTATGGAAACCTGCGTTCCAAGTTACCAACGCTTCTGGATAGCCTGTGAATGAATACTGTGTTGCAGTCGACTGGGCTGTTGTTACAGCTTTGTTGATCGTCACAGTTGTGCCGTTTACTGTTGTTACATAGGTATTGCTACCTGGGTTAATACCAGGACCTGAAATGACCATACCAGGAAGGATCTGTGTATTTGCAGCAGATAAAGTAACAGTTGTGCTAGATGTTGTAGCATTTTGTGTCACAGTAACAGCTGATGCAGTTACAACTTGAACGATCTTGAATGGTGCAGTTGCAGTTACAGGAGTAATAGCAGAAGTACTAGTTGCAGCAGTTGCTACAGCGATACCAGCATATGAATCACCTGTTGTTGTAGAACCAGTATTTCCTTGTGCGTTACCAATGTAATAAGCATTAGAACCAACGAAAGCTGGGTTAATGTACTGGATAGTTGTTGAACCAGATGTTGAGCTACCTGTGCTAGATAACACTACAGTTTGGAACACAGCTTGTGGATCATCAACAACATAACCAATAGCGTCAGGAGCTGATGTAGCACCTTGCCAATATTGGTAACGATTCTTACCATAAATTGGACCGCCAGTTGTTGAATATTCACAACCAACAAAAACACCAATCGTGCCAGTTTCAGCAGTAGTTGTGTTGTAAGCTAAAGTTGTTGCAATTAATGTACCAGTATTACTTGCACTTGAACCAATTGTTACAACGTCACCGTTGTACAAACTAGTTGCATAGCCATTGACGATAGGGAACATGCGAGTAGAACCAGCATATACACGACCACCAATCAAGTTAACTGGCTTTAGTCCGTATGGACCTGCTACTGTAGGATAAGCCATATAATTCTCCTAAAATTATGAACGATTTCCAAAACTAACCGTAGACTTCCGTTCTTGGAACAGAGGCATACGAGAGTCGCTTTGCCTTAAAAAACTATTATCTACTGCATCTGCATTCGCCTGGGTTTGATTTGCCTCATAATCAAATCTCGCCTGTACAAACTCTTCAGGTATCTTGCAGAGTAATAAACCACCAATCTCAATATTGTCTTTGTATCGACTATCAGGATCAGTTAACATGCCATATTTCGGTTGCTCTTCCGCTCTGACTGGTTCCCAGCCTTCTCTCAGTTTTGAAGAGAGATTACGAGGGTCAGCGTTGTTAAGCATCGAAACCCTAACCCAGCGATAAGCAAATCCTGCTTGCTTGTCTGGTTCAGGTAACAACTCTGGAGGTCTCCAAGCCATTGGTCTCACAGTTTGTTGTCTAGTTTCTATTTCACGGTTATTACGATTTTGTTCAGCCATTTTGGGACTCCGATTTTACATATGCATTAAAATATTGCTCTGGTGAAATTTTTAATTTCTTACACAGATCCAGTTGTCGAGTATTTAAAGTAATCTTTTTTGAAGAGGTAGATCTCGTTGCTGGTGCAACTACCGTGCTTTTGCGAGTTGTTGTAAAGGTTTTGGTCTCTACTTCCCCAAACTTTTCAGGGAATCGTTTTCTCATTTCTGCATCAATAGTAGACCAGTAGTAATCGGAGCCTAGTGGGGCCCCTTCCCTTTCTAGTCGCTTATGTATGCCCATAGCGAGAAAACTCATATCATCGTCAGTACCATACCACTTGTTTTTGTCAAGCCACGCTTGGGTTTTTGAGTCCAGTCGTGCAGGTTGGTCCTGCTCTTGAGGTATTTGTACCTCATTTACAGATGATTGTAAAGCATTTTCATCGTATTGTGGGCGATATCTTTCCATCTCTTGAGCTTTAAACTGCACTTCTGTTAATCGCTCTTGAGCTTCGACCAATCTTTCAGCATCACCAGAGTCATACGCTTCTTTATATTCTCTTCTTGCCTTATCTAAGTCAGAGGCTAACTTCTCTTTAGCCGTATTAACATAGACTTTTTCACCATCAGAAAGTCGACTTTTTAAAATCTTATTCTCATTAATAATGGTATTAGCAAGACGAATAGCTTCTTCGTTTTCTCTGAGAGCTGCTTCTTTAGCCCTACGCTCGTCATTTAACAGTTTTTTTGCTTGAAGAATGCGTTGTTTAGCTTCTTTAGAGTAAGACTCTAAATCGTCAGCTTCAAACTCATCAACAATTTCCTTTGGCATCGGTGCAGCATTAATCCGATCTTCCTCTGGAGTATCATCGACAACTTCGATTTCAACTTTTTCATCTTCAATATCTTCACTTAAAAACGAAAAATCTTGTTTTTCAAATTCAGCCATTGTGTTCTCCTTAAGCTCTTGTAATTCCACGAGGATCATCCACTACTGCCTCGACAGAATCATCATTGATTAATCGGAATTCTCTGCCATGAATCTTTAGGCGAGTGCCAGTATTGGGTCTGGCTAGAACAAAGTCACCGACTTTACACCACGGACCATTTGGGAAACGCTTCTCATCTTGATAACAATCAGGTCCCATTTTTAAAACAAAGAATACAGTAGATAAAACTTCTTCCATGTGCAGAGTTTGGTCTGCTTTTAGAATTCCACCACTATGTTCTTTTTCTGCATCTGGTATTGCTACCAACATGCGATAACCCATTGGTTCAGGTAACTGCTTTGCTTTTTCTTCTGCTGTTTGAGGCAGGGTTGTTGTTGCGTTCACATCATCGGTGTTTGAGCCGATTAGGATTTTACTCATCGAAATTCTCCAGTCTTGATTTAAGGTCTATGATATTTCTACGCATCGTGAGCAGACCATGTATCTCACCACACATTCTTTGGTAATCGGCATAGTCTTTGGCTTCACCGATTCCCAGAGCCTCTTCAAGAATCTTTACTTTGTCATCAATCTGTTTGAGAAGATGATCTAGTATTTTTTCTTTCATTTAATTTCCTTTTTTTTAAGTTGTTTAGCGTTTTTATATAAATCAGCTGTTACCTGAAGTTTTTGACTTTGGCGTTGTTGATTCATTTGGGCTTTTGCATTACCAATTTGATGACCTAACTTCATACCTTCTAACTGTTGTTTGGCTTCTAAAGACTCTCTATCAGATCTTGTTTTAGCTCCAATCTGCATACCAGCAATTTCTTTTTGGGCTGCAATACGCATTTTTTCAATTTCAATCTGATCAGCACCTTTAGCCGCATCAATTTGCATCTTCTTCTGCTTAATATCAATTTCTTGTGCCTTTAACTGTAATTCTTTCATCTGCATCTGGATAATTGGATCTTGTGCAGCTTGTTGAGCTTGTTGTGCAGCTTGAGCAGTTTTATTTTGACCTAGAATATTCTGTGCAGCTGGTACAGCCATGCGAGTAATCTGCATTTCTTGTTCTGGTGTTAACTTAATATCATCATCTTCATTATCAGAATAAGGAATTTGGATACCCATTTGCTCTTGCATCTGTCTCATATACTCCATTCCCACATGCTCGGTAATATGTGACTGTAAAGCTTGCATAATTTGTGGTGCTTGTGGGTTTTGACCAATGACTTGTTTGATTTTTGGATCATTTAATGCAGCCATGTGGATTTGAATATGAGCTTGATGGTCTTGATACATGAAAGCCTTGAGTGGTTTATTCTTTAAAGCGTTCATATTCTCCGTAATAGGGTCCGTTGGCTTCATATCTTCTTGCATTGGCACCAATTTTTCTGCATTTTTTATCCCAATCACTTCTAACATCTGTCTATGTAGATAAGGTAAGTTATAAAGCTGGGGTGCAGTCTGTGAAAGCTGTAAAACTGCCTGATATTGCACCACTTTTTGGCTCATAGTAGCCGCATTAGGGTCGCTTACAGGGATAATATTGACCATTTCATAGTCAGATCTACGAGCTTTACGGTCTCCAGTATCAGGTTCAAAGGAATAATCCTCTGGAGCGTAGTCAGCAATAATCTCTTTAAGTAATTTGAACTCTTGTTTCATTGAATAGTGGATACGAGCTTGTATCGCACTCATGACTTTCAAGGTTCTTTCCAAAATTGCCAGCGTTGTACCGACTGGTGACTGGCTACTCATGTCACTTGCCTTCAAATCGCCACTAGAAGCAAACCTTCTACCCTCTTCCACGATCTGATTGAGCAATGCCATCAATGTTTGGCTTGGTTCTTTGTACGGCAACGGCATAATGTTGTCTTTCATCGTGCCAGATGGTACATCTACGTCTCTAAATTCGCCTGGAGCTATCGGTGTATCATCGCCTTTGACTCGTAATCCACGAGTTTTAAAGCCTCCTGGAAGATTAGACAAGGATCCTGCATCAACTAACTGTCTTAAAATAGAAGTTCCAGATTTGGCAAAAGCCCCAATAAGGTGTATAAGCCCAAAGTGGTAAAAACCAAAACCAGGAATATAACCATAATGAACAAAATGTTGTCTTTTTTGGTGTGTCTTGTCATCTTCTCTCCAGTTTCTACGAATTGCCAATATCATTCCATTGGCTTTTTCAATCGTTACAACATACGGAAGAGCGATTCCAGTTTCAGCTCCTGCCTTATCTTTATGTTCAAAGCCAGGTAAATCTAAATGCACATGCATTTCTAAGATCTTAAAACGGTCATCCGTTGTTGCTCTAAACCCTAACTTTTCTGCTATCTTCTTTTCTACTTCATCCAGAATGTTATCTGGTGTTCCTAAACTAATATCTCTGTAAAATCCTGCATAAATCAAGTGATTCATCTCACTTTCAGTCTTACGCATCACATGGGTAATTCTTTCAGCCGCCTCAAGACTACTCGCACCATACGGAACAACTAAGTCTTCTGCTGGAATATACATCGAAACCTGACGATCTAGCGTTGGATCAACATAGACTTTCTTAAATCCATTACCTGAAAGTCCTACTCCCCAAAGCATACGTTCATGTTCTGGGCGATATTCTTGCATCACATCCACTAGCTGATGGTTCATATCTTCTACCACTCTACCCATTGCATCTTTTTTGTCTTGGGTTTCTTTACCGACTATCTCACCCTTAACAGGACCACTTGCTGGAAAAGTTTCCATAATGGTCTCTGACTGAAACTTAATCACCGCTTCTGCCAAAACAGGATGGTAAACTCCACAAGCACCTTCCCACGGCTCTGAGCGTTCTTCAATCTTGAGTCCAAGTAACTCTAAACCATCCACATAAGTCTGTATCCAGTCTTTACGAGAATCAATGTCGGACTGAAAATCTCCCATGAGATCACCAGCGATTTGCGTTAAGACCGATTCAGGAACATATTCCGCCAAATTAGCGTCAAAGTCTTCAATAGACTCACCACCGAGTTGGACTTCTACGCCATCCATTTTGATGTCTACTTCTTCTGGATCGACAATCTCAATTTCAACATCTGGTCCATCGATGGCTGCTAAACCTTGTGGGGCTTGATACAGGGCTTTATCTATTGACATATGAATCCTTAATAATATGCACGTTTACGCCTAAATTCTTTAGGCTCATCTGGCTCATCACTTTGTAAAGTGATAAATCCACCTCTTCTGAATCTTAACAAAGCTTGTGTGGTTGAGTCTACCAAGTCATCGTGATCTGAGTTTGGAAATGCTGCCAGCTCTTCTACGACTTCTTCAGCCCATCTTTTTCTTGGTGCCCATACCTTACCACTAGCAAACAAATCTGATACGCTATTAACCCTAGATATTTTATCGTTTCCCCTAGTCGGTGTAAACTCTTGAACAGGTATTCCCATTCGTCTAAGCTCAAATATAAGGGGAGCACCAGACGCTTTCGCTTCAACAATAAAGCTGTCAGGTTGCCAATCCTTGTACATTTCGTAGGCTCTTTCTTTAAGAGTGGGGAACTCCATACGCTCTTTAAGTGCATCCAATAAAATAATATGTGGGTCTTGCTCGTTTTCATTTAAATAAAATACTCCCCAAGTTGTACAGGCTGAATAGTCGGCTCGCTCACTTTTCGTAAATGCCGTATCCCATGACTGGATTATATAGTGACATGGAGGTGGTGTCTCCTTTTCCCACACTTGCCACCACTCTCTTTTAACAATCGCACCTTCTTCACTTGTTGGATCCTGCTGATACTGAGCTTGCCACTTGGATAAAGGTAATTCAATCCGTAGCTTACACAGTTCATCGTAACTCCAGAACTCTGGCCATAATGGTTTTTCATTTCGCTTAATTGCTGGAAGGCTGATAATTTCCCATTCATCACCATCTCGGTCAATCATCGCCTGACAAATTTTGCCAGTCAAATCTCTTTTTGACCAGCGAGTCATCACTACAACAATCGAACCACCAGGTTGTAAACGCTGACGTGGACCTGACGTATACCACTCGTAAACCTTATCAAAAACCGAAGGATCTCCTGCTGCCAACGCAGCTTCCTGTTCTGAATGAGGATCATCGATAATGAGTAAATCAGCTCCCTTACCAGTAACAGTACCACCAACACCAATAGCAAAATACTCACCATTAGCATTGGTGGACCAACGACCAGCAGCTTTACTATCCGACCGAAGAGATACATTGGGAAATACTTTTCCATAATTTTCTCCATCAACTAAGTTCCTCACCTTCCTACCAAATCCTACGGCTAGTTCTGCCGTGTTCGAGCATTGAATAATTTTCTTATTGGGGAATTTACCCAAATACCAAGCAGGTAACAGGTAAGAAGCAAATTCAGACTTAGTATGCCGAGGAGGCATATTGATAATAAGTCGTTTAATTTTTCCACTAGCAATCTCCTCAAATTTAGCTGCCATCAAAGCATGATGTTCGCCATGTATAAACCCTGGCCACATCGTCTGTACAAAACTCATAAAGTCAATCTCACCTTGTTCCTTCGTCAACGAAGCTAAATAAGCATTTGCTATTGGAACAATCGGAGCCTTCTCTTCATCTGGAAGAAGCTCAAGAATATCTAACAGCCTTTTTATTTCTTCATCCATTTAAATTCCTAAGTTTAATATACGCAGGGCGAATGCTACGAGCATACTTTAAGTCTCCTTTACAAACCCCTATTTTTATTAACATTTTCATTTTGCGATGCGTATTACCACGCCCTTTATCGCCAGTCATAAACATTACATCATCCACCGTAGGACCAAAGCCAAAGTTATTCCAATAAGCTTCAATTACATGAAATATTTCCTTTTGTGCCTTCGTCACTTTACTCTCCTAATTAATTCTTGTGCAGCCTCCCAAGCAGCGTCATGCATCAGCGTATGCTTTAACCTATCCATCAGTACCATTAACCTTCTCCTATCATGAATAGCTAAATACTGTAGATACTGTTCAACATCATCAAAAGTCATTTTTATCCTCATTCGGTTGTTTCTTAGCAATCCTAAATCTATTTATACTGCTACATGGAAAAGAACTTAAAGCCGTTGCATCTCTTAATGTTTTTAATATCGCAATTGTTTGATCTAAGGTAGCCACCTCTATATCAATTCTTTTCTTCCATTCTTCGTAATTTTCCAAAATATACCCCCCTACCCTTTTTCAATCCAATTTGTGATGGGGGGTGTTTCTATAACATTGTTACTCTCAACCCACTCCATTTTTGTTACCCACTCCCCATTAGGGTTTATACCTACATGTATAACATTGTTCGACATATTAGGGTTTTCCCCTAGATGTGTAACATTGTTAGACATGTCAGGGTTTACCCTAGTATCGTTATTGGTTACTATTTCTTGACTGTCAATAGTTGGTGATTCATTGTGGGGAATACTATGCAAAGGCTCAGCCAATGCTAATTCAATTTTGGGGTGGTGGGGGGTGGTGGGAGGCTCTGGAGTCAGAATTTCAGTCCCTGCCCCTTCGATTTCTACCAGATCAGAGCCGTTTAACTCTGCCAAAAGACTTTCAGCCGTTCTTTTAACTCTAGATTGTAGGCTCTTGCTATTAGTTATGGCCGTTGTGATGGCTGTAAGTAACTGAGCCTTGAGTGTTTGGCTATCTACTGAATGAATGTGCTCGACTCTCTGCGAGAACAAAGAGACCTCCGACATCTTGCCGACCAACTCAAGAGCCTTCAACTGCTGGGCTGGTGGTAACTCGTCATTGAGAGCCATTGAGGAGAGTTTCTGAATTGCCATTGTCCTCAACTGAGTGGGTAGAAGATATTCCTCCACTTCTTTAGCCGTTTCAAGGGCTGTGATGTATGTCTGCACTTTGCTATTTTTTGCAACTGTGTTTGCATTGCGTGATGCTGTGGTGTTCTTCCCATTGGATGTGTAAGCCCTTCTGTATGCCTCCGTCTTATTACCAGTCTTTACTACTTGCTCTGCAAATTCCTTTTGTCTCTTGGTGAGTTTGATTCCTTTAGGACTATTAGCACCCATTAGTATTCTTTCGATTGGCATAGCCTGTATGCCTTCGGCAATTTCTTTTTTTGTAAGTTTTCTCATAGGTATATTCTCGGAATGTTCACACCCCAAGTATAGGGCATTCTCTTTATTTATTGCAACGATCTGCGACCTCCTCACTCACCAGGTCAAAAGTTATCACCTGGGCTTAACTTCCCAGATCAAAAATAATTTGTTTTTTTACATCAAAACGCTTGACAGTCAATACACCACTAGAAGAAAATCAAGAGGTCAATACATGACACAATTTTTAACCAACTGCTAGGAGTTTAAAAACATGAAAATCAATCATCTTAAAATCACTTGGTCAGTCTCCAGAGGTCGAGACACTTACGGCTATAACATTTGCAAACTTTCCTCACGATCTGGGCACTCTTATAAATGTAATGGTGGAGGCTATGACATGATCGGCACAGTATTTGGAGACTATCTAGAGTGTGAACACCAAGAGGCACTTCAAGCCCTTGTTAGAGATCTCCCCTTAGAGGATTACGGCTCTACTCCTGATAAGGTAGTGAAGGGCACTTATCACCCCAACTATTACGGCTTATTCATTAAGCCAGATGGCTCAGTTTACTTAAATGGAGGTTGTGGGATTGAGTCCATGCGTAGAATCGCCGAAGCGATCGGCTTAGAAGTCCAATGGGAAGGCAATAAAAAAGGGCACACAATCGGCTATTACATCACCCAGAAAGAGGAGGCTCTAGCATGAGAGGAACGAACTTTACAGCAACACCACTATTTGAAGGTCAAGTAATCGCCTTTAAATCCCCTCATGCTGATGTTACGCTTTACGATATCGCCAGATTTAACACTAAATATAACTGTCTTGAGTGGTGGGCTCTCAACGATCCTACACCAGAGCAAATTTTATATTCTCTCTCCAAAAGTTCAGCAGACAATTTTTTTCACTCACAAAGGAATCACCTTATGAAATTAAACGCTATCCAAAAGGCTCAAGCCTTCGAGTCATGCAACATTATGCAGAATCAAGGCTCGTTTGCTTTCTATCTTGCTCAGGCTTTCACTAGAGCAGATCAAACAAACGCTTATAAACTTTTTACGGCTTTCCCTGAATTGTTTACTCAAGCACCAGAGACAGAAGAGAGCCACTAAGTGCCACCTCTAAGCCCTCTCTAGAGGGTTTAGGGATTGTCATTTTCGGCAATCATTAACTTTAACTGCTAGGAGTTTAAAAAATGAAAGATATTTTTTATGCGTGTTTATTTGGTGCTTTGATGGGTTCAGGGCTTGCCCTTATTTGGGTTCTTAGGACTGGGGGGTTTTAATGCAAGCGATTATCTATAACCAACGAAGGGAGGTGATCGCCTCCCATGTTCTGCCCTCGTTCTTGGAGGCTTGCGAATGGATTGATTACTATTTGGGGTGGAATAACCTCAAGCGTATCCAGACCAAGACCGAGCCTAAACTAATTAAAGTTCTTACAGGTGATCTATGAAAAGAGTTTATACGGTAACTGCCTATGATGTGCTTATTCGACCTGACGATTGGAACAATCCGACAACTGTCCAGATCGGAATTTTAGAGAAGGGAGTTCCTGACGAAGTTCTTTGGGACTCTTGGATTGACAATCGCCTTTATATGACAATGACGAAAGATGAATTTGCCGATCTTAAAATTGGCGATTTTTTAGATGACGAAACTAAAGTTTTGTCGATTGATTTTGAACCTGTTTTTTATAGTTGTGCTTATTACGAAGAGGAGTATGAAAATGTCGATTGAAAATCTTTTATTAGAAACTGTAAATGAAATCTATTTTGATTTAATTAACTTAGATAAACACACTTATTTAAGAGGAATGAAATTAGATGGATTTAATGAATTTAACGATATGCAAGATTTTTGTGATGAACAGATTAGTAAATTACATTATCTTGAAATTCATTTAACAAAACTTTTTGAGGAATATCAAAATGAGTAATTATGAATATCAATTTGAAATATTTTGGATGATGAAATCAATTTATCCAATCGAACAGTTAAATGACGTTGAAGAATATTTAAAAAAACTTTGGAAAATGGACAATTCAAAATTAAAACAAACATACGAATTATGGAAGGAAATTGCAAATGCCTAAATTTTATGCTTTCGCAAGTGAGGTAGTTTATTACATGAAAGAAGTGGAAGGTGAATCTGTCGATCAAATCAAAAAAATGATTTATGACGGAGAAATCGACTTCGATTATGGTGATGTAACAGATGGACATGATTTTCAAATAACTGAAATAGAGGAGGTAAAAAGATATGCCTAATTGGTGCGAAAACAATGTAGTTATCTCACACGATAACCCAGAGAAGATTCAGAAATTAGTAACTGCTTGGAATGAAGGGAAGTTCTTTGGCACGATATACCCAGAGCCAGACTACTCAGTTACTCCTGTTAAAAAGACCTACCCAGAGATCGTAGCGAAGTATGCTAAGACCGAAGAGGAAAAGGCTCTAGCCTATCAGCCGACCATCAAGCCTGATAATTGGTGGGACTGGAGGGTTCAGCATTGGGGCACGAAATGGGAGATTGAAACAGTTTACGAAAATAAACCTTACGATCTTGAGGCGAATGAAAACACCATTTCTTTTTATTGTTCTACGGCTTGGAGTCCTCCCTGTGGCATTTATCAAAAACTTGTTGAGCAAGGCTATGATGTCTCAGCCACCTATTATGAAGGTGGTATGGGGTTCTGTGGCTATTGGGAAAACGATTTAGAAGAATGTTATGACATTCAAAATGATGTTCAATGGGTGCGTAATAACATACCTAAAAACATTGATGATCAATACGGAATCTCCGACAGTATCAAAGAATACAAAATGGATGATCTTTTAACTGAAATTGAGGCGATTGAAAAAGAGCTCGAAACGGCAGAAGAAAAAGACAAAGCCAGATTGTTAAAAGAGTTGGAAGAATCTAAACGAGAGTATGCAGAATTGGAGGATTTATGAAACTCGAAATCAAAATGTATTTTGCTGATATTGAATCATTAGAAACTGCATTACTTGATGTTGTTCAATGTTTAAAGAATAGTGATATGGGAACAGTAGATAGTTATCCTTTTTACATAGGTTCTTTTAGAAGGGCAGAGGACTATGTAGATGTCAAAGATTTAGACAGTCAAGTGCATTGGTAAGTGCTGTAATCCTGATGCCCTTAATTGGGCATTGGGATTGCCATTTTGCAATCGTTTAACTGCTAGGAGAAATGATATGTTTATTGTTGAACAAGAGTTTGTCTATGGTTGGGAGAATGTCTGGCATGATGCCCAGACAGGTATGCCGACTGTTTATGAAACGAAAGAACAGGCAGAGGCTGAACTCAAAGATTTTATTGAGGACACGATTGCCGATTACCAAGAGGGGAATTTAGAAGAACCTTATTCCTATGATGAATTTAGAATTGTGGAGGTTGTATGCGAGTAATGATTGAATTCGATTTGCCAGATGGTCAAGCCGTTCCTACTGTGGATGACATTAAACGCTTGACTGATCCAAACTGGATTAGCGACTGGTGGCACATTGATGATGTGGGCGAGGTCTGTGATGGTGACGATTTAACTGATGATGAACGCAGAGAAGTCCTCAGACGAGCAAAAAGAAATCTTGATGCCAACATTGGGTTGAACTGGGAAACATTTGAGTATTTGGTGGATGCAGTTTTAAGAGAAAGGGAGGCGGCATGAAAACCTATTTAGTTGAATTTACCCAAGAAGTCACCCAGACACTTGGGTTCTATGTCAAAGCAAATAACAGAGAGGATGCTTTTGACAAGGGACAGGCGAAGTATTATGAATGTAAAAAGCCTGATCATTTAATCGAGCATTATTCTGAAACACTTGGCGATAATGTGGAGGAAGCATGAAACGATATGATGTAACTTATTACCTTAAAAGAGAAGTTACCATTACTGTGGATGTGCCAAATGGCGAAGATCCTGAAGAGTATGCTTGGGATGAACTTGAATTAAACAAAGGCGAAGAAGTTGTTGATTTTGATTACTGCGAGGTTGATCCCCATGAATTTTAGTCAATGTGGTGGCAGAGTGCCGATTTTTGTTGGTGGTAACAATCCCTACAAATTGGTGGACTTCCCTACGAAGGAAGTCTTTTTTAGTCTTTATAAAAACAGGGATGATCTTAAAGAAAAATACTGGCAGATGATGCGATTGCGAGCTGAAGGTCACACTTTAAACGAGGTAGGATCTCGCTTTGGTGTGACCAGAGAACGAGTTAGACAGATTGAGGCTCGTTTTTTAAGGCTATTAGCATCTTCTTTAAAGCCTGTGAAGCCTTGAACTTGCCGACACGCATATGATAGTCATTAAAATCTTCCCCAACTGCTTCAGAGAGCCAATAAGGTTTGCCTGTGTCTTTGGCGAATCGTTCTCCGACACCATTGGAGTCGTGATCAGCGATAACGATCCCACTCCTGATGTTCCTTGCTACGAACTGCATATTACTTGCACTAAAGCAAATGTGAATGCAATACGGCAAATTCATGCTTTGCATAATGTCTCGAATCGAAAGCCCAGTAGCGAAACCCTCGCAGAATATCGGAGTTCCTTTTGCATTCATCGAGAAAGTTGCCCCTTTAGAGGTCTGACCATACAGGAACTTTTTTTCCCCCTCGTCATTGATGAGTTGCAAGCCCACTATTCTATCTTGATGCCTCATAGGAACTACTAAAATTTGTCTATCGTCTTTGATCCAAACATTCCCCAATTCGTTGGGGAATCCTTTTCTTTCTAGATATGGATGCCTGTCCAGACTCGTCTGGCTGAGTATCCACGCAGCTCGATCTGCTGCTTTTTTTGCATTGTTCTGCCGATTGTCATTTGATTCTTTAATTCGTTGCTTAACTTCCTGTTGATTGATTCCATCAGCAAACCAAGTAACTGGCTTTTCCATCGTTGCCCAGTTTTGCACCCATCCTACATCACCTAAAAGTTTATAGCGACCATTACTGGATCTTGGATGATCTTCGGTCGGAGTTGCCACCCATTTATCATAGATAACATTGTTAAGAATTAAGCCGTAATCTCTTGCGAAGTTAATAAATTCAATCATAATCCCCTCATTTTATTTTGACGTTTTGCGTAAACAATATTGCGATGCTTTACAAATTTAATTGTTTCTAAAGATGGTATTCTTGGATATTGGATAAATCCATTAGGCCATACCCCATACTTCTCTCGAAACTTATTACTTGCCCAGTTGATGTTGTAATTGCGTTCATTTGCCATGTAGATTAACTCAGAATAAAAGTCCTGTTGCTGTTGTTTGTTATTGATCTGTGTCTGCCCTTTGAGTTCAAACAATTCACCTTTGACTGTGGCGATTTGTGTCCTGGCTCTTACATAACCACAAGCTGGACATGATTGACTGTTCTTTGGCCAGAGAGCAGAGCATTTTGGACACTTTAGTTCTGCTTTTGTTTTCTCTGTCTTTTCCTTCTTTGCTTTATCTAACTTATCATCCAGAACTTCTACACCATTAGAATAGATATCATCCCATTCTTCTATAAAACGAAGATAATTCCCTGAATGATCAAGCCATAAAGCAAACTCTTTGCCTTCATAACTACGCATAACTCTGCCAAGCTGTTGAATGTGGCTCGATAAAGATTTGGCAAATGGTCTTGCCGAGACTCCTATCATAACGTCAGGAACATCGAAACCACGAGTAAGTATGTCAGTAGCAATGAGACCATGTATTTCAGTATCTGGTTTTGAAAAATCATCAATTACCTCTTGTTTATATTCAGTTGAATCTAAATAACTTATGCTGACAAAGTTATATCCTTTTCTTGCAAACTGTTCTACCAAGTCCTGCCCATGCTTAACTCCTGCACAAAATACAATCGTCTTGCGAGGCTTACCAAATACTTCATAGGTTTTCTTTTCCCACTCCACAACGATATCACCAGTAATCTGCATCCCTCGTTCTGTAACTTGATCTGGACTCCATTCTCCAGCCACCTTTGTAACACCAGTCATATCAATTTCTTTGGCGATATATACCTTGAGTGGTGCAAGCCATTTCTTTTTAACCAGATCTTCCGTTGTAGCCCCACAAACAACATTGGAATACAAAGCACCCAAACCTTTGGTAAACGGAGTTGCAGTTAAACCTATGACTTTCAGCTTGGGATTGTTTTTAATGATGTCAGAGATTTGTTTACGAGTGATATGGCATTCATCCACAATCAATAAATCCATCTCTGGTAATTTGTTTCTGCGTTCTATTGTTTGAGAAGAGCAGATTTGAATTCGTTTAGTAATGTCACGCTTGTAATGATCAGCTTGTAATACACCATGATCAAGCCTGTATTTAGTAAGTCTTAAACTGGTTTGATCTATTAATACAATACGATCCAAAATCATGGCAGCACGATTATATTTTTCAGCCGTTGCTTTCATTAAATGAATGGCTACTTCAGTTTTACCAAAGCCAGTTGGTGCGTATAAAAGCTGCGTTCGATGTCCATCTCTAAAGCCCTGGCGAAGTGCATCGACCACCCCCAGTTGGTGTTCTCTTAATACTAACTCCATTATTTTTTCTTCTGATAAGCTTTGAGTTGTTTAATGAGTTCAGCATTGCGTTCTTGATACATATCACGACTATCACGCAATGATTTAATTTCTCTATCTTTAAGTTTAATTTCCTCACGAAGTTCTTGGATCGTCATCAAAGCATCCTCTTGCTCAAACTCTGTGGCATCGTATCGTTTAGTTGCAATCACATCCTTAAGTTTTGTGATCTCTTCAATGTAATCAATAATGTCTCGACTAAGTTCATCAATCTTGATTTCCAATGGATTTAAAGATTGATCTGGAGCTACAGGATCTACCACTACAGGATCTACTGGTTCTGCTATAGGTTCTTCTTTTTTCTTTTCAGCTTTTTTCTTCTTTGGTTTTTTTGCTTCTACTTCTACGCCTTGACGAAGATAGGTGACTTTTTCTTTCGGCTCTTCTTCTAATTCTTTTCTGATTCTACCCACAGTCATTGAGGATACATGGACAATGGTTGCAATATGTTTATTTGACCATTTACCCCATTCTTCATCTTGGATCATTTTAATCACAATATTGCGTTTTTCTTTGGCCGTTGGTGGTAGACCATTCTTGCCGTTTGCACCAAAGGAATGTAAGACTGCATCCCTACAAGTGCCTTCTTTGACATCGCAGTCAAGGGCTACATTACCTAAAGATTTATTAGCAAAGTATCTGTGAAAACCATCGGCTAACCAGTAATCAGAGCCATCGAAAAAGACTGTAATCGGTGGAAATATTGCACCATCTTTCATGCAATCAGCATATTCTTTTACTACATCTTCATTTAATTTATCACGAGATTGAGTGCCGCCATCAATACGAATGGCGAGTATATTTACTTTCTTCATTTATTCTCCTAGCAGTTGGAAATTTCAGTATATCAAACTTCATCTTGTGCATCTACAATTTTCTTTATCTTGTCTTGCATCTTCTCCCATTGAGACAATATAAACTTGTATTCAGATACCAAGATCTCAGGCACATCTACAACCCAAACAGAACATATATTACTGTTCTCATAATATTTAATCTGTTCTTTATCATCATCAATTGTTAATACTGGATACCATTCTTCTTCATCAATTAATACTTTCATTTTCCCTTCGCTTTCTTTATAAGGTCTTTAACCTCACCCATTGATTTTTTAATATGGGCATCATAGGCTTGTTCCATCATTTCAATCTTTTCTTTATATGGTTTCAACACTTCTATTTCTTCTTTCAACAAACTAATTTCTTCTCGTAATACACCAATCATATGTCCTGCTTCAGTCAATTCTGCTTCTTGTTGGCGTAGCATAATCGCTGATTCTCTGTAGAGGATAATAGCTCTACCTGCTTGCTCAGTTTCTTTACCCAATAATCTAATACTTACACTTCTTAACTTATCTACAAGTTCATTTACTGTCATTTCTTTCCTTTCATTTTTCCATATAAAGCATCTTGTATTTCATTCATTACACTTTCTGATACATACTTCTCTTCTTGATTAATTAGATCTAAGATATGTTTCGCCTCAACCAGTCTCGACTGAAGACTGAAACTCTTATTTATCGGTGTGATCTCAACCAACCGTTCCAACTCTTTAATTCTCTGTTCTACGATTTCTTTCATATATATCCTTGAGGGAGCGAAACGAAATTGAAAGTGAGGTTTCCCCCAACCCCACAGCATGGGATTGAAGGAAAACTCAACTCGATATCCTTTCGGTCGCTTACTTCATATCAAGTTAATGAACCATTGGTAGTCTAGTTCACACATCGGTGCTTTCTACTCTGTACTACGAGTTCGTTTAAGTGTCACCGAATGATCTCTATTGTTCTCAATCGTTCTCAGACAGAGTAAAGACCACGCTTCCACACCTTGAGCCTAAACAATCTTCTTTGCTCACTATCACGCTAATTTAGGAAGAACGTAAACGTATGTCTTTTTGCCGTTCTACTCAACTTCAAGGGCAACTTTCACACATACTCAGACCGATAGACCTAAATCATCGTGCTAGGAGTGCGTAAACAAAATGGCATAAATCTATACACGTTAAATTAACGTATATACAAAATACACAAATTGTTATCACGGAGTTGATTCATTCCGTGACGCACTCCTAGCAGTTGAGATTATAGATTAAACCATTTTAAAATATTTTGCAAGCACAAAAAGAAAGAACCCCAGATGATTAGTCTAGGGTTCTGGGGAGGGATCAGGGAGGATCCTACCGTCAGTTTTGATTAACCCTGCTAGGAGTTTATGCGTCACGGTGACGGTAGTACATGGGGTGTACCCACTAAGTATAGACGAAATTTTAAAAAAGTGTCAACATATTGTTTTTTGGCTGTGGCACTAAAAATCGAACCTCAAAAAAAACGAGCTAGACAGGGCGGTAACCCAAACCTAGCTCTAATTCCAGAACAAGACATAACTCAAATTAAGGAACTAAACAAATTTTAACATAATCATTTTCAAATAACCAACCAATCGTATTTCTGTGGGCTTCTTCCCACATTTCTACTCGTTCTTCTTTAGAAAGTCTATTACCTTGATCTAATTCACTATGGCATTTGTAACATAAAGCTGCCACCCTATAATCGTGAGCTTTGATTCCACGACCTTTACCATCTCGAAGTTGATTAGAATGAGCAGCGACCACCGTTCCATCCTGTAGGCCACAGTTTTGACAAGGAATAACACGAACCAGTTCAAGAAGTTGTTTGTTTCGGTACATATAGTAATTCTATAGGTAAAAGATTTTCTTGATTTAATTTATAAGATGGATGAGATCCAGATATATATTCAGCTTTGGAAAATAAATCATATTTATCAATCCAGCCAGTTATATGACCAACATTACCATTAATTACAACTTGTATATAGTAATCACATGGCGATTTACGATGATATTCTGTGACGTAAACTCCACCTTTTGGATTACGAGTAGTCTTTACATCTACTGAATAAGCATTGAAATATAAATCTGTTGGATTCTTTTTTTCATTGATTGAAGTATCTACCATAATATTTAAATATTTGGCTACTACAAACTCTCCCATAAAACCATCAATGTCCATGTCATATGGATCTTGTTTGCTGACCTGGCGATCATAATTAAATTGCATAGCGTTTTTTCTGCGAATAGAACCAAATAATTCGCACATTAACATTTCATGACGATTTAATTCTATTTTCATTTCAATTTTTTTTCAATGGCACGAGCAAACTCTACAACTCCTAATACGGCATGGCTTGATCCAAGAGGAACTACCTGTAAATATTGACCAGCCAATTGATTAATCTCATCGTAAGAAAGAGTAGATACTTTCAATCCACCAAAAGTCGGATCGCCTTTCCACCATTCTGGACCAAAAGGTTTTCGATCTTGATTAGCAATAATACTTAAAAGCTCAATTACTTTGTCTTCAAATTCAGTCATTTCCACCACCCAAAAGGAAAAGATCTGTTTAATAAATCAACTTCTTTCCACCATTCATCACTATATTTCATTTCTTTCTCCTTAAAACAACACCAATGGCAATACCAATTAAAAACAAACTTAACCACATAAACTCAATATATTCTGTCATTTTTATCCTTTACCCACAAAATAACCCAACGTATAAAAAATAACTGCTACAACCATTGGGTGTTTTAAACATCTTCCAGATAAATACCAATCCATCATTTCTCACTCGCTTTCTTTCCAAGTCTTTCCCATTCTGATTGAATATATTCTTCTGACAATGGTTTTGCAATTTTAATTGCTTCATCCAACATATCTTCTGTAACTGTGCAAGTCCATACATGGTCTGTTTTGTAAAACCGCATAACAAAATTGCCAACAGGAAATTCTTTAAATCGAGGTGTGTAAATCATCTCTGAAATATATTCATGTAATTTAAAAACATTAATATCAGAATTGGCAGTTGATAAACCACAAGCACGAATGATTTTCCATGCCCAATCATCTATATTACTCATTTATCACTCGCTTTCTTCAATTGTTGGCACATCAATCCAATCAGTCCACCATTTTTGTGGATAAGGTGAGTCTGGTGGGTCATATTGATACCTATATTGAAGTTTTTTAGATTCAGAATAGGTAAGAGCAGTATTTCCTGTTGAGGGTATGTAATATTTATACCAACGCATTTCCATTTTCATTTTTCACCTTTTAAATATGATTCAATTGCTCTTGCAAATTCAATTGTGTATGATTCATTCATCATTTCAGAATGATTTGGTGGACATAAATCTAATATTTCCTCATCAGTAAGTTCACGCAGCTTATCGTATCTACCAATCAAATAAGACCTTGTATCTAATGTTTCATTCTTTTCTTTGGTTTTTTGAATACCATTCCAATAGCCAGTTGCGTATATAGCAGATTCCCTATCCTCAATCTCTTGACTAAAATCAGATAGTCTTTGTAATGCTAGTTCTTTTTTCAACTGTCCAATATTTAACTGTAAATTGTTTGCATCAATGATTTGTTTAAGCATTGCTATTTCTTGGGCTTGTTGACGTAGCAAAGGTGCTACAAATTGTAGTGTTTCCCAACCAATTGATGTATGGTTTTGGTTCATTTGCTCAAGCCTGTTAATTAGGTCATTTAAAGTCATTTCTCATTCTCTTTCTTTTTAATTGCATCCCAACGCTTTTTGTATTGCCAATCGGAATACATTTGTTCAATTTTGCTGATTGTAACCCAAGTTAATAATGTTCCAAGTGTTGCACCAATAGCAAATAAAAATCCAGTTAATATCATTTTTCACTCGCTTTCTTTAGTATTGCTCTCGCAAATTCAAGTTCAGGATGTCCACTCCAATCCATCTCCGCCCATAAATCTTGTATTTCCTCATCACTTAGTTCACGCATTGGGTGGTCATACAATGCAGTATAGTTAGGATGTTTTAACGCAGCAGAACCACAAATTGTAGTAAACTCAGGTTTATCAAACCCATCCATTTTAACCATCATGGCAACAGGTTTTTGACTAAAGAATGGCTTGGTGTAAAGGAATTCACCCTTCTTTCTTGTTTGCCAATCACTTCCTGAACCTGAGTCAATATACATATATCCATATCCATCAAAGTCATAACGCATTGCCACTGGTTCAATTGGGTGTGATTGGGTGTCAGAATGGGTGATGGCTAATTGCTTTAAATACAACTGACGAGTTTCTTCTAAGCGTTCTTTTAACTCTTCAATTTCTTTGGCTTGTTGACGTAGCATGGCAGAAACTTGTTTACTTTGAGCACAACAAGACCATTCATTTAAATCTGCTAGTTCATTTGCGGTCATTTCTTTATCCTCATTAAAACACTCTACTAATTCTTGAATAAGTTCTTCCCCAACTTTTGTTAATTTAGGCAAAGGAAAACATTCACGACAACCCCCTAAATAAATGCCATGTTTACATTTGCCGTAATGACTCATTTCTCACTCGCTTTCTTTAGTATTGCAGTCATAGATTTTTCTTCTGCCGTAAATTCAAGTGCATCGCCATAAACTTCATAAACATTTATTGGCTTTTCTAGATACCAACCCATCCATTCTCTAACTTCTTGGTCTTCTGTCATTTCTCACTCGCTTTCTAAAGGTACGTCACGCCATTCACCACCCTCAATAGGAATCCAACCAGAATTGTCTGATAATATTTGATAATTCCACCACTGTTGAAGTATTTTTACTTTGTAACCTGCCTCAACATCATGGCTAGGAATTACTCTTTCAACAAAACGCAATCTATTTGTTGGTGCAATTGTTCTCATTTCTCACTCGCTTTCTTTAGTATTAAATGTGCAAAATAATGTTGTTGGGTAGTAAATCCTTGTTGCATAGCAATACTGTCTTCATGTGATTCTGCCCACAGTTTGCATATTTCCTCATCAGTAAGTTCACGCAAGTCATGCTTTTGTATCAACTGATACTTTAAATCTTGTATGGCTACACGCAGTTCAGCCAACTCTTTCATTTGTTCGTCTGTCATTTATCTCTCCGTTTCAATTATTTCACTACGTTCTTTGCTGCAAGCCTTACCACAATATTCACTGTACCTACTTTCTGTTGTTACTTTTGTTGGGCATTTCGTAAAGTAATGATTCCTACCATTTGCATACCATGTGTAAACAGTACAACCATCAACTTCTGCGTACTTATGTGGTGTAGCTTCGGCTATTTCAGCCTGCCTACGTGCTTCTTTATCTTGAGGATTTAATAATAAAAGCCAAGCACAATAAATAAGTCCACCAACAACACAAAACAATGAAACCACAAGTAATACAGATAAAATTATTCCTCCAACAATATCTACGGCATCACCCAAAAAATCCCATAACCTTTCTTTCATTTCACCACCCATATTCCTTTCTGTCTGCATTGTGCAATAACTTCTTTAGGGACATCAATCGCCATAGGGTAACTAACCATATGGCAGTCATACACTGCTTCCTTACGAGCAAGTTCGGTAAAGAAAATAATCCAACCACAAAGGCTAACCGATACCAATAAAGCAAATGTTTTCATTTTTTTCCTCTTGATTGCAATTTTCGTTCACTTAATTTTTTTAAACATGTTGCACACTTCCATCTTCTTACACTTTTGTTTGCCGTATCTACTAACATTCCACCTTCTACTGGCTGATAGGTTACACAGGAAGAGCAATATCTTCTATCACTCATGCCTTCTCCTTCTCTTAATTGGAGGAAGACCAGCAGATACATGATTCTTTGCTTCCATTAATGCATCTGCCAGCTCCCAGATGTCCACAGGATCAATTTCTTTTGGATCTAGCCTGGACAATAAGCCATTAGTAATCATTATGGCAAAGAGTATCTTGGTATGCTCTTGATCTTGTTCAGTCATTTTGTCTTGCTTTCATCATGGCATCTGCTATTACATAACAGTCTTTTGCATTTTCTAAGTCTTGACCTTTTTCCCATATCATTTTTTGCATAGCTTTAGCAGCAAAGTAATCTCTTAAATCCATGCCATGTTCAACTTGATATTGATATTCGGTACTTACTCTTTGTGGAAATGCTTTCATTTTTTTTGTCATTGCCAAAACTCCTTAATGTTGAACCATTTTTCATCCATAATGTTTCCTATCTCATCAATAGTGCCTGTATGTTCGGATGATTTTTTTATTCGAATATATTTACCTCGCAAATCTTCCCATTTTTCAACACCAACTGTTTCAATAATCTTTCGAATACATAGAATGCTCTTAGCATGTCCTTGTTCTCCGCCTTTGCCATCTAAAGCATATCCACCAAAGCCTTGTCCATAACCACCACCATATATAAGCGTTAAACTAAATGACATAATTCCATGGTCTTCTATGCCAAGCATTGTACTTTCAATTGTTGCATTAGCAATATACATTAGTGCACCTGTTTGATTAATTGTTTTAAACGCCTATGAGCATTCGCATAAGACCTTCTAAACGCATAAACGGCTTTCTCTTCTTCGATTCCCATCTCAACTGCCATCGTAGCCAAAACCATTGATACACCAGCTAGAATCACGCTGGCTTCTTGCTCGGCTTTGGGTGCTAGTAAGTTGAAGATCTCTAATGCAATAATCCTTGATGGATCAGTTTCTTTCTTACGATCTTCTTCTAATACCTTATTAATAAATTCTTTATTATCCATTTTGAGTTCCTAATCTCATATTTTCTGCATCAATGATGTCTTGCACTATGGCACTCTTCGTAGATTGTGGATGGTATTGCACACCAAATACTCTACGCTGCATAAATTCTTTCTGTTCTTCATCAATATACTCACGATGAACATTTACTTGTTTTTGCAAATTACTAATCAAAGTAATACCAATATCGTTAAAGGTATCCTCTTTGCCATGTTCTTTCTTCAGGAGATTAAACGCCTGGACAATAGAAAAACCTTCAATGTTTCTGTATTTCTTATCTATATACTTAATAGATCGTTCAACATCTTTGACACGCACCATCGTAGGATCAAGCGACACAATCAAATACAATAAACGCAAAATAATCCATTCTTCTTTCTTAATCTTGCTCATTGGGTGTGGCTTAATATTCATTTGACCTCCAACTCTTTAATGCGATCTGATAAAACAACGCCCAAGTCTTTACCTTTGATGGCAATCATCTGGGCTTCCTCACAGTCATAAATAACTTTGGCTGCATCTCTAATGCCTTTGTTATAGCCTGTCCTAAATACATCCGTTCCATCTACCAACATACCAATTGCATCACGAATTAATGCAGAAGCTTGACGATCTTTTGCAAACTCTTTTAACTTAGTATGATGTTCAATTGGCAGGTAAACAGAATACGGTACTAGTTTTTTTGTATCCATGCTTGGTACTCTCTATAAAGTTTATCTAATAGTATCTGTGCTTCTCGGTTAGTCTTTAACTCTGACCTTGATTCAAGATTCAAATAGTTGCGAATATACTCAACTGCTTCTTCGCCACTCTCATCAAAAATCTGTTCCTGGTCATACAGATACTTCCAAAAAATAGGATCTCGCCCAAGCAAGCCAGCAATACGAACAGCACGATCACCAGCAAACTCTTGCTCTTTATCCATTGGCTGCTCATTGCCATCTAGCCTGACTAGGACACATTGATATCTTGCCCCAACATAGTCACGCATCAGGTCTTCAGGAATCTCGTCAGGATGCATAGACAATGTTAAAACGTAGCCAGTCTTATCTTGCTTGAGAGCAACCTTAACGGCTTCGAATTGCAAGGTTTTCAATTCTGCCCTCCAAGTATTTAATAATCTTTTCTTTGTCTTGAATCTTTTCCCAACGATCCACACAAATCTTGGCAAGATCTTCATTTTCATTACGCAACACTTGCATTTGATTCTCTTGTTTCTTCGCCAGTTCTTCCCAATCCACTTTTTTATCTTCGGCAACCATTTTTTCTACGGCTTCATTAAATGTTTCTTGATTGATTGGAACATGTATAGCCATTTGTTTTAAAAGATCAATAGCCATATTTGCTTTATTATTTTTAATCTTTCTTGGTCTACCTCTGCGTTTTTCAGTCATGATTACTCCCATGGGTTATTGTTAGCAGGTTTTTCATATGGCTCAGATAATGTCATTGACAAATACTTAAGCCCTTTTGAAGATTCTTTTTTCCATGCCGCCAAAGAAATCTTCACTAAATTTCCTTTTGACTTATCCATCATCTCAATTAGAAATGTTTTATCTAAATACACATCACCCTTCATATCAGGATGACTTTCTGATTTTTTTTGATTAGGAAACAGACTCCCTGTCTGTGGTTTATTTTCATATGCCATTACTTCTTCTCCTTCAGCTTTTCTCTCATTAACGTAAATTTACCCATCATTCCTGCAAAGAATTCAGGATCCTTAGCTTTGACCGTATCAAATAGAACTTTGTTTTTTCTAAATATGGCCATCACATCTGCCTCCTTCTCACATAAATCCAATAACATATGAGAAGCTTGTTGAACCAACCCTAACCAGTCTTTAATATCTCCCTCTGGTGGTGGATCAATAATGATTTGAAACTCACCCTTATCGCCTGTAATCTTGCTGACCATCTTAGGTTCTGTTCTAGGAACAGCTTTCAAAGTTACTTTTTCTTCGCCAACTTGGAACTGTAAATGTTTGTTTTCAGTAGGTTTTTCTGTCACCTTTGCATTGTTAAGGTGAGAATCATTGGGATTCATCGTGGCATCAATTGGATCATGCTCAGAAATAGCCATTGCAGTTACATACAAATAACGTCTTTGATATGTTTCTACTGCTCCAATATTCTGCACTTCATGGCAACCCTTTAACTGGGCAGAACCCATCGGTGAAGTAAACAATGCAAACGATCCATCTTCTGTATCAAAGATATTCATATAAGCCATATCTTTGTCAAAGTAAATAACATCACAAAGCCCTATTTCTTCGAATATTGCCTGAACATAAGGCAAGAAATCGCCAAGCTCAAAGTAGTTATAACCTGCAAACTTGTTATGCCCTGACTTCTTCAGCTCTAACTTACGGAGCATATTCCTTGCTTTAATTAGTTTTTGATAAACCATTTACTTCTCCTCTAAAATTTCGATGTATTTATTTTTAAGTTCAAAAATGGCATCTTGCAACGCATCCAACTGAAAAACTCTATGTGCCGATAAAAAATCATCACTAAAAATAATTTTTGCTTCTTCCAAATTTTTATCCCAAACACCTTTAAATAGACTCATTTAATTTCTCCTTATAAGATTGATATTGATTGCACCATTGGTTAACAGCACAATATGATTCACAGCGAGTTCTTTCGCCTTTACGCTCTACGATTTCATACTTATCCCCCAACTCAGTACAGGCAGCAATCGCTTGTTCTGCCGTTTCATATAGGGAATGAGCACGTTTACCACCAATCTTTGTGACTGCCCAGACTGCTGATTTCTCCCACATCTCTTCAGGTGTGCAGTCAGGTAATTCTGTTTCTGTTTCCATTGCAAAGTCACAAGCACTATGTAATCCAATCCGTGCCCTAATAAACTCTTCACGCTCTTCCATTGACCATAGAACCACAGGAATATCTTTAACAGGTGCTTCAGGATAACCAGCCTTCTGTTCAGCCTCTCTTGCTTTCCAGTCACGCAGAATAGCCGTAATACCAAGATCAACCACAGGAATCTTTTTAACCTTCTCTACTAGCCAGGCATAACAGTTCAATTGATATTCCCATTCAGCTTTTTCATTCATGACCGACCAAACTCCTGTAGTCTTATAGTCACGAATGCTGATGCCTTGATTGCTAATAATCTGCAAATCAATCGCTCCTGAGATATTCCATCCTTCAATTTCTGAATGGATACGCTGCTCGATAATGTGATTCTCAGCCTTGCCATCCTCAAGAATCGAATGCATCGCCTTACCAAAGAGTGGCCAAATCATCTCAGATACATCCTGCTCAAGCAAACTATCGTACTTCTTCGTTAATGCAACAACCTTTGGACTATTAATTAACTGTGTTACTGACAGATGAGCCTTACCTTTGGTGTAAGGATCACGCTTGAGAACATTAACAAAGGTCTCAGGAAGATTAAATTTATTCGTGATCTTCATGGATAACCTCATCAAGCTTTAAGTTAAATATCTTCATCTGTTCTTCAGTCAATGGCTTGATACCTAACTCTTCATCCATTGATTTAAAGACAGCCCTGAGTATTTCATTTTGTACTGGTGTAAATTCCATATCTTCTCCTAGCGAAAGATAAATTTAAAAAACATAATGCCAAGCAAAATAACAACAGCAAACTTGTAAACTAAATCATCAAGCTTCTCTTGTCTTCTTGCTTTAGGGCAAATGAGCATGGTTTGTAAAAACAACATATCTGGATCATCGATAGGCATTCTGATACCTTCTTCTTGGTAACGTAAGCCAATCTTTAAACCAGTCTTCGTGGTGTAAGGGACATTCATTTTGATTTTCCTAGCAGTTAATCAGACTATAGTTTGCATGATATAATGAATCATGTCAATAGATTGTACCCATTTAATTACATCTACTATGAAAATAATTTATCTGCCCTGGCCACCAAAAGAATTATCCCCCAACGCTAACCTTCATTGGGCTAAGAAAGCAAAACATAAGAAAGCGTATAGGCATACTTGCTGGGTGTTAACGCTGGAATCCAAGGTCAAAGTATCAACCGATGGGAAAATCCCTATTACGGTGACGTTCTATCCACCTGATAAACGCCATAGGGATGCAGATAATATGGTAGCCAGCATTAAAGCTGGACTCGATGGTGTTGCTGATGCCCTTAAGATTAACGATAGACAGTTCTTGCCTACCTTTCAGTTTACCGATGAGGTCAAAGGTATGGTTACAGTCCAGCTAACTTTCTAAACTCGATTGTCTTATCAAGAATAATCTGTTTTGTTTTTTGCAGTTCAATCATTCTGGCTTTTTTCTGTTCTTTAGTCATCTGAGCCTCTGGAAGGTCAGCCGTTCTTTGAATTTCTTTATTTAATGCTGCTAAAGACTTACCAGCACTTTCTGTAAATCCATAAGCTTTAATTAATCCTTCATGAGCTTTTTGCCAGTTCTGAGCCTCTTCTGTATGCTGATTTCGATACATATCTGTCATTGTGTCATGAGCTACTTCAGCCCTAGATTTAAGGTCATAGAATAACTCTTCGTTACCTTTTGGAATCTCAGGTGCAATAAAGTCTCCATACAATGGATTCTTACGGTCATCTTGCGTAGGATGATTGCCAGATAACATATTAGATAAATACATGGCAACAGCTGATACAGAACCTCCTAAGCCACGCATGACATGATCTGCTTCCATTGGGTTTAACATTCTTTGTTCTGGATCTAATGGATTCTGAGTAGCTCTGCTAATGTATTTACCCAGTTCAGATGTATTGGCATTGAATTGTCGAAATGCTGCTAAGTTCTTCATACTGTCTGGAGTTACCTTACCACCAGTATAAAAGTTATGGTTCAATATAATTTCAGTAGGTGCTCTGAACGCTGTTGGTACTGGTCCAGAAGTCAAAGGTCCTAACATAGAATCAACAAATCCTTTTAACATGGCTGAACGAAATCTTGTGCCATCAATCTTATCTTTAAATGATTCATTAATATATTTGTTATGTAACATCTCAATCATGCCTTTGACCAGGAATGAGGCTGAAGTATTAATTGGAATGTAATAAGTTTGATCAAAGCCAGTTTTGCCTTTAGGAAGAATAATGTTACGCATACGAGTACGGTCATCTGTCTTTTGATACTCATCGTCATCACCAGCCCAAGATGTATAAAGCAATGTCATACCAGCCATCATTGCTACAGCTGTTCCTAATCGAATTAAAGCTTGCTGACGATCAATGCCACGCAGACCACCGTTAGGATTGAGCATTAACGCTTGAGTTAATACATCGATCTGTTGGGCATAAGCATTCATAAACATAATGGTACGATTTAAAAATTGCATTGTTATGCCAGCACCATGTTTTTCAAAGTCAATCACATTGGTCGCAGCAAGAATCGCAGCTCGCACATCACCATTAGTCTCAGCCATTACTCGATTGTAAGCGGCCATACGCTGTGAATAGTCAGAAGCATCAGCAATATGGTCAAGTAGTCCAGTTAATTGAGAAAGACGATTATCATTTAACATGCCAACTTCTTGAGAGTAACGCCCTTGTTGTGTTCTAGATATGCCAGAAAAACCGCCCACACCAAAATCTTTTAATGTATTAATGACTTCATCGTTGGGATTTAACCCTTTGGCAAACGATACAAAGACATTCCCTAACAAAGCAGCAGGGTTTTTAACACCAGTAACCATAGCCGCAGTAAACGCATCTTGGAATGCTTGTTTAACTTGGAATTTAGGGCTTAAAGTAATCGCTCTTCTTGCAAGGTTTGCAAAGAACGACATAATACCATTAAGTGGAATTTGAACATTCTCAGCACCAATAACGGATTGAGCCACATACATATCAAGAATCTTGACATTAACTTTTTGTCCGTTGACTAAAATTTTAACAATACCTTTACTAAAATCTTCAGCTGGGTAAGTTTTAATTTTGCCATTTTCATCACGCTCCGCATACTCCTGAGCAATACGATTAGCAGCATAGTTTTTAATGACATTGCGAGTAATCATCATGACGTTGTGCGTCATGTTATCAATGATGTCATCAATATCCCTGTTCGTTGCTCCTCGTCTAAAAATTGGTTCTCTATTGACGTTTCGTACGCCTTTAGAGGTATATAGCCAAACAGGATTGCGAGCATCTTTTTGCTCATCCATAATACGATTCCAAGGAACATAGTCCTTGATATTACGCAAAGTATTGGCACGTTCTTCACTAATAATGCTGGCAAACTCCATCATATTAATCATATTTTGATTAATAGCATTCCAATTCTTACGAATCTCCACTAACTCTGGATGTTTTTCACCCATCTTAATTAAGTCATAAATAGCATCATCACTCAATCTAACTTTTTCTAATGCAATACTTACGTTTTTCAAATCATCTTGAGCTTCATTAATTAATTTAATTAATTTAGCTTGGCGTTTAGCATTAGTTGTTGGATCAGCTTGTTCTGCTAAGTATTTTTCTAAATCGGCTTGTCTATCTACATACTCTTGAATAATACTCTTAGAACGTAATGCCTCAAAGAAACCCTGAATTGCTTTTTTAGCCTCTGATTTACCAACTCGTTTAGCAAATTCTTTTCTTAATCGGAAAATGTTTGCCATTGAATGCTTGTCTTCTTGAGCTCTAAACATTTGCCATTGAGGATCAAATACCAATTTTCCTCTGGCCACAACCCTAGAAGCTATACGAATTGCTCTTAATGCTTGATTGCTTGCTACTGCAGCAATCGCTTGGTTCATGCCGTTTTCTAACTTACGACCATACTTTTCAGCATCGGCAGCTGCAAGACCTGCCGTAAAGTCAGTTGTTTTGATTCTAAAGCCAAGCAATGCATTATCCAGATTACCAGTCATCTGAACAGCTACGCCTCTTGGTGATTCTTTTAAATTATTTTTTAGATTTTTTACATATTGTTTACCACCTGTAATCCAATCTACAACAGATGGCGATAATTTTTCTGGTGGCTCATTGATGCCATGCTTCTCAGACAATTCATTAATTTCATCTGAATCTACATTCTCTAATATGGTTTCTTTGGTTATATTGTTACGATACAGATAATCCACCAGCATACGTCTACTCTCGCCACGCTCAAGATCTCCCTTGAATAAACGATCAAACGCCACATGCACACCATAACGATTATCAAAACCAAAGACACTCTTTAATCCTTCAAATAGTTTTTGTACGGCTCGTTTAAAGTTTTCCCAACGACCGCCTAGCTTCTGCCCAAACAGTTTCTCAGCATTAACCGCCCAGAACTCAGAAGGATTAATGTATTGATACATGTTGTAATTAGGCAAAGCATCTTTTGCTTTTTGATATGTTTGCTCATTTGGATTATTGACATAATCTAAAACAGCATCAAAATATTTTTGATGTTTTTTATCTGTATAGTTTTCAATTGCTTTCGCTAAAGACTTAGCCCAGTTATTAATAACTTTCATGTACACATCATCTGGCATCATCTGCTCAAGTGAGTGCATAATTTCATGTCTAAATGTTTTAGGCTCTGATGTGCCTGATGTGTCTTTATATAACGTCACTATTCTTGATAATGGTGCAAAGTTACCTGTTGATCCACGTTCATTGGGTTTCTTAATGCTTAACCTTAAGCCATCTAAAACATTTGGAAATCTACGATTAACTTCTTTAATTACAGCCAATACCTCTGGCTTTAGACCATAACGTTCATCTTTTGGATAAGCTCTATGCAATTCAGCATCACGAATAGCATTAGCCAAGAATGCATCGGCAGAATCAATTCTTACCCTAGCATATTTCTTTTCTATATTGGTAATGGTTCTTTCAGATAAAAGTTCTGTAAGTGCTCTTTGGGTATCAATACCAAAGTTACCCTTTACCATTTGTCTTAAAATTTTGGTAATAGAAGTTTTTACTTTGCGAGCCTGTTCAGAAGCATGTTGTTTATTGGATAAACTTTCTTCTTTGAAAAATCTGCGTTCATCAAGGTTATCTGTAAATGTTCCACGATAATCTTCTTCAGGCGTTTCTTGGCTTGCTTTTTTAGCCTGTTGGCGTTCACGATTAATTTCTGCTTGCGTCTTTGGGGCTTTGATTTCTTCTTCTCTAGTCGCTAATAAATCTTGCTGTGCACCACTAACCACTTTTTGCTGTTCACGCTCTTCTACAACCTGTCTTTCAACTGGCTTGACTTCCATGCGATCCAAGTCATCTTTAGGAACATTGTTTGCCAAGAAATCATCAACTTTAGCCTGATTATCAGGCACAACAAACATATGAGATTGATCCATCTTCTCATCGTTGATGGACTGCATAAACTCAGGAGTGCCGTTGATACAGCCATGCGAATAACGAGAGTCGGCAGCACCAGGAGTAGTCAATGCATTTAATCTAGCTTTACCATCTGACTCTTTAGTATAGACCGTATGCATGACAGCCACATGGAACGCACCTTTATCACCACTTAATGTGTAGATAGTCTTGCCATCGTAGTCACGCAGATTACCTTTTTCAGCATTAATGGTAAACATTCCTGCTGGAGTCTGTCTATTTTGTTCAAATTGAACTTGACCAACATAAGAATCGCCAAACGCTTTACCTAACAATACTTTTCTTGAGATCTTTAAACTACCATCTGGGTTAAAGACATACGCTGTTGCAGTAGGTTTGTCAACAATCGTAAAGTACTTAGTGCCACTTTGTGCAGGTGCAATCATCGAGTAAGCATGTTTACCAGCCTCTGACATACCTTCTGCTTCGGCAGGAACTTCAGCTCTGACCTGTTCAATCCTGACCGACCTTTCTTTGGTAGGCATCATGAAATAGTTGCCTTCACTCATGTAGGCAGGATTAAAGATAATTGCTACGGCTAAAACCCCAGCTTGAATCTTGGCAATGATATCTCGAATTGCACTATCAATAATGCCAATACCTTCGTTTGTAGCACGAATAACATCATCTTTTAATTGAGTAAAAAACTCTCTGGTGTTGCGTTTTGCACCGTAATGCTCTTCTAACTTGACTTGTTCTTGTTCAGATAACTCATCTACAGGGCCAGCAAGCAACTTACGGTTAGAGATATCCGTAGCTTCACCTTCAATAAAATACTCTTCACCCAATTTTTCATCGCTCGTAAAACTTGGATATCCGTTATTAATATTAAATGGCATGAAGTTGGTATCACGCTCTGTCATACCCATGAGTAACTGTGTTACTTTTCCATCTGGCGATACCGCTTTCAACATCTTATCTTGAATTCCTATATTGAACTCTGGATATCCCAACTGTCTAAAAGCGTTTGTTAGGTCTTCAATAAACTCTGCATTAAATGTGTAATTCTCTTTACCCACAACCAAAGTAATTGGATAAAAAGTATTACCAGCATACTTGTGTCCTTTGATAACTCCACGAGCATAGTCCCCCAACGCTTCAGCATTAACGCCATGACTTGGTTTTAAGTCTTTATACTTTTCTAATACCTTCTCGTAGGGAGCAATCTGAGCCTCAATTACTTTGCCATCTTTATCAACAATCGTTGGTTTAGTAACATCGTTCTTGGTATTAACAATCAATAATCGTTTGCCATCAGTCGAGACTGTTTTATCTGGTTCTAATACAGCACCACGCAAAGCCTCTCTAACTTCTTTTGGATCTACCAATGCATATACAGCCTTCTTAATATTTGGCTCAGTAAATGCCCCAATAATTTTCTTTTCAATTGGTCTGGCTGGGATGTAAGAACCTTTTTCCAATATCAATTTATCAGCACGAGCCGTTGGGAATTTAGCCGTTGATGCAAATCTAAGGAATATCCTAGCCGCTTCTTTGTAATTTTTCTCTGCTTCTTTTTTAAACTCATTTCCTTTTTTAATCCGTTCAGCACCTTGAAATGATGCAGTTGGCATAGAGAAATTACCAGCCTGGAATCGTTCATATTGATTCCATACTCCTTCATCCATCCAATTTGGTTTTTTTGTAATGGGCTTATCTGTGCCCTCAAACAATTTTTTATTAACTGCTGGTGCTGGGAATACTTGACCAGCCTTTGGTTTTTCTTCTTTAAGATTTAATTTTTCAACAGCATTTTCTTTTTGAGCTTCTACATAATCTTCTGATTGTTTTTCAACTTCAGCTTTCTCTTCTTCAAATGCCTTTGGATTTTTGATGTAATTGTCTAACTGTTTCCGCTGATCTGGAGTCAACTTGACTTCTTTCATATCCAAGCCTTTGAGTTCAGCGTATTTAATTGCATTCTCAAAATCTTGCTCTTCAACAAAGTTCTTAAATGCAGTCTCAGCAGACGATACACTTGCAGCACTTGGTGCTCTTGGAATGCCACCAGTCTTTGGAGCGGCAGCGTTAATAAGTTTTTTCTTAAGATCTTCAAGACGTTCTACATTGTTTGCCACCTTGAACTTACCATCACCAGGAATGTCAATCTTTACAAAACTATCTCGTTCTTTAGTTGATGCATCCCATTCTTTTTCAGTTTGAATCGTAGCCCTTTTGATGGCCTGATCAAATTGATTAGAAATTGCCTGTTTGATTTTTTTGTAATCTACTCTAGATTGAGCTTTTTCAATAGACTTTTCTATAGTCTTTGGAGTAACTGGCTCAACTTTGTTTGGCTCAATATGTTCTTCAGCTGGCTTTTTTTCTACTTTGACTTCTTCTTTTTTGGGTCCTTTAGTTAAAAAATTACGCAAGTTTTTAACGTCTTCTGAATCAGAAAATTGACTAAAAGAACTGCCCTCTGGAATACCAGCATCTTTGGATTCTTGAGTTAAAAATACTTTTGTTCCTTGTAATTTTATTAACCCTGCATCCTGTAATTTTTTAAGGATTGGTAGTACTGATTTTTCATATTCAATACCATTACCGTTATAAACAATCTTTGCCGCTAAATCTAATTCATCATTTGTAAAATCTTGTGGTTTTTTAGTGGCATTTTTTTTAGCCTCTTGTCGTTCTTTATTAATTTCTGCCTGTGTTTTTTTAACAACAGGCTCTATTTTAATTTTGCCTTTAGGCTCTTCTTTTTTTAAAGGATTTTCTTGTGTCCATACTTGCACAAGATTTTGTGCTCGCATAGCATCAGTTCCAGACTTTGGATTAAATGTCCAAGTATGCTGAGTAAATTCTTTAACATTAGGATCTTCCTGTCCAACCAAAATAATTGAACTATATGTATCTATTTTTGACCAGCCATTAAGTTTTTCTGCATTAGTAGACTTAGAAATATAATTTGTTGCATTAATTTTTTTTGTTTCATTTGGTGCTATTTTATCTTTAAGCTCTTCCGCCTCAATTTCTTCAGGCATTTTCATTTCAGCTTCTTCATCTAGCTGTTTTTTCTTAACCTCTTCTTCTTGCTTCTTCTTTTCAGCAGCCTCTTTCTTAGCCTGTTGACGTTCTCTGTTAAGTTCAGCCTTTGTCTTTGGTGCTTTTGCTTTTTCTTCTTCTCTAGCCTTTTCTTCTGCCGCTCTTTCGGCTATATTTTGTTTAAACATTTCAATTGGATTTTCTTCATCCGCTTGATTCTGTTTTGCTCTTTCAAGATCTTCTTCATTGTAAACAGCAAAAAGATTGGTTCCAGATGCACTTGTTCTTAAAAATCCACTTTTCCATGCCGAGGTAAGCATGTCTGGATATTTTTTAATAAACTTGTCAGCATCAGCAAATTGTTCCCATTCACCTTTAACGCTATCCACAGCATCTTGCACTTCTTTTAAAGAATACTTACCATCATCTGTTTTAGTATTTGTATAGTAAAGATCATCACCCTCATCTGTAGTAGTAACAAATGTATTTTTACCAACGGTAAAAGTTCTAATCAAACCATCTTTTAAGGCTTGATCAAAAAATTCTTGACCATGTTTTTTAATATAATCTTTTGCTTTTCCAGCACTACGAGCATCAATAACTTTATTGATTGTCTCAGGGTTTACCCCTACACCTGTAACAATGTTACTGGTAGATTCTTCTTCTTTTTGTTCTTCTTCTTTTTTAACTTCAGCTGGCGTTTCTTCTTTAGGAACAACTTCATGAGATTCATATCCTAATGGTTCAAAATGGTAAGCCAATAATTCAGCATCAGATTTTCCTTTTGCAAATTCTTTATTATTTTTTATAACCTGTCCATCTTCATCCATTATATCAATAGAGCCATCTTTATTTCTAAAGACTTGAGTTAAAAATGTGCCAGCATCTTCGGTTTTTACGTTATATGTAGTAGATGATGCTATTGGAGATTCTTTTTTTCTTTGTTCTTTTGGTTTTTCTTCTTTAGGAACAACCATCAGTTGATCAGGTGTATATCCTTTTAACTGGTCAATGTCTTTAATTAATACAGGATGTTCTTCATCTTGCTCATGAAATCCATAAACGGTATCACCATCGCTGTGAGCTTTTTCAGCTTCCTGTTTTGTTTCAACAGGCTCGCCTTTATCCATAATTTCTTCAAGAGTATGAGGCAAAGTTGGTAGAACTGGTGGTCGACCTGATGGTTCTTCTTCTAAATCTGCCTCAGTAATTAAAGGAACTGGAGGAGTTGAAGGCCCAATAGTAACCGTGCCTTTTGGCTCTGGCTTAACAACTGGAGCTTCTTGATTTTGAATTTGCTGTGCTCTTTTACCTTGATAAGTAGACATTGCCTCACCAGGAGCACCAAATACCTCACCAAGAGCTTCTTCCATTACTGCTCTAGGATTAACTGGTTGATTACTTAAATAAGAACCAAAGCCTTCTCCAGCCGCACCTAAAGCAGCTTGTTTAGGTATTTCCTTGCCAATGTCTTTGGCAGTTTCTTTTAATGCCTGTCTTGTGCCACCAAATATTTTTTCAGCAACTTTACCAGCTGAATTTAAAGAAACAGCATCAAGCAATCCAATAATTCCTGATTTAACGGCAGCTTTGTCATTAGCTTGTTCGTGAGTAAATCCTTGTTCTCTTAAATCAACATACTCATTACCATATTCCATGAACGCAGATGAAGCACCACCAGCTACCATTGCACCAGTTATTCCTGCTGATGCACCTACTTTAGATGCTACAGCCATAGCAATAGATTGTGGCAAACTACTTAAACCTACGTTAGCAATATATTCTGGTATATCCGTAAAATTACTTAATAGCTCTGAACCAATCTTTTTAGTTTGTTCCCATGTGCTGGCATCTTTAAAATCTTTAGTCTGCTCTAATGCAGTAATCTTTTTAGATAAAGGATCAACGCCATACTTTGCATCAATCGCTTGAGCATTAGCTTTAGATTGTTCTAATTGACCTAAATATTGATTAACTTTTTCTCTGGTAGCCAACAAATTTTCTCTTGATTGAGGTCCAGTCGTTGGTGCTCTTTCAAAATTTGGGCCATAATTTTCTTTATCTAATTCTTGTAATGGAATTAAATCACTTAACTTTGCCTGTGCTCCAATATCTTTTAATGATTGAACACCCTTTGCAAGTGATCCTACCATTGTGCTTGGCTCAGTTCCCACACTTGGAAATAATGCTTGCACAGGAGCAAATATAGATTGTTGTAATGTATCTGCTAGGCTAGTTGAGCCAGGCTGAGTAGCGGCAGGATGTGGTGCATTTGGAAGAATATGATTTTGAATTGCATTTGAAATGTCTTCATGAGACATATCGTCAGGGAAATTTACTACCCCAACATAAGGAATGCTTACTGATGGCATACTTTATCCCTTAATTTGGAACCATTGTCATTTTTACAGGATCCCAATGATATTGGGCTTGTGGTACTGTTGGCAATGCTGAATTAACTTTTGGTGGATTAATTATAGGCGATGTTTGAGTTGGTGTTACAGGAGTTGTTCCTGACAAAGTTACACCCAAACTCTTAGCATAATCTGCTGGGCTAGGTAAGCCTAACTTATCACGATATGTTGGAGCTAAACCTACATATGCACGATTATATGCATCTGCCTGTAATAACATTGGATTTGCCTCATATTTATATCGTTTAATTTCATCACTTAATAAATCTTTTGTATATTTTTCAACCAATCCTGAAAATGCATTTTGTCCTTTTTCCGTTAAAGCAGCTTCTTTATATGCATTTGCACTTGCATATCCTGCTTCTTTAGTTGCACGAGCATTTGCTAATTGTGCTTTAACATTTTGTGTACCTGTATATGCTTGATTTAATTGTCCAAGTAATGTATCTCTGCGAGCTTGATCTGCCGTTGCAGCTGAAATTGTTCCTTGTTGCATGAGTTTTTTCGCAGCATTAATATCAGCAAGACTCTTTTGCATACCAGATTCAGCACCTAGAGCCGATGTTCCTACACTACTTAATAAATTTCCAAATGTTCCGCCAGTACGATCACCAGCACCACTCATCATGCCAATACCTGTACGGAATGCAAACTCAGGAAGAACCATTGCTCGTTGTTGTGCAAGATCAGCTTTCTGTTCTTCTGCTAATGGTTTATATGCTTCTGCTACAGTATTTTTTCCAGAAAAAGCATCTGTTAACTGTGATTTTAATAAATCCGACATCCATTGATCATCTGCTGGAGGAACCTCTTTACCAGCAGCAAATGCTAATATTCCACCACTAGCCATTTTAGTCATATCACCTGTACCAATAGCAGCTACTCCTGTTCGAGTTTGCGGAGCTGTAGACATTTGATCTGGAGGAGGCATACCACCACTAGGTAATGGTTGTGACATGACTTTACTAGCTTCTGGGTTATTGTGAATATAACCATGCATTTGATTTAAGTCTTGAGCATACATTTTCGCCATTGGGCTTGATGCTGGACTTTGTTGAACTTGTTGTAACTGTTGATCGCTCATCATATTCATTGGCACAGCACCACCAGTAGCCATTGATGTGATCTTACCACCACGCTTAGATCCTGTTGCTGCGTTATACATACCTAAACCACCAAGACCAGCTAATCCTAATCCACCTAACTGGGATACGGTACTTGGAGGAGCTTGATACATGGTAGTTGATGTCTGCTGTGTAGGCAATCCACGCAACATCGCATTCATCACACCTAACTGCATAAATGGATATTGCTGGGCAGTCGCATAATTTTGAACAGCTTGATTAATGATATTCTGCTGTGCTTGAGTTTGTTGAGCACCTAATTGATTCTGCAAGTTAGCAATGTTTTCTGTTGCACCCAATTGCATATTACCAATATTAGCTAAGTTTGTTCCAGCTGCACCAGCTTGTCCGTATCCTGCTTGTTGAGCACCAACGCCAGCAAGACCTGCTTGAGCACCTTGCATACCTAAATTAGCTGCTTGACCTGCACCCTGCAAGCCCATGCCATAACCTTGCATTGCTTGAGAACCAGCTTGTCCAGCTCCTTGTAGTCCCATACCAAGACCTTGAAGTGCTTGAGACGCTGCTTGACCATATCCAGACAATGCTTGTTGATTACCTTGTAATGCCATATTGCCAGCTTGATTAGCACCTTGTAATCCCATTCCATAACCAGATAAGGCTTGTTGATTACCAGCTAAAGCAGCAGTATTAGCTGCATTCATTTGTTGCTGTGCATTATTAAATGCTGTGTTATATCCTTGACCAATTGCTTGTTGGGCAGCTAAATTACCACCCTGTTGCACTAAAGCATTTTGTAATGCTTCACGAGAACCACCAAAAGCTCCAGAACTAGTTGCGGCAGCTTGTTCGCCAGCACTTTGTATTCCTGTTTGTTGTCCCAATAATTGGAGCTGAGGATTTAAACTAGCCTGAATATATGGGTTCATGTAAGACTGAACCGCATTAGGATTAGTAGACATCTGCCCTAATTGTTGTCCAATATTGGCACCTTGCTGACCTTGCATAGCACCCATACCGCCATACATAGATGATTGACCAGCAAATTGATTGCCTAGATTTGCACCTTGTTGTCCAGCACCAGCAGATAGTCCAGCATATTGTTGACCTGTCTGAGCACCTTGACCACCATACATATTGGATAAATTGGCAGCTTGTTGTCCAGCCTGTGAACCTAAACCACCGTACATATTAGATAAGTTGGCACCTTGCTGACCTGCCCTGTTAGCCATGCCACCATACATACCAGCTTGACCAACTGTATTTAATGCACCTTGCCCAGCTGTGCCAGCTAAATTACTTGCTTGATTAAATTGGTCTGGTGTTTGTAAATTGGCAACAGTAGATTGTGCCTGTTGTTGCATTGGACTAAATGCAGCAAAATAATCAGATGGATTAGTACTATATGGTTGATATGCCTTAAATGTAGTCATATCAGGATTAAATATCTGTGCCTGTGTAGCATTGAGCATATTCGAGGCGTAAGGAGCCAGATAATCAGGAATCTGAGTATTATTTACATTTTGCTGAACTGGAGCTGGAGAAGAACTACCACCCATACTAATCCTTTAACATTTTCGTAAACACTTTATCTGTTTGCTTATAACCTAAATATTCCAACAATCTTGAATTATCCAAATGAATCTTGGTATGAACAATCACTCGATCTACTTTGCAATGCTTTAACACCTGTTCGGCATATTGAAATAGTTTAATCCCAACACGACCTTTACGAAACTCTTTTTTAACAAAATACACATCTTCTATCGCTGTAATACATGACTTATAGTGTAAATGCGGACTAATCATAAAAATAATATAACCAATCAACTCACCATCATTCCTACAAGAAACACAACGCAACATGCCTAATTCTGCATACTTTCGATAGGCATCATAATCAGGATCCCAATCAAAGTCTTTTGTTACACACAACTCATCATAATGCTCTGGAAGAAGCTGTTCAAGCTCTTCTACTAATTTTATAGGATCGCAATCTGCATAAACTATCATGCTGGTAAATGTTTATACGCCTTTGTATCTGCTGCAATATCTTTTGCTTTCCTTCTTGCTTCTTTAATTCTATCCATCATGGCATACAATCTTTTAGCTCCAGCATCTGTACTGCCATTACCCAACTCAGAAACAATCCTTGCTGGAATCACAAACTCACCATCAGCCAAACGAGCTGGTTGTTTACCACCAATGACCGCAGGAATACCATCACTCACTCCATCACCAGGACCTTTGAGCAATCTTCCACCATCAGAGTAATCTCCTAAATGGCTTTGTAATCCACCTTCTTTGGCAGTATTGACTACTGGACTATTTTTTTGAATATCTTTTTGTGCTGCTTCAGCCGCCAACTGATCTTGCGATAATGTTTGAATATTAGAACCGAGAGGAGAAACAGCTCCAAGACCTGATTTGGTTGGTGCTAAATGAGCTAATTTTTGAAGCTTTAATAAATTGGTCATTGCTGCATTATAAGCATCAAGATTCTTTGTATCAGGATCTACATCCACATAAGTACTATCTCGTTCAGGTGTTGCTTGTAATACAGGGCGTTTAGAAATCATTGCTAAACCCTGTTGAACATCGCTACCATCAGCTCCAGAATATTTCATAACACCACCACGCTTGGCTGTAGCCATGCTGTAAGGATTTTTTACATAGTTATCATATTGAGCTTGATAATAGGGTTGTGGCTGTGCTGGGAACTGTCCTTGAAAATTTGGTGATATTGGTTTAATGTTAAATGGATTAGTCTGGCCAGATGTTTGAACTGGTAAACTTGGCTGATTAAATGCACCTAAAGCACTTAAAGCTGTTCCACCTAACATGGCAACAGAACCTGGATTAGCTTTTAAAAATTGTCCAGCATTGCTTAATGAACTTGTTGCTTGATTAAAACCAGCACCTATATTAGATAAATTTTGATTAACTTGAGCACCATATCCAGCTGGTGGTAATCCACCCATGCCAGCATTTGCCATACCTGCTGATTTAACAATGCTATTTGCATTATCAGGCGTTAAATTGGCAGTCATATTAGATATTTGATCAGCAGTTAAATTAGGCATCTGTTGAATAGTTTGTTGTGCCGCTGCCTTTACAGCTTCTTCTTGAGTAACTTCAGGAACAGTATTTAATATTTGATTTTGTGCTTGTTGAAAAGCTGTATTTGCTACATCTGCACCTTGTTGAACTCCAGCTTGCATACCAGCAGCACCTAATCCACCAGCTAAACTAGCACCGCCCCAAGCTCCAAGACCAGCCATTAATCCATCTTTTAATGAACCTGTCATGGCATAATCAGTCGCTCCAACTACACCAGCTGCGACCATTGGATCAGCTAACATAGATAATCCACCAGTTTCAGGAGCTAAAGCTACCATTGCAGCACCAGCCACCATAGGAAGAATAGAACTTAGAAAACCAGCTTCAGGAAGACCTGTTTTTGGATTGATGGTTAATGATCCACCGTGCTGTTGTGCCAATTTTTGTAGGGCTTGAAGCTCCCCAGTAGTCATATGGACTAAGTGGGTATCGTCTCCACGACCATGCTGCTCTAAGTGTTTGGCAATTAACGGTAGACTCATACACGACCTATTGAGTTATTTGGAATAATTTTATCATAATTAAACCGCTGTGCCAGCATAATTTACCCATTTTTGACCATTCCAATAAATAGGATATCCAAGAGTTTGATCAAAATACTGTTGACCTATTTGCAAATTAGCCAAAGGTCGCTGTCCTTTTAATCCATAATCTGGCGTTGCAGTTGCCTGAGTGTAATTATTTAACTGATTAAAATATAAACGCAATTGGCTTAATACTTGATTGTCATGTCCAGCATCATAAGTCGCTGGAGCAACAGGTAAGTTGGGAGGTGTTGGTGCTAAAGGAGTGCCATTATATTTTTGAATATTTACCATTATCTTATACTCCTTATAATATCACCATTTGAACAGATTGTAAACCTAGCGTCTGCCGTCTGGTCTAATATCAAAACGAGGTGTTCCTAATTGCCATGCAACTCCATTTTGACCTGTTGATTTAATAATGAATGACATCTGCCTACCTCTTAATCGAGTAAATACTTCAGCTGTAAATTGCTGAATTGTATATTCAGGAATATTGGTATAGTTTTGTAAACTGGTTACAGCAGGATTAGCCGCTACTCCATAAGCTGATCCAGAACTATTTCTTGGCAAAATTTGAATAGTTAAAGATGGATTATTGGTTGTAGAACCGTTAAAGTTCACATCTGGGAACATTCTCCAAACAAATCCAAAATGTTGTCCTGCATCATCTGGACTTACTTCAAAATCAGAAGATTGAATATATGATGTTATAGGTTGCGGAGTTCCTGTAGAAACATCATCACAGCCATTTTCATGGTAAAGCAATCTGCCGTTATAGTCAGCAGCAATAGGGAATTGATTAATACCAGTTTGAAACCATGCAGAACGTGCCATTGTTCCATATGCCCAAGTATTTTCTACATAATTGTAAATAACATATTTATCAATAACAGAATTGGGTTGAGTATTAGAACCATTGTTTCCATCAATAGAAACATAGAACCACCATACTTCATTAAATCCTTCATTAGATCCTACAAAAACTTGAAAGTTTTGGTTTTGATTAATATTATCAAATATGTATTGTTTTAAATCACAAGGCAAGGTTTGAACAGTACCGTTATACATGTAAAAACGATCACGACCCATCCAATACGTTACATTATTAATCGTAATCATACAGTTAGGACTCATAATCGATATATTATCCATTAAGAGCTGGAATCCCCATACATAAGGAGTGCCAATATATTGCATTGAATATAAAGCTGAATCAGTCCAAACTAAAATCTCTTGACGAGTTGACCTTGCTCCAACAATATAAGATCCATTTCCTAATGCGTATTCACCAGATTGATTGGTTATTTCTGGAATCCATTGATATACATTTCCTTGATCTGACCATCTTACCAATAAAGGATTAAATGAAGTATTAGGTGATCCAGGACTATAAGGATTAGCACCAAAACAAATTAAAAACTCTTGCACCTCAGAAGAAAGAACCTGATAAGTTGAATTGGGTACAAATGCACCAGCATAAGTAATTGTATAACTACCACTCGAAGGAGCCGTTGTTGTGTTACTAATTGTTCCAATACCAGTTACATTATTCATGGCTACGATATAAGTGTTTGCTGGAATACCTGTTCCAGAAATATACATATATGGATATATATAAGGTGCATTTGCTGATGTTACCGTAATGCTAGTCGATCCAGAACTAAATGTTACTGAATCAAGTAATAGAGTTGTTTGATTAGCCAATGACTGTAAAGATACACCACGGCTTGATACCCCATTGGAATTTTGCCAATAATAAATAGGACCACCACGAGGAGAAAAAACAAGATCCGCTCCAAAGTTATCGTTTGACCATAACCTTAATTGTGTTCCTGATGATGCACTACCTGATGAAGATGCTTGTCCCCATCCTATGGCAGATGGTGTTGATGTAGAAGATGTGGCTGGAATAAATACTGTAACTGCTCCACCACCTGTTGCTGAAGTTACCGCATTAGGAGACCAAGCAGCCGTTACATTTATAGTATATGTATTTGCTCCTGTTACTGTTACTGCATATGACTGCTGTAAGATACCTTTAGGTATTCCACCAACAGAGGAAGCTACACTTAAAAAAGATACTGAATTACCTGTTGTTAAGCCATGTGCTGTTTGCGTAACTGAAACAACATAACTACTTGCAGTTGTAGTAAAAGGATTGGTTAAATTAACTGTAGAAAAACCTGTAGTTCCACTCCAAGATCCTGCTCCCCATCCAGTACCTGTTGTATAAGTACTTAATCCACTTGGATATAAATAATTAACAGTAACGGTTGCACTTGCAGACGATGGTGCACTTGTTGCAGTAATTGTATAAGTTGTAGAAGTAGGCGTTGATGTAACAAGGTAATTACCAAAGAAAGTGTATCCACCTACCGTATAAGAAGTAGAAAAATTAATGTAATCCCCTACATTCGGACTATATGAATTGTCTGTTAAAGTAACAGTAGTTGTTCCATTGGTTGTTATAGTAACCGATGTATCTGTTTGAATAATCGGTGTAATATCATTGTAGATACCGCCAAAATACAAATAATAACTTGTGCTGGTTCCTACACCAATATAGTTATTACTAATACCTGTTGTTGCACTTGACCACACCCATAATGATCTTGCTATTCCATTGAATGTGTTTGAATTAACTTGTGTCCAGCCACCAATTTTTTCAGGTAGCCCAGCACGAAATCGAACTTTGTCACCATCATACCAACCACCAGAGTTGGAATAATTTGTGCCTTCTCGATACAAACCAGGCTTTAAAGTTAATTTGCGTAAAGGCATAGGGTTTACCCTAACATGGATTCAGAAAATGTTTTTACTTCAGCAACTCTACGTAACCAACCTACGCCAAACGTAGGGAAAGTACCTAACGATCTATAAAATTCTTCTTTTAGTTGACTGAACTTTTCAATTAATTCTTTAGCTTCAGTCTTTTGAATAGCCGATACGCTCGCAGGTCCCAACACGCCATCCGCAGTAACTCCAGCCGCCTCTTGTATGAGTTTGGCAGCCCTACCCACGCCCATATTAACAGCAGCATCAAATACGGCGTAGTCAACACCAGCAGGGAGATTATCACCTTGTACCTTATTCCAATAAAGTTCTTTGTATAAATTATACACTTCTTCATCAGGAATTACCCTAAGTTCTTCTTTGGTAATGTGCGTATTTCGCCTCCATTCACGATAAACACTAAGGGTTATACCTTTCATCGTAGCACCACCTGGATCGGCTGGGTTATCACTCCATAATCCCTCACTCTTCAGAACGTGTGCTAATGCAGATTCGTAATTTTCTTTCATGTTGTTGGTGTACTCTGATGTAATAGTTCATCTTTCTTTTGACTACCTGCTGATGAACCAAAGTAAAAAGAAATGATACCAACCCAAGCCGTTGATAATGAACCTAACATAATCATCAATTCATCCGACTTGGTGGCATAACCCATCATTAATGCAAATAAGATTCCAAAGAATCCAGCAGTAATTAAAAGAGACAGTAATGGTGGAATCCATGAATGAGTTGCAGATTGCATATCCCTAGCTGATTTACGGTCATCTACGGCTAACTTTTCAAAGTTAAGTCCTAACTCCTGTGCCTTTGCTTGTAAATCTATTTCAGCTTGTTTTAGACTGGCTAATTGGTCAGCAGTTAACTTACCAGAGTCAATCGTAGACTGTACGTCTTTTTCATCAACTCCCAATGCTTTTGAGATAGCAGTAACCGCTAGTCCTGCTAGTGGTCCACCTAATGCTGTTGCAATGCCTGGTGCTATTTGTGCAAGCCACTCCATATCAATCCTTTAAAAGAATAATTAACATCATACAAATTAATGCCATCATTGTCCACCATTTAAACAGTTCATCATCCACGGACTATATCTTTCTTGGTTCGTACTAACACCTTATGTTCTTTATCAAATTTTGGTTTTGGTTTCTTATATAACTTTTCTTCAAAATGCAAATAACATACATTTGCCCAGATGAACAACTCAATTAAATAAACAATGAACCAAATGGTTGCCCATGTCATACAAGATTAAAATAAAACAACAAACAAGTAATAATAAACGCAGCAAACCAACAATAAAACTGAATTCGCCTTACGTCTTCCAACTTATGTCCGTAATACTTTTTACTTTCTTGATGTTCCTTCTCTACTACTGCTTTTAACTCTAATACCTTACTCCATTCTTTAGCACCATACTTGGCTTTAAACTCTCGTTCGGCTTGATTTTCTGCTTCTATAATTGCACTTTGATTTTGATACTCTTGGATTGCTCGATATATCATCGAGTTCTCCATTGCTTCTTCGTGAATCTTGTGCTTCTTTCGTGCTTCTAATTCCTGTAAAGCGACCTCTGTTCCATCACGTTGAATATTTTCAATGCTTTTAGTGAGCTTCTTTCCAGCCTCTCTACTTTGTTCAAGGCTCTCAGCTAAAGACTTTGCTCCTTCGGCAATAGGGTTTATGTCTGGCATTCACTATTTTTACGCTGTCCTGTTCCACATATAAACTACAATATATGGCTGTAAGTTTGCATTTGTTCCACTAGACCCTTGTGATGCAGTTGTTCCACTAAAAGTATGTGTATGACCGCTATCTGAAATTGTTGCCTGTGCAGGAGCAATACTACCGTATCCTGCATATGAACTAAATGGTCCATAAACAGTTCCGTTATTACCATATACACCTGCATTTTGTGATATATTTGCATTTCCTGTATTTGTAGTTCCAGAAAATGTATGGGTGTGTGAAACAATAATAGCATCAGCACTACCACCTGTAGCACCAGCAATAAATGAACTACCATCTTGTCCAATCATTACCCTACCAGCACCAAATGCTACCCATGTTCCAAAACCAAACAAGGTATTAGGGTTTGTACTAACTGTAGATGTATATATAGAACCTACAGGATATAGTATTTGCATAGCAGCTTGAACAAAAGCTGTTGTTGCTATTTTGGTTGAATTATCAGTTGATGACTGCGTAGTTGCTGTTACATTGTTTGCTATTGTTCCACCTGATACTACATTAGTTGCATTAGTGGCGTTTGTAGCGGTTGTAGCAGATGTTGCAGATGTTGCTGTTGCAGCATTTCCACCAATGGAAAGACTTGCCGCTGTTCCTGTAAGTCCAGTTCCTGGTCCTGAAAATTGACTTGATGCCGTTATCGTTGTGCCACCAAGTGTTGTAAATGTTCCTGCCGCAGCTGTAGAATTACCGATAATAGTGCTGTTAATATTTCCGCCTGTAATCGCTACACTATTGGCGTTTTGCTGAGACATGGTTCCTAAAGAACCTGTTATGTTATTAACAAAAGCAGTCGTTGCTATTTTTGTAGAATTGTCTCCTGGGGATGGCGTAGGTGCTGTTGATGTTCCACTTAATGTTGTGGTTCCTGTAACACTTAAAGTTCCACCTACTGACATATTTCCTGTATCCGTTTCGCCAGAAGCCGTTAATGTACCAACTACTTTAAAATCTCCAGGAACACCATTTAAAAGAGAATATACGCCAACTCCACTACCGCTTTGATTAGTTCCATCTAAATAAACTTGAGCTGTCATTCCTCCTGGAATTACTAATGTTGTAGATCCGCCAGATGCAGACATAGTAATTGGATAAGATCCTTGATTTACTATTGCATACACTTTATTGGCTGAACCACCTGGGCAAGTAATTGTACAAGCTGAAGTTCCTCCTTGAAATACAAGAACTGCATTTCTAGCGTCATCTAATGCACCGTTAATATTTGTTAATGTATAAGTGGTTAATCCTGAAATATTAATAGCCTGTACACCAGTAATGGCTTGCTCAAGCAGGGTACCAAGATTTGCATTGGTTACATTACCCCATGTGCCAGCTAAATCACCAGCTCCAATGATGGTGAGTTTTAATGAGGTTGAATACGATTCTGCCATAATGTTTCCTTATTGTGTATTGTTAATTAATACCCAGTTTGTTGCTTGATTATTACTTATTCCTGCCCAGCTTGGTGTATTTTGATCTAGTATTGGATTAGGCACAATACCTGAAAAACTCAAATATCCTGCAAATGGTGCACCTCCAAAAGTACAAGTAGCAAACCCACCTATTTCATTAATTATTTGATTTCTATAATTCCAACTTGCATTTTCTGTATTGTTAATCGTAGCCCAATTTGGAATGTTGACATCAATAATTGGATTTGGTACAACTTTTGAAAAATTTAAATCCCCTGCAAATGGCGTACCAGCAAATGTACTTGTTGCAAATCCGCCAATCTCATTAATTATTTGATTCCTAAAACCCCAATTAGCTGTTTCACTATCATCAATTCTAATCCAACCTGATGTAATTTGCGAGTCTAAAATAGTAAAGGCTTCAACAATACTATCAAGGAAATTAGACTGCTGGGTACTAGAATCGACTACTGTTATCGCTTCAGCAATTATTTCTACAAACTGGGCGGTTATACTTTGTGAATTATTTAATGTAGTCGGCTCAACTATACTTTCCACAAACCCAGCAATAATTGTTTCAACTTCAGCGATTGTCGTTGCTTCAGTTAAGCTTTCTATAAAAGATGATGTCTGTGTACTAAAGTCAGCAATACCAAAGTTTTCATTTAAACTTTCTAAGAATTGAGCGGTGATTGTTGGCGTATCTAGTACCGTTGTGTTTTCGGCTATGCTTAGTGGGAACTGAGCTGTTATTGTTTCAGTTTCAGTTATTGTGGCGTTTTCAGTAATTGAATCTAATAGGTTAGCCTGTACCACATAAGATGGGTTTTCCAAGAATCCAACAGTATTAAAACTACCTGCAAACGGACTTCCTGCCATAGCAAATGAAGCAATACTAGGCTGTTGAGGAACGCTATACGGTGTTTGCCCCCATGCTTCTACAATCGTCGCACTAAACTGGACGGATATAGACTCTGACTCTGCACTAGTAATTGGCTCAGTAACGGTGAATTGGAACTGAATACTTGCCGCTTCTGTATCTGCAAGAGTAATATTTTCTGTCTGTGATTCTAAGAAAGATGAAGCCTGTGTACTAGAATCGGCTATGCCTGTGTTTTCTGTATCGCTTACGCTAAACTGAGCATTGATACTTGGCGTATCTGCTAGGTTTATGTTTTCTGTATCACTTACGGAAAACTGAGCGGTAATTGTTTCTGTCTCAGCACTTGTGATGTTTTCGGTTTGTGATTCTAGAAATGCGGAAGCCTGCGTACTTGAGTCATTAGAAGTTAGGGTTTCTACTATACCCTCAAAGAAGTTATCCTGCTCACTTTGTACATCAAATATCTGAGTTATTGTTTCAGTAATAGATTCCGCATACTGAGCAGCGAAAACTTGAGAATCGGCAACTCCAACATCTTCTGTTGTTGCTACAACAAATGCCACCCCAATTGCAGCAAATGAAACCTTAGCAAAAGGGGTGATTCCAAACATATTAGTTTGTTACTTCAGGTTTTGTCTCTAAAGATTTTTTGAGCATTTCCATAAAAGCATTTTTACCCACGTTCAACTGATCAAGGTTAAACTGAGCGGAACTTATTTTACGGTCTAAGTCGATGCAATGCTGAAATAGCACTTGCTGCTCGTTAGTTAAATCTTCAAAGTTATATTCAACATTGTCTATCGTGATTTGAGTTTTTTTCGTGTTTTCACTCATTTCATTCTCCTATAAATTGCCACCAAAAAGGGCTGATGGCTTACCCTAAAATTAAGACTGTGCCCAAGGTAACGGTGGCTGTGTTACTGTTGGATTAATTAAATTGTTTAAATTAGTGTTTACAGCAGCTTCAGTAGCAGTTTGGTCTACACCTGAACTCCAACACCATCCAACAACTTGTGATTGAGTTAGCGAACTGTAAGGTGTAAATGAACCACCTTCTGCTGGCTCAGGGAATGTACAAGTGCCATATACGCTGTTTGTAAATTCTACAGGGGGAGTTGCTGTATTTGATTCTGTACCTGTGCATCTCCAGCCTGCTGTTAATACTACTTCTGAATGACCATTAATGGTTTGTGTACTAGCGTCCATCCAGTCTATGCTCCATAAAATTTGCGATGACATATTAAACTCCTATCTTTGTATAATTACCATGATATTTATTACGAGCTTCAATGGCAACAAGCTCGGCTAATTCTAAATCTTTAAAATAACCTATGTTTTTAGATTGCTTATCAACAGATAATCGAACAGTCCATGACTTACTTTTTTTATGCCAAGATACACCTTTTGTTCTTGATGTATTGTTTTTTGCTAAAGACTTATTTAATTGATTTTGACTACGAGTAACTTCACGCAAGTTTTTTAACCTATTATCTTGCCTGTCACCATTAATATGGTCAATTTCTTTAGGCAAGTAACCGTAAACATATAACCATATTAATCTATGAGATTTGTGTTGTTTGCCCATAAATGTAATATGACGATAACCTGTGAGATGAATAAACCCAGCTTTTTGACCTATTAATTTTGATTGATTTAAATGAACAACATTTTTCCAATAAAGACAATCATCTTTAAGTTCAAAATAATGTTTAACTATTTCTTGAGTAATCATGGATGAGTAGCCTTATATGCGTCAAATTCTGCTTTAAGTTCTTGGATAGCACTTACTAAATGAGCGATAATTCCACCATTCATACCACCAGTTAATCCATATCTTTGTTCTTCACCTTCATTTGCCATATTTTCAACAACAAACTCTGGAAATACTGTTTGAACATCTTGAGCAATAAAACCAGCATTTACATGAGAACCATCTTTAATCCAATCAAAAGAAGATGGTTTTAATGCAAGAATTTTATTTAAAGAACCATTAATAGGTGCAATATTAGTTTTTTCTCTTGCATCAGATATTGAAGCAAATTGTACATTTGAAGCACCATTTCCTACAATGCCACCCATAGGAGTTGCTGTTGTGTTAGCGTAAAATTGAACAAATCTAGCAGATGATGATGTAGTTGTCATTGCTTTGCAAATAACCACAGGTGGAGAATTATCAGCAGAGGAAGATGCAGTATTTGTTACATTTAATACACCAGAACCACCACTTGTTTGAGAAGATGAAACTCCCATACCATTTTCATTAACTACTGCTGATGTTTGACCAACAAATAAAGTTCCACTATTTGTGAGAGTCATGGCTTGGGTAAATGTTATAGCGTTTCCTGCTGTGCCTGATGGTGCTGTATACCAAGCGTGCTGACCTGCACCTGATGCACCTTGTCCATAATATGTAGCTGCTGCTGTATTTTTATAAATCCAATTTGTTCCATTAAAATATGCGTTTTGCGTCATATTCATAGAGCTTGTTGAATAACCTAAAATACCACCAGCAGGAGTTTCAAATGCTTTTCCACTCCAAGCACTAGGAGTAACTCCAAGTCCTAGATTGCCTGATGCAGTTAAAGTCATTTGAACAGAACCACCATTGGAAATATTAAAATTACTACTTCCATCTTGTCCTAAAATTGCATCATACGATGAACTTGTTTTTAATCTTATTTGTGCATAAGAACCACTTTGAACATCAAGAGTGTAGCTTGGACTTGTTGTTCCTATACCTAATTGACCTGAGTTATTTAAAGTCATTGCTTGGGTAAAGGATATAGCATTTCCTGCTGTACCTGATGGTGCTATATGCCAAGCATGATAACCTGTAGCTATATTTTGTTCATATCTATACGCAGCACCTGTGCCAATATATTTATATGAGCCATCATAATATGCGTTTGCAAACACATTAGAACTTGTGCCGTTTACTCCAGCAACAGCCATTGTAGTTCCAAGTTGCATAACTTTAAATGTTGTCCAAGCACTAGGAGTAACTCCAAGTCCTAGATTGCCTGATGAATCAAGCGTCATATATGGTTGTCTGTTATTTGTTTGAAAATACATATTTCCTGTATATGAACTTAAAACTAATCCACCAGTACTTGTGGGCACAGATTCTAAAACTGTTGAATTAGCCCAATTAGTTACACCAAAACCTGTTGCCCCCATTGCACTTAAATTACAAACTGTTCCTGAATTTGTATTTGTTATAGATATTCCTATAGGACTTGCATTGCTTCCACTAATACTTAATAACGAACTAGGACTACTTGTACCTATTCCTAGATAGCCAGAAGATGAAAACCTAGCAACTTCACTAGAATTAACAAAAAACTGCATTGCATTAGTAGATAGATTATAAAAAATACGACCATAATAATCTGAACCTGAACCACCAAATGTAAGTTGTGCCACACTATTTAGTGGGTCACGAATTGTTGCAGTTGCATTTACACACAATGTTGTTGCAGGAGTAGAAATACCTACACCTAATCGAATATTTGCACTATCGTAATATAAGTTACTACTAGAACTAAAAGCACTTGTACCATTTCCGTAAGGAATATATCCTGATGTTAATGAAGTTAATCCTGTGCCACCTGATGCTACACCAAGAGCATTAGTTAAATTAAGCGTATTAGCCGTTAATGTTGTTCCGTTAAAAGTAAGATTAGCACTATCTTGTAATAATCCACTTGTACCAGCGTAAGTTACTCGACCGCTTGTTAGTCCTGAGTCGGTAATAGAACTAAATGTTGCTGTTCCTAAAGACGGCTGTACGTTTCCTGATGCATCTAAATAAACTGCTTTTTCGCTAGGATAAGTTACAAATACGTTCTGTGTACCTGAAGCAAAGTTAACAGTAGAGCCAGCGTTAGATGACGATAAGATCGTTGTACGAGTTAATGTATTTCCTGCGGAAGCGTAAGTGCCCAGACCCACCTCCCAGTTCGCACCAGACTGGTCAGCAATTGTGTAGTAACAAGTATTGCCATTACCAACAGCAGCAGAAAAAGTTTGATAGCCTGTTACTGCTCCGAGTAGCGTAACCGCTCCTGTGCCTGGTGCTGCTGCTGTCTCTAAAACACGGTCTTTAAGTACCAAACTCATTATTTATTCTCCCAAGGTTCTCTATGCCATGTATATCCCTTATGAGATTTACGATGACCGCTAATACATT
>Ga0214246_1000030_pt1 | contig 58074 bp, 74 predicted proteins | sample TroBogypolimnion_41_FD_153084 | JGI IMG/M metagenome (GOLD analysis project Ga0214246, IMG submission 153084) | Freshwater microbial communities from Trout Bog Lake, WI - 29MAY2009 hypolimnion | ecosystem: Environmental > Aquatic > Freshwater > Lake > Hypolimnion/Profundal zone | place: Trout...
AAAATAAGACCTGATTAGCTAACTAATTAAAATTGGCACACTAACTGAAGGCAAAAGCAATGAAGCATCTAAAAAGAAGGAGCTTGTCTCCCGAAACTTATCGGTCTTTAGCCGATAAGTAGTTCATCTGAGAAAAGTTACAGAGATCACATTGAAACCTGAAACACATTAGTCTTTAGCTAATGTGTAGTTCATAGATTAATCAACCTTTCTAAAAACCAGTTTACAAGTTAAATTATGAGAAAGCTGCCTAATAAAATTATGGGTAGCTTTTTCTTTATGTATTAACGGAGCTTTTTTAATTGTTTCAAATTCTTGTTTCTCATTCATATAGATTAGCCCAGCATATTGTGGAATATCTTCTATTGGTAATAAGTTTTCTGGAACAACAAAATAGAAATAGTTTGGAGTTAAATACCAAATATCTCTCACCATATTGTTATTTTCTTTTATAAGGCGCTCTTTCACACCAACACCTTCTAACATTAACTTATGTTTTTCCTTCTTAAAATCAGCCTTAAAATCTGATTTAGATATCTTTACTTCATATTCATATATGTAGTCTGACTTACTTATTGAAATAACATCACATTCTGATAAACCATATCCAGTAAAGTGTGAGGTTATTGGTGAATGTTGTTTTTCATATAAATACATAGCTAAAGCTGCCTCTATATTTTTTGAGGCCGTATTACTTCTTTTAATTTTTCTGATACTTGATTTTCTACTCATAAATTATATATCTAAAATTTTAATATATAGCAACATGAAATATATTATTAGTATAAGACAAAAATCAGAAGATGCTACTAAGAGAGAACAATTTGTTCGTGGTAGTGAAGGAACCGTTCAAACTAAAATAATCAATATGATTAATGCTAATCCTTATGGTGATTATGATTTTTTAGTAAATGAAGATGGGAATAAATACATACAAACTTCAGAAGAACTATTAGGAGAAGTTGTAAATATAGTAGATGATAATTGTTTAGCCGAATTTACTGAAGATGAAGATGGCAATCCTATGATATTATTAAGCCATTTTGAAGGAGCGCTTCCTCAACAACATACTGTTGATCAATTAAAAGCTTTAAGAAAAATTACTAAAAAAACTGATATTGGTGATAAAATTAGTGACATGAATAAACAAGGGGCTAACATTCAATATATCAGAAATCCAATAGATACCGGAGTCGAATCTACACAAGACTATGAAAGAAGTAATAAAAAATTTGAACCAAACTGGAATCTTAAGCGTATAAAGCCTTTTAAAGGATATTTTTATGATCAAACAACTTCAGATAGACCTTCACATAAAAAGAAAAAGAAAAAGAAGTAATGATTAAAAAATATCAAGATTTTTTAGAAAGTAAAAGTAGTAAATTTTATGATTATGGTTGTGTTATGATTTATCCGACAATCGAAAATTGGTCTGAAATAACATCTATAATTCATCCAGATGATGTTTATAACCCATCGCCTACTTATGGCATTGAATCTGATCCACATATTACTTTACTATATGGTCTTCACCCTGAAGTAACTCATGAACAAATAGGTGATGTATTAAATAAATTTAAAGGTAAGTCCTTTGGAATTGATATTAATGGAATTGGAAAATTTGATAACAAAGATTTTAGTGTAGTTAAATTTAATATCGACTCCCCTATTCTACACGAAATTAATCATGAGTTAACTAAATTACCACATACAACAGATTACCCAAATTATGTTCCTCACATGACAATCGCATATGTAAAACCTGGCTCTGCTGATAAGTATTTATCAGGCGATTATAGAAAGACATTTAACAACGTGAATAAAGTGGTTTATTCAATGACAGATGGTAATAAAATTCCTTTTCAATTATAAACAATTATATTAATTATTGATATAATAAGTAATCAAGCCTAAGCTTGATATAAAAAAAATTAACGGCAATGGCAGAATTAGATGATTTATTTAGTGGCAGTTTAGATTCAAAAATGGATTTTTTGAATGAAAAAAAGGCAGTAAATGCAGATGGCATTTATCGTATCGACTTATCAAAAGTAAAAGATAAGAAAAAAGGTTACAGATCAGTAGTTAGGTTTCTTCCTAACTTAACCAAAGAAGGAAAAGTTGGTCAGTTAGCAGTTGAGAAAATTACTCACTATGTTGACATTAAAAATGCAAAAGAATTATCTGGATGGTTCGATTCAGCAAAGAATTTCAATGAGAAATGTGCTTTGACTGATCTTTATTACACAATGATGAATTCAAAAAATGCAATTCTTCAAGAAAAAGCAAAATGTTTAAAGTATAGTAAAAAATACTACTCATATGTTCTTATCATTGAAGATGAACAACAACCTGAATTAGTTGGTAAGGTTATGATTTTCCAATATGGAAAAACAATTAAAGACAAAATTCAAGCTGAAAAAAATGGCGAGATAAGTGGTGTATCTTGTAATGTTTTTGATTTATCAGCTGGTAAAGATTTTGTTCTTTCAGTTAAAGAAATTCAGACTGGTGATGAAACTTATCCTGATTATAAAAATTCAGCCTTTAAACCAGAAACTTCTTCTTTACCAATTTATATTGAAGGAAAAGGATTTAAAAATGTTCCTTTAGTAAACGGTAAAGTTGATCCTAAGACTCAATCTATGGTTAAAGATTTCTTATTAAAAAGAGATCATGAACTTGAAGAATTTTCACCTAAGAGATTAACAGAAGAACAACAAGCTAAAATCAATGAGATTACAGCTTATTTAACAGGTAAAGCTTCTGCATCTTTCAAAAAAGAAGCTGTTGCATCTTCTGATGACTTTGATTTTGAAGAATCACATACTGCATCAAGTAGTAGTTCATCCTCTTCATCCTCTGATGATGATACAGAAGATTTCTTTAAAGATTTTTAAGACTAATTGATTATCAATGAATTATAGCCTCTTCGGAGGCTATTTTTATTTATAAAAGTCTAACATTTCTATTAATGAACTACACATTAGCTAAAGACTAATGTGTTTCAAGTTTCATAGACTTATCTAACGACAACGCCTCCAACTGTTTTTGTTTAATGTCCGACTCAATCCCTGAACCAGACAATATTTTTAAACATTGTTTTAATATGTTTTTACTTGCATTAGTATGAGTTTTAATCTCTCTTTTTGATTTTTTTAACCTTTTTTAACTTTTTTTGATATAAATAATTACCAAAATCACAGAAGCTAAAGACTTCTGTGTGGTCAATATAAATCTATCAAATGGTTGTAAATTTGTATAATGGTTCAATCTTATAACACCATCCATTGTTTTTACTGATATGGTGGAAAAGACGAGATAGAGGAATTTCTCCAGTGACTTCTTAAAATTATTATATAAACTTTCTCTGTATTAATAAATACAATTAATGTATAGATTTATAAAAATAATTTAAATTATGTTTCCAAATTTAAAAAGTAAAAAATTCTTAGACGTATCTACTAGCAAACCTGTAGTTGTTAAAGAACAGTTCGAGAATATTGCTATATTAGACAACAACCAAAGAGTTGATGTTAAAAGATTATTAGATAAAAGCTACTATGATGACTATATTGATCCTTCTAGTTTTTTTGATATATCTAACTTGCAAATTTTTGCTGATAAAATAAAATCTATACCTAATGAAGCACTACAGAACATGAATGATGATGATTCTCCTATCATAACATCATATGATCCAGAAGAAGAAAAAAGAATTTTGGAAAAGAAGGCTAGAGAGATGTATAGTCAACCAAATACATCTGTTATGAGTCAAATTGACAAATTTAAAGGTATGATTGATGAAGATGAATTACCAAATATATCAACACCCACTAATGTTGTCAAAGTATCAACGAATCAAAATTTTAATCAGGTTCAAGTCAATCAACCTGTTCAGAATAATCAAAGTGATCCAATGATCAATATGTTTAGGAACATTAAAAGAAATACAGATTTTAAAATATCTATTGATATTGAAAACAAAATACCTCGTCCAGATTTTATTGAAATGATGGAAGATTCGTATGAAGTTAGTATTATTGACTATTTATCTGACGAGTTTACTAAATCCATTTTAAGTGATACCTCAATAATTAGAGGTAAAATAAAGGAAGCTATTAGAGATATTGTTTATAACAAAAAAGTTTCTGAAAAAAAAGAAATTCCTAATGTTCCGGAAAAAAAAAGAGAGAAATTAAATGAAGGTGTTGAGAAAAAAACTAAGAGAACCCCTCGTAAGCCAGATTCCTCTAAGTATAGAGAAATTGAAGAAGGTCAAGAACCAGAAAAACCAAATGTTAACTAAATGATAGAAAATTCAATTATAGACAGCGCTAAATCAATAAGAAATGAATTCTTAAAATTAACAAAAACATTATCTGTTTACGAAGATGATGTTAAAAAATTGGCCGAATATTTCTTTAAAGTTTCTAATGAGTTAAAAAATATAGAATCTGAAATAACAAATAAAGATACCATAGAAAGTATTAAAAATAAGATAATTAGTAAATTATCTGACTTAGAACTAGAATCTGAAAGAGTATCTAAAAAGATAGAGAATATAAACAATCAAATAGAAAAACTCAAAAAAGAAGAAATGGACTTATATAAAGTTATAAAGAAAAGACACCCTTCTATGTCTGATGATCAAATACGAAGTGAAATACAAGAAAGAGTATTCTAAAAAATAAACCCTTCAATGAAGGGTTTATTTTTTTATATTGAAAACCAAAGAAAACACAGAAGTCTTTAGCTTCTGTGATTTTGGTAATTATTCACTAAATTCAATTAAAGGAAAGAGTCTATATTAAATATATAATATGTTAGGAAATTAAAAAAATTCTAGCATCGGCAGGGACTGTCGATTACAGGCGTGGAGCAAAAATAAGACCTGATTAGATAACTAATTAAAATTGGCACACTAACTGAAGGCAAAAGCAATGAAGCATCTAAAAAAGAAGGAGCTTGTCTCCCGAAACTTATCGGTGTTTAGCCGATAAGTAGTTCATATATATAACTAAAATAGTCAAGTAGAAATGAGGATATCCAAATATATTAAGGTAGATAAAAATATACTGATAGAATATGTATACGATGATTCTAACTTAATAGGTGAGTCTTATGAGATTGGTCTTAATTTAAAAAACAAAAACTATAATTACGTAGCCAATGATTTAAGTGGTACTTTGAATACAGCAGGTAATACAAATTTATCTTCTTCAAATACTTTATTTCCTATTGATTTAGTTAATAATACATATGGAATTTATAACACAACTACTTATCCATTTTTACAGCTTCAAAGCTATGGAAGTGGATTTCCGGTTAGACACGATTCTATCATTGTAAGACTTCCAATAAATTACACTTTTGGAGAATACTTAGGTTTCTATTTAAGAGTTTACGCTTTTGATACATTAAACCAAAAGACTTATGATTTATCTAACTTCTTTTTTGATATAACAAATCTTGATCAAAAAAAGAATCTTAATTATGTAAATCCTCCTATTTTCTTTCAAGAAATGTTATGGGGTAAATCTATTACATTAGAAATTCCATCTCTATTTGCATTATCAAATCAAAGAACTAACAATAATGTACAATCTAATAGTATAAATTATAATTTAACAGGTGGTGTTGGATTAAATTTAAATTCACCACTTTTTATTGATTTTCATTTTATAACAAATACCAAAACAGTTAACTCTGTTAAGACATATACATTAACTACTGCGAATACTATAACTGTACCTCAGACACCAGAATTTGAAAAAATCGGGGTTGTGATTGAAGAATCATCTGACGGTGATTTTTTTGATATTTATGCGGTTTATAGTGGTAGTATAGGTGATTTTAATAACTTCATTAATAATTCTGTTTATTTAGGAAATAGATATTATGTTCAATATACAATCACAATGTATGAACAAAATATTAGAGGAAAATCTCTGACCGTGGTTGTTACTGAGGATTTCCTATCCAAAGTTGAATATAGACCAATTATCAAATACTCAACCACAACAGCTATTATAGATGTACAAATGGATTTAATAGATGCAGTTGATAATTCAAGAATAACAAGACAAGCTTCTTACGGTATGCTTCAAAACCAGGTTTCAAAGTATAGTCTATCATTAATGAGAATTAATTTAGCAAATGCAAATAAACCTAAAATTTATAACATTAAAAATAGTATAAATTTAGGAAGTACGGCCTCAAATCTATTGGGTGCTGGCAATCCATCGGTTGAAGCGGTGCAAGTTCCTTATCCAGTATTAGTTGATAAGTATAATGTTGTTGCTAAAACAGATAATGCTCAAGTTGGAAAAGACTACTACTATGGTATAGGGAACGTTTTAATAGTTTTATATCCATTTGATAACATTATTACATTTACAATTGCTAGTCAAGTTGCTGATAATAAGATTGATTTCATGGATTTAACCAATATGGGTGTTATTACAATGACAATCAAAAATCAAGTTCTCTCAGTTGATGTTCCTTTATATTCAGAATCAGGATCTGTAGATTTATCAAGAGGATTTTTAGTTTTCAAGTTGGTATCAAGTAAAATAAATGATGTTAGAAAAATATATAACTCAGGTATCAATGTATTCTACATAACCTCTACTCAACAGAAAACAACAACTACAGTTTTATATACAGGTTTATTTAAAATATATGATTCGGTTAGTAATGTTGCTGCTTTAAACACAACAGCTAATCAAAATGCATCAAGTTTGAGTGTTGGATCTGCTTCAGTAATACCTACTGGAACAGCTATTGTAACAAGAACTGTTGTTCCAACATTAATCACAGGAGCTTCGTCGCCCAGCTCAAATTATATAGTTATTTCAGCAACAGGAGCAACTGGTCCATAAATTAAAAAAATAAAATGAGATTATCTAGTCAATCGAGTCAGTTTGTATTTAACCTACCTTCAGATTTCTTAACACAAGATATCATAAGCACTTATACGCCTATACTTGAAAAAAACTGGGTACAATATGAAAATGTTATTGATTATTTAAACTCTACAATTAAGAGTGTAAGTTTTCCAGGATTAAGTATCACAACACCAGAACAGAATTTAATAAGAGGTAAGAAAAGAGCTTATTTACCAGCAACAAATGTGAATGATATAGTAACTACAAGAGAATTCACCGTTACATTCAGATCTGTTGATTCTGACTTGAATTATTGGCTAACATATGATATATTTATAAAACACTATTTAGATGTTTATAATTTATATATCAACCCATTTACTATCACCGCAGTTGATATACACAGAGATGCTATCTATTTAATTAAATTTTTTGAGATATTAGCAATCTCACTTGGTGATTTAAATTTTGACTACTCACAACAAAAGGTAAATGCAAAAGAGTTTACAATGACTTTTAAATTCAACTTCATTGAAGTTGAATTTTTACTAAACCAATCAAAGACTATGGAATTGGGTGCTTTTCCGCCATCAATTATCCAGAAATATTAATCTTTTTTCTTTTTATAATAAGGGTGATCTTCTTTCTTCATTTCTACATACTCTTTACCATCTATAACAGATTCTATTTTTCTATCTCTATTTGTTACCCTAATCTCATCTTCAATAACGCCTACCATAATAGTGTCGATTATTTCAGTGTCTATAGACTTTGATAGATTTTCTGATAATATTCTCAACAACTCTTTTTCTGGATCTAATTTTTTCTTCATATTAAATTTTTATTTTTAAATATATTCTCAAAAAAATCTAGCAGATTATTATATTGAAAATTAAATGGTAGATCAACATTTGTAAAGTGTGGTTCTGATAGTATTTTAAAATACAAGTCATCATTATTGTCAACTTCTTTTATATACTCAATCATCTGATTCATATTATCAAATTCATAAGCATTTATAAAAGCCTTTGTGTTCCAATCTTCACCAACCTTTGGATTTCCCCAATATATTGGAATACTATTTTTTAATTTAGGATGTACTAATTTTTCGGTGGTATATCCTGGATACTCACTGTTTTCAAAAGCAATTGTAAATTTGTAATTATTAATAAATGACAATTTATCACCCACTGGTCCACCTATATTATTATAAACTCTTCCACCAGCATCTACCAATTTATATTTAGAAAGTTCAAAAAATAATTGATTCCTTAAATGCGCACCTGGGTTAGAAAAAACAAAATTACAGAACTTTGTTTTTTCTCTTTTTACAACATCGAAATCTATTTCCTTTTTGAAATTTTGAGTATATCCAGACTCATATAATGTTATGGCTGATAAAGGAAATCTAAAGTTTCTATCATCATCTATATAATCAAAGCTAATGGAATAGTCACATTCGTTATAGTTAGGTCTTTTATTTTCGGCGGTAAAAAATATTTTAGTACCATTAAATCTTTGATGATTATTACCAAATACACTATAAATCAAAATATCAGGTGTATATGATATTTCAACATCCCATCTCTCAGATAGAATTGTATATAGTGTATTATCTCCAATATTACTAATATTAGGGTTATAATTAAATCCGCTCCATAAATCTGAAAATCCAATTTTTATTCGTTTCTTCATAGTTATTTAAATTTTAATCCATGTCTCTGGAATTATATCTGATTTATCTATATCTATACCTGTTTTTTCTCCAAACCATTTATTTGGTGCTATAACTTTTTTATTTGGGTTATTATTTAACCAAGCTCCCCACCAACTAAAAGAACTGTTGGCTATTATATTATTCTTACACATACTCATTAGATATAAATCTTCTAAGTTTGAAAAATCACTCATAAAAACCATATTATTAAATGGTAAATTATCTTTACACCATTGCATATCATCAGAAAAAACAAAAATATAATCATATTCACCAATGATATCAAGAGCTTTTTTATAATACTCTATATCTTGAACCGGATGATATCCATTCGATTTTACATAATCCGTTCTTCTAATATGCATAGAAACCGTATTAGTGTCAATTAGAGGTGTCTTATTAAGTTTTGATATCATATCATTAGATGGTGAGAAGTCATTCCGAATGATATCAGAATTGATTTTAAAATACTTTTCACTTTGCCAATAACCATCAAGATAATAATGTGTATAATTTGATACGAGATGTTCTTGATAACTAAATGAATCTTGTATTCTATGAATGTGGTAATTATTTAATACCGGTATATTTACATAAGTATAAGTATTTGAAAATTTATCCAACTCAAATTCTCTAATGGTTTCTGAAAATTGGTTTTTATAAAAAGATATATCTAAATAGAAATCAGTATTATATTTATATGATAAGCTTCTACCATAAGCATACTGAAACATTTGATTTCCTAAACCACCTTGAATCTTATTGATAATCATTCTTTTGTGTAATTTTTAATAAAGTTTTTTAAATCCTCTAAGACTTCTTTTTTACTATATAAATATCCACTCACAGATAGTCCAGTCTTATAGTCATATATAATGTTATCACCTTTAATTAAGTTATTAGAAATATTACTAAATAGGGAAGTTATTTCTTTTGTACTAATTGGTTCATTAAAGAAATTAAATATCATTTTATTAGGATATTTAGAGCTATATTTTTGAATATCTAAATAAATATTATCAAGGTTATACCATTGAAAGCTTGAATTTATATTAATATCCCATTTTGTGTTATTTAACAAATCGAATAAAATATTCTTTTTTATTCGATTATTAAATAGAGCACCTAGTCTAAATATTTTTAAATTATCATACTTCAACATATCCTTAACCATAAGTTCAAATAAGTATCTATTACTACCATAATCTAATTGTCCTAAATTTGGCAAATAATTTTCAGTAACACCAAGAGGTGAATTTCGATAAACATCTATTGTGGAAATAAGAGTTATTTGTGAGTAAGATTTTCTTGATAATGTTCTAATGATATTATTAATATTTTCAATATCTTGTGTAATATTTTTATTAACAAACATTCTATTGGAAGATAAACAACTTAAAAATAAATTGTCACCATTCTCAACATATTTATCAAAATCATTAATATTTTGACTATTAAAACAACAGTCAAAATTGACAAATTTACTTATAGTAGATCCTACTAATCCTGTATGTCCAATTAAAATATTATTCATAACTTCTATATTGTGCGTTATTCTCACCACCTTGAAAATTGTGGAAGCAAAATGGTTTTATATCACCATATTCAACTCCATCTAAAGTTTTTAAAGTTCTCTTACCATTTTCACCAAAGCTTTCAACCAAAACTTCTTCATGTGAAAAGTATTTAGCTACATCAAAAGGTGCAAATTTTATACCATGATGTAAAAATAAATTCCTATTCCAAATACATATTTGAGCATCTTCATTGTAATTACCATCATAAGGAATCCAAGGCATTTTATATTTGTCTGGAATTTCCATTAATTTTTTACTTCTTATAGATATTCCATTTCCAACTTTTATCGGTTCACCATATCTATCATAGAAACAATTGAATCCCCATGGTGCTCCAATATAATCATAGTCTAAAAAATCATCACGCCACATTTCAGGATTAACAACATATCCATCACTTTGTATTTGAAGTGCAAAATCAGTATCAATATATTTGTATAACTCATATATAACAAATCGATTATACTCAACAATATCCATTTTTGGAACCTTTACTACTTCTATACCTTCCGCTTCTACATCAACATCAGTGAATAGTTTAACTGCACCAAAATTAATTCCTCTACATGACTTTTTTATTGCTAAAATAGTCTCTTCTAGTCGAATTGATGTGACACTAACTAATGTTATATTAGGTAAATCTATCTTAGACATAAATAAATTTTTTACTTTTTATCTCACAAGGAAACCATCCCTTTTCTGGTTTATCGTAGTATATCCAATACATCGGCGCAACTGTGATATATTTATCCGTTAACCAAGCTGCCCACCAAGAATAAGTAGATGGTGAGATTATACAATACTTTGAAAAGTATAAAAGTTTTAAATCTACCATCATATCATTTGAAATTATCTCACAATCAACATCTTTAAATACTTCTTCTGCTTTTGGTATTTCTTCTGTGATAACTAAAAACTTGATATCAGGTTTTATTTCTTTTATTTTATCCATCGCATCTAAATAAAATTTCAACGAAATATATGTCTGACCTTCACCGAAAACATATACCCTAAAATGTATATAACAATACTCTTCTACTGGATATTTCAATAGTAATTCAGAAGTTTTATCATCAGCTTCTAATTTAAACCATTCTTTTATTTTATCCTCATATCCTTCAAAATATCTTTCTGTTTGATAGTATCCATATAATCTTGTGAAATTTGGAGCATTAAAAAGATTTGGATCAAAATATTGACCAGGATTCTCATTATAAATATATTGTAAATTACCATCAATCTTTCCTCTTTCAAGATTTGGAAAAAAGTTAAATATGTGATGTGATGGATCTTCAGGATGTGGATGTGGTAATTCATTTACTTGTGGTAAATAAAATTCATATCCATTTTTTTCAGCTACGATTCTTGCTATAGCATATTGAAACATCTGATTACCTAACCTACCTCCAAATGAACCATGTATCATTTTAGTTATTATTAATTTTATAATTTGAAAGAGAATCCCAATTATTTTTAAGATAATCTTCAATACATTTAACTCCCTTTTCTAAATCAAAGTTGATTTTATAATCTAATACTGAATTTAGTTTTGAAAAGTCAACTTTATAATCTCTTGGGTCATCGAAATCTACGTATTTAACTTCAAAGTCTAGTCCACACTTTTTTAGATTATTAACAATGTCTCTTTTAGTGAAATTTAGTGATTCTTCACCTATATTATAAACACCTTTTAAATTCTTATTCATTGCTTGAATTATAATATCACAAGCATCATCTACATATAAAAACGGCCTCCATGTCTCCTCACCAAAAACACTGATATATCCATCTCTCATTCCTTCATAGATAAATTGATTAATTGTTAAATCAACTCTCATTCTATGAGATACACCAAATAATGTAGAACACCTGAGAATTAAATAACTCTTTGAATTTTCTATTATATAGTTTTCAGATTTAATTTTAGAATCTGAATACATACCTAATGGATTTAATTCAGAATCTTCATTTACAACTTCTGTGTTTTTTCCATAATTAGAACAAGTACTTAAAAATATAAATTGCTTATTATTTTGATTACAAATATCTGATATAAATTTTGTTGATTCTGTATTGATATTATAAACATTTTCTTTTGTAGTTTTTTTACAAGCAGGTTCACCGACTAATGCGGCTAAATGTATCACAACATCATTACTATTTATGACCTCGTTTAATTTATTAAAATCAGTTACATCACCAATTACTAATTTATAATTTGGATTTTTAAGAAATGCCTGACATCCAGAATCTCCATACATCAGGTTATCATAGACAGTTACGTGATGATTTATATCAAGTAATTTTTCGGACAACTTAGATCCGAAAAATCCAGCTCCTCCAGTAATTAAAATATTCATTTAGAGTCTCCTATTTTTATTAATTTTATATTATTTTGTTCCTTAATATATCGCCAAGGGTCTATTACAACCGAACCCTCTGGAAACTTATAATCTAAAAAGATATCATGGTTTGTACCTATAAAAAATATACTTGGTGTATCTAAAGTAAAAGGATCCGTGTCAACCCAAGGATCATACATCATGACTTGTGATTCTTTTTCCTCTAATATATTTTTTAGTAGAATAGATGGACTACCTAATATAAGATTAGTTTCTTTTTTAAAGGTTTTTCCCAAAATAACTATTGGTAAATCATTTTTACTCTTCTCTTCTAAAATTAAAGTTGATAACCATTCAGTTTGTTTTTCCCTACACTCCATTAAATTATCATACCAGTTAAAGCTTAGGTCTACTTTATTTGCAAGCCATGATAAAGCAATATTATCTCTTGGATGACAATTGTGAACTACTATACCTGTATCACTATCAATATAAAATTGGTCATCTTTTTTTTCATGAAATGGTTCTACTTCTAAATTATATACATATCCTTCATATTTCTCAATTTCAATTTTTGTTATTCTATCTTTCATATTTTAGCATATTTTTATACCCAAATTTTTTAGGTCCTCTTTAAAAAGAATTTGTATCTTATTGTTATTACTTTTTAATATTTCAAATTTACGACTCTGTCCTATAAATGTATAGGTTGATTTTATATCAACATATACATTCCAATTATATACAAAAAAATCTGGATAATAATTCTTACATTTACCCTCGTCATCTATATATGGTATCTTACCCCTATGACATTCAAAAGTTAAATTATTTTTATCCAACCACTCGATGAATTTTAATTCCCATGTTCCTTGTACTTTATATACCTTACCACTCGAATGTTTATAATCATACCATAAACATTTCCAACAATTATTCACACCAATGAATTTACCATCTTCCCAAGCCTTCTTAGTACCATTTGAGTATTTCTTCCTCATACTTAAAGTCATTCCTTCTGATCTTGTTTTAGAAACTTTATTTCTTATTTCTAAACTTTTCATGGGATTTTTATCACCCGATATATCAACTTTTGATCTTATCAAATCCGACATTTCCTTTCTCTTATCTTCCGACTCCCATATTTTTTTCAAAGCCAATTTCATTTTTTCAATCTTTTCCGGCCTTCTATTTAGAATCAACCTCCAGCAAATATTACAATAATCATTAGAAAATAATTCATTTTCTTTCATTTTTTTATATTGATTTAGAGATCTTTCATGTATAATATCACACTTATCACACTTGAGTTTAAGTATTTTTTCATTTCTATTAATAACTTTATCTAACTTTTTATCAAAATATTGAGTGTTCAGGTTTAATTTTTCAATTATCATATCTTATATATTAAAAATAGAAGACACCCTCCACTATAACACATAAAACTTATCATCATTTCTAATTTCAATTGCTTTTACTAGAATTAATTTTCCATTTCTTTCCACTGGAACTATATGATCAGTTGTCAAGCTTATTTTTTTACCACTCTCTGTTGTGAAATTTATCATATCACCGATATAATGTCTTCTAGTTACCTCGTTTATCTTTTTTTGATTTTTTGTATTACATGTGTAGTTACATGAGTCAACAAGATATGTAGATTCATCATCAAATGAATTATACAATTCATCAATTTGAACAATATCATTATTTACCTTTACTTTAAATGTAGGCTTAACACAACCACCACCATCACCCATACCACCTAATAAATACTTAGGACTCATAAGTCGCTCATTTGCTAAAAATAATCCTCTCATAACATTATCACAATTAATATTATCCAATTTATGTGATAACTCCATTACAGTGTTTGCTAAGCAAACTTTCATAGTTATATAAGTGTTATAAGTTACTTTTATCATCTCAGCTTCTTCTATAGTACATTTATAAACTGGTTTATTATGTATTGTTGCATAGAAATCTTTAACATATTCATAAGCATTATCATCATCTACGCCAAACAAAACAAATTCTGGAGATACAAAATCTCTAATGGTTGTACCCATTGCTATAAAGAAAGGATTATAACATAACTTAACATGATTATTTAATAGTGGTTTAATTTCCTTTCTTATTGTCCCTGGTAAAACAGTTGAAATAATAACTACTATTTTATCTATTCCCTGTTTTTGTATTTCATCTGATAGATTCTTCATACCTTGTTTCAGCCAAGTATAATCAAAATCAACTCTTTCTTCTGGTATTCTAGTATCTCCCTCATATTTTGGTAAGTGTGGAGTTTGGATAGGAACAAAAATAATATCAGATTTTTTTACAACATCCGAAATACTTGACCAAATTATATTATTATCAACCAAAAGTTCCTCAGCTCCTTCTTCTCTATAAGGCAGCTTTTTGTTGACTAAAATATCTTTAACGTTTTGATTGATATCAAAACCAAATACTGTGTGTCCTCTTTTTTCTATAGCTAAAGCACACGGTAATCCTAATTTACCAAGACCTAAAAATCCAATATTCATTTTTTCATTTTTAATTTTTTTCAAAGATAACTAATACATCATCATATCTTCCTTGTACATTTCTCAGATCTACTACTTTTGGTGAAAATGGCAAAAAATGTGTAATGTTTTGTTCTAAGTTAGCAAAGTCTTCAATTATATAAAGACCTCCTTTATTTAACTTTTGTATCATAGTTTGATAAGTACTATACTGATCTTGTATAGTATGACTAGCATCATCTATAATTATATCAAATGTTGTATCTTTTATTTCAGACATGACTTTTTGTGTATCGTTTATATCTGAAAAAATCATATTCACTTTTTCAATACCTTCAAACCAGGTTAGATTTAAAGGGTCAATATCTATTCCAAATATTTGACTATCTTGATGGAAATAGGTCTTCCACATATGAAGGATCCAGCCACCTGAAATTCCTATTTCAAGAAAGTTAATTGGTCTGTCTTGATATTTACTAAAATAATATTCATATGTGTCTATAAAGCTATGTACACTACCTTTGTCAACATCGTATTGAGTTGTATTTCTCTCACCATTAGTACCTGGTTCTTTTCCAGTATATTGTCTAATGTAATTCAGAGTTATTTCTCTTGCTTCTTTAAGGTTCATAATTAGTTTATATTTTTTACTTTTTCAGTTAAGCTTAATGTACTTAATGTCAACTTCTTATTAAATTCATAATCTACTTGATTATTGATAATTTTTAAAATAGACTCTTGTAAAGGATCATTCATTGGATTGGAGAAATCAATTACATGACCATCAATAATTATCCTTTTTTCTTTTCCATCATAATTCCTATCATATTTGAATGTTGATATCATGTTACCATTTATCATCTCCATATCTAAATCGTCCTTCGTATAGCTACATTTTGTTATTTCCCATTCATCACTAGTTAAACTCAATAACATATAAATATCATGATATAAAAGTCTATCTAATATACTTTCTTTGTTTTTATCATATTTATTCCAAATGAAACTGATATTACTAATTTTTTTGTCAATATTCATGAATTCAGTTCTATATAAAAAGGTATTATCAACAAATATTTTAACTTTATTAAGTGATAGTTGATATATCTCTTTTGCTTTAGAAAAATCACCAGTAAACGGCTTTTCACAAAAGACATTCTTATTATATTGAATACATTTTTTAAGTATATTATAATGAGTTTCTGTTGTTGAACAGATGAATACCCAATCAATATCTTTTTTTAATAATTCATCTAAATCACTTTTAGAATTTGCAACATATAATAGATTAGTCAGTGATTGTAACTTTGGTTTTATTATATTACCCCAATATCCATCTCCTATTAATAATGTTGTCATATCATTTTTTTAATATCTTCAGCAATTTTCCAACAAGTTGTTATTTTACCAGACAAAATGCTGATAACTTTTATATTATCGACACAATTAAAAGTTATATCACTCATTCTAGAATCATCTTCGTTTATTGGTAGTGCTCTGATTGTTTGCCAATATCCATCAGGCTCACAATCTTTTAAAAAGGAATAATATTTTATAGACTCATCATATATTTTGTCAATTTTTTTACTTATAATAATTTTATCATAAATATTTTTCTTAAAAAATTTGTTCTTGATTATTTTTTTTTCAAGCTCCCACATACCTGAAATATTATATCCTTCCGATTGACAAATAACAGAGTTTCTAACATGATATAATAAAAAATAATTATCATCAAATCCTTTTGGCATTATACTACAATATTTACCATCCATTATTGTTAACCCAATTTTATTCATATTCTTTCTAAATATTGGTATAACCACATTTTGAAACCTCAGAGTGGACTCTGGTAGATTGAATAACCTATTTATCTTATTTATATTAAAATAAGATGCGTTTATTACAACATCATAACCATCAACATCTGACTTATTTTGAAGTGTTTTATTCAATATTAGATTTATAGTGGATTTACAAATCATGTTTTTTAATATCTTTTTAAGTGTCTCATAGTCATAAACTGGTTCATTGGTTAGAAAGGAGGAATCTATATTTGAAAAGTCCATATCTATTTTAGGATATTCCTCCACAATTTTTAGACTCAATTTGTTACAAAAGTCGGAGTAATCAGAAGAACTCACCTTACTATTTTTTTCAACCATGTAATAGTTTGGAAAATTATCTACAACCGAATCTTTGAAAATTTGATGAAAAGATTTAAAACCTTCTATACTCTGAATAGCAGTTTCAATACTCCTTGGATAATGAAACCCAAAGTGGAGTCTATTATGATTAAATTTAGATGCATTCAACATAATGTCATCATTGCTATCAATTAGTGTAACTCTATTCGACTCAGATAATTTTAATGCAGTACAAATTCCGAATACTCCAGCTCCTATAACCAATATATTCATTAAATTATTTAATTTTTAGTTTAACAAATTATGGTCTCCAAAGACCTATGCCACCCCAATGTTCAGAAAATTCACCTGATTTTATTTTACCACTTGATTTTGAACAAACTATCTCAACTTTAGATCCACCTTCTATATCACACCAATGTTTATATACTTGGTCATCATAAACATTATTTGGATCTATATCATGAAAAACAACATATCCTCTATTGGAAAGTAGTTTTTTATACAAATCAAAATCTCTTTTAACACCATCATAACTATAATCTTCATCAATAAATATCAAATCATAATTATCACAATAAGATCTCACATTTTCAAAAATTTCTTCTGTTTGTGAATTACCACAAAAGAATTGATATTCCTCTTCCATTACTCGGTTTAATATTTCACCGACAATAGGATCAATATCAACCGAAACTTTTTTACCTGTAGATAATTTAGAAACAGTCCAAAAGGTTGCACCTGATCTAGTTCCTATCTCTAAAATATTATTGGGTGAAAAGCCTTTTCACCCAATATAAATATGTTAGGAACTCTTCATACACTTGTAATATTGTCTCTATTTGACCATTTTCTTTTTTTCTTATATACTCTTCAATTAATTCTATTGGTTCCATTTTATTATTTATTCTTCATATTCAAAAATTTTCCACATCATTCTTTCAAATACATGTGGCATACTATAGTCCATCCAACTTTTATAAGTCGGAAATCCAAGTGTTTTCAAATGTGCTGCATCATGATTTGGTATTACTTTACTTGGGTCTGGATTTTCTTGATAACAGTCGTATCCATAATTACAAGCATTCTTATAAACATCATAAATATTAATCCACCAGTTAAGTGATTTCTTCATAAGAAAATCGCTTTGTAAAATATATTGGTCTCCTGCTGAGAAAAATAGCTCTTCTTCTCTTACAACACTTGATTTGAAAACAAGAGGTATAAAATCATTTAAATATATCTGACCAGCAGAACTATAAACATCACCAAGTGGTTGTATACCATATTTATCATAGCTATTAATTTGTTCCACTATCGTCGGACAATGTGGGAATGGATCACCTTGTAAAAAAGCAATCACTTCTGGGTAGTTACCATAATAATTAATGATATACTCAAAGTATGTACCTTCTCCCCTCCACTTATTTTCTAAATAGACTGTCTCGAGACATTTTGAACCAAAATCTCTTTCAATAGGAAGCCCCTTATTATAAACAATAAAATTACAATCTAATCTATCTACCCAATTAATATCCTCTTGATATCTAGCTATTAAGCAAACTTTCTCCATCTAATTGATTTATTTTTACATATTCGTTCTGAATATCCTTTATTGATATAAATAAAACACCTTTATCAATTAATTCTTGATTATTTCTCTTAATATCCTCAAAGAAGTTCCAAGCTAATACAATAATAACTTTCGGTAAATTTTCAAAAGCATATTCTTTACTTTGTATAGGTATATTCACACCAGGTATAATTTTTCCTACTTTTAATTTATTATCCTCAATAGTATAATCAATAAATGAGTTATCAATACCAAAATAGTTTAAAGCAGTTGTAGCTTTTGCTGGTGAACCATAAGCAGCGATTCTACCAAATTTAGATTTTAATAAACTTGCGTTTTTCACAACATTATTCTTTATTGAGTGTAATCTTTTAGAGAATAGTTTATAAGTTTCATTTTTTGATATACCAAAATCTGCCTCTCTTAACAAGAATTCCTGAACACTATTATCGGTGTTTTTTTGTTGTAAATCCATGTTTCTTCTTACATAAACTCTAATGGAACCACCATGTGTATTAATATGTTCAACTTTGTATAAACATAAATTCAAATTATTAAAGAAATTATTTAATGAAGTTACAGACCAATAATTTACATGCTCATGGTAAATATTATCAAAAGTCATGTCCTTAATAGTATCTAACAAATATTGAACTTCAATAATAAAAGAACCATTATCTTTTAATAATTCAAAAGATTGATTAGCTATGTTCACAAGTTCATCAGAGTGAGCGAAAACATTAGAAGCGGTTATTATATCAGCTTTTCCCTTAGTACTTAATATTTTTGAAACAACATCTTCATTAAAATAAGAATTAATTGTTTCCACACCATTATCATTAGCAATCTTAGCGACATTTTTAGCTGGCTCAACTCCAATTACTCTAACTCCTCTATCTTGTAAAGGCTTTAAGAATACTCCATCGTTACTACCAATATCAACTACCAAAGAACCACTATCTAAATTAAATTGTTTTATGTAATTATCAGCAGCTTCCTCGAAATGCTTTCTAAATGATGCAGCTGTTGATGAAACGTATAAATAATTGTCAAACATTTTAGTAGGTGGTACTACATAAGAAAGTTGTACATTTTGACATTTTTGACAACGTTTAATTTCTAAAGGATACATTTCAGTTTTTTCCTCTAAATTGTCTAATAAATTATTAGCTAAAGGTGACATACCTAAAGAGACTATATCAACTAAATCATCACTACCACAAGATCTGCAATTTGTTTTATAATTATCAATTAAGCTTTTTCTAAAATCTTCATCAACTAATACATAAGGTATAGTATGTGTGATGCCATAATTTTCATGCTCTCTTTCTCCTCTCACTAAATTTAAGAAAATAGAATCTTCTAAAAACACCATAGTATGTGCTACATTTGGACGAATTACAGCTATGTCACCAGCTTTAATAATTCGTGTTTCTAATTTAGCATTAGGATCAGCAAGATCTTTTATAACACTAATGTATTTACCCTTAACCAATAAACACTTCTGCTCTTGTATTGGGTGATAATGGTTAGCTCTTACCGTACCTGATTTAGATTCAATATAACCGATTAAATTAATTGGTTCGGTTAACTCATAGTTAGAGATTTTACCTCTACTATCAATATATTCCTTACCACCTTTTTGAATATATTCGAGAGCATCTGGTTGTTCCTTTTCACTCCAATTTCTAATCATTTCTTCTATCGAACTTTCGATGTTATATAAAAATTTAAATCCAGTAGAAAGTAATTTCTGATTCGATAATGTATATCCAAGATTAGGTATTTCATCATTTGTTTCAATTATATTAACACTTGGATTATAGTTTTTACATATTTCAGCCACATTTTTAATAGTCATATTTTCATTTGTTAAATGAAATGTTTCTCTACTAATATTTGAATCACCTAAGAACTTCATTGCTCTAACCACATCTATTAAATTAACTAAACTTTTATACTGAACACCACCAGAAAAGAGACTGATAGTTCCATTTTGTGATGCAATTTTAGAGAATAGATTAGGCATAATATTAATTCTCATAGTATCTGTTGAATATCCATAAACAGATCCAAGTCTAACTATTACATAGTTTAAATTAGACTCTTTTAAGTCCATTTCTGACTGGACTTTACCATTTGAATATGTAAGAACTGGACAAGTTGGTTCGTCTTCTTTTATATCAAATTTAGTTTCACTAAATCCTTCATAAACAACGTGTGTAGATGGAAATACAATTTTACAATTATCAGGGATGTATTTTATTACATTTCTAGTACCATCAATTCCGTAAGCTTTTATTTCATTATCTTTTTCTACATTTAATTGAGTTTTAGTATACGCAACATCAGTAACACCAGCAAGGTGATAAACTAAAGTAGCATCCTCTAAAATTTGACTCATTAACTTCTCATCTAAGATACTACCTTGAATAAAAGTCATTCCCCAATCAGTAATTTGTTTAACTCTTTCTGAAACAAATCTTGAGTCCATGACAACTATGTTTTTAAATCTAGCTTCTCCTGAATAAATTTTACACAACTCGGTTCCTATATAACCAAGACCACCTGTGATAACTATTTTTTCCATTTATATTATCTTTTTTTTATTTTATGAAAATTATTTCTTTTAGTTTAGTAAGTCATATTATATTTACTCCACTTTCCATGAAATCCAAAAGGCACTATACCTTGTGTCTCAGGCATTTCAGCTTCATGTGAGAAGTATTTAGCCACATCAATTGGTGCAAAATTACAACCATGACTCTCAAAAATGTGTCTATTGTGAACAGAAAAAAATCCGTCCTCATTAAAATATCCAAAGTAAGACTTCCATTCTAAATTTAATATTGAAGGCAATGATATTAGCTTTTTACTTCTGAAGGAAAATCCACCATTACCAACTCTAATTATGTTATTAAATGGATCTCTACAACTAAAACTGTCAGTTGGCATATCCCAAGGAGCACCTATATAATCATACTTAAAGAAGTCATCTCTCCATTGTGTTGGATTAATAACATATCCATCATCTTGAATAATCAATAGATAGTCAGTTTCTATATACTTATGTAGTTCATAGACAATAAATTTATTATATTGTTCATAATCAAGATTATTAATTTTAATAGTCTTTACTTTATCATCAAAAATATCTTGTGATGTAATTAACTTAGCATCATAAAAATCAATTCCAGACATTGATTTTTTAATAGCATTTAAAGTTTCAATAACTCTAACACAAGCTACTGAAACAATTGTTGTATTTTTTAAATCTACCATATTATTTTATAATTTGAATATTACCATCATTATAGTAATTTATTAATCCTGTTCCCCAAGTGTGTCCTATATCAGTTATATCATATTTCTCAACATTAATAGAGTTCCACCATGTCTCCATCATTGGTGACCAAGGTAGATGTATATCATCACAAAGAACATATCCTTTATAACCAATTCTTGTTAACATATCGGTAAACTTCCACTCTTGTGTAGCGTCATGTGCAATATCTAAAAATATAATTTTTGCAGAATTAATTACGTCACTTGACTCGTCATTTATATCCATCTTTTTAAATTCTAAATTTGGAAAATTTGCTGAAAATGGAAATTCCCAAATATGTTCGATATCGTATGATATAATTTTGTTTTTAGGATTTTGTGATAAGGCGATAGCAGAATCACCCCAGTTAGTGCCAGCATCTATTATTACGATATCATCAAATAACATAGTTAAATAAGTTAGTAACTTATAGTGTTCTCCTCCTGAATTTGATCGTTTGTCAGAAAAGTGATGTGTGTCATCCAGAGGATTTGGATATCCTGGAAAATCATAGTTTTTCATGTAGCTATGTGTGCTAATCTCACGTATTTTTTTATAATCAATAATCATAAATTTATTTTATTTTTTTTAAAGTTGTGACTCAACCTCTTTTATTATTTTATCATATAATATTTTTATATCTAATTTATCCATATCAAGTTTTAGTGCTTCTTTATATAAATGTTCATTATTATTTAATAATTCCTCAGTAACTTCATCGAAACTATCGACCATCAATACCGGGAAATCTTCAAATATTTTTTCTAAAAATTTAGATCGTATCACCACTGGAACTCTCCTCATGTATAAAACTTCCCAATCACGATGACATTCACATCCAATTGCATTACCATCTGGACATATTACAAATTTGTGATCTTTAATTTCACGTAAATAATTAATATATTCATTCGGACTCTGACCACCTGGACTCTTAATAGTAGCCCATGGTTTATTAAAAAAGTGTTGATTAATTTTTATCCTATTTGGATTGTGTCCTACATTATGATTCATATAAAGAAGTTTGGTAGGTTGATATTCGTTATTTATACTATTTAATAATATAGAATGTCTATCATCCCAGAACCATAATTTTCTTTGTATACCATAAGGAACTGGCTTAACTTTTCCACCGAATGATATCGCATTTGCTGCGTAAATTGAGATTACATTTTCAGGTATTTTGTCAAAAATCTCATCATCGATAGGAGTATCATCAAAATATGAAAATATAACAAATTTCATATCTGTTAATTGTGAACATAATTTTAATAAATCATTTTGACTAAAATATTCCTTAACTACCTTATCTTTATAGTCTCTAGATTCTTTATTTACTAATTCAACCGCTGAATACTTAATCCCTGGTCTATTATACAATCTAATACTATCAATAAACAGTGTCATGTATGACTTTTTACCAACAAGACTTCTATACTTGTTAATAAACTCATAATTATTGATATTAGCAGGTTTCATATATCCACCATAGAGTTCTAATCCCGCATGGTCACCAAATGAATAGTCACAAATATCTCTTATATATGTTGGGTCTAATAAATACATTTTTTAAACTTTTTTTATTAAATATGGAAATTTATTTTTAATCAATTCTACCATTCTATCTGGACACTCACTCATATCTGTGATTTTCATATTCTCATAATAGAATTCCTGTATTGGATTGTGATAAGTGTTATTTCCTCTTCCGAATGGATCTTGATTTTGCTTCATTTTGAAGTCTATTTGGTTCAAAACCCACGGATTGTTGAATTCTTGATGTGAATAACTTATGATTTTATTTTTAACTCTCTCAGCACCACCTACAAAACTGAAATGCCATCCAGCATCATATATAAAGTCATATCTCTTACTCTCATTTCTTAAATGTGTTAATGAAACATCCTTAATATCTTTATATTCTACTACATAAGCACCATACCAATTTGTGTGAGCTACCACATTAACATAGTAGTAGTAACAATTTTGTAATAAACACTTTTTTGTAAGTCTGTTTTCCTTTATATTTTTTACAACTTCTGGGTTTGATATTTCATCTAAATCTGATACCATAATTAAATCATCGTCTTGACAATCTATTAATCCTAATTTAATATATTCTCTTTGTAAGTAATCTCTACAAAAGTTTGGCCATTTCTTTAAATCATTTTCATTTTCTTCTTTATCATAAATATCAGATATAAGATTATATTGTTGACTATATTTGTCATCACTTTGTCTTTTCTTGAAATGTAAAATATCTTCAGGATATTCTTCTTTTATATGAATTATTTTATCCATATATTTTTCAAATAAGTGTTTATTCTCTTCAAAATAGTACGGTTTATCTAAATTAGAATGTGTCCTATTTGTTTCACTGATCACAAAGTAATCAACATAATCATACAAAGTATCTAGTCTAATTTCTAATACATCAAATTCATTAAAGAATTGAAAGCAATCATATATTTTCATATTAATTTATTAAATTTTTTATAGTATCGGCTACTTCAAAATTACACATCCAAATAGTATAAAGAGCTCTTTCTATCATTTGTCCTTCCCCAGATACTCTGTGATGATCGGTAATGGTTCTAAGATTTTGATAAAATATCTTATCATATTTTAGAATATGATCCTTTGGAACAACATAATTTCCACCAGGAGGAAACCTGACATATCTTGGTAACACAGGATCTTTAAAACAATATTTTAAAAAATCATTATAGTTTCTAAAATATTTTGTTGGGTGTTTAGGATGATTTAAATACCAACTATCATTTATTTCCATCCAACCACCATCACATGAAAACATTGTATAACCATTTAATAAAGCTGGATTATTAGCATGTTCTCTCCAGTCTTCTATAGTCGTAAATGTTTTATTGTTTATTACTCTATCAAAATATTCCTGACTCACATGTCGACCAATAGTGTTGCCTTTTATGAATACAGTTACATCTGGTAAGTTATCATAATGGTCTATAATAAATGTCATATAATCACTTATATTATACCCAGTTGGTGATCCATTTGTTACATTATATTCTGGATACCTTTCTTTTAAATTAGAAGGAGGTAGCATTACGGACTCATCATTATCTATAAATCCACCATTCCAAGCTTTATCATATATCAAATGTGGATTGGGATAATTTTTGACCCAATCTAAGTCATTATTATAACTAGATATACAAAAAAAATTCATATTAAATTATTATTTTTATAGAATTCTAAAGCTTCTCTTTTACAAGTTTCGTAATCAAAAAGTTTTCCTTCCCTATCCATATAATGAAATTGACGAGAATATGAGTCTCCCAGTGACCAATATCCATTGCTAACATTATACCTACCAAAATATTTTGGACCTATTATCAAATTTGCTCTTTGATTTAACCAACCAGCCCACCAACTAAAACTTGAGTTTGTTATTATTAAATATTTTGATTTGTTAACCATATAAAAGTCAAATCCAATATCTATGTGGTAACAAGGAACACCAGGTATATAAGCATTTGCACATGGTGGATCATCTGTTATGATAATAAATTTCATATTTGGATTAATACTTCTCATATATGACATAGCATTTTTCCAGTATTCTGGATTTGGTATTAAATTCGGAACAGATCTAAATTCACCACCTCTAAAGTTAATAACACACATATTATCATCAAGTGATATACCCATTTGATCCATTTTTGATAAATATTGATTTTCATAATCTTGATTAATAGAAAACCAATTTAAAATATCTTCTCTTCTTTCGACTAAATAATCTTCAGATTGTGATATGATATGCACCATTGTATTATCTTGGATATTGAATACTTCTGGATCATACATATTAATACAACAAGAATCATCATTATAAACATGTGTTTTATTTTTATCAGAATATCTATGTTCAATACCTTCATAAATATTTAAACCATCTGGATATTTTCCGACTATGTTTAAACTTTTCCCATAATCTACATTCATAAAATACATTTGGTTAGCACCTCTGTAATAATCATGTGTTGGATGTGGAGGTATACCCCAGTCAAAACCCTTTTTTTCAGCAGTCAATCTAGCAATCACATAATTCCACATGTGATTACCAAGATTTCCTGTTAAATTAGCTGTTATCATATCATTCATTATATTTATTAACTACATATCTAAACTCTCTTAATTTTAGTTCTTCGGTTATAGTTGAACTAACTCTAGTAGAATTATCTTCTCTATTTACAACAGTGATTGCATTGCAAATTCCTGGTAATCCATATTTATCAAATAACATCCTATAATAATCACAATCTACTAACCAATTTAAATTTTCATCAAATGGTATAACATTTTCATTTTTAAACATCAATACACTTGGTGAACTAATTGTGTTATTACCATATTGTATTTGTTCGTTATACACTGGATAAAATTCTCTGTAGAAATTATAACCATCAACAGTGTGACAACAAGCAGTAACCAACCAATAGATATTACTGTTTATGAAATTAAAAACCATAGTTTCTAGTGATTTCTCATTAAATAAAAAATCATCTTGACATAGAGTTTTAATGATGTTTCCTTTAGCATTTCTTATAGCATTATTCATATTACTTGGAAACATACCTCGATTATTTTCGTTGTAGATATGAGTTATATTCAATCTATCTTGCCAAGATTTACAAATATTTTCAACATCATTTGATACACTATGATCTGAAACTATCACTTCAAAATTTCTATAAGTTTGTATTGACATTTTATGAAAAGAAAAATTAAGAAACTCAGCTCCCTTTCCTTTCATCTCATAAGCTGGTATACAAATGCTAACTAATGGATTTAACATATTAATATATTTTAAATTCTGGTAAAAATGTTATAAACTTACCATTGAAATCAGAAAGACTTTCCATAATATAATCTGCAAAGTTATGAGTCAATATTATTAGATAATCTACGTGATTATTTTTTAAATAATCACGACTAACTATTTCTATTCCGGTTCCCGGCATAAATTTACCTTGCTTAAGGTCTGTATCATCGACTATAAAATCTATCTCATTATATGTTAATCCAATAGAATTTAAGAAAATACATCCTTTAGCAGCAGCTCCAAATCCGGCTATTTTTTTACCGTTGGATTTTAAATCCAATATAATTTTTTTATAATTTTCTAAATTGTTTTTAACTTTTAATCCCCAATTTTTATAATACTCTATATCATATTTTGACTCTTTATCTAAATATTTTTCTAAAGAATCGTCTGATGGTAGTTCAGATGAATCTTTTGTTATTGATAATCTAACTGTACCACCATGTATTTTTTGATCCTGAACTTTTATTATTTTTAGATGATGTTTTTTCATCATCAAGTTTAATGGTGTTAGAGAATAATAGTAAACATGCTCATGATAAATTTGATCGAATTGAAATGTTTCTAAATCATGTATCCAATAAGGAAACTCTAAAATCCAAACACCATTTTCATCTAAAAGATGATAAACACCATTCACGAATGAATTAATATCTTTTAGATGTTGGAATACATTTGTAGAAACAATAACCTTAGCTTTCTTTTTTATAGACAATGAGACATCATACGAGAAAAATTCTGTTAGTGTTGTTATTCCTTTTGATAAGGATAATTCTCTGAGGTTAGATGATGGATCAATATTTAATAAATCTAATTTATTTTGACTAACACTTTTAAAAGCATCTAATAATGTTCCATCATTACCACCTATATCTATAATTAAATCATTGTCATTAATTTTAACAATTGAATTGATATATTCAAACATTACTTTACAATGTTGTATATAGGGTCTATTTACTTCTGATTTAAATAAGTAGTTTGAGAATAATTTTTTACCATCTACAACACAACTTAGTGAGGTTAATTTAGACTCATTGAATAAATTAATATTCAAAGGATATCTTTCACAATTAATAGATTCTTCTCTACTATTATTTAGATTATTAACCAATGGAAAGTCACCTAAGTTAAAGTACATTAGTTTATCATCACTACCCGTAATAGGACATTTAGTTATAATTTCATAATTAATCATTAAGGATTCGTTTAATTTTTTTATTGACATTGAAACATCTTTAGGAACGTAACTTGGAGAAAAATCAGCTTCTATCATCACCCAATACTAAAACTTTTAAATTACTCATTTTTAAAATATTCTTTTAAATGGTTTTTTGGCAAAAATCTCATTTGCTACTGATTTTTGTAATCCTGGATCCATAAAATGGTCATTTTGTGGATGAATTCTATAATAATAAACTGGTAAAGGATTAAATTTTATGTTTTCAAATCCAGCTATTTCCATTAAAGGAGTCATTATAGCAATATCATATGTTATTGTATAATAATTGTCATTTCTGTCCTTATAACAATCTAAATTTGGATCTTGATTAACCAGCTCTTTATATAACTTATATTTAAAAGTTCTTATGTGAGATGCTACATAATTACCATTTCTAACATCTTTAAAATTCTCTTTTGTATAAGGTACACAATGTCCTATACTACCATTTGGCCAAATATATTGACCATATGTTAGCAATGTATTATCGTTGTACAAATTATTCAAGATATCAATAGAATCATTTCTAATTAAGAAGTCATCACCATCTAAGATACAAATGATATCTTCATCATTTAAATTAGATTCAACAATAGCATTGTGTATATTAGGAAGTGCAGTAATTCTTTTACTATTTCTTCTGATAAAAATTTTATCTTGACTTTGTTTAAAATAATTATCATTAATGATTTCATCTATAGTACCATCGAGAGATTCATCATCACAAAAAACTGCAATCCAGTTTTTATTATTTTGTGATAATAGAGATTGATAACAGTCTTTTATATAAGGTCTAACATTTCTAAATGGTATGATAAATACAAATCGATTCATAACTTTTATAAAAAAAAGAAAGAGAAAGTTTAACTTTCTCTTTCTTATATTTTACGAATTCTTCTTTTTAACTCTTCTCTTTTTGCCAGTGGTAAACACTACTTTATCTTCATCATTATCATAATCCATAATTAATTTACTGCCTTTTTCTGGATTCAATTTGATAATTTCTTCGGTTAAAGTATCTTCAATATATCTCTGAATAGCTCTTTTCAAAGGTCGAGCTCCATACTGAGGATCAAATCCCTTTTCAACTATATAATTTCTTAAATCATCAGTTAATTCAATTTCATATTCTAATTTTTTAACTCTTTCAATCAATCCTTCTAATTCAATATTGATAATCTTATTGATATTCTCTTTAGTTAAAGAATTAAATGTAACAATATCATCAATACGATTTAAAAATTCAGGAGCGAAAGTCTTTTTCAATTGCTTTTCAATAACTGACTTAGATTCTTCCTCTGTATTTTCTTCTCTGGATTTAGTCATAAAACCTACTCCAGTTCCGAAGTCTTGGAGTTGTCTCGATCCTGTATTAGATGTCATAATGACAACAGTATTCTTAAAACTTACTTTACGACCCAATGAATCAGTTAGTTGGCCATCATCCAGTACTTGCAATAAGATGTTAAATACATCAGGATGAGCTTTTTCAATTTCATCTAACAAGATTACTGAGTATGGTTTTCTTCTAACTTTTTCGGTCAACTGACCACCTTCGTCATGACCTACATATCCTGGAGGGGCACCTACTAATCTTGATACACTAAATTTTTCCATGTATTCACTCATATCAATTCTAATTAAAGAATCTTCTGAATCAAACATATATTTAGCCAAAATTTTTGCTAATTGTGTATTATGTGACAATATACCATTTGTGTAATATCTTTTATTACTAACTTCAGATAACTGAAAGTCATACATTCTCTCTTTGTATCCAAGATTTTCAATAGATATTACAATATCTTCAACATTATCTGTGATTATTCTATCTCCTATTTCTATATTTTTCACAAAAATTTCAGACATATCAGATAAAAAAACAATATGATTATCAGCACATTTTAGAGACATACCTGATGCGGTTTTTAGTTCATAAACATCATATTCTATTGTCTCATGTAGATATTCTATATCTACAAATCCCGTATCTGTCAATATCTCATAGTCTTCTATTTTCCATGATTGTGTAAACTTCTTACTATAGTCTTTTGATTTTGATAAATTTTCTATCATATTATAATTTTATTTGTTTAAAAATTCTATACATTTTTGTATTGTTTCTTCGCGATTTTTTTTGAATTCTGAATCCCAAATCGAAAGAACCTGGAACCCGTTTTCATTTGCTAATTTTATCTTCTCTTCATCATGTTTCCATATATCACAAGCCTTATATCCTTTATACTTTCTATAGGGGTGTGGATATGATCCTGATTCATAAATTTTTGGATTAGCATGATATTGATCTCCGTTATACTCTATGATTTTACCTTTATCAATTTCAGTAAAATCATAATAATAATTTTTATTATTTTTCGTCAAACAAAGTTCCGAGTTATGAGTAGCGTATTTACAATTCATCGAAAATTTCGAAATTATATCAAATAATTCTTGACTAACTTTGGAATATCCTCCTTTTATATTACCATTTTTATATAAACTATTCTGCCATTTATTCTGCCTTTCTTTCCAAATTCTAACCCCATATTCTTCACCATATTTCTCTATGCATTTTTCTTTAGAAAAGGTTCTCTGTGATTCAGACACCTTTAATTTAGATTCCTCTTTGTTAAATCCCCTTTCTATCCAATATTCTAAATTGGATGGTAATAATCTATTTTCAAAGTCTACATTTTTAGCAGCATTAGATTGCGACTCACGTAGCTTACATTTTGCTTCTTCTTCTGATAAACCCTTATTTATCCAAAATGATAACATAGATGGTGTTTGACAAATATTTTTTATTTCTTGTTCTGAAAATCCGATATTTTTTAAATTTTCTTTTGATACAACAAATCTATTTTTAACCTTTTTGGAACTATCTGATTGCATTTCGGATATTTTTTTAATGGAGTCAATTTCAGTATATCCTCTATTAATCCAAAATTCTTTTCTTAATCTATTATTTGATATCATTATATCATACATTTTTTTCGAAATTTTATTATACTCATCGATTGGTAGAAAGGCTTTCCAAACTTCTTTTCTTTTTAATTTTAGTTTGTTTGATAAGCAATCAATATTAGAACACACATTTATATTTTTATACAATTCAGATTTAATTTTAATGATATTAAAAACTAAATTTGATTCACAAATATTGCAAATGGGATCTTTATCCGCCTCAAAAATTGTATTTTTTAATTTATATTTCATTTTTATAATTTCTTAGTCCAATTGGGATTGGTTAAGTTTATATATTAAACTCTTAATATCAACTTTTTCTATTTTTCCTGTTTTTTTATTTCTTATCGAAATTTTTACAGAGGATACAAAACATTTACCGACACCAGTAGGTCCTAAGAAAAGGAATGATCCAATTGGTTTAGTAGGATCTTTCAAACCGATTCGACTTCTTTGAATAGCTTTAACAACTTTAGAAACCGCATCATCTTGTCCTATGACCTTACCCATCAAGGTCTCACTCATTTTAGCTAATTTATCATTTTCTTTTTGATTGACTTTTTGTAAAGGTATTCCAGTCATCATAGATACAACTTCAGCTACATTATCCTCGGTTACTTTTTGTCTATGATTTTTTTGATCATCTTCCCATTTACTTCTAGCTTCATCTAAATTAGATTGTAGTTGTTTTTCAACATCTCTAAGTTTAGCAGCTTCTTCATATTTTTGATTTCTGACTACTTCATTTTTCTTTTCTTTAATTTCAGTAATCTTGTTTTCAATATCTACAATCTCTTTCGGAACCACAATATTAGAAATATGTATTCTAGAACCAGCTTCATCTAAAGCATCAATAGCCTTATCTGGTAAAAATCTATCCGACATATATCTTGAAGTTAAGCTTACACAAGCTAAAACAGCCTCATCTGTATAAAAAACATTATGATGAGATTCATATTTATCTTTAATGTTATTGATAATTTGAATTGTTTCTTCTTCTGTTGCAGGTTCAACCACTACCTTTTGGAATCTTCTTTCCAAAGCACCATCTTTTTCGATGTGTTTTCTGTATTCATCCAAAGTAGTAGCACCAATGATTTGTATCTCTCCTCTAGCCAATGCAGGTTTAAACATGTTAGAAGCATCTAAAGATCCACTCGCGCCACCAGCCCCAATAATAGTGTGAATTTCATCTATAAATAAAATCACATCTAGATTCTTTTCCAATTCAGCCATCAAAGCTTTAATTCTTTCTTCAAACTGACCACGGTACTTAGTACCTGCGACCATAGAAGCCAAGTCTAACATAACAATACGTTTGTTATATAGTACTCTTGAAACTTTCTTTTGACCGATTCTCAAGGCAAGTCCTTCGGCTATAGCTGATTTACCAACACCAGGCTCACCTAATAAAATAGGATTATTCTTTTTTCTACGTGATAAAATTTGTGATACTCTTTCAATTTCCTTCTCTCTACCAACAATAGGATCAATTTTTCCATCCTTTGCTTGTCGAGTTAAGTCTCTACTGAAAGTATCCAAAATTGGAGTTTTGGATTTAGGGTCAACAATTTTTTTGTTCCCTTTGAATTTAGAATCATCAGTATCATCATCTTCTTCTTCAATTGCCATTCTGACATCTAATTTTTTCAAATCTTCGGTTTCATCTCCAATGTATTTATTCATAGTATTAATTTTTATGTTTTAAATTTATAGTTCAATTTAAGAATTAAGTTTTATATCGAAATTTGCTGAGAACCACATTTTGTTATAATCAGTTGGCTCATTTTCAACCTTTTGTGCGTAAGGCTCAATATCTTCCCAGTCAATATTATTTTCCATCCAATCAAATATTTCTGAACTTCTCATAGAAATATTGTATTCATCATTCCATTCTTTGGAACCTTCTGTAAATCCATCTACATCAGCATAGTATTTAGTCCTCTCATTTGCGACAACTGATGCTGGTAATTCAAATTTATCTCCGTTAGGAAATGTAATTATTATTGTCATATTAAGCTAATTTAAATTGTGATAGGAAACTTCTCAATGATAAGATTTTTTCAACATTTTCTGGTGTGCCACTAAATTGATTTTTCCAATTTTGATATTGTTCTTCAATTGGTTTAGTTTCTATAAAATTAGAAACATACCCACCATTATAATCAGGATATTTAGTCCTATTAAAAACCCGTTCATCTACAATAAATACAACTGCTGTTAATTGATCTCCTAAATCAGGTTCATAGAATTCAGCAGTTTTAATACCCATATCCTCTAAAGTCTTAGCATGTTGGTTCAAGGTACCTGGTTTATCAAAATTAAGATTAGTGGTGCCTCCATTCAAGATAATAAAAGTTTTATGCTCTTCAGCCCACATTTTATATTCAGGTGTGTCTGAATAAATTAATCCATACTCTACAACAGCGTGTCCGAATTGAATACCTTGTTGTATAGGACTTAAATTATATGGAACCAATCCATACATTCTATACTCTAAATTCTGCATTATTATTTTGTTTTAATTCGTTAATATTAATTGATAAGGATCTATTACTAAATTGTTTTAGATTAGTAACTTCCATTAGGATAACCTCGGACATAAAATCCGGTATAGTTATTTTATAAGTTTTTTTCGGAATTTCTATTTCAGCAATAATCAATTTGTAACCATTTTCAAAAACATCTACTTCCCACTTTAAAGGGCCGTCTTTATAAATTAGTCTTTCTTTTGTAATATATTTAGAATTCTCCACATCTTCAAAACATCTATTTACAAAAGACTCAAACTCATGTTTAGTTAAAGATTTTTCATCTTCTAAATTAACACCTTTTGATACTGATTTTTTTATAGTGTGTATATAACTATCACCATTTATATTTGAGTGATATGTTCTTGCTCTTTCCCAAATGTTACTTTTATTTTTCCAGTAATACTGTCCAATTTCTATTATTTCATCAGGGTTTTTATTGGGTAAAGATTTTAAAAGGAATTTTCTTTCAATTTCTATTTGAGGCATTATAAATATTTTATTTTACAAAAATACAAAGTTTTGTTATACAAACAAAAAAAGTCGGTCAAATTTAACCGACTTTTTGTAAAGGTCTTTCTTAATTAAGAATTCACAGATTCAGCTAAATAGGAACCAGATTTGAACTTAACTACAACCTTCTCAGGAATAGAGAGAACTTGACCAGTTTTAGGATTACGACCCGTACGGCTTTTTCTCTTAGTTCCTGAGAAAGAACCAAAACCTACTAAAGTAACTTTATCACCTTTAGATAAAGCATTTTTAATTGATTCTGTTAAAGAATCAATAACTTCACCAGCTTTTGTTTTTGTTAAGCCAGTATTAGAAGCTAACTCATTGATTAAATCAGATTTGTTCATAACATTTATTTTTTTGTTTAACTATTATATTATCAGTGTTGACAATGGTTTAAAAGAAATTTAAAAATTATCCTTTGTTAGCAAGGATTTAACACAATTTCATTAATTATCAAGGCTTTTCATCGGTTAATTCTTTTAACTTTTTATCCCTGACTTCTTGAATCGTATTGTTCGAAGCAGTTTCCCATTTAATTTTAAATTCATCAAGATATTTTTTCGCTTCTTCTAATGTAGAGTATTTAAGTCCAAATGACCTCACATTATCTATATTCGCTGGCATGAAATGTGAGTTAGAACAAATTTCATCAGTCAATACCAAAGATTTACTTGGAACAACAACCGATGATATAGCGTAGTAAGTCCAAAATACCTTATATGTATCGAAAATACCTACAACTTTAAGTGAAACTTGAAGATTTCCAGTTCCACGAGTCAAATCTTTTGGATCTATTGAATATAAAATTTTACTTTTAAGTGACATACTATTTTCTTTTATATGTTATGAAGTGATAGTCAAACTCACCATTATTAAAAGAATCTCTTTTCTTTTCTTCAAAGATATTTTCATCTATTTCAGGAAAGTAGGTATCACCTTCAAATTCTTTATCAATTAATGTTAATTGAATTTCATCAGCAAAGTTAAGGAATTTTTTGTAAATTTCCGCACCACCAACGACCACTATATCACGAAATATAGGTAAAACCTCATCTATATTATTATAAACTAATATGTTATCTGATTTAAAATTTTTATCTCTGGTCAAAACTACATTAGTTCTTTTTGGTAAAGGTTTACTTCCAATAGATTCAAATGTTTTTCTACCCATTAAAATAACTCTATCTAAAGTCAAACTTTTAAAGTGTTTTAAATCTTCGGGTAAGTGCCAAGGTAGTTTATTATCTTTACCAATAACTCTATTCTTAGAACAAGCTGCTACAAGTGTTATCATATATTATAAGTTATTTCTTCTATTTTAATTTGTCTATTTAAATCTTTATTACCAATACCCTTATTTTTATAATGTCTTAGAATTTGATTTGTTTTGTAAACATCATTTCCTAAAAAATAAACCCAGTATTTTTCATCATTCTCTTCTAAATTATATGTTGAAATTGAAGAATATTGACAATGTTTTTTAAATTCATCTTTAGTATATTCTTTTATTTTCATATTATAATCGTGTGTAGTTCCTTCTAATATAATCAGATTTTCGTCAATAATACTAACTATATAAATCCAGTAATGATGCATTTCACTTAATCTATCACCAAATTTATAATCACCACTTTTAAAATAGTCTTGTGTATTTTTTGATAATCCATTTATTATAATTATTATAGAAAATTTGTTTTAATTAACCCCAAGTATGTTTAATTAATTCTATTTGAGAAGTCATCATTAGTTTGATATTCTCATAAGCCAATTCTTGTTTAGGAAAATTTCTTCTAGCTTCTTTTAAAGAAGGTAAAATCCATTTTTCGGCTTCTTCAACATATGATTTTTGTTTTTCTTTATTAAAAACACCTACCATAGATTGTAAGTTGTGTATTCTATCACCACCTTTACAAATAGAAGCGATTATATCAGAAGCAATTCCCTTGAAATATTCTTCATTAGTTTTCTTATGACCTCTGTGAAACTTAGTCAATCTTTCAACTGAACGAGCCACAATAGGACCAAATTTTTGATTTATTTCTTCAAAAGAAACATCATAATCTTCTGGAACATCATGTAACAAAGAAGTGCAAATTGTTTCTACAGGATATTCGAGGTTATTAATCAAACTTCTAATATAATGGGTGATAACTAATTGGTGTTCAAATTCGGGAGTAATACCATCTTTTCTAAGACCGGTATGATATTGAGAAGCAAATTCAAGTGCCTCTACGCATTTTAAATAGTTAGGATTTGATTGGCTCATACCTAATAACCAATAACGAAGAGAGATTTTTAATTTTTCATATCTGGTCATATATATATACTTTTTGTTAGTATAAATATACGAAAAATTATTATAAACCAAAAATAATATATACCATATGAAATATATTAAATATTTTGAATCTTTAGATTATTATAAGGTAATATCACATGATGAATACGTTAGATTAATGGGATCAAATGGAGCTAGAATTGGTTTAAATGTTGTAAAACTAACTATACAAGAAAGAAAAATTCTTGAGGATTTACTATCTACATCAAATCCTACATATGTTTCATATAGATTTGATAAACCCATAAGATTATCAAGTTCCCATCCTTCTCACGGAACAAGATGTTTAGAAATAGAAAATAGAGTAGGTGGTGATTTAGTTGGATATAAATCATTTGTTTATGGAATTGAAAAAGTCCAAGATGAGTGGTTTGTTGTTTACAAACATGAGATTAAAAAAATATCATCTATTAATTACAAGTGTGATCAGCTAAGTGGTTTGATAGAATTTTTAAAAGATGAGTGTATAATAAATACTAATATCTTATCAGAGTCAAAATAATTATTATAAAAATGAAACTTGGGTTAGTAAAATAAAATGGTTACATGATAATTATTATGATAAAGTCAATCAAGTTTATTCAGCTATACCCAATTTATTGGAATCTTTAGAAGGAACATTTGAAAATCCTAAATATAATCAAGGAAAGAATCCTTTTTTCTTACAATTAGGAATCGCAACAGATACAAGTTATGAGTGCTTTTCTTTAAATGAATCCAAGTTAATTATTGATCCAATTGATGATGAAGATCAAACAAAGTATATAATATCAGGACATTCTGGATATTATAGATTTGATGAAAAGCTTAGGGATATTAGAAGAGATACAATTCGGAAAACAGTATATTATCCCTATTATAAATTGGAAGGAACACTTTCAATTGAAGGGTTAGATATATTAAAGGATGTTGATAACAGGACTACTAGATATGAAAGATTTATCACTAGTCTATTATCTGATTATTTTAAAGGATGGAAGATTAATACACAAATACATACACGTCTAAAAGGCGGCCATTTTTGGATACATCTAGTAGATAAGACAAAAATTATAAATGAAAATATTTCACATAAGGATGACTTTTTCCCAATAGAAATTACAAATAATGAATATCAAAGTTATCTGAATAAATATAAACCTCAAGCTTTTACTGATACAGAAAGTAAACTATTTTCATTTGATAAACCATATTATGTAGAAAAGGGAAATAATAAGGAAAGAACAAAATTTGATTTATCATATTATTCTGTAGTATTCAGAAAAAGAAGAAGAGTAATGAATTCTATTAATTACTATTGGTATAAATTCTATTTTACAAAGTTAGAAGATGAATATTTCTTAATAGAATGTGTATTTGACGTGGTAAAAACAGCTAAAAAAGATTCTAACCTAAAAGGTGGTAAAACGACTCAGACAAAATTTTTATTAGCAGATGGTCAATCTGAATTAAAAGAATTTATACAACAAATTAACAAATTTGGTAATAGTCGTCAAACTCTTATTTCTCTTGGTATTCTTAGAGTGATTTAATTATATAATTCAAACCAATCAAAATCTTCCTCAACGAAAGAATCAAAAAGACACATTTCTACATCTTCATCTTTCCATTTTTCAATAAATTGTGGATAATTTTCAGGTGTGTAACTTCTATCAGTTCCCATCAATTTACCTGATTTTTTATTCCTTGACATAGGAAATTTATTATCAAATGGTTTGAAATGACTTTCTAAATATAAACATTTATAGTGTTCATAATATGGAGACTCTATCTTAACTCGTATAATAGGAGATTTTAACTTGGATATTATGTGGTCAACATAATCTTTACACTTTTGATAAGACTCACACTTACAAATAAAAGAACTCATATATTCGGTTCTATATAAATCCTGCGATGGTGTCAATAATTCAACAATGATATTTTTAATACCCATTGAATCTAATTCTGAATTTATGGTTTCATCACCAGTAATATGTATTTCAAATGTTTCCATTTTTTATTTTTTATTTAATAAAAAAATTATACTAATCGGCATTAAAATAAAATTGATGATAAATGTTCTAAAACAATTAGACCAACAATTAAAAGGTGGATTATAGTTAACTCTTTGTTTATAAAAAGAATAACTAGCCCACAAAAAACATAATTTTAGATAAATCATAATGAAATAACTTTATCAAATCCTTCTTCCTCTCTTATTGGTTGATAAGAAGCTAACATATTTTTAATTACATGTTCTGGAATGGTTTTATTTTCTTCCTCTTGTCTCTTTTTATTTCTCTTGACGAATTCATCCCAATCTAAAATAGGGAAAATAACTGCTACTTTAGTATAATCACTATCAAAATTATCTAATGTTGATCTTCTACGCTTAGAAGTCATGTTAGTCATATCTACAATTACATTTTCCTTATTTTCATTAGCATCATCAAAAGATTTTTGTAATAGACGGTTGACTTCTTTTTGATCGACATTTTTGAAAGATTCATCATAATCATCACTACCATATAAATCCATGACAATATTATCTCTACTTATTATCTTAACATTTTTATCAGCAAAGTTATTTTTAATCCAAGTAGATTTACCCACTAATGGAGGACCAATAAGGACTAAAATATACGGTTCTCTTAATTTATCAAAATTCATTTTATTATTTTATTTATCTTGTTGTCTATTAGTAATGATTTTATATATTTTAAATTTTCATCATCATATGGTAAAACTTCAAATCTTTTAAATTCCTCAGTATCAGATACACAACTTGAAATATAACAACCATCTTGAAAATTATTTTTAAGTTTTTGTTCTTGTAAAAAAATATAAAATTCTACGGATTTATCATCTATTAAAAGATTTTTTTTCTTCCAATCAACCATTTTATCTGCTATATACCAATGTGTATAATCTAAACGATAAGGATTTAACGAAAATAAAATATTATCTATCTTATCATACCATAAATTACCTAACAAAGATACATAGAAAAATTTAGACCACATATTATTTTTTAAATATGGTTTAAAATTTCAAATAAATTATTTATATCATCTTTTTCCATAAAGAAGAAAATGTATTCTTTCCATAAATACAATTCATGTCCGAGCGTTCCAAAATTGAATGTATATTATTAATATCAACATCATAATACAAAGGAGATGATGACGGTCCAGAAAGATCAACTAACAAAGTTAACAACCCATCCTTATTAGTTTTATTAACCATATTTTTAATAATTTCAATTTGTTGATCTTGATTAAAATATTGCAAATTACCGTCGGATATAATTAAATCATAATTATCCTTAATCAAGCAAGAATCATCTAATGTTAATAAGTTAATATCCAGATTGTATTTATTTTTTCTCCACTCTACAAATCTTAATAAATCCGAATTAATATTTGAATATGTTACCTCTGTTGATGGTGATATTTCCTTTAATAAGTCTGATAAGATTCCCAATCCTCCTAAATGTTCTAAAGCATTTTTATAACTAGAATCTGTAATTAAAGGAATCATTTGCGGTGAAAAAAGTGCAAATTTAGACATCATTATCATCTTATCTATATTGAATCCTAATCTAAAACAACCATATGTAATACTTGTAGATCTAGAAAGTAAATCTAAATATTTATTACTATTAGTGGTAACTAATAAATCTTGAAGTATTAGATCATCACACTGATTAATTTTGGCATCTAATTCTTCTATACTATATCCTGAATATTCTGAATAATCTTGTTTTAACATTATATAATTTATTTTTTTGGTGAAACAGCTCTTACTGAAAATTTACCTCTATTTTGCGAAATATAATTCACACCGATAATTGTTTTAGCATCTCGAAATCTAGTTGATAAAACTTCATTTAAATCCATTTCAACTATTTCTAAATCCTCGCCTTCCAATCCGCCTCCTTCATGTATTTTCTCAGATACTTCACAATAATATATTGTAATTACTTCTGTAGTGCCTCCAGGTGACATATAACACTCATCAATTAGTTTGATAGAATCTGTTTTATACCCAACTTCTTCATCAATTTCTCTCATCATACATTCTCTTGGATCTTCACCTGGAACGTCTAGTGTTCCAGCTACCAATTCTAGTAATTCTGAATTACTACCAGGTCTCCATTGACTTACAAAAATAAATTTTTGTTTTACAGTGTCATAAACCACGCCTGCAACAGCGTCTTTTCTAACAACTACTTCTCGTTTAACATTTTTCCCACTTTTAGTTTTAAGTGTTAATTCATCTACAGTAAAGTAACCCTTATATTTAGTTTGTCTATTTGATACCATATTAATTAATTATTTTTTCTTTATAATATTTTTCTAACATATCACACTCTTTAAGAGTATTATTTATTTCATCTAACAGATCATTTTGTCTTTGATGTCCATCATATTTATCTAATATCCAATCAACAAAATCATTCAATTCATTTTTTGATGAACATATAGTATCAATTATATTCAAATCATTTGGACCTGATGTGTCAATACCCATATAATCTAATACACCATAAAAGGTTAAAAGTTCAAAGTTGTTATGTTCACCCAATATTTTCTTCTCCCATAATTCTAATTCTTTGTTTTTTGAAATAGAATCAAGATTCTTAAAATATTCCAAATAAGACTTCATTTCAATCTCCGATGTGATTTCTTTTAGCATATTCCTATTATTTTAACTTTATCCAATTCTGTTGTTGTCAATCTATGATAACCATCTATAACTCTCCACTTATTACCATCTTTAAGACAAATACCTTTAATCAAGCCATAACTTTTATCTTCATAAAATTTTAAGTCTTTAACTTGAACTTTACCTTTATGATCGACTTGACCAAAAACAATATCAGATTTATCCACAATTTTTAAATTGTAATCTTTATTTTTCAACTTATCTAAAACAAAACCATATTCCTTATTTAATAAAAACTGAATTTTGTCTTTTATTGCACCCAAATGAATACATTCTTCTATATCAGCACTAACTTTCTTATACAAAGGATCACAAATCTCAATCGAATAAAGTTCATCACCATAATAATCAGAACCCCAAGATGGACTCCAACACTCCGGATCATATAGTTTGTTAAACCTCAATATCCTATCAATACAATATTTATCAATATCATAGTTATGACCATAAAGAATTTGACTTAATTTAGAATCTCTTTTGAATTGAATGGATCTAATATCAAATAGTTGTTCAAAAATATCTTGAACAATATTATTAATATCTACATTGATAATATCAACACTCTCAATTCTAAAGCATCGACAAATACCTTCATCATTGCAACCATGATTTTCACAATCATGATTGCCTATGGTGTGGTAATCTATATAATATTTATAATCTTTGTTGATCATCTTTTGGGTTTTATTTTTACATATTTATCATTACTCAACTTGCATAATCCATAAAAATCCTTTTCTTTTAAGGAATTATAAACTTTTAATAAAGTTGATCCTTTCATAAAATACCAATCACTTACAAATTTCTCATCTGAGTAATGAATAAAAGGAGTTCGAACATACAAAATACCATCAATAGGAGTATTAAAATGTAGTGATTCTATATCATAACTTTTTCTATACTCACGAATAAGCGAGGATATTTTACTAGAAATTATTCTTTTAATATCCAATTTCGGATAGGTTAAATAACGATCTTTTAAAACAATAGTCATACTACACTCTCTTTAAAAACTCTTTATCAATAGGGCGAAGTGAATTAATACCATCAGAATTTATACGATCTAATATTGAATCTAAATTCAGATTTTCCAATATCCAAGAATTTAATTCAAATATAAAATTATCATAATCTTGCACATTAGACATATCACAAAATTTAACTAATTCAGATTCAAGATCTAACAAATTATCTAAAACACTTTCACTAACATCCTCACAAAAGTACGGAATTAAATTGATATTAAGGATATTCCTATAAAATGCAATTTCTTTAGGTTGTATTATCATATAAACAAAATGTTTAAATTGAGAATCAAAGTGAAAAGCAGATAATACATCGATTGAAGATAACCTTTGCTTATCTAAATCTGATAATGAACTATAAATACTATCTAGGTATAGTAAGTCAGACTGAAACTGGAGTTTATAAATTCTATAGTTCATAAAAATATATATTAGTGTATGAATTTATAATTTTATATATATCATGATGTTACTTTTTTTTAAATAACTTATACCCATGCAGACTATTATAAGTATTAAATTTGACATCTTAAACCTCCCAGTAATATTGACACGCAAAAACTATTCTAAATTTTTAGATCCTGATTTAAAATTATCAAAACTCTTAAAATTAGATGTTTCATATCTGGAAAATTTTGATTTTTTTGATGGTTTAAAACCTCAAACTTTTGACATATCTTTTTCAAAGAAGAACAAAGTAAAAGTGAAATTAGAAATAATAAATTAGATGATTTAGGAATCTAATAATTTGTTAATTGTATTTATTCTTTTCCTGATTATTTCATATTCATCTTCATCTATAACATCATTTTCACTTACTATAACATCGTATTTTAATTTATTAAATTCATAAAAAGCGACTAAGTAATTACCATTAGGGAGTTGCTTAACTATCTGTGCTAATTTCATATTTTTTCTAAGTAATACTTTCTGATCTGTGTAATATCTCATCTATTATTATATCTTTTATATAACCACCCTATAAAAGGAATTATTATAACAGATATAATCCATTGCCAATATAATTTTAAAAAATCGGTAATTGTATATACTATATTAGACTTAACATAGACTACATCTGTATAAACAACATCTTTTCTATCACCATCCTCAATAATTGCTACTGATATATAGAGTTTTAAGTTACCACTTTTTATAGGAGTTACATCATATATCCACTCTGTATGTGAGTCACCTATTAATTGAATTGAATCTGTGCCTCTAACTATTGAGAATGACCTACCATTCGTTGATGGATCTACTAATAAAACCATCATTTTACGAGTTGTCTTAATAACTGTATCTATTTTTCCATTTGGCATACCAACATGTATCTTCTTATCTGTAGTATCTCTAGATATTCTAATTTTAATAGTATATGTCTTTTTAAGATTCATTGTATCGGGTATTTTATACAATAATCTACCTGGTCTTATTTCACTATTATTAGAACTTTTTACTTTTTTTGGTACATCTGTAATCCTTTTAGATTTAGTCTTATTTGGAACAACATTTTTTTCCATCCTTTTTTTTTCATAATTAGGAAAAGCACTTCCCTCACCCGAATCCATGGCTACCATTGATTGTACTTTAGTTGGTTCAGGTGGTTGCTCAGGATATAAAGAACTGTCATTTTGCTCATATATAGAACCAACCTTACTTGCAACTTTAGTTGGTTTAATATCAGGTGTTTTACTAGGCATCTTAACACATGACATCATAAATAAAACAAAAAATAATAATATATATCTCATAACGCTTTATTTTTTAAGCAATTACACACCATCTAACGACTGAACCATCATATATATTCAACGCTCCCTCATCACCTAATGATTTTATTATAAAAGAAGTATTATTTACTATATCATTATTAGCAGCTGATAAATTACCCAAAACACCACGCCCTGTTTCATATGTTAATATAATTGAAATACAATTTGTTGTTACTATAGATGATGATACCACAACCTGACCAGATATTAATGTTGCTAAACCACTATCCAGCATTATAGACTGTCCTTGTGGACCCTGAAATCCTTGAACACCATCATTGCCCTGTGTACCATCATTACCCTGAGAGCCCTGGACACCATCTGATCCAATTCCATCATTTCCCTGAAACCCTTGAACACCATCACTTCCTTGAAATCCTTGATTACCATCATTTCCTTGGGGTCCTTGAACACCATCACTTCCTTGAAATCCTTGAGCACCATCATTTCCTTGAAATCCTTGAGCACCATCATTTCCTTGAGGTCCTCCAGGTTGTCCATCATTTCCTTGAAATCCTTGACTACCATCTATACCTTGAAATCCTTGATTACCATCATTTCCCTGAGGTCCTTGAGCACCATCATTTCCTTGAAATCCTTGAACACCATCATTTCCCTGAGGTCCTTGAGCACCATCATTTCCTTGAAATCCTTGAACACCATCATTTCCCTGAGGTCCTTGAACACCATCATTTCCTTGAGGTCCTTGAGCACCATCATTTCCTTGAGGTCCTCCAGGTTGTCCATCATTTCCTTGAAATCCTTGAGCACCATCATTTCCTTGAAACCCTTGATCACCATCTATACCTTGAAACCCTTGATCACCATCATTTCCTTGAAATCCTTGAACACCATCTATACCTTGAAATCCTTGAACACCATCTATACCTTGAAATCCTTGAGCACCATCATTTCCTTGAAATCCTTGAACACCATTCATTCCATTATTTCCTTGAAATCCTTGACTACCATCTATACCTTGAAATCCTTGAACACCATCCATTCCATCATTACCTTGTAGACCCTGCAGTCCGTATCCTTGAAATCCTTGCATTCCACTACCACCACTACCTGGGCCTTGAAATCCTTGAGCACCATACCCAGTTATACCTACAACACTATTTACATAGTTTTCTATTTGTTTATCAATTATCACAGGATTTTTTGATCTTAATACAGATAGATGTTCTTCGAATATTGTTAAAGCCATCTGTGCATCAGTTGGGCTTGGAAAATCTAGTTGTATATCACTAAAAACCTTAGTGGAAATTCTCATTAAATTATTATAAGCCTGTGTATTTATGATTGAAAAAGAATTGATAGTATATTGAATAACACCATTTGTGTCTAATATTTGTATATTGACATCTGTTGATGATACTGGTCTTAAAAAGGTTTTGTAACTATATGACATTTATCATTTTATTATTTTTTAGCTTGTTATATTAAGATCGACCATTGCATATACGCAATTTTGCGCAATATCTTTTAAATTAAATGACATTACATATGATCCAGTAGCTGTTATCATTCCTATATCTGTTACTGATGACATTGTACATGACATAGTTCCAGATGCAGTTGCACTACTGATAAGTAAATTGACATCAGGAATTATATTGATAACACCATCTCTGTTATCAACAACATTATTAATTAATAATGAACTTAATGTCGGTTTATCTATAACACTACCAGATAAACCAAATTGTGACAATGATATTGAAGTTGAGAATGTTACACCATAACTAGTATCGTATGGAACACCTGATGTGGCTCCATTAAATGATATATAATTACCAGAAAAAGTATTACCAACATTACTCCAGAAATAAACCACCGGTGAAACCGAGTCAGCAACTGGGTTTAACGTATTTATATTGACATTAGGATTATTAATTACATAATTTAATAGAGATTGAGCTTGATAAGCATCATATTCTGTTACAAATTGTAGGAAAATAGTACCAATACTAACATCATTTATTATTAAAATGTTTCCTGTTTTTTGTATAGAATTTATACTACTTAATTGTATATAAATTAAAGGTAAAGGAGTTAGACGTTTGTCATATATAACGATAGATTCACCGACAACATATGTTTTAATATCAGTGTAATTTAAGTTAACAAATGTAGTACCTGTTTGATTTAAAGTATCTGTAAATGGTGCATATGTTTCATCAATAGAAGCCATCATAACATCCAATGTTACATTATATTTAGAATTTGGATTAGTCATGTAAATTTGTTTAATTCTATGTGTAGAATTACCAGTTAACAACATTAGATTATCCATATAGTTCACTGTTGTTAAACTATCATAAAAAGACCATTGAACATAATTATCCTCTTCTATTGTAGAATTTGGATCATAGGTCGCTCTAATTAGAACAAATGTCGCACTATCACCAACACCTGATAGATTAAGTAAGTAGTTTACTTGGCCTGCCTTAAGCACGACCCTACTTTTAACTATTTGATCATAAGGAATTTTAAGATCATTTGTAATTAATTTTTCTACAGTGTTAGCTCCCTCAATAGCCACGAAATCACCACCTAATATTCTAATATATTGACTACTAGCACCAAATATTGTTGTACCGCATGCTGCCATAATTATCTTTAATTTTAATGTATATATTAAAATTCAAAGATTAAATTATATTAAACAAAATTTACCAATTCATTCTTCCATCCCACCAACTAACAAATTCATCAAATGTAAAATCATAACTCTCATAGTTGGTATAACCCCAACCAATATCATTATAGCATAAGTTTACCCTATCACCATCTATGTATAAAGTATCATAAGTGAAAACCAAAGAAAACACAGAAGTCTTTAGCTTCTGTGATTTTGGTAATTATTCACTAAATTCAATTAAAGGAAAGAGTCTATATTAAATATATAATATGTTAGGAAATTAAAAAATTCTAGCATCGGCAGGGACTGTCGATTACAGGTATGGAGCAAAAATAAGACCTGATTAGCTAACTAATTAAAATTGGCACACTAACTGAAGGCAAAAGCAATGAATCATCTAAAAAGAAGGAGCTTGTCTCCCGAAACTTATCGGTCTTTAGTCGATAAGTAGTTCATTTTTAGTTCTCTTATCTCGGATCGAACGAGAATCAATAGGGCCAGAACCTATCGTGTTACCATTACACCATAAGAGATTATTTCTTTATACTATTTCTACCAGCAAATGTAATTAACCCAGCATTACAATTAGGACAAATAATTCTTAAATTTTCTAATCTGTTATCATTGTTTACTCCGTTGATATGATCCAAAATCAGTGATATCTTCATCCCATTCCAATTATCATTTTGCCCACATAAGCAACATATATTTCTAATCAATCCATTTTTAATAATCCTTTTCTTCAAATTGGTCCTACTAGTTGTTGAGTTTTCAACTAATAGCGAATCTATTGGTTGTCTTACAAAATTTTTCACCATATTTTCAAATCTTTCAGATTGAGATTCAAAATGATCTATATTTATATTATACATCTTAATATATTTCCATATTACCTTGTAATTACCACCAGCTTTTCTCAATATCATAAAATCAAGCACATCTGATATACTTTTTGAATTTTCTACAATTGGCCTTATGTTTTCTTCTAGATATTGATTTTTTATTTTAGTGTATTTTAATTTTAATAATCTAGCCTTTTTTATTATAGCATTTCTATTTCTACTAATGAACTTTGAGCAATATTCTGGTCCATATTTAGCATAATTTTTTAATAAAAAATCTTTTTCTTCTGATGTCCATTCTATTGTCTTCATGTTACTTTTTATTTTTATATATAAAAATAACGGCAACCCCCTAAACCGGCAATTGTTGTCACACTAGGACTCGAACCTAGAACTAATGGCTCAAAACCATTCGTAGTTACCATTACACCATGTGACAATCTAAGTAATGTTCAATTGTTATTCCATCTATTCTTTCGAAAAAATGAAACTCTCTATGGCAATTAGAACATAGTATTATACATTTATCTATCTCACTTAATATTATATCAAAGCTCTTTCCTCGAAATATTGAAGATCCTATATTAAAATCCTTTTTATTCCCCTTTAAGTGATGAAAATCTAATAAATATTGCCTCCTTTCTCCACATTTTTTACATCCTTCTATTTTAATTTTACTCAATTCATATAGAAGTGATGATTTTTTATCCTTTTTTTGTTTTAGTATACTATCTCTTCTCTTTCTATAAGAGATATTATCTAATATTTTTTTACACTCTTTACAAAGTGTAATTTTTCCACTTTTTTTACTCTTACAATTGACAAACTCATTAGAATCCTTTGTCAATTTACATTTTCTACATATCATATACCTTATATATTTTTGGTATATATTAAAACGAGAAATTAAAGATTCTCGTTTTAACTCTATAATAAAAAACCCTATTCAAAACAAATTGAATAGGGTTAAAGTTTTAGCAATGCAACTCCTCATCAATCTGTCTGATTAATTTGTTGCTGTTGCTGATATACATTATTTCTATTCATTGTTATTATATTTTTAATTATGTCTAAATACTTTTTATCTCTTTCTGGTTTAAAATGTTTGGAACTTGACACATCAATGGTACAAAATTCTATTTTACTTTCTAAACAAGCTTGAAATTTTCTATCATCATTGTTTTTAACACTTTCTAACTTTTTATCTCCATATATAGGTTCATAGTGAAATATTCCATTTAGTTCAAATGCTAAATTTAAACTTGGTATATAAATATCCAGTTCACTATTTATGGCTTCCTTTCCGTTGAAAATAATTTCAAAAGAAAATTCCTTTTTTAATTCATCCTCTATCCAAGCTTCTAACTTACTTCTTCTTGTTCCTGTTGATTTATGTGTATTGTTATATTTAGCAGCACATGAACTCGAACAAAAAATATTGGTGGTTTTATTCTTCCTCAATTCATAAGGCTTTTTTAATACCTTACTATCACAATAAACACACGAAAGTTCTATAATCGTGTTTCTATTTTCATAGTGACATTTTTGACTACAGAATTTTATTTCACCCTTGTTCGATTTTATTTCATGTTTTATATGCTTTTTTTCTTTTAAAAAATTTTCACCACATTCACAACACTCAACTTTTAACTTATCATTTGATTTCGCCTTATCGAATTCCTCCTTGGTATATTTTATTTTCATATTATATATATTAAATAATCAATATCTGTTTTCTCTACTTATACGAATGGTAATAAATTTGTCGAGAATGTGCGATTCGAACGCCTCTCCAGAGCCCCAAACTCCATGTGCAACCGGGTTACACCTCATTCTCGTTTTGCGGACGTAGATGGGACTTGAACCCATATCGACCCTCAAATAGGGCCATTCTTGCCAATTGAACTACACATCCATTTGTTGTCCCTCAGGGATTCGAACCCCAGCTAGATGGACCAAAACCACCTGTACTACCGCTATACTAAAGGACAATGTGACTTTTTGATAAGCATAGAAGTCTAACTAGTTCCTGTCTTAGAGGAAGTCGCGGTCCCGACGGGAATTGAACCCGCTACAGTCATAAAACCACGGAGTGACAATCCGCTGCACCAACCATTATGCGCCAAGACCAAATTGCGGAATGTACGGGATTCGAACCCGTGACCTTCTCCGTGACAGGGAGACATTGTTACCAACTCTACTAACACTCCGTATTTCTAATTCTAAGCAACCGGTTTCAGGTTCTATGAATTAGTAACAGTCCATTACTTGTCGAAAATGTTGGATTCGAACCACTCCTCTTCCTTCCAGGGGAAGTATGCAACCGGTTTACAACACATTCTCGTTATGACATAAAAAAACCCATTTAGTTTGTGACTAAATGGGTTATAAAAAGTTTTTACAGTTTTTACAACATGCAATTAGCCACTCCAGTATCAGTATCCTGATCGGGTTGTTGTGGTTGAACTTGTGGTTGTATGTTTAAAACTGTTTTCATAATAGTATATATTATATTTTTATTTTCCCTTTTGTTTTATTTTTTATGAATACAAAGATACGAAGTTTTTTCTTACCACCAAAATTATTTTACAAGACTAACAAATTCTTCAAATTTATAATCTGTGAATTCATTTACATAAGTAATTGTTACATTAACTGGTGAATCTATACTCTGTTTAACTACTGATATTAAATCTTTTTCTTTTTCACCAAGTGGATCGGCTATTATTTGTAGTTCTAAGTCATTTATAGTTTTTTGAATAACTTTAAATCTTTTTATACCAAATTTATCATATTGTGGTGATCCAAATAATGGCCATTTTTTATCACCATTTGGCATAACAAACATGTTTCTCACTCTACCCTTTATTTCTTTGATAGTCTGTAAACTTCTTCCACAATTACACTCTCCCATAATAATATGGTCGCCGTGTTTATATCTTTTTATATAAGGATTTGTCAAACAAGTAACTATAATTCCACCATCTTCATCAGTTTCCACTATTATATTTTCCATAACATGCATCACAGATGGATTATCCGGACATTGTATTGCTATTGTTCCACACTCTTCACTTGAATACATAGTTCCTCCTAATTCTCCTGTTCCTTTCCAGTCAATAAAATTACTTAATTTAGATGTATCTAATTGTTTAAATACTGATGGATAACATTGTATGTATTGTGGATTAATATTATCCAACCATTTTTGTAATTCTAATGTTGGTTTAATTCCACTCACAAATGCTTTTCCTTGTATTGGGTAAATATTTTTTGGAAAGCCCCAATTATCCATCGTGATGGATGGAGCACCTGGTTTTATAATAGCTATATTCTTTGTAACATCCCATTTTCTCCATATCATTTCTCTGATATTTGTTGCAGCATGCCATATAATATCATGATATGTTTTTTCAACTTTTACTGGTTCGCCAGTTGAACCAGATGTATTTGAGGAGTGAACTCCTCTTCTCATTTCAATTTTTCTTAAATCTTCCTTAGTAATGATTTTATATTTGTTCAATATACCTCTATCATATTTGTGCATCCATTGAGTCACCTCAAGATTTATTAATAATGTCTGTATATCTTTTTCTACTTTATCTTGTGTTAAAATTTCCATACAAAAAATGAATAATCATTAAATATTTTAGAGTCTGTTGGATTTATTTGAAAATCTTCCGACTTTGGAAAATATTCAGCTATTCGCATGGTGGGTAACTTGTAGTTAAAGCTTCTGGTAATAAATACATTACAATGATTACTAGCCATATCTAAAATCCCATCACATAATTTTTTATTGAAGCAAAGGCCACCATCTAATATTATATTAGAATAGTAATTTTTGTTTGTTAACCAATCTTGTACAATCATACTTGGTCCTTTATACCATGGATCTATATCCATTTGATAGTCACTTATTGGAATTAAATTTTTAGTACATCCTAAAAGAAGGGTTGTACCTTTTGAAAGATATGATTTGTATATTTCAACATCATCATTTGATGGTGATAATGGATGTGGAAAGTCCTTTGACCAATAAGTATTATCTAACATAATTTTTTATTCTTTTAGTTATATTAAATACTCCTTTGCACTTCCAGGTTTAAAAATCTCTAATTGCCTGATTGAGGTAGATGATATATGTTCAAATTTTTTATCACACATTATAAATACCGATTTAACCTCTGGTTTGAAATCGTGAATAAAAGATAACTGATTATTTTCATATGACAAATCATCACCATTTCTTAACCCACGAACTAGTATAGCATTGTAACCTTCTAACTCTTTTTGATCAATAAATTCATGAAGAAAAGTATAATACATTTCTACTTTTCTACCTATTTTCTGTGATAATTCCTGATCCCTGGGAACCCCGGAGTTATTTACCACATCATGTATTGAAACTTTAGCTGGATTAACACCTATCGCGACTAGAACATTTTCTTTTCCAAAGATTTTTTCAGCTTTTTCCACAATATTTAAATGTCCTACATGAAAAGGATTAAAACTGCCAGCATAAATAGCTAATGTTTTCATAATTAATAATTTATTTTAACACCAAATGTCAAACTTGATACCAAATGATTTCCATATACTATGAATGTCTCATAAGTATCAACATAATTTACAGTTACGGATAATCTTTTTGTAATGAAACAATCTAAATTGACTTTAGCTCTGTGGTTATAAGAAGACCAATCATCCATTCTGGGTTGAAAATAAAATTCAACATAGTATCCAATTCTTTCAAAATTACCAAAAAACTTAGTTTTAAAACTATGTCTTAGATATTTTGTAGTAACACTATCATTGTTATAAACAGAATAATCATACAGAACAGCATACGAGGCTGATATATTAAGTGGTTTACTTTTATATAAAGACCTACCACCACCTATTGCTGCCTCGTATCTAATATCTAATTTTCTTGCGTAAGATTTAATAAATTGAAGAAATGTAAAAGAATTCCAGTCTTCATAAAAAAGTCTAGGTTGTAAAAGAAGAGAACCATCCTCCTGTATCTTTTTGTTATTTGAGTAGGAAAGTAAATAGTTACCTTCAATAGTATAATCAGTTCTTTTATATTTCAAATAATTCAATAAATCACCCTTCAAGATGGTTTGTTTATTACCAACATTTGGGTTATTGACTATACCTGCTAAGATGATAACTCCACGTCTTTCAATTGAGTCTCTTTTAACCTTTAAAGTATCTTGACCAAAAGAAAGAAATGGAATTATCAACAGTATAATTAAAAATCTCATATTAATAGAAGTTATCGTATTCATGAAAGTTTTTTGTTTCTTTTGAATAAGTTTCAATTTCCTTTTTCCAAAAATCTAAATCTGGTATGAATTCAGCGAGCTCAGACCTAAAACATTCAGTGGTGTGACCGCCTTCAGATTGTGTATGTTTCACAACCAATTTAAACCCATCCCAATCTATAGATTTATGATCTACTTCTAATGAATCTAAGAAGTCTGTTATCGAGTTTTTTTCAGACTCAATTCTGTCTTTACAAAAATCAACAGTAATCAATTCCTTGTTAAGTTTTTTTATCTTAACACCTGAAACATAATTATATTCATCATCCATGAAGAAAATAGATTCATCTGTCTCTGCTGGTGTTACAGTAGTAACAGCTCTATTTATCGTACCACTCCTATTACCATATCCGTAATCATCCCAATCATCACTATCACCCCACCCATAACCACGATAGTAGGAATAGTTAGAATATTCATATTTACTTGGATCACGACTAACAGGAAGTGATTCCCAATTTATTTGATTACAAGCTTTTGCCAATAACTCTAAGTGAGCAATATCTTGTTGCTCAGAAAAAGTATGTTCAGACTTATAACCTACTGAAATGTTAGTACACTCAGGGTAAATTCGTATGAATTGTGCTGAGTCTGTATAAACACCAGTTGGGTCTGTTTTATAACTAAAAGCAGGTTCAACTCGATTTAATTCATCAGATAAGGCTTTACCAAATTCATCTGAACAACATCTACCACTAGATTGAAATGTAATTACAGAATCATATCCACGTCTATCAAAAGAAATTACTTTATTGATATGCTCAATTTTAGAATCTTTTAATTTACCAGCTAAACTCTTTGATCCGACACAACCAACTTCTTCACCTAAAAAGAAATAGTATAAACCAGGAACTTTCTGCTCTATCATATAAAGCATAATAGTCACACCTGCTTTATCATCCGCTCCTAATATTGAAGTACCATCTGTTTTGATGATGTTGCCATCGAAAATATGATTAACTTCTGTATTAGCGGAAGTAGCAGTATCCAAGTGAGATGTGAACATACAACTTGGATTCTCACCTATTTGAATAAACCTGTTTCCAAATTCATCAGTATCAAATTCTTGAGGTAAAAATTCCATTACCTCAGATTCAGTACCGTGTGGGTAGGTTTTACTGGTTAGCTTTAAAAAAGTTTCTTTTATGTCCATTATACACTATAATTTCTACAAAATTACGACAATTTCAGATAATTGCCAAATTTATTTTATAATCTTATTAATCTGTAAATCACGGCGAATAACTTGCAAATTAATTTTGCGTAGTTGTTCCTCAGTATAAAATCTTTTATTAATTTCCTCCATACTTAACATTGGATATTCATTTCCAATCAGTTCACATTGAACTACATAATCGTCAAGTTCATCCTCATATCCAGGTGGGTTTGGCATCTTTGTCGCATTATAGACTTTATCTTTATACCAAATGATTTGACCCCACATATTTTTAATGTCTTTTTTTGGATAGAGCTTCATAAATACAAATATACAAAAATTTATTGATTGTTTGAAGTTAAATATTTAATATATATTAATATGTATTCAATTAATCAAGATATTACTACTGGGTTTATAACTATATCAGACACATATATTGATAACCAACCACAGTTTAAAAAAAGTGGCGATACGTATGCAATGTCTTTTATAAATTTAAAAGATGTTCAAAAATTTAAATCATTTACCTACAGTACTACAGGTTCAATTGAAACAAGATATCTTACAACAAGCTATCGAGTGTCAAGAGACGCTAATAGATGGACTCCTTGGATGGAATTAGATACTAATATCACCAATTTTCCTATAGTTGATGTCAAAGATCCTATGTTTATTGATATCAAATGGGAAAGAGCTGGTAGTTCAAATATTGGAATAATCAAGTTAAACAATTATAGTTTACAAGGAACCATACAAAGGAATCTAGTTGATGGCACTAGTACAACCAATTTAAATTCTTCTACCAACGAAGTAATTATTAAACCACCCTACGTTTATAAAGTTTTTAAAATTACTGATTTAGAAATACTTTCAGATGGTGATATCAATGATGTAGATATTAAATATAGATTTTCACAAGACTATGGAAGAACTGTAACTGTTTGGGAACCATTAACAAAAGAAAATATTACTACAGTTAGAATTAATCCAATTAGATTTTTCCAAATTGAATACCTATTGAAATATACTGGAAGCTCGTCTGCTAAAATTTATGATATTAATTTAATAGGAGACTTCCAGAATGTCACATTAGATTCACAAAAGACAAATTTATATGGGAGTAGAGAAGATTGTAACTGCCTAGCATTGGGAATTATTAGTGGTGATCAATCTAATAGTGGCGTCAAAAACACAGATTCAGCTAATACAGGTATCATAACTAGTCAATTATGTGATCCAAATGTTTTACAACCATTAACATCGAATGATATATCAAAACTATTTCGACCATATCAACAAACACAAGCAATTAATTTACTAAATAAATTTAGCACTGATGCAAACCAAGTATTTGGACACGAAGTAGTTTATTTTTTAACTGACCCTGACAAGAAAGGAACTGATTTTACATTCCATGAGTATCAATTATATAATTATGTTTGTTCAGATTTAATTAAAGTTTCAGTAGATGGTAATAACTTCCCTGATAACCAAATTGTTATGAACCAATTTGATTTATCATTATTTGAAAGCTTTGAAATACATATACCTAAGGACACATTTAAAACTGCATTTGGCGTTGAAAAAAGACCGAGTAAAGAGGATTTTTTGTGGTTCTGTGAAATCAATAGAATGTTTCAAGTAGAACATGCTCAACAATTTAGAAACTTTAATAACTCTGCTTTATATTATAAAGTAATGTTGAAGAAATATGTTCAAAAATCCAATATTATTGGTGTTAATCAAACTATTACAGATAAGGTTAAAGAGCTTACTAAGAACTCTACTATTGACGAGTTATTTGGTTTAGAAAATTCATTAGATAAGAAACAAGTTGCTAATGAAGAACAAACAAAAACTCTAACTCAAGATGTTTTAAGAGTTGTTATTAATGCTAACATTGATAAAGAACTGATCGAAAACTCTACCACTATAATAAGTAAATCTAATTATGACCTATCAAGTGTAGATTACCAAACCCCAGCTGTTGTTTACAGAAACTTTAGAAATCATTTCAAAGTATCTGATAACTTCTCATTTATGATTTGGTTTAGTATTAATAACTATACAGTTAATGATCTTTATAACTTTATTAACTATTATGATGAAACTAATCAATTAGGATTTAAAATTAATCTTCAATCAAATAATATTATATTTAACTTAAATTCTGATGAGTATAGATTTAAAATAGGATGTAGTGGTGAAGCAGATGCTTTACAAGAAAATACATGGTATTCTTATTTAGTAAATGTTAATCAAAGAAAGAGAACTATTACTCAATATATTTACAAGAGAAATGTTGAATTTGAAACTGATGCTGGTCTATTAAACTCAACTGTTCTACAAAAAGTTTATGTTCAACAAGATACATTGAACCCAGTTGATTTTGAAATAGAAGATGTTCAAATTACTGTATTTGGGTCAGATATGAAAGCAACTAACATCAGATTATTTAATGATGTAATACCTGAGGAAGAACAAAATAAGATACTAAACCAAATTATTGTCGGAAGAGATTATAGATATTTAATATTTGCTGATAATGCTAATATGAGATTGGTATTACCTAATCTACCATTTAACCAAGTAGATACTAATATTGTTAGAGGTGAAGTAAATAAGATGAATTTAAATCCACCAAATTTTCCAGAATCAGATATCTAATTTTTTAATATTATTAGCTCTTCGCCAAACCAGTTTCTTTTTTTCTTTGCAAGATCCGTCATCAAAGAACATATAGTTGGTGACATATGCTAATGTCCCAGAATCTAATTTATTTGTAGTGCAATCATCACAAATAGCTATGACGAATTTTTCCCCATCATGTGTACTACCATAACCTGCTGATATCTCACCGACAGTTCCATCGTTCCACATAATTTTATTACAGTCTCCGTTAAAGACCAATTCTTCTTCACTTTCATCACGATTACCGAAATCTAAAGGTGAAATTAATTTTTCACAGCAAATACATTTCATATAATTGAATTTAATTTTTTATCCCGAATAAACTCTAAAAATAAAGGTTCTAAATTATAAAATTTATATCCTTTTTTCGGTGTAAAATCGGGTACACCCATTTTAAAACAATTATCGTACTCCCATTGCTGTAAGATATAAGATCCTGGTTTTCCAAATAAAAAATACGTTTCCACAATTTCAATTAAATCCCATAAAGATCTAACTAGTACTTCATCTTGGATAAGATAAAGAGTGCCATCAATCATAAATGATTCATAGAAATCAATTACATCTTGTTTACAAAAATTATTCTTCATCAAAAAGTGCTTCTAAAATGTTTTCTCGCCTCATAGACAATCCAGTTCCTTTTTTCCAAGTGAAACCCTTTTCACCTTCTTTTCTCCAAGAAAAACGATCCTCTCTTTTATAAGATCCATCTTCTTGTTTATAGGAACGATATGATCTAGCGGCATTAAATTTGAAAAAAGGAATTTTATATCGGTTAAAAACCGTCTCAACAGTTAATTTATCACTAAAGACAACAACTAAATCATTTCGAATCGAATCTCTGGTGATAACACCATCTTTAATCACTTTAATTAATGCTGACTGAGTTTTACATTGATAAATCTTGACATTAGGATATATCAAATGTAACTCGTTAGAAAATTCTGTTGCGAAATGCATATAGGATACTTTGATAAAATTAACAAACCCTTTACTTAGACCAAATACAGAATTTTTTTGATTTTCTTCATTATAAAACTTTTTAGATAAATCAGAAACTTTTATCCAATCAATTTCATTCTGTTCTTTAAGAACTTCTTTTCTCAGCCAATCTAAATTCATAGAAAAATTATTTAAAAACCAAATATACTATTTATTTGGCAATATAACAAATATTTGACGAAGTATCATTTCTTCCCAATTCATTATATAAGGATTTCTAAAATCAAAACAAACTCTTATGAACTACTTATCGGCTAAAGACCGATAAGTTTCGGGAGACAAGCTCCTTCTTTTTAGATGCTTCATTGCTTTTGCCTTCAGTTAGTGTGCCAATTTTAATTAGTTAGCTAATCAGGTCTTATTTT